>Ga0209023_10000197_pt1 | contig 104153 bp, 97 predicted proteins | sample LakOneMetagenome_FD_187468 | JGI IMG/M metagenome (GOLD analysis project Ga0209023, IMG submission 187468) | Freshwater and sediment microbial communities from Lake Erie, Canada (SPAdes) (version 2) | ecosystem: Environmental > Aquatic > Freshwater > Lentic | place: Lake Erie, Canada...
AGCTCGAAGCGGACCTGGTCGTTGCCCTTGCCGGTCGCGCCGTGGCTGACGGCGTCGGCGCCCATCTTGCGGGCGATCTCGATCTGCTTCTTGGCGATCAGCGGACGCGCGATCGAGGTGCCCAGCAGATACTGGCCTTCGTACACGGTGTTGGCGCGGAACATCGGGAACACGAAGTCGCGCACGAACTCTTCGCGGACGTCCTCGATGAAGATGTTCTCGGGCTTGACGCCGGCGGCCAGCGCCTTGGCGCGCGCCGGTTCGATCTCTTCGCCCTGGCCAAGGTCGGCCGTGAAGGTGATGACTTCAGCGCCGTATTCGGTCTGCAGCCACTTCAGGATGATCGAGGTGTCGAGGCCGCCCGAATAGGCGAGCACGACCTTTTTCACGGACTTGTCGGCCATGGGCGGGGTCCTTTCGGAGAGAAACACAAAGTCGCGCGCCTTCAACGGCGAAAGGACGCGCTGGTCAAGAAGTTTAAAGCTGCCCCCTAGAGGTGGCCCTCTTCCTGCAACGTCCTGATGACGAAGCGCAGGTGGAAAAGCTGCGACAGGGCCAGGCTGGCGGCGAGCGTCGCGCGGACCAGGAAGATGATCATGGCCTGCATCGGATCGTCGGTGAACGTCGCCTGGGTGGCGGTGAACGACAGCAGGACGAGGATCGACAGGATGGGAATGCTGAGCAGGCCCACGCCCTTGGGCGCGGTGACGGTCGGCTTGCCGTCGCGGCCCCACAGCATGGGCACGAGCGCGCCCTTGGGGATGCGCTTCCACGCGCCCTGGGCGGTGGCGGCGATGATGGCCAGGGCGGCGATCGACAGACCGTCGCCCAACACGCGCAGCGTCGTTTCCATGCTCTAGACCGTCACCTGGGCGCCGAGTTCGACCACGCGGCCGGGCGGGATCTTGAAGAAGTCCGTCGGATTGGCGGCGTTCTTCATCAGGTAGATGAACAGGCGGTCCTGCCACAGCGGCATGCCGCTGTTGGCCGACGGCACGATCGAGCGTCTCCCTAAGAAGAAGCTGGTGGCCATGATGTCGAACTTCAGCCCCTGCTTGCGGCAGACCGCCAGCGCCTTGGGGATGTTCGGGCTTTCCATGAAGCCGTAGTTGACGATGACCTTCTTGAAGTCGTCGTTGACCTTCTCGATCGTCACCCGGTCCTCTTCGCGCACGCGCGGCGTCTCGGTGGTGCGGACGGTCAGGATGACGTTGCGCTCGTGCAGCACCTTGTTGTGCTTGAGGTTATGCATAAGCGCGACGGGGGTCATGTCGGGGTCGGAGGTCAGGAAGATCGCCGTGCCGGGCGCGCGGTGCGGGGCGCGGGCGCGCAGGATCTCCATAAGGTCGACTAGGGGTACGCTGTCGCGGCGGGTCTTAGCGGTCAGGATATTGGCGCCGCGGGTCCAGGTGGCCATGACCAGCACCAGCGCCGCGCCGAACACCAGCGGCAGCCAGGCGCCGTCGGGGATCTTCAGCATGTTCGAGGCGATGAACACCGAGTCCAGGGCGACCAGCGGGATCAGCAGCAGGCCGGTCTGCCACAGGGTCCACTTCCACACGCGGCGGATGACCACATAGGCCAGCAGGGTGTCGACGAACATCGCGCCGGTGACGGCGATGCCGTAGGCGTTGGCCAGCTTGTGCGAGCTCTGGAACATGAACAGCAGCACCAGGACGCCGATCAGCAGGAACTGATTGACCGCCGGCACGAAGATCTGGCCGGCCTGGGTCTCGGACGTGCGCTTGATCTCGATGCGCGGCAGCAGGCCCAGCTGGACCGCCTGCTGGGTCATCGAGAAGGCGCCGGTGATCACCGCCTGGCTGGCGATGACGGTGGCGATGGTGGCCATGACCAGCACCGGCCAGTAGGCGAAGCTGGGCACCATCTCCCAGAACGGGTTGTGGCGGGCGGCCGGGTGGTCGAGCACCAGCGAGCCTTGGCCCAGATAGTTCAGCGCCAGACAGGGGAAGACCAGGCACAGCCACGAGGCCTGGATCGGGCGCTTCCCGAAGTGGCCCATGTCGGCATACAGCGCCTCGGCCCCGGTCACGACCAGGAACACGCTGCCCAGGATGACGAAGCCGACGAAGCCGTTCTCCAGCAGGAAGCGCACGCCGTACCAGGGATTGAAGGCGCGCAGGATCGAGAGGTCGTCGACCAGGTGGTAGACGCCCAGCGCCCCCAGGATCAGGAACCACACCGCCGTGACGGGGCCGAACAGCGAGGCCATCCGATGGGTGCCCTTGGCCTGGACGGCGAAGAGGGCGATCAGGATGCCGGCCGAGATCGGCACGATATAGGGCGTCAGGCTGTGGCCGACGCCGGGCGCGTCCTTCAGGCCCTCGACGGCCGAGAGCACCGAGATGGCCGGGGTGATGATGCCGTCGCCGTAAAACAGCGCCGCGCCCACCACGCCCAGGAAGAAGATCGCCATGGAGCGCTTGCGGCCGGTCTTGCCCAGCGCCTTCTGGGCCAGGGCCATCAGGGCCAGCGTGCCGCCCTCGCCCTTGTTGTCGGCGCGCATGAAGAAGATGACGTACTTGATCGTCACGAACAGGGTCATGGTCCACAGGACCAGCGACACCACGCCCAGCACCGCGTGCTCGGCCGACGCCGACGAGCGCGCATGGCTCAGGGCCTCACGCAGCGCGTAAAGGGGGCTGGTGCCGATGTCGCCGAACACGACGCCGATCGAGCCCAGGGCCAGGGCGAAGAAGCCATGACCCTTCGCGTCACCGTGGCCATTGGGCCCGTGACCATTGCCGTTCGGCGGACCGCCGTCCTGCTGGGGGATGTCGGTAGACGCTGGCGCGCAATCGGAACTGGAAGCGCTGGAGGCCTCGGAAGCCATTCAATCCCTCCGGGCGCCCTCGCAAAACGCTTGGAGCCGACCCATATCGCGATCAAGCGCGGCGCGATACACCCAAACCGCGGCCGACACAATCGTCACCCAACGTCGTCCTGAGCACTCCCTAAGGAGATTTTGCTTCGGGCCTGAAACAGTTTTCAGTTGAACGCGCGGGCGGCCACCTTACGTTCCCCGGTAGAGATGTCCGACAGCCAGAAATTTCCCGTCGCGGCCCACGCCCTCGCCTACTTGGCGCACAAGGAGGCGTTTTCGGCTGACCGCGCCGTGGCCAGCGCCGAACTGGCCGCCTCGGTCCCGACCAATCCGGTCGTGGTTCGCCGCGTCACGGCCATGCTGGGCAAGGCCGGGCTGATCGGCGCGCGGGCCGGCGCCAATGGCGGGGCCTGGCTGCTGAAGCCGGCCGACACCATCACGCTCGACGTCGTGCTGAAGGCCGTCAACGGCTGCGCCCACCTCGGCGTGGCCCCCAAGGGCGTCAAGGGCTGCCCGGTCGGCGAGAAGATTCCCGACGCGGTCCGCGCGGCCATCCACGCCGCCGACCGCGCGGCGCATGACCGCCTGGGCCAGATCACCGTCGCGGACCTGCTGCACGGCGCCCACGCGGCCGTCGAACCCTGCTGAGCCTATTCGGCTAAGGCCAGCCGGCTCTGCTGGCGGGCGTCGACCGCCGCCACGATCCAGATCGCAAAGCCGCCCAGCGCCAGGGCGACGCCGACCCAGCCGGTCGAGGCCCAGCCCCAGCCGGCCGCGATGGCCATGCCGCCCAGCCACGGGCCCAGCGCATTGGCGGTGTTGAAGGCCGAGTGGTTCAGCGCCGCCGCCAGGGTCTGGGCCTCGCCGGCCACGTCCATCAGCCGGGTCTGCAGCACCGCGCCCAGCCCGCCGCCGCAGCCGATCAGGAACACCACCGGCATCAGGGTCCAGAGGCTGTGGATGGCCAGCGGATAGAGGGCCAGGGCCGCGGCGCTCCACAGCAGGATGGCGCCGATGGCCGGCATCAGGGCGCGGTCGGCGGCCCAGGCGCACACCAGCGTGCCGACCGTCATCCCGGCCCCGAACACCATCAGCACCACCGGCAGGGCGGCGGGCGAGGCGTGGGTCACGGCCAGCATGGTGTCGGCCAGATAGGTGTAGACGCAGAACATGCCGCCAAAGCCGATGGCCCCGATCCCCAGGGTCAGCCACACGCGGCCGCGCGCCAGGGCCGAGAGCTCGCGCAGCGGGCTGGCGTCGGCGTCGGCCGGCACGCGCGGAGCGTACAGCCAGACGCTGGCCGCCGTCAGGGCCGCCAGCACCGCCACGATCACGAAGCCCCAGCGCCAGCCGATCACCTGCCCGGCGACATTGGCCAGCGGCACGCCGACGATGGTCGCGACCGTCAGGCCGATCATCACCATGGCCACCGACTGGGCGCGCTTCTCCGGCGGCGAGACGCTGGCGGCGACCAAGGCTGCAACGCCGAAATAGGCCCCGTGCGGCAGGCCGCAGAGGAAGCGGAAGGCGATCATCCAGCCGAAGCTGGGGGCCAGGGCCGAGAGCAGGTGGCCTACGGCGAACATCGCCATCAGCGCCGTCAGGATCATCCGACGCGGCAGGCGCGCGGCCGCCACGGCGATGATCGGCGCTCCGACCACCACGCCCAGGGCGTAGGCGCTGATCGCATGGCCGGCCGTCGGCGCGTCCACGCCCAGGTCCTTGGCGAAATAGGGCAGCAGGCTCATCGAGGCGAACTCGGTCGTGCCGATCGCAAAGCCGCCCAGAGCCAGGGCCGCCAGAACCAGGCCCGGATGGACCTTGGGGGTGTCGGTAGTCATGTCGGCGCCTCACACACGTGGCGCAACACGGGCGCGACGCCCTGTTGAGAGGCGCCCCGAGGTCATGCTGCTGGGCAGAAGTCCCTTGTAGATAAAGAAACGACAACGTTGTCGCAATCGCGCCCCGAAAATTTCATCGTTCGCGGAATTGGCCTTCAGCGCCGCTGAAACCGCGCTTCAGAAAAATTGCACCCAATGTTGTTGCTGATGCTCTGGCGGCGGCGTTGGGCGGCATTACGTAATCGCTACCGTTTCAGTTTCGAAACGACCAAATTCGAGATCGAGGGATCACCCCATGACCACCGTCGCCATCGTCTATCATTCCGGTTACGGCCACACCGCCGTCCTCGCCGACAAGGTCGCCCAGGGCGTCCGCGACGCCGGCCAGACCCCCGTGCTGCTCAAGATCGAGAGCGCCGCCCAGGACTTCGCCCCGCTGATCGAGGAAGCCAGCAAGGCCGACGCGATCGTCTTCGGCGCCCCGACCTACATGGGCGACGTCTCGGGCGTGTTCAAAGTGTTCGCCGACGCCACCGCCGGCGTCTTCTTCACGGGCGCCTGGAAGGACAAGCTGGCCGCCGGCTTCACCAACTCGCACAGCTTCGCCGGCGACAAGGGCCACGCCCTGGAAAGCCTGACCATCCTGGCCGCTCAGCACGGCATGAACTGGATCAATCTGGGCCTGGCCCCGCCGAACGTCACCGCCGCCGAGCGTGGTCCCGACACGATCAACCGCGTGGGCTCGTTCATCGGCGTCGCCGCCCAGTCGGACAACGCCTCGACCGACATCACCCCGCCGGCCGGCGACCGCGAGACCGCCCGCCTGCTGGGCGAGCGCGTGGCCAAGGCCACCGTCCGCTGGACCGCCGGCGCGCAAGGCTTGGACCTCGAACAGGCCGCTTAAACCGGCGGCATCCATCGACCGCGGCGAACCCTCCCTCGCGCCGCGGTCCGGAAGGGGGCGCGACCCAGCCGTATCCGCGCCCCCTTCCGCCCTGGTCTTGAGGGTCGCTTGTACCGAAGCGCGGACCGTGCTGGTCTCCGGCGAAGTTTAGATTTGCCTGGAACACCCAAGACATGGCCCGCCGCCTCGCCCTGATCACCGGCGCCTCCGCCGGCATCGGGGCCGCTTCCGCCCGCATCTACGCCAGCCACGGCTACGACGTGGCCCTGACCGCGCGCCGGGCCGATCGCCTGGAGGGCCTGGCCGCCGAGATCAAGCTGCGGTCCGGCGTCGAGGCCTACGCCATCCCCGCCGACCTGGCCGAACCGATCGGCGTCGACACCGTCCTGGCCGCCGTCGCCGAGCAGGGCCGCGTCGTCGACGCCCTGGTCAGCAACGCCGGCTACGGCCTGCCCGGGACCTATGACGCCACGACCTGGGCCGACCAGGCCAAGTTCGTGCAGCTGATGCTGACCAGCGTCTGCGAGATGACCCACAAGGTCCTGCCGGGCATGGTCGAGCGCAAGTTCGGCCGCATCGTCAACGTCGCTTCGCTGGCGGGCCTGGTCCCCGGCGCGGCCGGCCACACTCTCTATGCGGCGACCAAGGGCTTCCTGGTGAAGTTCTCCCAAAGCTTACACCTGGAAAACCTCCAGACCGGCGTCCACGTCAGCGCCCTGTGCCCGGGCTTCACCTATTCGGAGTTCCACGACGTCAACGGCACCCGCGCCCAGGTCAGCCAGGGCGTGCCCGAATGGATGTGGCTGGGCGCCGACGAGGTCGCCGCCGCCGGCTACGAGGCCGCCGAGGCCAACCGCTCGATCTGCGTCCCCGGCGCCCCGAACAAGGCCATCGCCGCGATCGCCAAGATCGTGCCGGACGACTGGGCCCTGGCCCTGATGGCCAGCCAGGGAGGCCGCTTCCGGAAGGTGTGACAACGCGCCAGCCGGGGCGTTTTTGGAAAACCGGTCCGGACCTGCTATATGTCCGCCTCGACCCCCGAGCATCCGGACACCCCCTTGAGCGTCAACCTCGACCTGTCGCGCGTCTCCACCGACGCCGCGCCCGCCCTTCCCGTCGCAAAACCCCTGGTCAACCTCTCGGGCCTTACGCGCCCGCAGTTGGTCGCGGCCCTGGTCGAGAGCGGCGTGGTCGAGCACGGCAAGGCCAAGATGCGCGCCACCCAGATCTTCCGCTGGATGCACCATCGCGGCGTCACCGACTTCGCCAATATGAGCGACGTCGCCAAGGAGACCCGCGCGCGTCTCGCCGAGACCTTCACCATCGCCCGCCCCGAGATCGTCGAGCGCCAGGTGTCCAAGGACGGCACCCGCAAGTGGCTGATCCGCATGGCTCCCGGCATCGAGGTCGAAAGCGTCTACATCCCCGGCGTCGGCCGCGCCGGCGCCCTGTGCGTGTCCAGCCAGGTCGGCTGCACGCTGAACTGCAGCTTCTGCCACACCGGCACCCAGCCGCTGGTCCGCAACCTGACCGCCGCCGAGATCGTCGCCCAGGTGCAGGTGGCCAAGGACGACTTGGCCGAATGGCCGTCGGACAAGGAAGACCGCGTCCTCTCGAACATCGTGTTCATGGGCATGGGCGAGCCGCTCTACAATCTGGGCCAGGTGGCCGACGCCATCGAGATCATCAGCGACAACGAGGGCATCGGCATCTCGCGTCGCCGGATCACGGTCTCGACCTCGGGCGTCGTGCCGATGCTGGAGAAGCTGGGCAATACGACCCAGGCCATGCTGGCGATCAGCCTGCACGCCACCAACGACGCCTTGCGCGACGTGCTGGTGCCGCTGAACAAGAAATACCCGATCGCCGAGCTGATGGCCGGCATCCGCGCCTATCCGGGCCTCAGCAACGCCCGCCGCGTGACCTTTGAGTACGTGATGCTGAAGGGCGTCAACGACAGCCCCGACGAGGCCCGCGCCCTGGTCAAGCTGATCAAGGGCATCCCGGCCAAGATCAACCTGATCCCGTTCAATCCCTGGCCGGGCAGCGACTACCTGTGCTCGGACTGGTCGACGATCGAGGCCTTCGCCGCGATCCTCAACAAGGCCGGCTACTCCTCGCCGATCCGCACCCCGCGTGGGCGCGACATCCTGGCGGCGTGCGGCCAGCTGAAGAGCGAGAGCGAGAAGGTGCGTGCGTCGGCGCTGCGGAAGCTGTCGCTGGCGGCGATGGCGGGCGTGCTGTCGGACGATGATGAGGACGAGGCGGCGTAAGGTCAGCCTCCTCCAAGCTCACCCCACAACCGCTCATCCCCGCGAAAGCGGGGACCCAAGCGGACTTTCAGGATGTGGCGCGATCGCGGATCAATCCGCTGACTCGGCTTGGGTCCCCGCTTTCGCGGGGATGAGCGGTGTTTGGGGTTCCTCCACCACCTGCTTCAACCGGCTCAGCATCCCTGCCGCATAGGCCGCATACGGCCCGATCCAGCGTTCGTGGATCGCATGCACGGGCAGGGCGTCCAGGTGATTCCACCGCTCGCGCCCACGCCGTTCGGCTACGACAAGGCCGGCCTCTTCCAGCACGGAGAGATGCTGCATCACCGTGCAGCGATCCAGCGCGGGGAAGTGCGCGCATAGCATGCCGGTCGTCAGCGACTCAGCCTTCAGCAGATCCAGGATCGCCCGCCGGACCCGGTGGCCCAAGGCCTTGAAGATCAGGTCGGCTTCGTCCTCGCTTGACATGTTATAAGTTTATAACACATGGTCGCGTCCATCAAGGATGGAGACTACTCATGTCCCACGAATTCACCGTCGGCGGCCGGATCGCCAAGCCCGTGGCCGAAGTCTTCGAGGCCGTCGCCGATCCCAAGAAACTGTCGGGCTACTTCACCACCGGCGGCGCTCAAGGCCGGCTGGAGTCCGGCGCAACGGTCACCTGGGACTTCCACGACTTCCCGGGCGCGTTCCCGGTCGAGGTGGTCGAGGTCGTGGCCAATGAGAAGATCGTCCTGCGCTGGGGCTCGCCGACCGGCGTCACCACTACCGTCACCATGACCTTCGCCGACACCGGCGATGGCCGCACCCTGGTCCGGATCCACGAAGCTGGCTGGCGCGACGACGCCGCAGGCGAGAAGGCCGCTTTCGGCAATTGCGAGGGCTGGACCGGCATGCTGTGCGCCTTGAAGGTCTTCGTCGAGCACGGCGTCAACCTGCGCGAAGGCTTCTACAAGTAAGCCGCCGCTCACCTGACGCGGGCGCCCCCTACGCAAATCTTGCTGACCCGTGTTAGTCAGTGGGCCGCAAGTTTATCGGGGTAGTCCGCGTCCATGCCGTCCCAGCTCCAGTCGCCCGAGGTCCAGGCCTTCGCCACCGGCTTCCCGGTCACCCTGCTGCACGCCAGCGTGACCCTGGTCATGCTGATCCTGGGCACCACGCTCTATGCGCTGCTGACCCCGCACAAGGAAATCGCCCTGATCCGCGAGGGCAATTCGGCCGCGGCCCTGTCGCTGGGCGGCGTGATGGTTGGCCTGGCCATTCCGCTGGCCATCTCGCTGACCGCCTCGACCTCGGTCATCGAGATCGGCATCTGGGGCGCGGCGACCATCGCCGTGCAGCTCCTGGTGTTCCGCGTCACCGACATGGTGCTGAAGGGCCTGCCCGAGCGTATCCAGGAAGGCGAGATCTCGGCCGCCGTCCTGCTGGTCGGCGCCAAGCTGGCCACCGCCCTGATCCTCGCCGCCGCCGTGGCCGGCTGAGGACGCAGGGTCCGGGGGCGTTACAGTGCATTTCCCCAAGCTTCCCGATTGGCTGGTCTATGCCGCGGCGGTCAGCGCCCTGGTGATCGTCGCCGTCGGCCGGCAGGAGCGCTCGGACGCGCCGCCGCCGCCGCCGCCGGTGCCGGGCGAGGAAGGGCTGCCGTTGGGGCCGTCCTCGCCGTTCGACCCGTCGATCGTGGTCCAGGTGCCCGACAAGCCCGAGCCGGGTTCGGGCACGGCCTTCTCGGTCGGCGATGACGGCACCTGGCTGACGGCTCGCCACGTGGTCGACGGCTGCAAGCAGGCCGCGATCGTCGTCGCCGATGGCCGCGGCGTGGCGGCCAAGATCCATGTCGATCCCAAGGCCGATGCGGCCATCCTGACCACCGAGGGCGGAGCGCCGTCGGTGCCGCTGGGCCTGGACATCCCGCTGCGCCGCGGCGCGCGCGCCTATCATCCGGGCTTCCCGCAGGGCCATCCGGGCGAGGCCGCCTCGCGCCTGCTGGGTCGCGAGAACCTGGTCGTCCACGGGCGCGGCGCGCGCACCGAGCCGGTGCTGGTCTGGGCCGAGGTCGGTCGCACCGACACGCTGAAAGGGACGTTGGCTGGCCTCTCGGGCTCGCCGGCCTTGGACAGCGCCGGCCGCGTGATCGGCGTGACCGTGGCCGAAGCCCCGCGCCGGGGCCGCATCTACACGACCGCGCCCGAGACTTTGAAGACCCTGCTGGGCCCGCACCGCCGGCCCTCGCCGTCGGAGTTCGCGCCGACCGAGCCGATCACCACCGAGAACTACGGCCGCGTGGCCGACGGCCTGCGCCGCGACCTGCGCGTGGCCCAGGTGGTGTGCCTGGGGGTTTAGGCGGCTAGCCGGCCTCGGCCGTCGTCGCCACGCCCTGCGCCTTCGCCGCCGCGATGGCCTTGGCCTGCCGCTGGGCCAGGATCATGCAGAGGATAATCGCCGGGACGCCGATCGCCGCCGAGCCCAGGTAGAAGGTCGAATAGGCGCCCAGCAGGGTGCGGCCGCCGGCCTGCAGGTTCTCGACGATCTCGCCCGAGAAGCCCTTCAGGATCTTGCCGCTCCAGGCCATGGCCGAGGTCATCAGCGCGTACTGGGTGGCGGTGTAGCCCAGGCTAGTCAGGCTGGACATGTAGCCGATCAGGGCGATGCCCGAGATCGACATAGCGAAGCTGTCGAAGGCCATGATCGTCTCGAAGGCGGTCCAGTGCAGGCCGCCCAGGCTGACCAGCGGATAGTCGCCGCCGTGCAGGCCCAAGAGGGCGAAGGCCGCCACCGCGATCGGCTGCAGAATCGCGCCCAGGAACAGTGTGCGGATGACGCCCAGGCGCACGGACAGGAGGCCGCCGACGGCGATGCCGGCGATGGTGGCCGGCACGCCGATCGCGCCGCGCACCACGGCGATGGTCGGTTTGTCCAGGCCCAGCGCCAGGTAGTACGGATTGCTCATCGGCCCGCGCATGTAGTCGCACAGGTGATAGGTCGTGATCATCAACAGCATCAGCAGCGCCGTGGCCGTGCCGTGGGCGCGGAAGAAGGCGATGAACGGACCGACCACGGCGTCGACGGCGCCCTTCAGCGAGAAGGGCGGCTTCTGCGCGGAAAGGGTCTCCATGGCCTTATCGGCGCGGGTCGGTTCCTTGGCCAGGACCGAGGCAACGATGCCAATGGCGACCAGCCCGCCGAAGATGCCGTAGGACAGGCTCCAGCCGATGGCGGTGGCCACCAGCAGGATCAGGGCCTCCGTGGCGAACATGGCGATGCGGAAGCCCAGGCTGTAGGCGGCCGTCAGCAGGCCCAGCTCGTCCGGGTCCTCGGCGATCTCGATGCGCCACGCGTCGATCACCGTGTCCTGCATCGCGGCCATGATGCCGGTCAGCACCGCGAAGCCGCCGAGAAGCGGCAGGTTGTGCGGTCCGGCCACGGCCATGCCGACCAGTCCGACGCCGATGCCGACCTGGGTGACGATCATCCAGCCGCGCCGGCGGCCCAGGATCGAGGCCATGAACGGGGCGGGCAGGTGGTCGACCATCGCGCCCCAGATGAACTTCCAGAGATAGGCCAGTCCCGCCCAAGACAGGTAGCCGATGGCCTTCAGCTTGATGTCGTTCTCGCTGAGCCAGAAGCCCAGCGTGTTGCCGATCAGCATGAACGGCAGGCCCGACGAGAAGCCCAGCGCCAGCATGACGCCGACGCGCGGCCTGCCCAGCGCGCGCAGCACTTCCATGAAGCCGCGCTTCTTGCGCCCCGTGGCCGTTCCAGCCGCTCCGGCCATGCGTCTCCACCGCGCCGAGACGCGGTCCCCCTCCGAAATCAGGAGGCGACCTTGGCTCGCGTCGAGGGTTTCGTCCAGCCCGTCACCCCGCCGGTCGTCCAGCGCTTCAACGCGTCGCGCAGGGCTTCCTGGGTCAGGGGCTTGACCAGGAAATCGTCCATGCCGGCGGCCAGGCAGGTGCGCTTATCCTCGTCGAAGGCGTCGGCGGTCAGGGCGGCGATCGGCGAGGCGACGCCTTTCGCCCGAAGCGCCTTGGCGGCCTGGACGCCGGACATGCCCGGCATGCGCAGGTCCATCAGGATCAGGTCGTATGCGCCGGCAGAAGCGGCGGCCACGGCCTGCTCGCCGTCGGCGACGCGGTCGACCTTGCAGCCCTCGCGCTCCAGCAGGGTGCGGGCCAGCAGGGCGTTGATCGGATTGTCCTCGGCCAGCAGCACGCGCACGCCCTGGGCCACGGCCCCGGCGATGCGGTCGTCGGGGGCGGTCTCGGCGGCCGGCGCGGTTTCCGTCTCGCCGGCCTGCAGCACCTGAACGACCAGTGAGGCGGCGCGCAGCGGCTTGATCAGATAGCCCGAGAAGCCGGCGGTCTTCAGCGGTTCGATGCGGTCGCGCTGCTCGGGCGTCAGCAGCACCACGGCCTTGCGGCCGGCGGGCGGCTTCAGCGCCCCGCGCGGCCCGGCCAGGGCGGCGTCGATCAGCAGCACGGCGTCGGCCGGCGCGCCCGACAGGGCCGAGGCGATGTCGACGGCGGCGAAGGCGCGGCCGCCGGCCGCCTCGATCTGGCGCACCGTGGCGGCGCGGACGATGGCGTTGGGCGAGGCGATGGCCACGGCGCGGCCGTCCAGCGGCGCTGCGCGGAGCGCGGGAGCGGCGATCGCAAAAGGCGCTTCGAACCAGAACTCGGCGCCTTGGCCCAGCTCCCCGCCGACCCCGACCTCGCCGTCCATGGCCTTGGTGAGGGTTGAGACGATGGCCAGGCCCAGGCCCGCGCCGCCCAGCTGGGTGTTGTGGGTGATGTCGGTCTGGACGAAGGCCTCGAAGATCCGCTTGCGGGCTTCCGGCGCGACGCCGGGGCCGGTGTCGGCGACCGAGAAGCGGATGCGGCCGTCATGGGTGGCCGTGGCGGTCAGCAGCACGCCGCCGGCCTCGGTGAACTTCACGGCGTTGCCGGCGAAGTTCAGCAGGATCTGGCGCAGGCGACCTTCGTCGGCCTGGATGGTCGGCAGGGGCGTCGGCACGGCCCAGGCGATCTCGATCCCCTTCTCGTGCGCGCGCGGGCTCATCAGTTCGGCGACCTGGCGCAGCAGGCCCTCGATGTCGACCGGCGCGAGAGAGAGCTCGATCGAGGCCGCGCCCAGGCGGGCGAAGTGCAGCACGTCATTGACCAGCGACAGCAGGTGGTCGCCGCTCTCGCGCAGGGCGGTGACGTAGGACCGCTGCTCGGCCGTCAGCTTGGTGTTCTCAAGCAGGCGCGCCATGCCCAGCACGCCGTTCAGCGGGGTGCGGAACTCATGGCTCAGGGTGGCCAGCTGCTCGGGCGTGACGCCGGGTTTCGGATCGCTCATGGAGATCAAGGTTAGCGGGTGCGGCTTAACGGGCGGTCAAACACCGGAACTGCCAGCCAAGCTGTGTCGTTGTGCGAGAACCAGGCGCCGCCTCCGGAAACGACGTCGCCGATTATTCTCAAGCAGGGAAGTCCACGCGATGCGATCGATCCTTCTGGCGCTCCTGGGAGTGCCGCTGCCCATCATTCTGCTGCTCGCCTTCTGCACGCACCATTTCTGAGAAAGGGCGGGACATCGTCATGGCCCTATCATCTGACTTGATCGCCCCAGCCGTGGATGTCCACGTGGGCGAGGAACAGCAGTCGGCCGTCAGCTGGGACGCTGTCCTGGCCGGCGCCGTCGCCACGATCGCCCTTTTGTTCGTGCTGCTGTCGCTGTGCGCGGGCTTTGGCCTGAAGGTCGCCCCGCGCTGGCCGGCCGGCGTCTCGGCGAACGACTTCACCCCGGCGCTGGGCGCGATCTTCATCGCCGCCCAGGTGGTCGCCAGCATGCTGGGCGGCTACGTCGCCGGGCGGCTGCGCACCAAGTGGCTGAACGTCCACGACCACGAGGTCCATTTCCGCGACACCGCCCACGGCCTGCTGGCCTGGGCCGCGAGCGTGGTGGGCCTGCTGGTCCTGGGCGCGCTGGCCGCCCCGGCCGCGACGCCGCCGGTCGCAGTCGAGCTGTCGCCCGCTGAAGTTCTGCGCGCGGCCCACATCGGCGCGCAGCTGTCGCTGTTCCTCGGCATCGGCGCCCTGACCAGCGCCTTCGCCGCCAGCGTCGCCGCCGCCATCGGCGGTCTGCGCCGCGACGACATGCATAAGCTGCACCGGACGCGAGCCTAGGCGGGAACGCCTTCCTGGCCTGTCGTCGTGGCGCGGCGATAGGCCAGGGCTTCGGCCACGTGGACGCGGCGGACGCTGGCCGACCCTTCCAGGTCGGCGATGGTGCGCGCCAGGCGCAGGGTGCGGGTCCAGCCCCGCGCGCTGATCCGGCCCGCCTCGGCGGCCTGGGTCAGCAAGGCGCGGCCGGTGGCGTCGAGGGCGGTGATCCTTTCCAGGAAAGCCCCCTCCGCCCGGCCGTTGAGACCATCCACGACCTCCAGCGCCTCGGCGCGGTCGGCCTGCAGCGTCCTTGCCCGCGCCACACGGGCAGCGACCTCGACAGTGCCTTCGGCGGGCGGTGGCAGAGAGAGGTCGGCGGCGGTGACCGCAGGCATGTCGACGGCCAGGTCGATGCGATCCATCAGCGGACCCGAGACCCGGCTCTGATAATCCAGAATGCATCTGGGCGCCTTGCCGCAAGCTCCGCGCCCGGCCCCGCCGTGGCCGCAGCGGCAGGGGTTCATGGCCGCCACCAGCTGCACCCGGGCCGGATAGCGGATGTGGAAGTTGGCGCGGGCCACCATCACCTCGCCGGTCTCCAGCGGTGCGCGCAGGCTATCGAGCGCCTGGCGGCCAAACTCAGGCAACTCGTCGAGGAACAGCACGCCATTGTGGGCCAGCGACACCTCGCCCGGCTTGGCCTTCAGTCCGCCGCCGGTCAACGCAGCCATGGACGCGCTGTGGTGCGGCGCGCGGTAGGGCCGGTCCCGCGTGAGCGCTCCGCGCGCGATCAGCCCCGCCACCGAATGGACCATCGAGGTCTCCAGCAGCTCGGAGGAGGTCAGCGGCGGCAGCAGGCCGGGCAGACGCTGGGCCAGCATCGACTTGCCCGAGCCGGGCGGACCAACGAACAGCAGGTTGTGACCGCCGGCCGCGGCGATCTCCAGAGCGCGCTTGGCGTGCTCCTGGCCCTTCACGTCGCGCAGGTCCTTGGGCCGCTCGCCCTCGACGATCGGACCGGGCGCGGGGGCTGACAGGATCTGGCTGCCGCGGAAGTGATTGATCAGCGACACCAGCGAGCGCGGCGCCAGGATGCGCGTCTCGCCGGCCCAGGCCGCCTCGGGACCGGAGGCCTCCGGACAGATCAAGCCCAGGTCCATGGCCCCGGCCGCCATCGCCGCGGGCAAGGCGCCGGCCGTCGGCACGATGCGGCCGTCCAGTGAGAGCTCGCCCATCGCCGCCCAGCCGTCCAGCGCATCCATGGGGATCACGCCGATGGCCGACATCACCGCCAGGGCGATCGGCAGGTCGAAGTGCGTGCCTTCCTTGGGCATGTCGGCCGGCGCCAGGTTGGCGACGATGCGCTTGCCCGGCAGCGAGAGGCCCAGGCCCGCGAACGCCCCGCGCACCCGCTCACGACTCTCGGCGACGGCCTTGTCGGCCAGGCCGACGATGACGAAGACCTGCTGACCGGTGGTCAGCTGGGCCTCGACCTCGACACGCCGGGCCTCGACGCCCTCGAACGCGACCGTGACCACCTTGGCGGCCATTCAAGTCCCTCATGGATAACGACTTTATCCACAAGTCAAAGCAGAGCTTGCGAAATGGAGCAAGAACGAAAAACGAACATTTCAGGAAATGTTCGCATTTCCGCAGAGTTACCCACCGTTGCGGCGAATGTCCTCGATGCGATCCCAAAGTACAGCCGCCGCGTCGATACCGGTAAAGCGCTTGAGCTGTTGCGCGCCGGTCGGCGACGTGACGTTGATCTCGGTCAGGTACTCGCCAATAACGTCGATGCCCACGAAGATCAGTCCACGGCGCTTCAGCTCGGGGCCGATGATCCGGCAGAGCTCCAGGTCGCGGGCGGTCAGGTCGACCGCCTCGGCGCGGCCGCCGACCCGCAGGTTCGAGCGCACCTGGCCGGTGGCCGGCACCCGGTTGATGGCGCCGACGGGCTCGCCATCGACCAGCAGGACGCGCTTGTCGCCCTTGCTGACGGCCGGCACGAACTTCTGGGCGATGACCTGCTCGCGGCCGATCATGGCGTGCAGTTCCAACAAGGCGTCGAGGTTGGGATCGTCCGCCAACAGACGCGCCACGCCCGAGCCGCCGCCGCCATAGAGGGGCTTGAGCACAATGTCGCCGTGGCGGGCGCGGAAGTCGTAGATCGCCTCGTGGTCCGACGTGATCAGGGTCGGCGGCTGCACGCCCGGGAAGTCGGTGACGAACAGCTTCTCCGGCGCGTTGCGCACCTCGGTCGGGTTGTTCACCACCAGGGTGTGGGGGTGGATCTTGTCCAGGAAGTGGGTGGCCGTGATGTAGGCCATGTCGAACGGCGGATCCTGGCGCATCAGGACGACGTCGATGTCGTCCTTCATGTCGATGATCTGGACCTCGCCCAGCTTGGCGTGCGCGCCCTTCACGGCGGAAAGCTCCAGCGACTGGGCGCGGGCGAACACCCGGCCGTCCTCCTGCGAGAGCTTGTCAGGCGTGTAGAACCACAGCTTATGCCCGCGGCTCTGGGCCTCCATCATCATCAGGAAGGTCGTGTCGGTGTCGATGTTGATCCCCAGGACGGGATCCATCTGAACGGCGACTCGCAGCGACATGGGGACTCCTGAGCTTGTGCGGCTCCAGACCTAGAGGGCCGCGACCGTCTAGTTAAGTGCGAATAGCGAGATTGCGAGGACGGGATGCTATCGCGTCGCCACCAGGCCCTGCTGCTGAAGGGTGGTGTAGATGCAGTCTTCCTTGGCTTGGTGCTGCGGCAGTTGCTTGTCGACCCAACCGGCCCAGCCATCTCCGACCTTGGTTGGCTCGAAAGACGGGACCCCGCAATGAGCGGCCGCGTCGATGATCTGACGACGACTCGCCCAGTTCGTCTCGTCACCGACGAAGCATCCGGTCGTTCCTAAGACGACTGCCGTCGCCAGGATGGTGGCGGACTGGCGCAGCACTAGTTCAGCCGCATGCGCACCCGCTCGCGCGCGGCCCGGGCGGCGATGGCCGCGCCGCCGTCCAGGGTCTGGGCGCGGGAGAGGGCCTGGAGGGCGCCGGCCAGAGCGCCCTGGCCTTCGCGGGCGGCGGCGACGTCCAGCCAGGGGCGGTGGTCGGCGGGGTTGAGCAGGGCGCGGCGCAGGGCCGAGCGCTCGGCGCGGACCCAGTCCCTGGCCTGCTGGGCGCGGGCGAAGATGTTGTTCTGCAGGCGGATCAGCACGGCGCGATCCGAAATCGGCGCCATCAAGAGTTCCAGCCGCGAGGCGACGTCGGGCATCAGGCCGGTGCGCAGGGCCCGGCGCGACAGCTCCGAAGGCAGGACGACGCGGCCTTCGCTGAACGGGTCGAGCGCCAGCGGGCCTTCCTCGGTCTCGATGCGCAGCAGGAAGTGGCCGGGGAAGTCGACGCCGTAGAGGTCCAGGCCTGCCTCGCGGGCGGCGTGCAGGTAGAAGACGCCCAGCGCCACCGGCAGGCCCTTGCGGCGGTCGGCGATGGCGATGACGTCGGCGTTGTCGGGATGGTCGTAGGTCAGGACGTCGCCGGTCAGGCGCAGGTCGCCGGCCAGGGTCTCGGCCACGGCCTCCTCGGGCGACTCGCTCTCGGCCCGGCGGCGCAGGCGCTCGACGGCGTCCTTGGCCAGGTCCAGGGCCGGCTTGGTGTCGCGGCTGGGGTCGTCGTGGACGGCGCAGGCCAGGGCGGCCTCGAACAGCGGGAAGCCGTCGTCGGGACCTTCGCCGGCCTTGGTCAGGATCTCTTCAGCGTCCTCGCGGGTCATGGTCAGGCTCCTGACCAGGCGTTGGGGAGGTGGCGCGGAAGGCGGCGCGGGGCCAGGGCGATCAAGTCCAGGCGCACGGAGAGGTCGCGCAGCGCCATCCGGTGCGCGCTGACATGGGCGGCGGCGCGGCGCAGGCGGTCGCGCTGGGTCGGCGTCACGGCGTCCAGGGCGTCCTCGATCGTCGTCCTCTGCTTGACCTCCACAACGGCCAGCACCTTGCCGCGTTGCGCCAGCAGGTCGATTTCGCCGAGCGGCGTCGCCAGGCGGAAGCCCAGGATGCGGTAGCCCTTGGCCATCAGCCATAGCGCCGCGACCACCTCGGCCCGCCGTCCGACCTTGCGCGCCGCCGCGCCCCGGATCTGGCGGACGCCGGCGACCATCAGGCCTGCTCCTTCAGGGCCAGGGCCTGGCGGTAGAGGTCCTTGCGGGAGAGGCCCAGCGCCTTGGCGACTTCCGAAGCGGCTTCGCCCAAGGGCAGGCGGGCCATGGCCTCGCGCAGGGCGGCCTCGGCGTCGTCGGTGGTGGCGACTTTTTCCGAACCAGGACCGACCAGGATGACGATCTCGCCCTTGGGGGCCTCGAAGCGCGGGTCGACGGCAAGGTCGGCCAGGGTTCCGCGGATGCAGGTCTCGTAGAGCTTGGTCAGTTCGCGGCACACCGCCGCCTGACGGGTTCCGCCGAACACGACGGCCATGTCGGCCAGGCAGTCGTCCACCCGCGAGGCGCCCTCGTAGAAGATCAGGGTGGCGCGGGTGTTGGCGAATTCCTCGAGGAAGGTCCGGCGCGCCGCGCTCTTGGGCGGCGGGAAGCCGGCGAACAGGAAGCGATCGGTCGGCAGGCCGGCCAAGGTGAGCGCCGCAAGGGCGGCGGAAGCGCCGGGGATCGGGATCACCGGATGGCCGGCGGCGATCGCCTCCTTGGCCAGGCGGTAGCCGGGGTCGGAGACCATCGGCGTGCCGGCGTCCGAGACCAGGGCCACGCGCTCGCCGGCCTCCAGTCGCTCCAGGATGCCGGGGATGGCCCGCTCGGCCACGTGCTCGTCGTGGCGCTCCAACTTGGTCTTGATGCTGTAGGCCGACAGCAGCTTGCCGGTGACGCGGGTGTCCTCGGCCAGCAGCACGTCGCAGGCGGCCAGCACGTCCAGCGCGCGCAGGGTGATGTCGCGCAGATTGCCGATCGGCGTCGCCACCAGATAGAGGCCGGGCGCCAGGGGCGCGTCGGACAGGGCTGGCGGGGGAAGCAGTCGGCTCAAATCACGCGTCCTTAGTCTCAGGCGAAACCCATATCAGGTCGCGAGCGCGCCTGTCAGCCGGTCGAGTACGAGGCGGCCGGCGCGGGTGGCGCGAAGCCGGTGGCGATCGTCGACCAGCAGGCCGGTTTCGACGAGGTCGCGGACCTTGGGCGTATCGGGCGTGAGGCCCAGCGGGGCCATCTCCGCGAAGCTGACCCCGTCGTCGATGCGCAGGCCCAGGACGAGGCGCTCTTCGGCGGCTTCCTCGGCGCTGAGAATCTCGCGTTCGAAGCCGACGCCCGTGTCGCGGACGGCGGCGACGTAATCCTTGATGGCGCGATGGGCGACGGTGGCGGCGCGGCCCTCGGGCAGGGCCAGACGCCCGTGCGCGCCGGGGCCGACGCCGATATAGTCGACGCCACGCCAGTAGACGAGGTTATGCCGCGAGCGGGCGGCCGCGCCGCGGGCGTGGTTGGACACCTCGTAGGCGTCGAAGCCGGCGGCCTCCAGCACCTCCTGGGTGGTCTCGAACAGGGTGGCGGCCAGGTCCTCGTCGGGCACGACCAGGGTCCCGCGCCCGACCGCGCGGTCGAAGGCGGTGCCGTGCTCGATGGTCAGCTGGTAGGGTGAGACGTGCTCGGGACCCAGGGCGATGGCCTCGGAAAGCTCGGCGCGCCAGGCGGCGTCGGTCTGACCCGGGCGGGCGTAGATCAAGTCGATCGACAGGCGCGGAAAGGCCTTGGTCGCCGCCGCGATCGCCCGCCGCGCCGCGCCGGCGTCGTGATTGCGGCCCAGCGCTTTCAGCGATTCATCGTCCAGCGCCTGGACGCCGAGCGACAGCCTCTGCACCCCGGCGTCGGCCAGGGCGGCGAAGCGGTCGGCCTCGGCGTCGGTCGGATTGGCCTCCAGGCTGATCTCCAGGTCGGCGACCGGCGACCACAGACGCCTCGCCGTGTCGATCACGCGGGCGACCTGGACAGGGTCCATCAGCGAAGGCGTGCCGCCGCCGAAGAAGATCGAGAGCAGCTGGCGCTCGCCGGTCAGCGCCCGTTGCGCTTCCAGATCGGCGACGATGGCGTCGGCCAGGTCCGCCTGCTCCTGCGTCTTGCCCCGGTCACGGACGACGTTGAAGTCGCAATAGGGGCAGATGCGCGCGCAGTACGGCCAGTGGACGTATATCCCGAGGGGATCAGTCAAACAGCGCAGCCTTCAGCTTGGCGAAGGCGCGGGCGCGGTGGCTCAGGGCGTCCTTGGCGGCCGGCTCCATCTCGCCGAAGGTCAGGCTCTCGCCCTCGGGCAGGAAGATCGGGTCATAGCCAAAGCCGCGCGTCCCGCGGCCCGGGAACACGAGGGTCCCGTCGATGCGGCCCTCGACCACCATGGCCGGGCCGTTGGGCCAGGCCACGGCCAGCGCCGAGGTGAACCAGGCCGAGCGGTCGTCAGAACCGGTCTGCTCCAGGCGCTCCTCGACCTTGGCCATGGCCATCGGGAAATCCTTCGACGGGCCGGCCCAGCGCGCCGAGAAGATCCCCGGCGCGCCGTTCAGCGCCTTGACCGACAGGCCGCTGTCGTCGGCGATCGCCGGCAGGCCCGAGAGGTCGGCGGCGTGGCGGGCCTTCAAGAGGGCGTTGCCGACGAAGGTGCTCTCGGTCTCGTCCGGCTCGGGCAGGCCCAGCTGGCCGGCGGTGACGATCTCGAAGCGCCCGTCCAGCAGGGCGGTGATCTCGGGAACCTTGCCGGGGTTGTGGGTGGCGGCCAGGAGCTTGGAGCCCTTTTCAAGCGTCAGCGGCATCCGGCGTCTCTCCCTGAAAAACTGTCTTGCGGCTCCTTTAACGCGGCTTCTCGCGTTTGGCGCGGAGGATCGGTCCGGGACGGGTGTGACCTTGCGGCAACGCCCTTGGGCCGTCTTGCATCATTACCAGAGTTTAATATCGTTTCTCGATAAACAAGATTGGCGGAACCGGAATCGGGCCTTATCTGTTGAGCCTGTGGATAGAGGCCGAATGGCTCGACCCCGTCCACGTCTCTCAAACTGGAAAACAAGATGTCCGCCGCCCGCCTGTTCAGCATCGCCGACAAGGTTCTCATGACCGTCATCACCGCCGCGCTCATCGTGGCCGTGCCGGTGTCGGCCGTGGCCTTCGTGGTGCAAACGCTCTAAGGCGCGGCCAAGGATCTCTGGGGTTTTCCGGGGCCAGAGGCTGGATTTTTGACGCCCGCCGCGACGCGGGGCAATTTGCTTAGCGTCGCTGTCGGGGGGATGCAGCCATGCGCGCCTTGGGCCCAGGCTCCGTATCGAGTTTTCTGAAGATCATCCTCGACGTCATCTACGTCGGGCTGTGGATCTTTGTCAGCCTGTTGTCGCTGTTCACGCTGGTCGCCCTGCTGTTCAGCTTCAATCCCGAACTGCTCGCCTCGATGTTGCCGATCAGCGACGCTGTCGAGGCCATCAGCCGCGACGGGCCGCTGTTCGCCGGCGCTCTGGCCGCCTGGGCGCTGCTGCTGGGCGGCTGGATGGTCATCGTCGAGCGCCTGCGCAAGATCTTCGCCACCCTGACCGCCGGCGACCCCTTCCATCCCGACAACGTGGTGCGCCTGCGCCTGATCGGCCTGGTCCTGGCCGGCCTCGAGGTCGGGCGCTACGTCTTCTCGGGCATGGCCCGCTGGCTGGCCCCCAAGGCCAAGGTCATCGACGACAGCTTCACCCTGACCGCCTGGTTCTCGGTGTTGGTCGTCTTCGTCCTGGCCGAAGTGTTCCGGGAAGGCGCCCGCCTTCGCCGCGAAGCCGAACTCACGATCTGATCCGGAGCGACGAACGCATGCCCGTCCGCGTGAACCTCGACCGTGTGCTGCTGGATCGCCGCATGTCGCTGACCGAGCTCTCCGACCGCGTCGGCGTGACGATCGCCAACCTCTCGATCCTCAAGACCGGCAAGGCCCGCGCCGTGCGGTTCTCGACCCTGGACGCCCTGTGCCGCGAGCTGCAGTGCCAGCCGGGCGACCTGCTGACCTTCGAATACGGGCCGGCCGACGCTCACGACGACGAGGAAGACGAGGGCTAGTCCGCCCGCGCGACGAAACCGCCCAAGGGGCAAGGCGTTTCAAGGGAGAGGCGGGGGCCGCCTCGACATCCCAAGGAAAAGCCATTGTCCTTTACTCGCCTGATCTTCGCCTCTGCCCTGACCGTCGGCGCGCTGACGGCTGGTGTGTCCGCTCAAGCCTCCAGCCCCGCCGCGTGGGCCGAGTTCAACCAGCGCGTCACCCGCAGCTGCCTGGCCGCCGCCGGCTATCGCAACGCCCGCCCGTCGCCGATCATCGGCTTCGACGATCGCGTCGGTAAGGTCGCGGTGCTGATCTCCGACACGTCGCGCGGCTCCAACAACGCCAAGCTCTGCCTGTACGACAAGGTCAAGCGCAGGGCCTATATCGACAGCGCCGACGGCTGGGTCGCCCCGCCGCAGCCGCGCTAAGCATGTCGGAAGGGGTGCGCTAGACGGCGCGCCCCTTCTCGTCCTCGCGCCACTTCAGGATCATCTGGCGGTCGCGGAATTCGAACGCGTCCAGGCGCTTGAGGAAGCTCATGCCCAGCAGCGAGCCGTTCATCGGGGCCTTGTTGACCATCACCCGGAAGCCCTCAAGCTTGATCGACCCGATCTCCAGGCTGGTCGCGTCGTACGCCGCCGAGTAGCCCTTGCCGTTGGCCGTCTCGACCTCGTAGCCGTAGTTCAGGGTGTCGACCGGAACGCCCAGCCGGCGGGCGTCGTCCTGGCTGAGCACCGTCTCGGTCGCGCCGGTGTCGACCATGAACCGCACGCGCTGACCGTCGACCAGGCCGTCGACGACATAGTGGCCGCCCTCGCCCTGCGGCACGACGAGGGTTCGCTCGCCGACCTGCACCGGCGTGCCGACGTTAAAGGCCATCTGCACGCGGCGCGGGACCTGCGCCAGCTCGCTGCGATAGGCGTAGCCCAGGGCCAGGATCGCGATGATCCCGCTCCAGATGGCGACATACTTCAAATGTTGGCCGATCGAGCCCTGCAGGCCACGCAGCAGCGCCGTCGAGACCAGCACCACGACGCCGATCTGGTAGACGAGGTCGGCCTTGTCGTCGCCGGTCTGGATCGCTTCCGGAAAGGCGCGGTTCAGCGCGAACGCCAGGACCCCGAGGCCGGCCAGCAGGCCCAGCCACAGCCAGAGCCGGTGACGCGGAACCGCCGGCCGCGTCGGCTTGACCGGCTGTGGCGGCGCATCAGGCTGATCCCAGGGACCGGGCATTAGTTCAGGCGTCGCTTCTTCAGCAGGCTGGCGCGGTCCATCGAGCGGATCTCGACCTCGAAGGTGTCGCCCTCGCGCAGGACCTTCAGCGGCACGCTGACGCCGGCGTCGCCCAGGCTCCACAGCGACTCGTAGAACTCGGACAGGGTCGAGACCGGCATGCCGTCGACGGCCAGGATCAGGTCGCCGGCCTTCAGCTCGGCGCGAGCGGCCGGACCCTTGGGCGAGATGCCGACGATGATGATGTGGTTCTCCATCTCCTGGGCGAAGACGCCCAGCCACGGCCGCGGCGGATGGGGGCTGCGGCCGCGGGCCAGCTCGTCCAGGATCGGCGGCAGCAGCTCGGCGGGCACGAACATGTTGATCGGCCGGGCTTGGTCGTTCTGGTCGCGGCCTTCCAGGGTCAGGGAGCCCAGGCCCACCAGGTCGCCCTTGGGGCCGATCAGGGCCGCGCCGCTCCAGTGCGGGTGGGCCGGACCGGTGATGATGGCGTCGTCCAGCAGGTACTCCCAGTAGCCGGCGAACGGCATGCGGGCCAGAACCGTGCCGGCCACGGCGTGGGCGCGACCGCCGGCGCCGGCGGCGATGATCGGCGCGCCGGCGTCCAGGTCACGGGCCGAGCCGATGGTCATGACCGGCAAGTCCAGCGGCTCCAGCGCCTGGACGAGGCCCAGCCCCGAGCGGACGTCCAGGCCCAGCACGTGGGCGGGCACGCGGCGTCCGTCGTTGCGGGTGAGGATGACTTCCTCGGCCTCGGTGATCAGATAGGCCATGGTCAGGACGAGGCCGCCGGGACCGACGACCACGCCGTTGCCGACGCGCTCTGTGCCCAGGATGTCGGCCGTATAGGCGTCGGGCGGCACGGTGGCTTCCAGCGCCACCATCGAGGCCAGCGCCTGGTCCAGGTCAAAGCGATAGGCCTCCGCCGACGGGCGCAGGCGGGCTTCGACTTCATGGCCTTCGAACGGGGTGGTCACGCGAGACTCCTAATCCTTTACGATTGGAATCTGGGACCGATACCCCGTCCGGGCAAGTGCGACAGGCTGGCTTAGCCGCCGATCGCCGCGCGTTGCATGGCGAACAGCTCGTTGATGCCCTTTTCAGCCAGGCCGAACAGCGTCTCGAACTCGGCGCGGGTGAAGCCGCGCTTTTCGCCGGTGGCCTGGATCTCGACGATGTCGCCGCCGCCCGTCAGAACGAAGTTGCTGTCGGCCTCGGCGTTGCTGTCTTCCTCGTAGTCGAGGTCGAGCACCGGCACGTTGTTGAACACGCCGCACGACACGGCCGCCACCTGGCCCAGGATCGGATCGGTCTTCAGCACGCCCTCGTCCAGCAGGTACTGGGTGGCCAGGCGCAGGGCGACCCAGGCGCCGGTGATGGCGGCGGTGCGGGTGCCGCCGTCGGCCTGGACGACGTCGCAGTCCAGGGTGATCTGGCGTTCGCCCAGGGCCTTCAGGTCGACGACGGCGCGAAGGCTGCGGCCGATCAGGCGCTGGATTTCCTGGGTGCGGCCGGTCTGCTTGCCGGCGGCGGCCTCGCGGCGGCCGCGGCTGTGGGTGGCGCGGGGCAGCATGCCGTACTCGGCCGTGACCCAGCCGGCGCCCTTGTTGCGCATCCAGCCCGGGACGTTTTCCTCGACCGTGGCGGTGACCAGCACCTTGGTGTGGCCAAAGCCGATCAGGCACGAGCCCTCGGCGTAGCGGTTGACGCCGGTTTCCAGCGTGACGGCGCGCAGCTGGTCGGGGGCGCGTTCGGACGGACGCATGGGAAACTCCGGGCTTTGAATGTGTGTGTGTGGCCGCTTATCCTATTGCGAGCCGCACTTGAAAGAGGCCGCCGCCTTTTGTCCGCCGACCGGGACCCAAACGACACGCCCCTGATGGCCTTTTAGAGCATGACGCACCTTTTCCCGGGACCCATCGTCCGCACGCCGGGCCTGACCGAGCTGGACGGGCGCGCCCGCGACATCTTCCGTCGCGTCGTCGAGTCGTACCTGGAGACCGGCGAGCCGGTCGGCTCGCGCACCATCTCCCGGGGCGGACTGGCTTTGTCGCCGGCCTCGATCCGCAACACCATGCAGGATCTGGCGCAGCTGGGCCTGCTGGACGCCCCCCACACCAGCGCCGGCCGCATGCCCACGCACGCGGGCCTGCGGATGTTCGTCGACGGCCTGCTGGAGGTCGGCGACGTTGCCGAAGAGGACAAACGCGCCATCGAGGCGCGCCTGGCCGTCAAGGGCCGCTCGTTCGAGGAGGCCCTGGCCGAGGCTAGCTCCGTGCTCTCTGGCCTGGCCGGCGGCGCGGGCATCGTCGTCACCCCGGTCCGCGAGGGTGGGGTCAAGCACGTGGAGTTCGTGCCGCTCGGCGGCGGCCAGGTGTTGGCGGTCATGGTGTTCGAGGACGGCCAGGTTGAGAACCGCCTGATGCGCCAGGCGCCCGGCGTCACGCCCTCGGCGCTGCAGGAGGCCGGCAACTTCCTCAACGCCCGCCTGCGCGGCCGCACCCTGACCGAGGCGCGGGGCGAGATGAACGTCGAGCTGGACACCGCCCGCCAGCAGCTGGACGAGACCGCCGCCCGCCTGGTCGAGGACGGCCTGGCCGCCTGGAGCGGCGGCGAGGGCGACGCCCGCTCGCTGATCGTGCGGGGCCAGGCCAATCTGCTGGCCGACGCGCGGGCACGCGAGGACATCGACCGCGTGCGCCAACTGTTCGACGACCTGGAGCAGAAGGGCCAGCTGATCGGCCTCCTGGACGACGTCCGTGACGCCGAGGGCGTGCGCATCTATATCGGGGCCGAAACGCGCCTGTTTTCGCTTTCGGGTTCCTCGGTGATCGCGGCGCCCTATATGACGGGCCGACAGAAGGTGCTGGGCGCGATCGGCGTGATCGGTCCGGCGCGATTGAACTACGCCCGTGTCATTCCGTTGGTGGACTATACCGCCCGGGTGCTCGGCCGGATGATGGATGGATAAGGAACTACGAGATGACCGACGAGCAAACGCCGGCTGAAGACGTCGCCTTCGAGGCTGACGACGCCGCGCAGGAAATCGAGGCGCTGAAGCTGGAAGTGGCCGCTCTGAAGGAGCAGGCCCTGCGCTACGCCGCCGAGGCCGAGAACACCAAGCGCCGCGCCGAGCGCGAGATGAACGACGCGCGCGCCTACGCGATCCAGAAGTTTGGCCGCGACCTGCTGGGCGTCGCCGACAACCTGTCGCGCGCCACGGCCCACAGCCCCAAGGACTCGACCGACGCGGCGGTGAAGAACTTCATCATCGGCGTCGAGATGACCGAGAAGGAGCTGCAGGGCGCCTTCGAACGCAATGGTCTCAAGCAGATCGCCCCGGCCAAGGGCGACAAGTTCGACCCGCACCTGCACCAGGCGGTGATGGAGCAGCCGGCCACCGACGTCGCCGCCGGCGGCGTGATCACCGTGCTGCAGGCCGGTTACGAGCTGATGGGCCGCCTGGTCCGTCCGGCCATGGTCGCCGTGGCGGCCAAGGGCTCGACCGGGCCCTCGACGGGCGAGCCGTCTGGCGGCGCCGCCAATCCGTACGCCGGCGCCGGCGCGGATGGCGAAGGTTCGGGCGGTTCGTTCGACACGAAAGCCTGACTTTAGGGCTTCGGGGCGCGGAAATGACCGCCGCGCCCCCTTCCCCCGTTCGCGCATTGCGATAATGTCGGCGGTCCATTCTCAACGGGGGTAGCGGTCGATTCCATCGGCCGACCGCGCGATCTGGACCGACTATGAAGCTTACCATCGAACGGGCGGCGCTCCTGAAGGCGCTGGGTCACGTGCAGAGCGTCGTCGAGCGCCGCAACACCATCCCGATCCTGTCGAACATCCTGCTGTCCGCCGAAGGCGATCGCCTGGCCTTCTCGGCCACCGACCTGGACATGGAGATCATCGACGAGGGCTTCGCCCAGATCGACGTTCCAGGCCAGATCACCGCGCCGGCCCACACCCTCTATGAAATCGTCCGCAAGCTGCCCGACGGCGCCGATGTTTCGTTGAGCTTCAGCGGCGATGACCCGCGCCTGGTGATCCAGGCCGGCCGCTCGCGCTTCAACCTGCCGGTGCTGCCGGCCGGCGACTTCCCGGTGATGAGCAGCGACGGCCTGTCGGGCCGCATCGCGGTCGACACCAACGAGCTGATGCGCCTGATCGACAAGACGCGCTTCGCCATCTCGACCGAAGAGACCCGCTACTACCTGAACGGCCTCTACGTCCACACGGTCAACGAGGGCGGCGAAGTGAAGCTGCGCGCCGTGGCCACCGACGGCCACCGCCTGGCCCTGGCCGAGATGCCGGCGCCGGAGGGCGCGGCCGGCCTGCCGGGCGTGATCGTGCCGCGCAAGACCATCGCCGAGGCTCGCCGCCTGATGGAATCGGCCGGCGAGACGGTCGACCTGCAGGTTTCGCCCCAGAAGGTGCGCTTCGAATTCGGCGCGGCCGCCCTGACCTCCAAGGTCATCGACGGCGCCTTCCCGGACTATCTGCGCGTCATCCCGCGCGACAACGCCAAGATCCTGACCCTGGACAACGACCTGTTCGCCAAGGCCGTCGATCGCGTCGCCACCATCTCGGCCGAGAAGAGCCGCTCGGTGAAGCTGGCCATCGAGCCGGGCCGCATCACCCTGACCGTCCGCAACATGGAAGCCGGCCAGGCCGTCGAAGAGGTCGAGGTCGACTACGACGGCGAGCCCTTCGAGATCGGCTTCAACGCCCGCTACCTGCTGGACGTCTGCGGCCAGATCGCCGGCCCGCAGGCCGAGTTCCGCTTCGCCGACCCGGCCAGCCCGACCCTGGTGGTCGATCCGGTCGATCCGGGCGTGAAGTACGTGCTGATGCCGCTGCGGGTTTGATCCGCATCTGAAGATAGAGAGACGGGCGCCCTGGGCGCCCGTTTTGCTTTTGGGGGTTCCGCCATGCGTCGTCGCACCTTCCTCGCCGCCTTGCCGGCCTTGGCCGCAACGCCGGCGCTTGCCCAGTCGCAGCTGATTGCGGGTCCCAACCCCAACCTGAAGCGTCCGGACGTCCATGGCGGCGACCGGGTGGATGGCGCGACTTGGGCCTCGCGCTCGGCGGCGTGGGGGATCCACGGCGCGGCCGCCACGGCCCATCCGCTGGCCACGCAGGCGGCGATCGACATGCTGCGCAAGGGCGGTTCGGCCGCCGACGCCGCTATCGCCGCCAATGCGGTGCTGGGTCTGGTCGAGCCGGTCTCGTGCGGGGTCGGCGGCGACTGCTATGTGATGCTGTGGGATCCGAAGACCCGGCAGGTCATGGGCCTGAACGGCTCGGGCCGTTCGCCCAAGGCCCTGACCCTGGAGACCGTCCGGGCGCGGGCCAGGAACGGCAAGATCCCCTCTTACGGCGCGGTCAGCGTCAGCGTGCCGGGCGCCGTCGACGCCTGGCGCGAGATGCACGCGCGCTACGGCAAGCTGAAGTGGGCCGATCTGTTCACCCCGGCCATCGGCCACGCCGAGGAAGGCCACCCGGTCACCCAGAACGTCGCCTACTACCTGGCGGCCAGCTATCGCCGCTTCACCAATCCGGCCTCGAACATCGAGGAGGTCGAGAACTTCAAGGCCGTCTGGGCGCCGACCGGCAAGACCCCGGTCGAGGGCGAGGTGTTCAAGAACCCGCGCCTGGCCAGGACCTACCGGATGATCGCCGAGGGCGGCGGCCGGGCCTTCTACGAGGGCGAGATCGCCGCGACCATCGAGGCCTATTTCAAGCGCATCGGCGGCTGGATGACCAAGGCGGATCTCGCCGCTAACCGCGCCGTCTGGACCAAGGTCCACAAGAGCCCCTATCGCGGGGTCGAGGTCTGCGCCCTGGGCGACAACACCCAAGGTCTTGCGACCCTGCAGCTGCTGAACATCCTGGAGCAGTTCGACGTCAAGGCGATGGGCTTCCAATCGGCCCAGGCCATCCACCACGCGGTCGAGGCCAAGCGCCTGGCCTATGAGGACCGCGCCCGCTTCTACGCCGACCAGGACTTCTACAAGTCGCCGATCGACTGGCTGATCTCCAAGGATTATGCGGCCGAGCGCGCCAAGCTGATCCGGCCCGACAAGATCCTGACCCCCGCCTATCCGGGCCAGGCCCCAAGCAAGGGCGACACCACCTATTTCACCACGGCCGACAAGGACGGGATGATGGTGTCGATCATCCAGTCGAACTATCGCGGCATGGGCTCGGGCCTGTCGCCGGACGGTCTGGGCTTCATGTTCCAGGATCGGGGCGAGCTGTTCGCCCTGACCGACGGCCACCCCAACATCTACACGCCGGGCAAGCGGCCGTTCCAGACGATCATCCCGGGCTTTGCTTTGCGCGAAGGCCAGCCTTGGCTGTCGTTCGGCGTGATGGGCGGCGACATGCAGCCCCAGGGCCAGGCCCAGATCATCAGCAACATGGTCGACTTCGGCTTAGGGGTGCAGGAGGCCGGCGACGCGCCGCGCTGGCATCACGGCGGCTCGCCCGAGCCGACGGGGATCGCGGCCGAGGACATCACCGTGCTGGACCTGGAAAGCGGCGTGCCGGTCGAAACCCGCAAGGCGCTGGAGACGATCGGCTGGACCTTGAAGACCGATCCAGGTGGCTATGGCGGCTATCAGGCCATCGAGCGTTGGCCAGGCCGCTACGCCGCCGCCACCGAGATGCGCAAGGATGGCGTCGCGCTGGGCTATTGAGCCGCCAGGCATTGCGGTGACGGTTGCGGCGCGCCAAGGTTGCCGTCCTAGCTGGATCGGAGCCCGCCACGTGACGTCTCGCCTGCCTGTCCTCGCCGCTATCCTCGCCCTCTCGACCTCGTCGCTGGCCCTGGCCCAGACCGCGGCGGTCGAGCGCCGCGAGATCGGCAACCAGATCCTGGAGAACGTGCCGGTCGCGCCGGCCTCGATCCGCGAGGGCCTGGCCAAGTACCAGAACGCCCGCTCGGCCGGCTTCGCCGACTGGGCGCCTGGCGGCGGCATCCTGATCTCGACCCGCTTCGCCAACACCGCCCAGCTGCACGTCGTGGCCGCGCCGGGCGCCGACCGCAGCCAGATCACCTTCTATGACGAGCCCGTCGGCGGCGCCCGGGTGCTGCCCAACGGCCAGATCCTGTTCTCGAAGGACACCGGCGGCGACGAGTGGTTCCAGCTCTTCCTGCGCGACCCTGACGGCAAGACCGTTCAATTGACCGAGACCGGCACGCGCAACCAGTCGCCGACCTTCTCCAAGGATGGTTCGGTCCTGGTCTGGGCGCGGGGCGTGAAGGGCTCGGCCGACTACGACGTGCTGATGCGCGATGCGTCTGGCGCGACCAAGGTGATCTACAAGGGGCAGGGCCAGGTCTCGCCGGTGGCGGTGTCGCCGGATGGCAAGACGGTGCTGCTGGGCCGCTACTTCTCGGCGGCCGAGAGCAAGCGCTGGCTGTTGGACATCGCCAGCGGCAGGCTGACCGAGCTGAACCCGACCAAGACCAAGATCGCCTACGAAGGTGGGGTCTTCACGCCCGACGGCAAGAGCGTGCTGATGCTGTCGGACGAGGGCTCGGACTTCGCGCGGCTGGTGCAGTTCGACCTCGCCACCGGCGCCAAGGTCAATGTCTCCGGCGAGCGATCGTGGGACGTCGAGGATTTCGCCCTGTCTGACGATGGTCGCATCCTGGCCTATGTCGTCAACGAGGACGGCTATTCCAAGCTGGTCGTGCAGGACTTCCGCACCCGCCGGGCGCTGCCGCAGCCGACGCTGCCGGCCGGCGTGGTCTCGGGGATCGAATTCTCGCCGGATGGCGCGAAGCTGGGCTTCAGCCTGGCCACGCCGACCGCCGCTAGCGACGCCTGGAGCTGGGGCGTGGTCGACGGCAAGCTGGAACGCTGGACGGCCTCGGAGCTGGGCGGCCTCGATCCCAAGGCTCTCGCGACGCCGGAACTGGTCCGCTACCCCTCATTCGACAAGCGCTCGATCCCGGCCTTCGTCTACAAGCCCAAGCTTGCGGCCGGCCAGAAGGCCCCGGTGATCATCGACATCCACGGCGGCCCGGAAGGCCAGTCGCGCCCGACCTTCAACACCTTCTACCAACACACGGTCGCCGAGCTGGGCGCGGCGGTGATCGTCACCAACGTTCGGGGCTCAACCGGCTACGGCAAGACCTACCTGAACCTCGACAACGCCGAGAAGCGCGAGGACTCGGTCAAGGACATCGGCGCGCTGCTGGACTGGATCAAGACCCAGCCCGACCTCGACGCCAGCCGCGTGGTGGTCAATGGCGGCTCGTACGGCGGCTACATGTCGCTGGCGGTCATGACCCACTATTCGGACCGCATGGCGGGTGGCATTGAGCTGTTCGGCATCTCCAACTTCGTGTCGTTCCTGCGGAACACCGAAGCCTACCGCCGCGACCTGCGCCGGGCCGAGTACGGGGACGAGCGCGATCCGAAGATGCTCAAGGCCTTCGAGACGATCTCGCCGATGAACAACGTCTCCAAGATCACCAAGCCGATGCTGGTCATGCAGGGCTGGAACGACCCGCGCGTGCCCAAGTCGGAGTCCGACCAGGTCGTCGCCAAGCTGCGCGAGAAGGGGATCGAGACCTGGTACGTCCAGTTCAAGGACGAGGGCCACGGCTTCCGCAAGAAGCTCAATGTCGACCGTCGCCGCGAGGTCGAGACCCAGTTCCTGCAGAAGATCCTGGGCCTGCCGCCTGCGAAATGAGGGCTGACGTCAGGGCCGCGTTGCCGCCATGGGCGACCCATGCCAACGTCCGTTTCACAAGAAAACGGGAGGTGGCCCATGGCCAAGGTGAACTATCTGACGGTCGGCTCGAACGACCTTGAGAAGGCCAAGGCCTTCTATGACGGGCTGCTGGGCGCGATCGGCATGAAGCCCTTGTTCGAGCACCCGTCGGGCGGGCGTCTGTATCGCGGCGACGGCTGCATGTTCGGCGTGCTGGGTCCGTACGACGGCAATCCGGCCTGCATCGGCAACGGCATGATGGGCGGCTTCGCCTTCGACACGGTCGAGGAGGTCGACGCCTTCCACGCCAAGGCCATCGAGCTGGGCGCTAGCGACGAAGGCCAGCCGGGCGCGCGGATGCCCAAGGCCTATTTCGCCTATTTCCGCGATCTCGATGGCAACAAGCTCTGCGGCTACAAGCTGGGCTAAGCACGTCAGTAGCATCGGCCGGCGACACCGCTTAAGAACGCGCCATGGCGTCGGCCGCACTGCTTTCCCTGACCTTGACGGACTTCCGCTCGTACGAGCGCGCCCGCCTCGAAACCGAGGGGCGCAGTGTCTACCTGTTCGGGGCCAACGGGGCGGGCAAGACCAATCTTCTCGAAGCGATCAGCCTGCTGACCCCCGGCAAGGGCCTGCGCGGGTCCAGCATGGCCGAGGTCGGCCGCAGGCTGCCCGGTGAGGCGGTCGGCCGGGCCTGGGCCGTGGCCGCCGAGGTCGAGAGCGGCGAGGATGCGCCGATCCGCATCGGCACAGGCGTCGAGCAGGGCGGGGCCGCCCGCCGCACCGTTCGGTTGGAGGGCGAGACCGTGCCCCCCGGCCGCCTGGCCGACCACGTCCGGCCGATCTGGCTGACGCCCGCCCAGGATCGCCTGTTCCTCGAAGCCGCTTCGGAGCGTCGCCGCTTCTTCGACCGCCTGGTCTTCGCCGGCGAGCCCAGCCACGCGGCCAACGCCAACGCCTATGACAAGGCCCAGCGCGAGCGCATGCGCCTGCTGACCGACGCCGCCGACGGCGGGACCGCGCCCGACGCCACCTGGCTGAACGCCCTGGAGGCCCGCCTGGCCGAGGCCGGCGCTCTGATGTCCCAGGCCCGCGCCCGCACCCTGCAGGCGCTTCAGGCCGAGATCGACGGTCGCGGCGACCGCCCCTTCCCGCAGGCGCGCCTGGGCCTGACCGGCGAGTGGGAAAAACTGGCGCTGGAGGGCGCCCGGTTCGCGCAGATCGAGGAGAAACTGGCTGCGGCCCTGGCCGCTGCGCGACCCCGCGACGGGGCGGCCGGACGGGCCCTGACGGGTCCTCACCGAGGCGATCTGGCCATCTTCCACGTCGAGAAGGACCGTCCGGCGGCGGAATGCTCGACTGGAGAGCAAAAAGCCCTGATTTTAAACCTGGTTTTGGCCCAGGCGGCGCGACTTTCGCGTGCGGAATCCGCACCGAATCCTGTAATATTGCTCGACGAAGTCGCCGCGCATCTCGACCTTACCCGTCGGGCCGCTTTGGCCGATGAACTCACGGCGCTCAAGCTCCAGGCCTTCCTCACCGGCACGGACGAGTCGCTGTTCGACCATCTCAAGGGTCGGGCATTGGGCGTCCGCGTGGGCGACTCCGGCCTGACCCCAATGGGCGTATAGCTCTGGAAGACGAATGACCGAGAACACCGAAGACCAAGTTCCCGAAGTGGCCCCCGAAATGACCACCGAGGAAGCCGCCGCCCAGTACGGCGCGGACTCGATCAAGGTGCTGAAGGGGCTGGACGCGGTCCGCAAGCGCCCCGGCATGTATATCGGCGACACCGACGACGGCTCGGGCCTGCACCACATGGTCTACGAGGTGGTCGACAACGCCATCGACGAGGCCCTGGCCGGCCACGCCACCAAGGTCCAGGTGATCCTGAACGCCGACGGCTCGGTGACGGTCACCGACGACGGGCGCGGCATCCCCACCGACATCCACGAGGGCGAAGGCGTCTCGGCGGCCGAGGTCATCATGACCCAGCTCCACGCTGGCGGTAAGTTCGACCAGAACAGCTACAAGGTCTCGGGCGGCCTGCACGGCGTGGGCGTCTCGGTCGTCAACGCCCTGTCGGACTGGCTGGAGCTGCTGATCCACCGGGGCGGCAAGGTCCACCAGATGCGCTTCGAGCGCGGCGACGCGGTGACCTCGCTGGCGGTCACGGGCGACTCGCCGGTGCGCGAGGACGGCCCCAAGGCCGGCGAGACCCTGTCGGGCACGGAAGTGACCTTCTTCCCGTCCAGGGACACCTTCGCGTTCATCGAATTCGACCGGAAGACCCTGGAGCACCGCCTGCGCGAGCTGGCGTTCCTGAACTCGGGCGTGACGATCTGGTTCAAGGACCATCGCGACGCCGAGCCGTGGGAAGAGAAGCTGCACTATGACGGCGGCATCGAGGCCTTCGTCCGCCATCTGGACAAGGTCAAGACCCCGCTGCTGAAGGCGCCGATCTCGGTGCGCGGCGTCAAGGACAAGGTCGAGGTCGACCTGGCCCTGTGGTGGAACGACAGCTACCACGAGCAGATGCTGTGCTTCACCAACAACATCCCGCAGCGGGATGGCGGCACGCACTTGTCGGCCTTCCGCGCGGCCCTGACCCGGATCATCACCGGTTATGCCGAGAGCTCCGGCATCATGAAGAAGGAAAAGGTCAATCTGGGCGGCGAAGACGCTCGCGAAGGCCTGACCTGCGTGCTGTCGGTCAAGGTGCCGGATCCCAAGTTCAGCTCGCAGACCAAGGACAAGCTGGTCTCGTCCGAGGTGCGCCCGGCCGTGGAAGGCTTGGTTTCCGAAGGCCTGGCGACCTGGTTCGAGGAGCACCCGAACGAAGCCCGGGCCATCGTCTCCAAGATCGCCGAAGCCGCCGCGGCCCGCGAAGCCGCCCGCAAGGCGCGCGAGCTGACCCGCCGCAAGAGCGCGCTGGACATCACCTCGCTGCCCGGCAAGCTGGCCGACTGTTCCGAGCGCGATCCGGCCAAGTCCGAGATCTTCATCGTCGAGGGTGACTCGGCCGGCGGCTCGGCCAAGCAGGCCCGCAATCGCGACAACCAGGCCGTCCTGCCCCTGCGCGGCAAGATCCTGAACGTCGAGCGGGCGCGCTTCGACAAGATGCTGTCGTCGGACCAGATCGGCACGCTGATCACGGCGTTGGGCGCCGGCATCGGTCGCGACGACTTCAACCCGGACAAGGTGCGCTACCACAAGATCGTGCTGATGACCGACGCCGACGTCGACGGCGCCCACATCCGCACGCTGCTGCTGACCTTCTTCTACCGGCAGATGCCGGAGCTGATCGAGCGCGGCTACATCTACATCGCCCAGCCGCCGCTCTACAAAGCCGCCAAGGGCAAGTCTTCGCGCTATCTCAAGGACGACAGCGAGATGGACGCGTTCCTGATCGACGAGGGCGTCGATGGGGCCGAGCTGGACCTGCCGTCGGGCGAGCGCCGTACGGGCCAGGACCTGCTGGCCCTGGTGCAGCTGTGCCGCCAGGCCAAGGGCAATATCGATCGCCTGGCCGCCCGCGCGCCGTCCTTCGCCGTCGAGCAGTCGGCCCTGGCCGGCCTGTTCGGCGACAAGCCCGACATCGCCGCAGCCTCGGCGCGTCTCGACCTCTATGCCGAGGAAGGCGATGGCCCGTGGACGGGCGAGCGCAACGAGACGGCCTTCGTCTTCAAGCGCATCCGTCGCGGCGTCACCGAAAACGTGGTGCTGGACGATGGCCTGCTGCACGCCGCCGACGCCCGTCGCCTGGCGGAACGGGCCGGGGCGCTGGCCGCGATCTTCTCGGGTCGGGCCGTGTTCCGCCGCAAGGACAAGTCGACCACCGTCCGCGGTCCGATGGACCTGATCGCCGCGGTGATGGACGCCGGCCGCAAGGGCCTGACCATCCAGCGCTACAAGGGTCTGGGCGAGATGAATCCCGACCAGTTGTGGGAAACCACGCTGGACGTCGAGGCTCGCACCTTGTTGCAGGTTCGCGTCAATCACGCCGACGACGCCGACGAGATGTTCAGTCGCCTGATGGGCGATCTGGTGGAGCCGCGACGCGAGTTCATCCAGGAAAACGCCCTCGACGCCGAGGTCGACGTCTAAAACGGCGTTCTTCATGCCGGAATCTTCAGCGCCGGGCGCCCATTCTGCGGGCGTTCCGGCGCTTTTTCGTTAACCAACCCCCTCGCGGCTTGGGTGTGGCCCACGGTGTCATCGCGCGGGGGTGACGAGGGCGTCATCTTGCGTGAATAGAGTCGATTCACTCTAAAGTTTGCGTGGGGATATGTCGTTTATGGAACAGGACGCCAGCCTGCGCCCCGAACGCATCCTGGATCTGTCGGAGCGACTGTCCAGCGTGGCGGGCGCCAAGATCGGCGAGATCGCCCGGGTCAACCGCGCCGCCAAGATGCTGTCGATCAACGCCCTGATCGTGGCCGCCCGCGCGGGCGAGGCCGGCAAGGGCTTCGCCATCGTCGCCGAGGAATTCAAGAAGATCTCCACCGAGATCGATGTGGTGGCTGGCGCTCTGGAAAGTCAGGTGCGCGCCGATCTCGACGAGCTGTCGGCGATCGGCGGCGCGATCCTGGGCCATATGCGCGGCCAGCGCCTGGCGGACCTGGCGCTGAACGCCATCGAGATCGTCGACCGCAACCTCTATGAGCGCACCTGCGACGTGCGCTGGTGGGCGACGGACTCGGCGGTGGTCGCGTGCCTGGCCGACGACGATGCGGGTGCGACGCGCTACGCCAGTGAGCGCCTGGGCGTGATCCTCGACGCCTATACTGTCTATCTCGACCTGTGGATCTGCGACACCAAGGGGCGGGTGATCGCCAATGGGCGTCCCGGCAAGTATCCGGGCGTGGTCGGACAGTCGGTCGCCGACGCCAAGTGGTTCCGCGATGGCATGCGCACCTCTACTGGCGACGACTTCGTGGCTTGCGACATCGAAAAGTCCCGCGCGCTGGGCGATGCGCCCGTCGCTACCTACGCCACGGCCATTCGCGAGGGCGGCCAGGCCAAGGGCAAGGTGCTAGGCGTGCTCGGCGTCCACTTCGACTGGCGGCCTCAAGCCCAGGCCGTAGTGGATGGCGTGCGCCTGACGCCCGAAGAGCGCGAACGCTCGCGCGTCATGCTCCTGGACCAGAAGGGTCGAGTATTGGCCTCGTCCGACAATCAGGGCGTCTTGACCGAAACCTTCCCACTGGATGTCTCCGGCGGCGCGATGGGCAGCTATGCCGACGGCGACATTACGGTCGGTTACGCCCTGACGCCGGGCTATGAGACCTATGCGGGCCTGGGTTGGTATGGATGCTTGGTGCAGCGCCGGCAAATTCCGATGGCGGCGGTGGCGGCGGCCTAGTCTTTGGTCGTTCGACTGCGGAATATTCGGACGACTTTGTCGCGTAAGACGCGAAAAAGGTCAGATTCTCAGCATTAACTATGGATTCTATTTGAGCAGCGTTGCCTTGAGCCGCTGTCCATGGTTTTTTAAGGCTAACTACACCGCCAAGAAAAAATATCAGTGAAACCGCCCGGGTGGGGCAACGCGTCACATAGTTAGTTTAAACAGCTTATTAAGGCTGAGCTTCCCGCATAGATTGCATGAAAAGTGTGCTCTTCGGGAAACGGTAGCGCCGAGAAATCGGTGATACAGCGTAATCTGGGCTGGAGCATTGGTTTACGTTGTCCTAAACGGACGCCGTTCAATTGGAGGGAGCAGTCAAATGGCTTCTCATCGTATTAAAGCCGTCGCACTCAGCGTGGCTGTTGCCTTCGCCCCGTTCGCCGTGGGCCAGGCTGTCGCTAGCGGCGCTGCGCTGCAAGAAACCACGGCTCCCGCTGCGGAGCCGACCCAGGCCGAAGTGGCGGCAGCCATCTCGACGGCCGTCACCGCCGCGAAGGCCGATCCGACCTATGCGAGCAAGAGCAACGCCGCCAAGGCGATTGCGCTGCAGCAGGCCGTCGCTGGCGCTCTGGCCAAGAGCGGCGCCAAGGACCCGGCCGTCGTCGCCGCGGCTCTGAACACCGCCGTCGCCAGCGGCGCGATCACCGCCACCATCGCGATCCAGTCGGCCGCGACGGTCAGCCCGGCCCTGGTCACCGCTGTCGCCAGCGCGCCGGCCGTGTCGCAGCAGATGACGCAACAAGGCCTCTCGGTCAGCAGCGTCACCACGGCGTCGACCGCCCAGCAAGCCAACGGCGCGCCTAGCGTCCTGGTCAGCCTGGCTTCGGTGTCGTCGACCGCGCCGGCCGGCACGACGACCGCCACGACGGGTGGTACGGATGGCAACACGAACACCGTGGCGCCCTACGATCCGTGCGCTGGCGTGATCGCCACCTACTGCGGCATCTAAGACATAACTCGGGACGGACTGGCGCGCCACGACGCGCGCCGGCCGTCACCAACCGGTGGGGATATACTATGCGACTTCTGACGTGCTCGGCCATTGCGGCCTGTATCGCGTTGACTGCGCCTCAAGTTGTTCAGGCGCAGGATCTCGGTTCCAACTTCAGCCGTGACAAGAACGTTTCCGTCCGTCAGCGTCCGCGCCCGGACTATGAAGCTGCGGGCCAAAAGGCTGGCGGTTTCACGGTCTATCCGCGCGTGACCGTCGACCTCGAGCATAACGACAACATCTACGCTGTCGCGACGGGCAAGATCGACGACAACGTCTGGCGCGTGAAGCCGGAAGTGGCCATCCGTTCGGATTGGTCGCGCAATGCGCTGGGCTTCTTCGCCGGCGGCAACGTGATCCGCTACAACGACCAGAGCAAGGAAAACGCCGAGGAATACACCGTCTCGGCCAACGGTCGCCTCGACATCGAGCGCGGCTCGAACGTTTCCGGCTCGGCCCAGTACCAGCGCCTGATCGAGCCGCGTACGGCGATCACGGCCGGTACGCCCGCTGGCGCCACGCCCAAGCCGGTCGAGTACGACCTGATCACCTCGGGCGTCAGCCTGGTGAAGGAATTCAACCGTCTGCGCGTCACCGGTCGTGTCGACGACAAGGATTTCAACTACAAAGACCAAGGCGTGGCGTCGTTCAACCAGAACACCCGCGACCGCAACGAACTGTCGTACGGCGCCAAGGCCGAATACGCGGTCAGCCCGGACACGGCGATCTATGCGACCGCGACCGGCAACAAGAAAGACTATGACCTCGCCAGCGCGACCGACCGCTCGTCGGACGGCTACGTCGTGGGCGTCGGCGCCAATTTCGACGTGTCGGAACTGGTGCGCGGCGACGTGCAGGTCGGCTACATGAAGCAGTCGTACGACAAGGCGATCTACAAGGACATCAAGGGCTTCAGCGCCAAGGGCGGCCTGGAATGGTTCCCGACGCAGCTGACCACGCTCGGCATCAACGGTTCGCGCTCGATTGAAGAATCGGTCGCTCCGGGTTCGGCGGGCTTCATCTCCAACAACCTGGGCGCCTCGATCGATCACGAGCTGCTGCGTAACGTCCTGCTGTCGGCCTCCTATACGCATGGCAAGGACGACTATCGTGGCGTTGACCGCTCGGACAAGCGCGACAACTTCTCGACGACCGCGACCTATCTGCTGAACCGTCGTGTGGGTCTGTTCCTGACCTACAACTACCTGAAGCAGAACTCGTCGGGCGCCGCAAAGGCCTCGTCGTTTAAGGACAACAAGCTGACCGCTTCCGTGGCGCTGCAGTTCTAATAACGTCCACGAAACGGCAAGGTTTGCCGTCTACTGAGAGTACCCATGGACGGCTCCGGTTTTGAAACTTCGAACGCTCCGGTGAATGACACCGGAGCGTTGTCTTTTGACCTGAACATCGCGATCGCGACGTTCAGGCGACGCTTCCGACTCTTTGCAGCGGTGGCGGTGGTGGTGTTTGCAGCGGTGGTGCTCTTCACCCTGCAGCAGACGCCGCTCTATACGGCGACTGCCCAGGTGATGCTGGACGTCCGTAAAGAGCAGGTCACCGACATGAGCGCGGTGCTCTCGGGGCTGCCGGCGGACTCGTCCGTCGTCGACACCGAGGTCGAGGTGCTGAAGTCGCGCTCTCTGGCCAGCCGGGTCGTCAAGGACCTGAAGCTTGAGCAGGACCCGTACTTCAATCCCTATCTGGCGGGCGCGCAGGGGCCGACGGCATGGCTGTCGTCGCTGAAGAAGGCCACCGCGCCGACCACGACGACTGATCCGGCAGAGATGCAGCGTCGTCGCGAGCGGATCGTCGATAACCTGCTGGGCGGCCTCAAGGTCCGCCGCGCGGGCCTGACCTATCTGATCTCGATCGAATACACCCACGTTGATCCCAAGCGGGCGGCGGAAATCGCCAACGCCTTCGCCAACCTGTACCTCACCGAGCAGCTTGAAGCGAAGTTCGACGCGACGCAGAAGGCCAACGAGTGGCTGGATACCCGCGTCGGCGAGCTGCGCGACCAGGTCGTGCAGGCCGATGCAGCCGTCCAGCAGTACAAGATCGCGCACAACCTGCTCAGCGCCGAAGGCGCGACCCTGACCGAGCAGGAGATTTCGGGCTTGAACCAGCAGCTGGCCCTGAGCCGCGCTTCGCAAGCTGAAACCGACGCCCGCCTGAACATTGCGCGCCAGCAACTGGCCAGGGGCAGCACCGGCGAAGACGTCGGCGAATCTCTGAACTCGCCGGTCGTGCAGCAACTGCGGCAGCAGCGCGCCATCAAGAGCGCCCAGGTCGCCGATCTGGGCGGCCGCTACGGCGACCGCCACCCCGACCTGTTGAAGGCCAAGCGCGAGCTGAGCGATATCGACGGCCAGATCCAGGCCGAAATCCGTCGCATCATCTCGAACCTTGAGGCCCAGGCCCAGGTTGCGCGCCAGCGCACCGGCTCGGTGGCCTCCAGCGTCTCGGCCTCGAGGGGCACGCTGGCGGGCAACAACCGCGCCAGCATCGGCCTGTCGGAGCTGGAGCGTAAGGCTCAATCGGTCAAGACGCTGTATGAGACCCTGCTGGCCCGCTTCAAGCAGACCACCACCTCGGACGGCATCGAGCAGGCCGACGCCCGCGTGGTGTCGCCGGCCAAGATCCCGACGGGCCCCAGCTATCCCAAGCCGTCGCTGAACCTGGCCCTGGGCCTGGTTCTGGCGCTGGGCGCCGGCGCCGCCGCGATCGTCCTGGCCGAAATCCTGATGGCGGGCCTCTTCACCGAGGACGAGGTCGAGCGCCGCCTGGGCCTGCCCTATCTGGGCGCGGTCCCGAGCCTGGGCACCACGGTCGACGACGCCAAGACCCTGAAGGGCCTGACGCCGCCGGACTATCTGCTGGCCAAGCCGCTCTCCAGCTTCGCGGAAAGCCTGCGCAAGCTGCGCGCCTCGATCCTGTTCTCCAAGGTCGGCGAGCCGGTGAAGGTCATCGCGGTCACCTCGTCCCTGCCGGGCGAAGGCAAGACCACGACGACGTTCTCGCTGGCCCGCACCCTGGCGACCTCGGGCGCCAAGGTCATCGTGGTCGACTGCGACCTGCGCCAGAGCGCGATCAGCCAGTTCCTGAAGGAGCCGGCGTCGGTCGGCCTGCTGGAAGTGCTGAACGGCGTCGCCACCCTGGACCAGGCGGTGATCGACGACGAAAGCGGCGCGCAGATCCTGCCGTTGGCCAAGTCGTCCTACACCCCGCGCGACGTGCTGGGTTCGTCGGCCATGCACAAGCTGCTGCAGGACCTGCGCGCGCGCTACGAGATCGTGCTGCTGGACACCGCCCCGCTGCTGGCCATCGCCGACACCCGCATCCTGGCGCCGCACGCCGACGCCGTGGTCATGCTGGTGCGCTGGAAGAAGACGCCTGTGAAGGCCGTGCAGTCGGCCCTGGCGCTGCTGCAAGGCACGCGCGCCTTCATCGCCGGTGTGGCCCTGACCCAGATGGATCTCAAGGCCCAGTCCCGCTACGGGTACGGCGACTCCTATTATTACTACGCCAACTACCGAAAGTATTATGCGGACTAGGACGCGAACGGGCGGGGGCGCGCCGTCGCCCGGAGCGGCCAAGACACGCAAGCTGCAGGTTTCCGAGAGCGCCGCGACGGGCGCTCTCGTTGCGCTGCTCCTGGCTGAGGTCGTCGCGTTCGGGGCCAGCGACGTGGCGGTCGCCGCCCTGTTTGGGGCGTTGCAGGCCGCATTTCTCCTGATCTTGCTGCTGACCTGCGGCTGGGCGCGGAAGATTCCCAGCGTCCTGACCACGCCTTGGCCGGGCCTGATGTTCATCGCGGTTCTGGCCGTCACGGCGTGGTCCCTGACACCGTTCGGGCCGGGCGGCGCGCACCCTGTCTGGAGCTATCTGGGCGGCGGCGACGGCGCGATCACCGTCGACCGCTCGTCGCTGATCCTCAATCTTCTCCGTCTGGTCGGTCTGGCCTGCCTGTTCCTGGCCGCGCAGATCGTCGGCGCCTCCGAGACGCGCCGTCGGGCGCTGGCCTGGTGGTTCGTGCTCGGCCTGGCGGCCTTCGCGGCCGTGGCGATCATCGACCATGTCAGCCTCCGCGCCGGTCGACGTCTGACGGCCACCCTGTTCAGCCCCAATACCGCCGCGACCTTGATGGGCGTGGGCGCTATCTTCGCGGTGATGTTCTTCTCGCAGGCCCTCCAGCGCGCTGGCGGCGCCCTGCGGCTGGACCGCATGAAGCTGGACGCCAGCCTGAGCCTGGTGGCGGCGGCGATCTTTGCCGTCGCTCTGGCGTTGACGGCGTCGCGTGGCGGGATCTTCGCCACGGTGGTGGGGCTGGCGGTGCTGTTGACGTGGCAAGTCCTGGCGCAAGGCCGCAAGGCGCGGGCGATCGCCATCCTGGGCGGCGCGGCGGTCCTGCTGGTCGTGGTCGGCGTGGCGATGCGCAGCGCCGAGCTGACGGCCGCGCGGCTGGAGCATCTGGAAGGCGATGTCGCCGTCCGCAAGGCGATCTTCGACGCCCACTGGCAGGCCTTCCAATCCTCGCCCTGGTTCGGCTTTGGCCTGGGCTCCTTCCCGGTGATCAACCAGCTGGTCTCGACCACCGAGAACCTGAATGTCCTGTTCGACGTTCGCGCCACCCACAATCTCTATCTCCAGTGGTTGGAGGAGGCGGGCATCGTCGGTTCGGTCGCCATGCTGGCCTGGCTGCTGGGCGCGCTCTGGCGGCTAGGGCAGGACGCGATCCGCCCGGGCACGGCGGGCGCCCTGGCGCGCGCGGCGATCGCCGCCACGGTGGTCGTCCTGCTGCACGGCCTTTCGGATTTCGCCGTCCAGGTGCCGGCCCTGCAGGCCATATTCGCCGCAGGGTTGGGTGCGATGACGGTCACGGCGCCGCGCCGCAGCCGGACCGAGCAAAAGGTGGAATGGGGCACGACCGCCTTTGCTGGCGCGGCCCTGGTGATCTCGGCCCTGTCGGCCGTTCCGCTGGTCGCGTCCCGGTTCGGCGGCGATCTGTCCGGCATGCCCACGGCGTCCGCCGAGGTTCTGGCGAGCACCATTGAAGCCGGGCTCGCCCGTCCGTCCGCAGATTCGGCCACGCTGACGCGTCTGGAGGGCCTGAGCCGTCGTGAAGTCTCGCTTCGGCCCGGCTCGGGCGCGGCGTGGCTGCGGATGGCGGCGGTTGACTATCGACGCGGCGATGGGGTGATGGCCAACCGGGCGCTGGAACACTCCCTGGCGGTGGCGCCGTTGCAGACCAGCCTCTTCATGAGCCGCGCGCGTCTGGCCTATGAAAACTGGTCGACGCTCTCGCCGGCGGCCCGCGAACAGATCTCCTATCAGGCACGCGTCGAGTTTGGCCGTCCAGGCGGCGAGCAACGCCTGGTCGCGCTCGCCAACGACCTCAAGAACCCGGGTGGCCAGATGGGCCTGGCCTTCCTGATCTCGGGCGAAAGGCTTGCTCGCCTGCAGGCCAAAATTCAGTAGGCGTTTTCGGCGATCAACAGGCTGGGAATGGTGAGAAGAACGATCTTGGCGTCCTTCAGGATCGACCAGGTCTGAATGTAGTCGATATCGGCCTCGACGCGATTGCGCATGGCCTCGACGGTCTCGGTGCCGCCCCGGAAGCCCTTTACCTGGGCCAGGCCCGTGAGGCCCGGGCGAGCCTGATAGCGGGCATAGTAGTTGGGGATGCGCACGCCGTAATAGTCGTCGTGAGCCGCAGCATGCGGCCGCGGGCCAACAAGCGACATGTCGCCGCGCAGGACGTTGATCAGCTGTGGCAGCTCATCGATGCTGGTGGCGCGGAGAAGGCGGCCGATGCGGGTGACGCGACTGTCGCCCCGCTGAGCCTGGGTCAGCTCGGGTCCGTCCTCGCGGCAGTGCATGGTGCGCAGCTTGAGGATCTGGAACCGTGATCCGCCCAGGCCGCCCCGCATCTGGCGGAAGAGGGCAGGACCCGGCGACTCTATCTTGATCAGAAGCGCGGCCAGCAAAAGCAGCGGCGCAAACAAGAGTAACAAAGCGGCTGAAGCCGCCACATCAAGCGTGCGCTTGCGCAGATCGACCGCTACTTGCGGCAACGGACCGTGCAATCCTGGCGCGAGAAATTCGGAATACGATCCCCCGTCCACCAGATGACCCTCTGAGTTCCCCACCGCGTCGCGACTGGTTTCCAGCTCCGACATCTTTCAAGGTAACGCAAATGACTCACAGCGTCGCGAGGAAAAATCCACAGACAGTACTTCTTATGTTTAACGCGCGTAGACTCTGTTCATTCACGGCCGATTAGCTGCGCCGCATTACATCTGTCGCATCAGGAGTGTGATCGATGATCGACGCCAAAATGTCTCTGTCGCATGTTGAAGTCGCTGCCCCCGCACGGGCCAGGCGCCTGCCGCCCCTGTTGGGTTTGGGGCTGGGCGCCGTCATTTCGATGGGGCTTTGGGGCGCCTTGGCGCTGACCGTCTCCCACATCCTCTAGGCTCCTCGAAAGCCGCGTCGAGCCGCTTCCAAGGCTGACCCACGCCCGCTCATGACCTGAGCGGGCGTCGTCATTTATAGCGACAAGCAGCCGCCGCTCCCGTCACGCAAAAAGAGCCCCGGACCTGAGGTCCGGGGCTCTTTGCATTTCGATCGGGCCGTCTGATCAGGTGACGGTGGTCCACAGGGCCGTGCCGGGGATCTGACGCTCGACCCAGCGATAGTTCAGGTCTTCCCAGGGGGTCGCCCAGGGGGTCAGGTTGTCCAGGACGACGTCGCCGCTCTCGAGCGAGACCGCCAGGACGGCGTGGCTCTCGCCGCGGGCCGTGACGGCGACGACCATCGACAGGGCGCTGTCGGGCACGCCGGCCGCGATCAGCTGGCGGCGCTTTTCCAGCGCGTAGTCTTCGCAGTCGCCATAGAGCTTGCCGTTCACCAGGCGCGGCAGCGACCAGTATTCGGCTTGGCCGTAGAGTTCCTGGTCGCTGGCCTTCTTGACCGTGCGATTGACCAGTTGATTGACTTGGTTCAGCAGCTTGAGCTGGTCGCGCTCGGCGCGCGTGTTCCAGGCCAGAGCGGTCGGCGCGGCCATTTCCGGTTCGGGCGTGGCGACGATCGTGGCGGGGCGCAGCTGGCCGGCCACGATGAAGTCCTCGACCGCGGCGGGCGTCCAGGCTTCCACGGTCTGCACGGTGAGCAGGCCTAGGCTGTCATGGTCGGCCTGAAATGCGCCGCCGGCCTGGGTCTCGAAGGCGCGGGGAGCGATCGCGCCCACCGACGAGGTCGGCGCCAGGCTGGCGCCCATGCCGAGCAGGGCCAGCTGGGCGGTCGGCACGCCGCAGGTCTGGATGTCCCGGCGGCACAGGTCGGCGAAGCCCATCGGAGCGCCGACGACATCGCCGCGCGGCATGAACGTCATCGAGCCCGCTTGCGCGCTGGCGCCCGTCATCATCGCAATAGCGCTGACCAGTCCCAGAACAATGTTACGCGCCTTGAACATGAAGACCCCGCTGTGTTCGTGGGGTCAGTATTCATTCGCGCCGCAAATTTGAGCTGAATTTAGATGGTATAATCCAGATGTTTAACTGTGGTAACTTTGAAATTAACTAGAAGAAAGTCAAAATTTACTTGGTAAATTGCGAGAGAACGATCTTGCTAAATTGTAGGTTAATGGCTCCAAGCGCCGTTGAACTACGTCGCTGCCTGGGGCAAAATCAACAATTGTGGTCCCCGGCGCCCGTCGCCGTCCTGGCGAGTTCAATGTTCAAGTCCCTCTTCCGTCCGAAGTCCCAGGCGCGCCGCGCATCGTCCACGGACGGGCGGATGGTTTACGCGGTGGGGGACATCCATGGCCGGCTGGACCTGCTTGACGGCCTGATCGGGGCGGTGACCGAGGACTACCGCGACACCGGCCGCACCGACCCGCCGGTGCTGATCATGCTGGGCGACTACATCGACCGCGGCCCTCAGTCCTCGGCCGTGATCGACCGGCTGATTTCCTTGAGGGGCCAAGCCGCCGAGGGGCGGTTCGAGTTCCGCGCCCTGATGGGCAATCACGAAGAGACGCTGCTGCACTTCCTGGACGACCCGATGGCGGGGCCGTCCTGGGTCGAATACGGCGGTGGCGAAACCCTGATGTCCTATGGCGTGCAGCGCCCGGTCGGCCGCGCCGAGCCGGAGCTCTGGGAACAGGCCCGCCAGGCCTTCCGCGCGACCTTCCCGCCCGCCCACGAGACCTTCCTGCGCCAGCTGGAGCTGGTGGTGGTCTATGGCGACTATGTCTTCGTCCATGCGGGCGTGCGTCCGGGGCTGCCCCTGGAGCGGCAGGTCGCCGCCGACCTGCTGTGGATCCGCAACGAGTTCCTCGACAATCCGCATGGCCTGAAGGCCACGGTCGTTCACGGCCATACGCCGGTCGAGGAGGTTTTTGTCGGCCGCCAGCGGATCAATGTCGACACCGGCGCCTATGCGACCGGCGTCCTGACCGCGGTTAGACTTGACGGCGGTGAGCCGAAAATCATCCAATTTAGTAAAGCGCGCGCGGCGTAAGGCTTTATCTTGTTCATCTCGCGGTCACGTGCGATGTGGCATTTCAACGTTCAGCTCTGACAAGTCCAAGGTGAGACGCTCCGCAATGATCGGTGTTTCGAAATTCTCGCGCCTGCTTTCGGTGTTGATGCTGGCCGTTTGCGTGACGTTTGGCGCCATGGGCGGCGCAGCGCACGCCCAACAGGCGGCGATCGGTGACGTGCCCGTCAGCGCGGCGCCCCAGTCCGCCGACTACCTGCTCGGCCCCGCCGACAAGGTGCGGGTGACGGTGTATGGCGAGCCTTCGCTCTCGGGCGAGTTCTTCGTCTCCGGCACCGGAGTCATGTCCCTGCCGCTGATCGGCGAGATCAAGGCGGGCGGCATGACGCTCGGCCAGTTCCAGCTGGCCGTCCAGAAATCGCTCAGCGACGGCTATCTCAAGGAGCCGCGCGTGAGCGCCGAGGTCCTGACCTTCCGTCCCTTCTATATCCTGGGTGAGGTCGAGAAGCCCGGCACCTATCCCTACACGGCGGGCCTGACGGTGCTGAACGCCGTCGCGACGGCCGGCGGCTTCACGTACCGGGCCGACAAGAAGAACGTCTACATCAAGCACAACGGCGAGACGTCGGAAGTGAAGAGCGAGCTGACCCCGTCGGTCCAGGTGGCGCCGGGCGACACGATCCGCCTCGGCGAACGCTTCTTCTGATCGACGGCGACAGCCTGAAGACAACAAGGCCCGGCGGGACAACCCGCCGGGCCTTCGTCGTTCAGGGCTTTAGCCTACCGCCTCAGGCGGCGAGCGCCGTGGTCTCCAGGATCGGGCGCATGGTCAGCAGGGCCTGAGCGCGGTTCTGGACGCCCAGCTTGCGGAAGATCACCGTCAGGTGGGCCTTGATCGCCGCTTCGGTGACATGAAGGTCGGCGGCGACCTGCTTGTTCAGGCGGCCGTCGGCGATGTTCATCAGCACCTTCATCTGGGTGGCCGTCAGGCCGTCCAGGCGCCGGTTCAGGGCCGCCAGCTCCTGGCTGGCGGAGGTGGCGCCGGTGAAGGCGGGGAAGGGGCGCGCGCCCTCGAGCACGGTGCGCAGGGTGTTGGCGATCTCGCCGATCTCGGCGGACTTGTGCAGGAAGCCCGCCGCGCCCAGTGCTTTGCACGAACCGACCATCTGGTCGTCGATCCGCGAAGAGAAGACGATGACGGGCGTATTGGGCAAGCGCTGGCCGACGGTGACCAGCACAGACAGGCCGCTGCTGCCGGCGAGGGCGGGGTCCATCACGACCAGATCGATCGTCGCGCCGAAGCGGCAACCGTTGTCTATGGCGGCGAGGTCGCCGACCTCGATGGTGTGCGCCTTGGGCCAAACCGACAGAACGACGGTTCGGATGGCTTCGCGCATCAGCGGGTGACTATCGATGATCAGGACGCGTTTCACGTCTGGCGCTCCCCATGGGCAACTGTGGCGAGCATGCGGCGTGCGCTGTCCGTCGTCTGCACTCCAAAGTGTCGCAGCTGAGCAATGCCGGTTCGACGACTTTCGTTCATCGACCAGCGTGAAAGCCTTGTGGGGCTTGGTGTTGAGACGCTTTGCAATCGTTTTTCACAGGGCTTTGCTGCAACGCAAACGGTTGCGACAGGGTGACGCACGGGTTGTGCCTCGTTTTTGCCTCCCTCACCGCGGTACGCACTAAAAGGCGAGTTCAAAGCGAACTCTCTCACTAGACGTTAGTCTAGATATTCCCCTTTCGTTCCATCTCGGTAAGGTCCGGTTAGCTGTGATGGCTCGCTTCATGAGGCTCGATTTTTCGCCTCAGGAAGTTTTGCGCCTCGCTCATGACCCACACGGGCTCACATAAGACCAGCAAGATCACCGCCTCGCGCGGCGTATCGATCCGCGGCCTGTTCTGGGCCGCGGCGCTGGTCTGTGTGCCCGGCGTGGGCTACGGCCAGACCGCCTCCGACCCCACGACCATGACGCCGGCGGCGACCATGATCGACAATGTCGCGAGCATGAGCGTGAAGACGGGCGAGGTGACCACCACCCTGCCGTCGAACTTGGTGTCGCTGCAGGTGCAGGAGATCATCGACGTGCGCGTCGACGTCCTGACGCCCGATGTCGACGTCGAGGCCGATAGCCAGGACCAGCGCGTCGGGTTCCGGATCACCAACACGGGCAATGGCTCGGAAGCCTTCGACCTGACGTTCGCCATCATCGACGGCGGCTTCGACCCCCAGGCCTGCACGATCTGGGTCGACTGGGACGGCGATGGCCACCTGGACAAGACGCGCGACCGCCAGTCGACAATCACCCCCGTGCTGGCGCCGGGCGCCTCGGTCGTGGCCTGGGTCTCGTGCAGCATCCCCGCCAACGCGCCGATGGGCGCATGGGGGCGCATCCTGCTGCGCGCCTTTCCGGCGGTGCTGCGCAACGGCGTGACCCCGGGAACAATGGCGACGGCCGGCAACGGCGGCGTCTTCGTCGTTCTGGGCCGTTACCTGCGGGGCGGAACAGGCGGAACTGGCGACGGCGGGACCGGCGGGACTGGTGGCGGGACCAGCGGCGGCGGAACGAGCGGCGGCGGTACTGGTGGTACAGGCGGAACAGGCGGTACGGGCGGCACTGGCGGTGGAACCGACGGTGGGACCAGCCAGCCGGCCACCTTCCACGTCGGTAAGGTCAGCGCCCAACTCATCAAGACCCAGAGCGTCGTCGACCCGAGCGGTGGCGCGCGCGCCATCCCTGGCTCCGTCGTCACCTACAGCCTGGAGGCCCGCTTCGGATCCGGCGTCGCCCTGCGCCAGGCCATGGTCTCCGATCCCATTCCCGCCGGCGCGACCTATGTCGCCGGCTCGCTCACCCTGGACGGGGCGCCGCTCAGCGACGCCGCCGACAGCGACGCCGGCCGCTTGGCCGGCGGGAGCATCGAAGTCGGACTGGGGGACATCGCCGTCCCGACCGTCCGGACCGTCACCTTCAAAGTTCGCATCAATCCCCTGGGGAGCGCCCTATGACCAAGTCTCTTCTGCTGGCCGCCGTGGCGTCTGGCCTGTTCCTGTCCAACCTGGCCGTGGCCGCCAACGCCAGCGCGCCCGAACACGACGCCACCCTGACCTCGGCGGTCTTCAAGGAAGTCGAGACGCCCGGCCCGAACGGCGCGGTGATGAGCCGCCAGCCGGCCGCGCGCGTCACCCCGGGTGATCAGGTCGTCTACGTGCTGACCTATCGCAACGGCGGCACGCGTCCGGCCGACGGCGTGGTGGTCACCAATCCGCTGGCCAAGGACCTGGTCTATGCCGGTCCGGCTGACGCGCGTCCGCCCATGGTCTCCATCGACGGTCAGACTTTCGGCCCGCTGGCCGCGCTCAGCAAGACCGGCGCGAACGGCGCCCGAGTCGCGGCCGCCGCCGCCGACGTCACCTCCATCCGCTGGACCTTCGACCAGCCCGTTCCGGCGGGCGGCGAGGTGCAGTTGGCCTTCCGTGCGCGTCTGAAGTGACGCGCGTCTCCACCTATTCAAACAAAGCGGGGTCCATCATGAAGAAGTCATACCGAAGAACAGCCCTGGCCAGCGTTTCCGCGCTCGCCGTCGTGCTGTGGGGGCCGCTGGCCTCCGCCGCGACCGGCACCCAGGCCGGCACCAGCGTCACCAACACCGCCTCGGTGTCGTACTCGGTCGGCGGCGTCACCCAGACGCCGGTCGCCTCGAACATCGCCAGCTTCGTCGTCGACCGGAAGGCCAATGTCATGGTCGCCGAAGTCGGCGGCGCGGCGACGACGGTGGCGTTCGGCCAGACCGATCAGGTCACGACCTTCACGGTCACCAACACCACCAACGCGACCCAGGACTTCCGCCTGTTCGCCACGAACATCGGCATCGGTTCGCCGACCCAGCTGGGGCACACCGACAACTTCACGGTGACCAACATCCGTGTGTTCGTCGATTCCAACGGCAACGGCACGTATGACGCGGGCGTCGACACGGCGACCTTCATCGACGAACTGGCTCCGGACCAGACCAAGACCGTGTTCGTCGTCGCCGACATCCCGGCGTCGGGTCCGGCCAGTGGCATTTCGGGCGTGCAGCTGACGGCCGTCGTCGCCACGGGCGGCGGCGCCGGTCTGGGCGCCGACCTCGTCCAGAGCCTGACGGACGATCCGGCTCAGATCGATACCGTCTTCGCCGACGCCGCCGGCTATATCGACGCGCTTCGTGACGGCCGCTTCAGCGCGGGCGACGAGTACGCGATCGCCGCGCCGACCGCCCAGGTCGTCAAGACCGCGGTCCTGATCAGCGACCCGATGAACGGCATCGTGGCCCCCAAGGCCATTCCAGGCGCGGTCATCGAATACTGCATTCAGGTCAAGAACATCGGGGCGGCCGCGCTCACGGCGATCGGCATCACCGACAACATCCCGGCCAACACCACCTATGTGGCGGGCAGCACCTATGTCGGCGGCACTGTCGCCCTGGGCGCCTGCGTGGCGGATGGGGCGCAGGCGACGGATGGCAACGTGTTCAACGGCACGCGGATCGCGACGTCCATCGCGAACATCGCGGTCGGCGCGACCACCACGACGCGCTTCCGCGTCACGCTGAACTAGTCGCTTCACAGCAAGGACGAAGGTTACCGACCGGGCGGCTTCGCGCCGCCCGGAACGGGGCCGCATGCCAGAATGACATCCTTTACGTCCCGCATGAAATTGGCGCTGACAGGCCTGGCGATCGCCGCCGGGCTCTGCACGCCCGTCCATGCGCGACAGACAACCACCACCCTGACCAACACGGCGCGCCTATCGTTTGTGAGCGCGACGGGGTCAGGCAGCGTCACCTCCAACACCACAACCCTGGCCGTCACCGAACCAAGGCGTCCGATCATCCGCTTGATGCGCCTGGCCATCGGGGCCGAGGGCGTCGCGATGGACGTCAGCACCACGCAGTGCCTGGTCGACGGCAAGGGCTATGGGCCGCCGGATCTCGACGGCGGCAACAGTTTCGATCCGACAGCGGTCAAGCTGCGACCGGCCACCTCGTATCACGCCGGCGAACCGGTGTTCATCGACATCGAGGATCCGGACAGCAATCGCGACCCACAGGCGCGCGACGTCACCTCGATCACGCTCAAGACCTCGCTCGGCGACAAGGAAACCCTGAAGGTCTGGGAGACCGGGGCGAACACGGGCCATTTCCTGGCCTATATTCCGGCCACGGACGCCGATGTCGCCCAGTTCGACTGCCAGATCTCGGGTCCGCGCGGCGGCAAGCTCGACGTCATGGTGCTCGACACCTACGACAATCTGACCGCTTCGGCCGAAGCGCTGATCGACCCGTACGGCTACGTCTTCGATTCCCGCACGGGCAAGGCCATCGATGGCGCCCGCGTGACCCTGGTCGACCAGGAAACCGGGCAGCCGGCCAAGGGGTTCGGCGACGACGGCGTCAGCGCCTATCCGTCCACGGTGATCAGCGGCGAGAACGTCACCGACGCCGGCGGCGCGATCTATCAGTTCGCGCCCGGACAATATCGCTTCCCGCTGACGGCCTCGGGCCGCTACGCCCTGTTTGTCGAGCCGCCGGCGGGCTATTCCGCGCCCTCGACGGCCACGGAAGCCGCCCTGGCCAAGCTGGCCGCGCCCGATGGCGACGCCTTCAAGATCTCGCCGGCGTCGTGGGGCGAGGCTTTCGATCTGATCCAGGTCGATCCGCTGCAGGTCGACATCCCGCTGGACAGCGGCGTGCGCCCCTTCGTGGCGCGCAATTTCGTCAGCGGTCTGTCGCTGGAAAAGTCGGCCTCGACCGCCAAGGCCGCGTTCGGCGACTTCGTCCGCTACAGCCTGACGATCCGCAATCTGGGCGCCGCGCGCACCATCAACAGCGTCCAGGTCAGCGACGTTCTGCCGCGCGGCTTCCGCTATGTGCGGGGCTCCTCGCGCCGCGACGATGCGTCGCTGCCCGACCCGCAGATCAGCGCCGACGGCCGCACCCTGACCTATGCGCTCGGGACTTTCGGTCCGTCACAACTGAGCAAAATCAACTACTTGATCAGCGTCGGTCCCGACGCGCCGACGGGCTGGGCGGTCAATCGCGCCATCGCCAAGGGCGCGCTGGGCGCCTCCAGCGGCGAGGCGCAGGCGCGCGTTCGTGTCGCGGCCCCGCCGCTGATGACCGACGCCGGAACCATCATCGGACGCGTCACCGAAGGCGCCTGCGCGACCCGTCGCCAGGATGGCCGCGTGGGCGTGCCCGGAGTCCGTCTGGTCATGGAAGATGGGACCTTCGTGGTCTCCGATCGCGACGGTCTGTTCCACTTCGAGGGCGTCCGGCCCGGACTCCACGTCGTGCAGCTGGACGCCGGCGCCTTGCCGGCCGGCTTCGAGGCCGTGGCCTGCGGGCGCGACACGCGCATCGCGGGCCGCGCCTTCTCGCAGTTCGTCGAGATCGGCGGCGGCGGCCTGCAACGCGTGGAATTCCGCCTGCGCCGCACGGCGCCGGAAGTCGCGCAGAAGGCCGCTGCTCTGCCGTCGGATGACGCCGCCGCCGCGGCCATCGACTGGTTCGCCGGCCAGGAGCCGGGCGCCGACTTCGTCTTCCCCGCCGAGGGCCACAACCCGGCCGTTCCGGCCATCCGCGTGGCCGTCAAGCACGCCCCCGGCCATCAGGTCAGCCTGACCCTGAACGGCGCGCCGGTCGATCCGCTGTCGCGTGACGGCGTCGAGACCAGCGCCGACGGGACCATGGCCGTCTCGCTGTGGCGCGGGGTGCCTCTGGCCGAGGGGACCAACGTCCTGGTCGCCAAGGTCGTCAACGCCATGGGCCAGACCGTCGCCACGCTGAAGCGCGAAGTCGCCTACGCCAACACCCCGGCCCGCGCCGTCCTGGTTCCCGAGGCCTCCAGCCTGACCGCCGACGGCCTGTCGGCGCCGGTCGTGGCCGTGCGCTTCACCGACCGTTTCGGCCACCCCGTCCGTCCCGGGACGATGGGGACCTTCGAGATCGCCGAGCCCTACGGCGTCGCCGCCGATCCCAACTCCGACCAGCGCATGGCCGGCGAGGGCGCTCGCGCCGCCACCTGGCGCGTGCTGGGCGAGGACGGCGTGGCCCGTATCGCGTTGGCCCCCACCAGCCAGGCCGGCTCGGCCGTGCTGCGCTTCAAGCTGCCGGGCCTGGCCGACAACGCCGCCCCGACCGAGGTTCGCGCCTGGCTGAGCGCCGCCCGTCAGGACTGGATCGTCGTCGGCTTCGCCGCCGGCACGGCCGGCTACAACACCCTGTCGCGCCACGCCTCGGCCCTGGCACGTAAGGACCGCGGTACGACCATGGTCGACGGCCAGCTGGCCTTCTACGCCAAGGGTCGCGTCAAGGGCTCGTGGCTGCTGACCCTGTCCTATGACAACAAGCGCACGCCCGACGCGGAACGCGGCCTGACCTCGGTCATCGATCCGGACCGCTACTACACCGTCTATGGCGACGGCTCGGGCCAGGCCTATGACGCCGCCAGCCAGCGCAAGCTGTACGTCCGCCTGGAGCGCAAGGCGTTCTACGCCCTGTTCGGCGACTTCCAGAGCGGCTTCGACGCCACGCGCCTGGGTCACTACGACCGTACGCTGAACGGCCTGAAGTTCGAGCGCCAGGGCAAGGTCTTCAACGTCTCCGGCTTCGCCGCCGAGACCACCCAGGACCACGTCCGCGACGAGCTGCCGGGCTCGGGCCTGGCCGGCCTCTATCAGCTGTCGCACCGCGAGATCGTGCCCAACACCGACACGATCACCATCGAGACCCGCGACCGCCTGCGCGCCGAGCGCATCCTGGCCAGCAAGACGCTGACCCGCGACGTCGACTACGACATCGACTACGCCACCGGCGCCCTGACCTTCCGCGACCCGATCCCGACCCGCGACGCCGACCTGAACCCTAATGTCGTGGTCGCCAACTACGAGATCGACGGCGCCGGCGAGCGCACCACCGAGATGGGCGCCCGCGTCTCCGCCGAGCTGCTGAAGGGCAAGGCCACCGCCGGCGTCACCTACCTGCACGGCCGTCCGGGCGAGGCCCGCAGCGAGGCCGACCTGGTCGCCGCCGACCTGATCCTGCGCCCGCGCGCCGACACCGCCATCCGCCTGGAGGCAGCCACCAGCCAGTCGGTCTCGACCGGCCGGCAGGAAGCCTGGGTGACCGAGGTCGAGCATCACTCGGCGCGCCTGGACGTGCTGGGCTACGCCCGCCAGGCCGACAAGGCCTTCGGCCTGAACCAGCAGAACCTGGCCGAGCTGGGCGCCCGCAAGATCGGCGTCGACGGCAAGGCCCGCCTGACCGAGCGCCTGTCGCTGTCGGTCTCGGCCTATCACGAGGACTATCTGGACACCCGCGACCAGCGCGACGTCGTCGACGCCAAGGTCGATTATCAAGCCGCTGGCGGCCTACGCCTGGGCGCTGGCGTCAAGGCCGCCCACGACACGCCCGAGACCGGCGAGGCCGTGCGCTCCGACCTGCTGACCCTGTCGGCCAGCCAGGACTTCCTGAACCGTCGTCTGCAGCTGACCGCCAGCTCGGATTTCGCCCTGGGCGACGCCGCAAGCCTGGACTTCCCGGTCCGCCGCCGCGTCGGCGCCGCCTACGAGGTGCGCGAGGGCGTGCGCCTGCTGGCCAGCCGCGAAACCATCGAGGGCGTCGGCTACAAGGCCGCTGTCGTCGGCGGCGGCGTCGAGATCGCGCCGTGGAAGGGCGCGCGCCTGACCAGCGCCCTGAACCGCCAGGACCTGTCGGCCTTCGGTCCCCGCACCTATGCCCGCCTGGGCCTGGCCCAGAGCATCCAGCTGAAGGGCGGCTGGACCGTCGACGCCTCGATCGACTCCGCCAAGACGGTGGCCGGCAGCGCTCCGACCCCGAACACCATCAGCGACAAGGCCGTCGGCGCGGGCCTGGCCACCGAGGACTTCACCGCCGTCAGCCTGGGCGCCGCCTATCGCGCCGACCGCTGGAGCTGGAACGGCCGGGTGGAAGCCCGCCGCGGCGACGTCGCCGACAGCTGGGCCGTCCGCACCGCCTTCCTGCGCCAGCTGCGCGAGGGCGTCACCGCCGCCGTGACGATCCGCGCCGACGAGACCAAGACGGCGACCGGCGCGATGTCCAAGGGCGCCGAAGTGGCCGGCTCGGTCGCCTGGCGTCCGCTGGACAGCAAGTGGTCGGTCCTGGACAAGCTGGAAGTCCGCCGCGAGGAGGCCCAGGGCGTCACCCAAGGCGCCGCCGCGGCCGGCTATGGCCCGACCGCCCGCGCCGACGGGGTCTCGTCCAAGGTGATCAACAACCTGGCGGTCAATTTCGACAGCGACCGTGGCGATCACGAGCGCTGGGCCGTGCAGGCCAGCGTCTATCATGGCGCCAAGCTGGTGCGCGGCAGCTTCGACGGCGAGACCCGCACCAACCTGGTGCAGGTGATCGGCGCCGAGGCCCGGCTGGACCTGAGCCGCAGGATCGACCTGGGCGTGAACCTGTCGCTGCGCCACGCCGGCAAGGACGGCACGGCCTACGCCATCGGCCCGTCGGTGGGGATCTCGCCGGCCGAGAACACCTGGATCAGCGTCGGCTACAACGTCGTCGGTTACCACGACCCCGACTTCGAGGCCGCCGGCTACAGCCGCAAGGGCTTCTACGTCACCGCCCGCGTGAAGTTCGACCAGAACAGCTTCGCCGGCCTGATGGGCGGGACGCGTCGATAACGGTCAATGAGCTCAAGCCTTAGAAGGAGGAAACGCCCATGCGCATGATGACCAACAGCGATCACGAGGAACTGCTGCGCCTGGCCGCCCTGGTGCGCACCAATGTCCTGTCGGTGTCGCGCGACCCGGCGTTCGACCGCGTCGCCGAAGCGGCCAAGACCCTGTTCGGCGCCCTGGCCGGCATGGTCACCTTCGTCGGCGTCGATCGTCAGTTCTACAAAGGCCGGGCCGGTGTCGACATCAGCGACACGCCGCGCGACGTCTCGTTCTGCAGCCACTGCATCGAGTACCGGAACCTGCTGTGGATCGAGGACACGCTGGAGGATCCGCGCGTGGCCGACAATCCGTTCGTGGTCGGGGCGCCGAACGTGCGCTTCTATGCCGGCGCGCCGGTGCGGGACGCCGAAGGCTGGCTGCTGGGCACGGTGTGCGTGGTCGACCTGGAGCCGCGCCCGTTCGACCCGGTGCTGTCGGACGCCCTGACGGCGCTGGCGGCGGTGGTGTCCGACCACCTGGCCGCCAACAGCTACGAATAGGCTAGTCGGGCCTCTCGCTGCGCGGCTTGCGGGGCGTGGTCTTGATCATCTGGCGCACCAGGCTCTCGCGCCGCGCGGCCGGCGCCAGGCGTGACAGGATCGCCAGCGCCTCGCGGGCGGCATAGGCCGTCGGCATGGCGATGACCTCGATACTGTCCTGGTTCGTCTGAGTGTTACGCCAGCTCAGGCGGAGCAGGGTCTCGTCATCCTCGGCCTGAATGCTGACAAGCGATTTCATGTGCGGATCCGTTCAGACGCACATTATAAAGCGGCATCTAAAATGCCGCAACCTTTGCGGGTGGGTCGGCCGTGAGCGCAGTCCCCGAAATGGTTGAAGTTGAGTATTCTACCCGACGGATAGCCGAGCCCAGGTCTTCGATTTCAGGGGAAATGGCGCACCCGACACGATTCGAACGTGTGACCTTTGCCTTCGGAGGGCAACGCTCTATCCAGCTGAGCTACGGGTGCGTATCGCCCTGGCGGACCGGGGCGGAAGCGGGTCTTAGCCGAAAGGCGTTCCCAGGGCAAACAGGTTCACGCGGCCCCCATGTAGATGAACCGGGCCACGAACAGCGCCGCCAGCACGAACAGCAGCCAGTCGCCGGGCTTGGCCTGGCCGCGCACCAGCTTCAGGACCGCGAAGGCGGTGATGCCGAACGCCAGGCCGTTGGCGATCGAGAAGGTCAGCGGGATGGCGATCACGGTCAGGAAGGCGGGGATGGCCACGCCCGGGTCCTCCCAGTCGATATCGGCCAGCGCGCCCAGCATCATCGAGCCGACGATGATCAGGGCCGGGGCCGTGGCCGCCGCCGGGATCGCCTGGACCCAGGGGGCGAAGAACAGGGTGGCCAGGAACAGCAGGCCGACCACGATCGCCGTCAGGCCCGTACGGCCGCCGGCGGCCACGCCCGAGGCGCTCTCGATATAGCTGACGACGGTCGAGGTGCCGGCCAGCGAGCCGCCGATGGTGGCGATGCTGTCGGCGGTCAGGATGCGGTTCAGGCGCGGGATCGTGCCGTCGGGCTGCACCAGGCCAGCCTTCTTGGTGACGGCGACCAGCGTGCCGACATTGTCGAACAGATCGACGAACAGGAAGACGAAGATCACCTCGGCGATGGCCATGCCGGCCCCGCCGTTCAGGTGCAGGGCGGCCGGGATATCCAGCTTCAGGGCGGTGGCCGTCAGCGCCGCTAGGCCGTACTCGCCGGGCACGATCTTGGCCAGGCCCAGGGCCCAGGCGGCGCCGGCGGCGACCAGGATGCCGATCAGGATCGCGCCTTTCACCCGCCAGACCATCAGCCCGCCCATGATGGCCAGGCCCAGGAGGGTGATGACCGCCGTCGGCTGGGTCAGGTCGCCCAGGGCCACTGTCGTGGCCGGATTGGCGACGATGATGCCGGCCTCCTTCAGGCCGATGAAGGCGATGAACAGGCCGATGCCCGCCGCGATGGCCGAGAACAGAGGACGCGGGATCGCCCCGACGATCAGCTGGCGGATGCCCGCCACAGTCAGCACCAGGAAGGCGATCCCCGACAGGAACACGCAGCCCAGGGCGGTCTCCCACGGCAGGCCCATGCCCTTGACGACGGTGAAGGTGAAATAGGCGTTGAGGCCCATGCCGGGAGCGAGCGCGATCGGATAGTTGGCGATCAGCCCCATCAGGATCGAGCCGAAGCCGGCGGCCAGGCACGTGGCGGCGGCGACGGCGGCGATCGGCATGCCGGCCTGGCCCAGGATCGCCGGATTGACGATCACGATATAGGCCATGGTCAGGAAGGTGGTGAAGCCGGCCAGCACCTCGGTGCGCACGCTCGCGCCCTGGGCCGAAAGCCCGAACTGCTTCTCCAGGAAACTCATGATCCGACCCCAATCCCCGATGCGAAGCGGGAGTGTTGGCGGGCGAGTCCCGGAAGGCAAGCCCTGGCGCCTAGCGCTTGCGAAAGCGCTTGGCCTCGGCCTCCAGCTTGGACATCCATTCTTCCGGCGCGGTGCTTTCCGGCTGGAAGGGCAGTTCTCCGGCCACGCCGCGCACCGCCAGCCACAGCGGCGCGGAGAAATGGCCCAGGACGCGCAACGGGCGGCGCTTGTCGTCGGTGACGTCCCAGCCCTCGGCCTCGAACGCGGCGACCTGCGCGGCGGGTGACTGGGTCTCGATATCGTCCCAGCCCGGCGGCCGTTCCACCGCCTCGGCCGCGTCGGTGGTCAAGCCGAACAGGGCTAGCACGCAGGCGTCGATCTCCGGATATTCAGCGCGAGCTTCGGGCTCGGCGAAGTCGCGCTTGAGCAAGGCCCGGTATTCCAGGTCATTGACGCCGGGCAGGTCGATCAGGCGCCGCAGCGCGCCGGGCTTGCTGGTCATGCGCTTTAGTCCTTGGTCGGATCGGCCGCGTTCGGGTCGCCATAGGTCAGGGCCAGGAAGACGTCCTCCAGATCCGGATCCTCGGTGGCGATGTCCTTGATCTTCAGGCCGTTGGCGCGCACGGCGGTCAACACCTGCTCGACGCTGGACTGGCCGGTGCGATAGCTGACCGAGAAGGCTCCGCCGTTGCGCAGTTTGGTGTCGAAACCGACCAGGGTCGGGGCGGCCAGCACCGGCTCTTCCGGCGTCACCACGACATTGCGGCTGTCCATGCGGCGCAGCAGGGTGCCGGTCGGCTCGCAGGCCACCACTTCGCCGCGGTTGACGATGGCGATCTCGTCGCACAGCTCCTGGGCCTCTTCCAGGTAGTGGGTGGTCAGCACGATGGTGACGCCCAGCTCGTTCAGGCCCGTGACGTAGTGCCAGAGCTGGCGGCGCAGCTCGACGTCCACGCCGGCTGTGGGCTCGTCCAGGATCAGCACCGGCGGCTGGTGGACCATGGCTTTCGCCACCATCAGACGGCGCTTCATGCCGCCCGACAGCTGGCGGACATAGGCGTTGGCCTTGTCGCTGAGGCCCAGGGCGTTCAGCAACTCGTCGGTGCGGCGCTCGTTCTTGGGCACGCCATAGAAGCCGGCCTGCACCTCCAGCGACTCGCGCGGGGTGAAGAACACGTCGGCGGCCAGTTCCTGCGGCACTACGCCGATCGCGGCGCGGGCGTCGCGCGGCCGCTGGTCGATGTCGCGGCCCCAGATCTTCACAGTGCCCGAGCTCTTGCGCACCAGGCCGGCCAGGATGTTGATGAAGGTCGACTTGCCCGCGCCGTTGGGACCCAGCAAGCCGAAGATCGAGCCGCGCGGGATCTTCAGGTCGATGCCGTTCAGCGCCTTCTTCTCCGGCGAGGTCTTCGTGCCGGCATAGGTCTTGTACAGGCCTTCGGCTTCGATGGCGTAGGCGGGCAGGTCCATGGAGCGTCCAGATCGGGGGCGGAAGGGCCGGGAAACGTCGTTTGAGGCGCGCGTCGATTGACGGCGCCTTTCAGCGTCGCATAGGTATGCCTCGTTCGCCGCCGCGCCAAGGCCGCGTTCCGTTTTAAGGACTCGCCGATATGGCCAACACCCCCACCGCGCCTACCGCCATGGATGTCGACGCGATCGCCGGCCCCGCGCCGGAGACGATCGCCGTCCGCTCGCACCGCATCGCCTGCGATGGCGTCGGCGGGGCGCTGGGCCATCCGCGCGTGTGGCTGGAGATGGGCGCGGCCGGTTTCGTCGACTGCTCCTATTGCGACCGCCGCTTCGTGGCCTCGACGGCCGTGGGCGACGAGGACGAGCGCCTGGCGCCGGGCGTCTACGAAGGCGCGGGCGGGCACTAAGCCCTCCCCATGACCGACGAGATCGCCCAATCCGCGCGCGCCGAGACCCTGGCCAAGGCCTGGGAGGCGCTGGAGTGGCCGCATGAGGCGCCGGTGCTGCGCGCCATCGCCATGCCGTCCGACACCAACCCCGAAGGCGACATCTTCGGCGGCTGGCTGCTGTCGCAGATGGACCTGGCGGCCGCTTCGGTGGCCTTCCACCGCGCCGCCGGCCGCTGCGCCACCATCGCCATCGACGGCATGACCTTCATCAGCCCGGTGTTCGTCGGCGACGAGGTCAGCCTGTTCGCGCGCCTCGTCCATACCGGCCGCACCTCTCTGAAGGTCCAGGTCGAAGCCTGGCGGCGCCGCCGCGACGGCGAGCAGGCCCATAAGGTGACCGAGGGCGTGTTCACGTTCGTGGCCATCGGGGATGACCGCAAGCCGAGGCCCTTGCCGGTTTAGGCGCCGGGCGGCCATAAGCGCTCCTTATCCAGCATGCGTCCGTTGCTTCACGCGATCAGGCCGCTGAAGGGATAGAGGCGACCGCGCTACGCCAAGGCGATGACGGCCCACCTCGACATTGAGGCTTCTCGCTGAGGCTTGCACCACACGCTCGGACAGGCGTTGGATAGTCTCCAGCCCTTGATGACCGTGGAGCAGCCCATGTTCGAGTCGCGCTACATCAGCATCCGCATCCATAAGTCGGCGGGCGAGGTCTACGCCTTCACCAAGGAGCCTTCCGGCTTCGTGAAGTGGGCGGCGGGCCTGGCCTCAGGCCTGACGCCGGACGGCGACCAGTGGATCGCCCACGGCCCCGGCGGCGATGTCCACGTGCGGTTCTCGCCGGAGAATCCCTATGGCGTGCTCGACCACTGGGTGACCCTGCCGGACGGGACCGAGCTCTACATGCCGCTGCGGGTGACGGCCAATGGCGAGGGGGCCGAGGTCGGCATGATCCTCTACCGGCCGCCCAACATGTTCGACGACGCGGCCTATGACCGTGATGCGGCGGCGGTGGCCAAGGACCTGGCCAAGCTGAAGGCCCTTGTCGAAGCATGAGCATTGTCCTGCGGCCGCCCGCGCCCGGCGACCTGGGCTGGATCGTCCAGCGTCACGGCGCGCTCTACGCGGCTGAGGAGGGCTGGGACCATCGGTTCGAAGGCGTGGTGGCGGGCGTGGTCGCCGACTACGTCAAGACCTTCGACCCAGAGCGTGAAGCCTGCTGGATCGCCGAGCACGGCGGCGAAAAGGTCGGCTCGATCATGCTGGCCAAGGAGACCGACACGGTCGGCCGCCTGCGCCTGCTGCTGGTCGAACCGACCGCGCGTGGCCTGGGCGTCGGCGAGGCCTTGATCGCCGCCTGTATCGAACGCGCCCATAAGGCTGGCTATGCCGAGATGGTGCTCTGGACCCAGGCCAATCTGCTGCCGGCGCGCCGGCTATACGCCCGCTTCGGCTTCGTGCTCGAGAAAAGCTGGCCTTATGACGGTTTCGCCGATGGGTTGGTGTCGGAGAGCTGGCGGTTGAGGTTCTAGCCGCCCAACCGGCCCTTCCAGGCCTCGCGCAGCACCTTCTTGTCGATCTTGCCCGTGGCGGTCAGCGGCACGGCGGCGAAGACCACGTCGTCGGGCGTCCACCACTTGACGATCCTCGGCGCGAGGTAGTCGAGCACGTCGGCCTTGGTGATCGTCGCGCCGTCATGGGCCTCGATGACCAGCAGCGGGCGCTCTTCCCACTTCGGATGCGGGACACCCACCACGGCGGCGATCTTCACGCCGGGACAGCCGACGGCGACATTCTCCAGGTCGATCGAGCTGATCCACTCTCCGCCAGACTTGATGACGTCCTTCTGACGGTCGGTGATGCGCATGAAGCCGTGCGCGTCGAGGGTGGCGATGTCGCCGGTGTCGAACCAGCCGTCGTCGCGGGCGGCGTCCTCGTCCTTGCGGAAGTAGCGCCGCACCACCCAGGGGCCGCGCACCAGCAGGGCGCCGGAGGTCTCGCCGTCGTGGGGAGCCTCGGTTCCATCCTCCAGCTCCACGCGCAGTTCGATGCCGAACTGCAGGCGGCCCTGGCGGGTCCAGATCGCCTCGTCCATGGCCTCTTCGCCCAGGGCGGCGAGGGCGGGCGTGGGCGTGGAGACGACGCCGATCGGGCAGGTCTCGGTCATGCCCCAGATCTGCAGGGTCTGAACGCCGTAGAGCCGCTTGAAGGCCTCGGCCATGGCGCGCGGCACGGCGCTGCCGCCGATGACGACGCGCTTCAGCGTGGTGGGCGAGGCGTCGTTCTTCTCCAGCCAGTCGAGGTACATCGTCCAGATGGTCGGCACGCCGCCGGTGAAGGTGACGCCCTCGCCCTCGATCAGCGCGTGCAGGGATGCGCCGTCCATCTTGTCGGCGGGGAGCACCAGCTTGGCCCCGCACAGCGGCGCGCTGAACGGCAGGCCCCAGGCGGTGGCGTGGTAGAGGCTGGAGCAGGGCATGACAACGTCGAAGGCCGTGAAGCCGAACGCACTGTTGAGGCCGCCGGCCATCGCGTGCAGCACCACGGCCCGGTGCGAATAGAGCACCCCCTTGGGATCGCCCGTCGTGCCCGAGGTGTAGCAGAGGAACGCGCCGGAATTCTCGTCGAAGCGGGGCCAGTCGAGGGTCTCGGCTTCGCCGGCGATCAGGGCCTCGTAAGAGCGCGCGCCAACGCTGCCGGGGATCGTCCGCTCACGGTCCGACAGCATGACGAAGGTCTTCACCGTGGTCAGCTGCGGGGCGATGCGCTCGACCAGGGCGGCAAAGCTGCGCTCGTAGAACAGCACGCCGCTTTCGGCGTGATTGATCGTGTAGACGATCTGCTCGTCGAACAGTCGCGGATTGGCCGTGTGCAGCACCGCGCCGATGCCGGGCGCGGCGTAAAACAGCTCCAGGTGCCGGTGGGTGTTCCAGGCGAGCGACGTGATGCGGTCGCCGGGCGCCACGCCCAGGCGCTTGAGGGCATGGGCCAGCTGGGCGCTGCGACGACCAAGGCCGGCGTAGTCGTACCGCCACAGCGGCTCGTCGATTAGCTTGGAGACGATCTCGCGCGTCCCATGGGCCTGCGCCGCATAGGTCAGGATGCCGCTGATCATCAGCGGCGTCGTCTGCATCAGGCCCGCGATCATCGGCCCCTCCCGTCTCTTATCGTTGGGAGGAGCCTAGAACGTGATCGCTGTTCAGTGGAAGGCGCTTAAGCCGCCCGCGTCCGCTGAACCTCTGCCTCGTCCACCTGGAACCGCCCCACCAGCACCGACAGCTCGCTGGCCTCGCTCTTGAGGGCGTGGCTGGCGGCGGTGGCTTCCTCGACCATGGCGGCGTTCTGCTGGACGACCTGGTCCATCTGGTTCACCGCGACATTGACCTGGTGCAGGCCGGTGGACTGCTCCTGGGCCGAGGCGGCGATCTCCTTCACCAGGGCGTCGATGGCGGCGACCTGGCCGACGATGGCGCGCAGGGACTGGCCGGTCTGGGCGACCAGATCGACGCCCGCGCCGACCTGCTGCGACGAGGTCGAGATCAGGGTCTTGATCTCCTTGGCCGCGTCGGCCGAGCGCTGGGCCAGGGCGCGGACTTCCTGTGCCACGACCGCAAAGCCGCGGCCGGCTTCACCGGCACGCGCGGCTTCGACCCCGGCGTTCAGAGCCAGCAGGTTGGTCTGGAAGGCGATCTCGTCGATCACGCCGATGATCTGGTTGACCTGGGCCGACGAGCTTTCGATCTCGCTCATCGCGCTGACCGCCTGGTCGACGATCTGGCCCGAACGCTCGGCGCCGGTGCGGGCCTGGGCGACCAGGCCGGAAGCCTCGCGCGCGCCCTCGGCGGTCTTGCGGACGGTGGCGGTGATCTGGTCGAGGGCGGCGGCGGTCTCTTCCAGGCTGGCGGCCTGCTGCTCGGTGCGGCGCGAGAGGTTGTCGGAGGCGTCGGCGATCTCGTCGGCGCCGCCATTGACGCCGCCGGTGGCGACAGTAATGGCGCGCAGGGCCTGCTGGATCTTGTCGGCGGCGGCGTTGAAATTGGTCTTCAGGCTCTCGGCCTTGGGCGAGAACGGGATGGTGATGCGGTGGGTCAGGTCGCCGATCGCCAGGCGGTCCAGCGCCTCGGTCAGCGCCTTGATGTTGATCGCGTCGCTGCGGGCGATCTCGGCCTTCTCGGCCTCGTTGGCGGCCCGCTCGTGGTCGGCAGCGACGCGCTGGGCGCCGGCCTCGCCTTCGATGCGCAGCTTCTCGATCGCCGCGTCCTTGAAGTGCGCTACGGCGTCGGCCATCTGGCCGACCTCGTCCTTGCGGCCCATGGCGGGGATTTCGATGTCGAGCTCCCCGGCTGAAAGCCGGCGCATGGCGGCGGTCATGGCCGCGACCGGCGCGCCGATGGCTGAGGACAGCAACCAGCCCATCAGGCCGGCGATCGCCACGGCCAATGCGCCACCGATCAGCAGCGCCTTGTTGGCCATGTCCTGAGCTTCCTTGGCCTGTTTGGCGCGGACCGCCACGCGGTCTTGGGCGGCCTTCAGGAGGTCCTGCTGAATCGCGCGGATCTCGCCCAGGCTCTTCTTGCCGACCAGTTGGCCGGCCTGGTGGCGACCGCCGCCGGCCATCAGGGCCAGGGCCGGCTCGCCGATGTCGCGGCGCCAGGCGCCCATGGCCGCGCGTAGCTTCTGCATACGGGCTTTCTGTTCGGGGACGGTGGTCTTGGCCTCGAAGGCGTCGAGACGCGCATCGAACTTGTCCTTCGCCTCGGCATAGGTCTTGGCGAAGCTGTCATCGCCCAGGATGACATAGCCACGCAGGGCGTTCTGCTGCTCCAGCACCAAGGCCATGATCTCTTCGCCCTGGGCGTTCAGGGTCAGGCTGCGCTGGGTCCCGGTCGAAGCCTCGTCGATCTTCTGCAGGCTGGAGAAGATGACGGCCGAAGAAAGGGCCGAAGCCAGGATCAGGGCGAAGAAGGCGATGCCCAGCTTCACCGGTATTTTCAGGTCCTTGAACGCCATATCCCCGAATTCTCAACAGCTCGGTGAGATGTTGTCAGGAATTCGGGGATAAGATTTAAGGACTCATTGCAAGATTTGCAGATATTCAGGTTATACTAAGAGCCCGGTTCTGCGAACTAGATATTCGAGATCACCGCATCGCCCATCTGGACTGTGGTCAACTGACCGCCCAGGTCGCGGGTTTTGGCGCCTTGGTCGAGGGTCTTCTTGACCGCCGCCAGCAGCACGTCGGCCGCTTCGGTCTGCTTCAGCGACCAGCGCAGGGCCATCTCGAACGACAGGATGGCGGCCAGCGGATTGGCCAGGCCCTTGCCGGCGATGTCGGGGGCCGAGCCGTGGATCGGCTCATAGAGGCCGGGCTTGTTCGGATCGCCGATGGCGGCGGAAGGCAGCATGCCCAGCGAGCCGGTCAGCATGGCCGCCGCGTCCGACAGGATGTCGCCGAACAGGTTGTCAGTGACGATGACGTCGAACTGCTTGGGCGCGCGGACCAGCTGCATGGCGCAGTTGTCGGCCAGGATGTGCTCCAGCTGGACGTCCGGATATTCTCGGGCGTGCAGTTCGGTGATGACCTGCTTCCACAGCAGGCCCGACTCCATGACGTTCGACTTCTCGGCCGAGTGGACCTTGTTGGTCCGGCCGCGAGCCAGCTCGAAGGCGACGCGGCCGACGCGCTCGATCTCGCTGGTCGTGTAGACGGCGGTGTCATAGCCCTTTTTCTGGCCGTCCGGCAGGGTGTCGACCCCGCGCGGCTCGCCGAAATAGACGCCGCCGACCAGCTCGCGCACGAACATGATGTCCAGGCCCGAGACCAGCTCGGTCTTCAGGCTGGAGGCGCCGGCCAGGGCCTCGAAGCAATAGGCCGGGCGCAGGTTCGCATAGACGTCCATGGCCTTGCGCAGGCCCAGCAGGCCCGCTTCAGGGCGCAGGTGGCGCGGAGCGTTGGCCCACTGCGGGCCGCCGACGGCGCCCATCAGCACCGCGTCGCTGGCGATGGCCTGGTCGCGCACCTCGTCCAGCAGCGGCGTGCCGTGGGCGTCATAGCTCATGCCGCCATAGGGGGCTTCCGAGACCTGGAGATCCGGGGTGAGGGCGGCCGCCACGCGGCGCACTTCCGCGCAGACTTCCGGGCCGATGCCGTCGCCGGGCAGGAGGAGCAGGGTGGACATGGGGCTTCTCGCTCAGATTTTGCGGTAGTCGGAAACGTCGAAGGACGACAGGTCGCGGCCGTGCACGCCCAGCTCGGCGCAGGCGGCGCGCCAGGCGGCCATGTGAGCCGTGGCGCGATGGAATTCCAAGGCGGCCTCGCTCTCGAAATGCTCGTAGACGCGGATCAGGCCGGGATCCAGCGGGTCCTCGGTCAGGGCGTAGTCCAGGCAGCCGGGCTCGGCGCGGGTGTTCTCGACCTGGGCGCGGAGGTGCGGGCGCAGGTCGGCGAGGCGCTCGGGGGCGATGCGGATCGTGCCGGCGAGGATGAGGGTCATCTCAGCATTCTCCCCCTTCCCCTTGGATGGGGGAAGGGTCAGGGATGGGGGGTGACAGCCTGTCGGGATTTAGCGCGGCTGAACCGCCGCATCACCCCACCCCTACCCCTCCCCATCAAGGGGAGGGGAGGTTGATCAGGCCTCCAGCCAGGGCTGGCTGATCGCGCGCTTGCTCTCGAACACGTCGATGTCGCCGCCGTGCTGCAGGGTCTCGCCGATGGCGTCGAGGCCCTTGAGCATCTTCTCTTTGCGTACTGGGTCGATGTCGAAGCGGATCGTCTTGCCCGAAGGCGAGATCACGGTCTGGGCTTCCAGGTCGACGCTGACCATGTGGTTGCCGCCCTTGGCCTCGTCCATCAGGAGCGAGAGCTCTTCGGCGCTGACCACCACCGGCAGCAGGCCGTTGTTGAAGCAGTTGTTGTTGAAGATGTCGGCGAAGCTGGTCGAGATCACGCACATGATCCCGAAGTCCATCAGCGCCCACGGAGCGTGCTCGCGGCTGGAGCCGCAGCCGAAGTTGTCGCCGGCGATCAGCACGCTGGCGTTCTTGTACTCCGGCTTGTTGAGCACGAAGTCGCTGATCTCGTTCCCCTCGCCGTCGAAGCGGAAGTCGTAGAACAGACCCTTGGCCAGGCCCTCGCGCTCAACGGTCTTGAGAAACTGCTTGGGGATGATCTGGTCGGTGTCGATATTGGCCAGCTCCAGCGGAGCGGCGCGGCCGTCGAGGCGGGTGAAGGCGCGCATCAGGCGGTCTCCTCCAGGAAGGTGCGCACGTCGGTCAGGTGGCCGGCGATCGCCGCCGCCGCCGCCATGGCGGGGGAGACGAGGTGGGTGCGGCCGGCGCGGCCCTGGCGGCCTTCGAAGTTGCGGTTGCTGGTCGAGGCGCAGCGCTCCTGCGGAGCCAGCTTGTCGGGGTTCATGGCCAGGCACATCGAGCAGCCGGGCTCGCGCCAGTCGAAGCCGGCGGCCTTGAAGATGGCGTCCAGGCCTTCGGCCTCGGCCTGTTCCTTCACCAGGCCCGAGCCCGGGACGACCATGGCCTTGACGTGCGGCGCGACGAGGCGGCCGTGCAGGAAGGCTTCCTGCACCACGGCGGCGGCGGCGCGCATGTCCTCGATGCGGCTGTTGGTGCACGAGCCGATGAAGACGCGGTCGATGCGGGCTTCCGAGATCGGCTGGCCGGCGGTCAGGCCCATATAGTCCAGCGCCCGGTGAGCGGCCGCGCGCTTGTCGGGCGTGGCGAAGCTTTCCGGATCCGGGACATTGCCGGTGACCGGTACGACGTCCTCGGGGCTGGTGCCCCAGGTGACCATCGGCACGAGCGCGGCGCCATCGATGACGACGGTGCGGTCGAAGACGGCGTCCTCGTCGGTGAACCAGGTCTTCCAGCTGGAGACGGCCATGTCCCAGGCCGCGCCCTTGGGGGCGGCGGGCTTGCCCTGGATGTAGGCGAAGGTCTTCTCGTCGGGCGCGACCAGGCCGGCCTTGGCGCCGCCTTCGATGGTCAGGTTGCAGAGGGTCATGCGGCCCTCCATCGACAGTTCGCGCACGGCCTGGCCGGCGAACTCGATGACATAGCCGGTGCCGCCGGCGGTGCCGATCTCGCCGATGACGGCGAGCGCGATGTCCTTGCCGGTCACGCCTGGGCCAAGCTGGCCGTCGACACAGACCAGCATGTTCTTGGCCTTCTTCTGGCGCAGGGTTTGCGTGGCCAGCACATGCTCGACCTCGGACGTGCCGATGCCGTGGGCCAGGGCCCCGAAGGCGCCGTGGGTCGAGGTGTGGCTGTCGCCGCAGACGATGGTCATGCCCGGCTGGGTGCGGCCCTGCTCGGGTCCGACCACGTGGACGATGCCGTTGCGGATGTCGCCCATCGGGAAGAACTCGATGCCGTTGTCGGCGACGTTGCGGGCCAGGGTCTTGAGCTGCAGGCGCGCTTCTTCGTCCGCCACGGCGTCGACGCCCAGGGCCTGGCCCTCGGTCGGGATGTTGTGGTCGGCCACGGCGAGCGTGCGATCGGGCCGGCGCACCTTGCGACCGGCCGCGCGAAGGCCGGCGAAGGCCTGCGGGGTCGTGACCTCATGGATGAGGTGCAGGTCGATATAGAGGATCGCCTCGCCGTCGGTTTCGTTGACGACGTGAGCGTCCCAGATCTTGTCGTAGAGGGTTTTGCCGGACATGGCGGGGATATAGGGCGGATCGTGCGTCGAAATCCAGTGGGGGCCCGGCTCTGCGACGGATTATTCCCTTCTGTGGCTTGCCCGCCCCGACCTTCCAGCCCTGGAACGACATAGGGCGCGCCAGTGGTTTCGGCGCGCCCTAGCATCATTCTTTGCTTCCGGGGGCCGATGGCTCCGCCCGGAAAGGGCCGTCCACTAGAAAGGAGACGGTCTGGAAGCCCGACGTGAGTCGGGGGTGAAACCACCATCTCACGTACCAAGGTTTTGTCAATAAGCGTGCGATCGCACCAAGCTTGACTACAGGGGGCGGCTGAGCGGCGAGGCCTCGTCCGTGGCCGTGGGCTCCATCGCCGCATAGTGGGCGATCAGCGGATCGGCGGCGGCCTGGGCCAGCACCCAGTCGCGGAAGGCCGCGATCTTGCGCACGCGGGCCCGTTCGCTGGGATAGGCCAGCCAGTAGCCGCCGGTGTAGCGGGCCACGACGTCGAACGGCGCGACCAGCCGTTTCTCGGCCAGCTCGCGGGCGAAGAAGATCGGCGAGCCCAGCGCCACGCCGTGGTGGGCCAGGGCGCTGGCCACCTCGAGGGCCTGGGCGTCGGACGCCAGGCGCGGCGCGGCGCGATCACTGGCCGAAACCCCGGCGGCCTGGAACCACTCGGCCCACTCGCGGGCGACGCCGATGCGGGGCAGATCCATAAGGTCGTCCGGCCACTCGACCCCGCCGACCCGGGCCAGAAACTCAGGCGTGCAAAGGGGCGTCTGCACGGCGGGGATAAGGAAATGTGATGTCATGCCCGGCCACCGGCCCTGGCCGCCGCGCAGGGCCATGTCGACGCCTTCGCGCGACAGGTCGACGACCCGGCTGGACGCCTCCAGCCGCACGGCGATGCGCGGATGAGCGATCTGGAAACCGCCCAGGCGCGGGGCCAGCCACTGGCCGCCCAGGCTCTGGACGGTGGTGATCGACAGCACGCCTTCCTCGACCTCGACCAGGTCCGACACCGCCGAGCGCAGTTGGGACAGGGCCTCGGTCGCCACTCGCGACAGGCGCTCACCGGCCGAGGTCAGGGTCACCTCGCGCGGCAGGCGGTTGAAGAGCGGCTGGTCCAGCCTCTGCTCCAGCGCCTTCACTTGCCAGCTGACGGCGGCCTGGGTCACGCCCAGCTCGTCGGCGGCGCGGGTGAAGCTCTTCAGGCGCGCGGCCGCCTCGAACACGCGGATGGCGCTCAGCGGGATGCGGGCGAGGATATCCGCCATAAGCAAACCTTATGGATGGCCAAGGAGGCCGCGTTTGTTCGGCGGGAGCATAACGCCGATCTTCCAACCTATGGAAGCGCCAAAGGAAGACGGCGATGATGGACGAAGCCCTCAAGACTCATAGGGAAATGACATTTGGCTGGGTGCTGGCTGTTCAGCGCGTGTGGCAAGCCCTGCGTGCGCCTAGCCTTGGTCAGGGACGACGCTATCTGACGCCGCGATAAGGCGGCTTAGGCCGCAGCCTGCAGGCGCTGGACGTCTCGCTTGGGCGGCGCGCCGAACAGGCGGGCGTATTCCCGGCTGAACTGCGAGGGGCTCTCGTAGCCGACCTCGAAGGCGGCGGTCTCGACGTTCGCGCCGTGGGCCACCATCAGCCGCCGGGCCTCCAGCAGCCGCAGCTGCTTCTGATACTGCAGCGGCGTGTACGAGGTCAGGGTCTTGAACTGCCGGTGAAAGGCCGAGACGCTCATATGCGCGATCTCCGCCAGGTCCTCGACGCGGACGGTGTCGCGGAAGCGGTCGCGCAGGGACCGCAGCGCGTCGGTGACGTGGCGCGAGGGACCGGTCTTCACGGCCAGCCGCGCGATGTCGCCGCCGTGCGGTCCGACCAGCAGCCAGTAGCAGATCTCGCGCATGATCGCCGGATGCAGCGCCGGGACGGCTTGCGGCGTCTCCAGCAGGCGCGCCAGCCGCAGCGCGCAGTCGGCCAGTGGGCCGTCGAACTCGGCGACGAACACGCCCAGACGCGGCGGGCCGCTGACGTCGGGCAGCGTCTCCAAGGTCTCGGCGACTTCGCGCAGCACCGACAGGTCCAGCTCGAACATCAAGACCAGGCACGGCGCGCCAGGCATGGCCTCGAACACCTTGCCGACCGAGGGGGTCTCGACCCCGATCACCAGGGCCTGGCCGGCGCGGTATTCCAGCTGCTGGCCGCCGAAATTGCCCCACTTGGCGCCTTGGGCCACCAGGCAGACGGCGGGCCCGGACAGGATGTGGCTGGGCGGCTTGGGATGGTCCGAGCGCATGACCGCCACGCCGGGGATCGGCGTGCGAAACGGGCTCTCTCCGGTCTGGCGCTCGGTGTAGCGCAGCAGGGTTTCGGCCAAGGGGCTTGCCATGAACGGCTCCGGTCCGGGACGAGCTCAATGTAGGGCGTGGGCAGGAATAGGCAAGAAATCGCCGGGTCCCGGCATGCCGTTCCGGGCGTTTCCCGCGCAGGATGCGCTCACTGATCCCCCACAGGAACCTCTCCCATGTCCAAGATCGCGATCATCACCGGCGCCAGCCGCGGCATTGGCCGTGACGCCGCCCTGCGCCTGGCCGAACGCGGCGTACGCTCGATCATCACCTACAAGTCCAACCAGGCCGAGGCCGAAGCGGTGGTCGCCCTGATCGAGACGGCCGGCGCCAAGGCCGTGGCCTTGCAACTCGACGTCGGCGACGCGGCCTCGTTTGCGGGCTTCGCCGAGCAGGTGCGCGGAGCGCTGGCCCAGCTGGGCGCCGAGCGCTTCGATTACCTGGTCAACAACGCTGGCACCTCCTCGGCCGCGTCGCTGATGACGATCGGCCAGGCCGAGATGGACGCGCTCTACGCCGTGCACCTGAAAGGGCCGCTGTTCCTGACCCAGGCGCTGCTGCCGCTGATGAACGACGGCGGGCGGATCGTGAACATCTCGTCGGGCCTGGCGCGCTTCGCCATGCCGGGCCGGGTCGGCTATGGCCCGATCAAGGCCGCCGTCGAGGCCCTGACCCGCTACATGGCCGTGGAGCTGGGGCCGCGCCGGATCACCGCCAATGTCGTGGCTCCCGGCGCCATCGCCACCGACTTCAGCGGCGGCATGGTTCGCGACAATCCGCAGATCAACAAGGCCGTCGCCGACAACACGGCCCTGGGCCGGGTGGGCCTGCCCGAGGATGTGGGCCCGGTGATCGCTGGCCTGCTGTCGGACGAGTTCGGCTGGATCAACGCTCAGCGGATCGAGGTCTCGGGCGGCACGCACATCTGAGACTCTTCCGCACCGACCAAAGAAAAAGGCCCCGGCGTTTCCGCCGGGGCCTCGTTCATGTCCGAAGGCCAGAAACCTGGCCTGGGGCTTAGTCTTCCGACGAAGCCGCGGCCGAAGCCTTCGGGTTGCTGTTCGAGCGCTCGGCGATACGCGCCGACTTACCGCGACGGTCGCGCAGGTAGTACAGCTTGGCGCGACGGACGACGCCGCGACGCTTGACTTCGATGCTTTCGATGCTCGGCGAGAGCAGCGGGAACAGACGTTCCACGCCTTCGCCGAACGAGATCTTGCGGACCGTGAAGTTCTCGTGGACGCCCGTGCCGGCGCGGGCGATGCAGACGCCTTCATAGGCCTGAACGCGCTCGCGCTCGCCTTCCTTGATCTTCACGTTGACGCGCAGGGTGTCGCCGGGACGGAATTCCGGGATCGCGCGGACGGCCAGCAGACGGGCCGATTCTTCTTGCTCGAGCTGAGCGATGATGTTGATCGCCATGATCATTTCTCCTTGGGCTTACCCGTTTTCGGGCCGCCTTTTGCCTGTTGATTGGCGAGATGCGTTTCCCAGAGATCTGGACGCCGCTCGCGAGTAGTCTGTTCACGCATACTGGACCGCCACTGAGCGATCTTCTTGTGATCGCCCGACAGCAGCACCTCGGGGATATCCTGTCCTTCGAACGTCCGCGGTCGCGTGTACTGCGGATGCTCCAGGAGGCCGTCCTCGAAGCTTTCTTCCAGCGTGCTCTCGATGTTCCCCAGCACACCCGGGGCCAATCGAACGCACGCCTCGATCACGACCATCGCCGCCGCCTCGCCACCGGCAAGGACCGCGTCTCCGACCGAGACCTCCTCGAACCCGCGGGCGTCGAGCACCCGTTGATCCACCCCCTCGAAGCGGCCGCACAGCACCACGATACCGGGCGCCTTGGACCACTCTCTTACGCGCGCCTGGGTCAGGGGCCTGCCCCGGGCGCTCATGTACAAAAGCGGCCGCCCATCAAGCTCTACACTGTCGAGCGCAGAGGCGATGACGTCCGCTTTGAGCACGGCTCCCGCGCCGCCACCCGCAGGGGTGTCGTCGAGGAAGCCGCGCTTATCCTTGGAAAAGGCCCGAATGTCCAGCGTTTCCAAACGCCACAGGTCCTGTTCCTTCCAGGCGGTCCCGATCATCGAGACGCCAAGCGGGCCGGGGAAGGCCTCGGGGAACATGGTCAGGACGGTGGCGGTGAACGGCATGGGCGCTCTTTAGCCGCAGGCGCGCCCAGAGTCGAAGTGGGTTTTGGGGGGCGTCGTTCACCAACAGCGTTTTCGGCTTGTTCACCCTCCTGAGCGAAGGTCCGCCTGAGAAAACACGCCTGGAACCTGATCATGCCGACGCAGAGCCGCCTCCTCCGACGCCTGGCCGAAGGCTTCACCGCCTTCGCTCGCCGTCTGCGGCGCGACGAGCGCGGCGCGATCGCCGTTCAGTTCGCGCTGCTGGCCCTGCCGCTGGCGGTGCTGGTCTTCGGCCTGGTGGACATCAGCCGCGTCAGCCTGCAACGCCGGCAGATGCAGGACGCCCTGGACGCGGCCACCCTGATCGCCGCGCGCTCGACGGCCACGACCGACTCCGCGCTGGACGCCGTCGGCGACCCCGCCTTTGCGGCCGAGATCGCGGGCCTGAACCTGGGCCTGACCACCAGCAACTCGACCTTCAAGGCCGGGGCCGACAACCACGTGCTGGGCACGGCGACGGGGACGCTGTCGCCGATCATCGCCAATCTGTGGACCAAGCAGAACATCACCATCACGGCGACCTCGGACGTCGTGCGCGCGTCCAAGAACCTGGAAGTGGCGATCGTGCTGGACATCACCGGCTCGATGGCCGGCACGCGCCTGTCCGATCTGAAGACCGGCGCCTCGGACCTGATCGACATCGTCGTCAAGGACGTCCAGTCGCCCTTCTATTCCAAGGTGGCGATCGTCCCCTATTCGATCGGGGTCAATGTCGGGTCCTACGCCGACGACATCCGCGGGCCGGTCAGCAGCTACAACGTTACGGCCATCACCAAGGCCAACAGCGCCGTCGTGACCTCCAACAGCCACGGGCTGGTCACCGGCGACCAGGTCTCATTCGCCAGCGTCGCGGGCATGACCATGCTGAACGGCAACACCTATTCGGTGACCGCCACGACGGCCAACACGTTCACCATCAACGCCAACACGTCCAATTCGTCGAAATACACCGCCGGCGGGGTCGCCACCTGCGAGTACAGCGCCACCAATCCGGGGTGCACCAAGTTCAACTTCACCAACGCCAACTGGGGCAACACGACGTTCACCCTGGGCAACTGCGTCAGCGAACGCATCGGGACCAACGCCTATACGGACGTCGCGCCCAGCACGGCGTACGTGGGCCGCAACTACGATAGCGACAACAATCCCTGCCCCAGCGCGACGATCACGCCGCTGTCCAGCGACCGCACGGCCCTGAAGAGCGCGATCACCAGCCTGTCGGCCACCGGCTCGACGGCAGGCCAGGTCGGCTTCGCCTGGGGCTGGTACATGATCTCGCCGAACTTCGGCTATCTGTGGCCCAACGCCTCGCAGCGTCCGGCCGCCTACAAGGCCAAGGACCTGATGAAGGTCGTGGTGCTGATGACCGACGGTGACTTCAACACGCCTTACTGCAAGGGCGTCATCGCCAAGGACGCCGACAGCGGCAGCGGCAGCGCCAGCGATCACATCAACTGCAACGCCACCAACGGCGACCCCTTCGCGCAGACCAAGAAGATGTGCGACGAGATGAAGAAGTCGACCTACGGCCTGACCATCTACACCGTGGGCTTCACCGTCACGAGCACCGACGCCAAGGACGTGCTGAACTACTGCGCCACCGACTCCGACAAGGTCTATTTCCCGGCGACGGGCTCGGACCTGAAGTCGTCGTTCAAGTCGATCGCCCAGGGCATCTCGAACCTGCGGATCGCGAAGTAGCGAGCCCGCCGCGCGCAACGAAAAAGCCCCGCCGAGCGATCGGCGGGGCTTTGTCTTGTCCGGGATCCAAGAGCGCGATTAGGCCAGCTTGATCTCGCGCAGGCGCTGCTGGAGGAACTCGTCGGCCGTGATCGACTCCGGATAGCGGTCCGGGTTCTCGGGCGTGACGCAGTTGGGCAGGGTCTTGATCTCGTAGTCCGACGCGAAGTGCAGGAAGAACGGCGTCGAGTAGCGCGGGATGTGGCGGCGCTCGGGCGGCGGGTTCTGCACGCGGTGGATGGTCGAGGGCAGGACGTGGTTGGAGAGGCGCTCCAGCATGTCGCCGATATTGATGACGATGCAGCCCGGGGGCGGGTTGATCGGCAGCCACTCGCCGTTGCGGTCCTGCAGCTCCAGCCCGCCTTCTTCGGCGCCCATCAAGAGGGTGATGGTGTTGATGTCGCCGTGGGCGCCGGCGCGCACGCCGGTGGCGTCCAGCGGCAGCGGCGGATAGTGCAGCAGGCGCAGCACGCTGTTGCCGTTCTCGACGGTCGGCTTGAAGAAGTCGCGGTCCAGCTTCAGGTAGGTGGCGATCGCCTCCAGCACCTTGCCGCCCATGTTGTCGAGCGCGTTGTAGAACCAGCTGACGTCATGCTTGAAGGCCGGGATCTCGGCCGGCCAGACGTTGTCGGCCATGGTGGCGCGGAAGCGGTGGCCGGGCGGCAGGTCGCGGCCCATGTGCCAGAATTCCTTCAGGTCGTGGTGCGTGGCGCCCTTGGCGGTCTCGACGCCGAACGGGATGTAGCCGCGCGCGCCGCCCTTGATCCCGGCATATTGCTTCTTGGTCTCTTCGGGCAGGGCGAAGAAAGCCTTGGTGTCGGCGATGGCCGCGTCGATGCGGTCCTGCGGAATGTCGTACTCCGACAGCACGGCGAAGCCGTAGCGCTCGAACGACGCGCCCAGCTCCTGGGCGAAGCGCGGAAAGTCCTTGCTGTAGAGGGTGAACGAGATGGGTTCGATGGCGGAGGTCGTCACGTCTGCGAGCCTTGAGATGAGTAAGTTCCTTATTACTACACTGGGCGCCGGGTGAAACGAAGGCCGTTCATCCTGGCGTCAGGCGCGATGTCGGAACTTGACCATAAGAAGGGCGTTTGCCCGTTTGACGTTGATCTACAACAAAGCCGTGAGGGTTGCGAGAATGCGCAAGTTTGCTTTGGCCGCCGTCCTGATGGGCGCCACCGCTCTGGTCGCCTGCACCACCACCGATCCCTATACGGGCATGCCGGTGCGCAACAACACCGGCACCGGCGCTCTGGCCGGGGCCGCCGGCGGCGCGCTGCTGGGCTACCTGACCAACACCAACAAGGGCGAGCAGGGCCGCAAGAACGCGCTGATCGGCGCCGGCATCGGCGCTTTGGCCGGCGGCGCGGTCGGCAACTATATGGACCGCCAGCAGGCCGATCTGCGTCGCAGCCTGGAGACCTCGGGCGTCATGATCCGCCGCAACGGCGACCAGATCGTGCTGGTCATGCCCAGCGACGTGACCTTCGCCGTCGACAAGTCGGACGTGCAGCCGCAGTTCACCCGTGTGCTGGACGACGTGGCCCGCACGCTGAACGCCTATCCGCAGACCACGATCGACGTGGTGGGCCACGCCGACTCGAGCGGCGGCGCCGACTACAACCAGGGCCTCTCGGAGCGCCGCGCCAGCGCGGTGGCCGACTACCTGACCCACCAGGGCCGGGTGCTGACCGACCGCGTGTTCGTGGCCGGCATGGGCTCGCGCCAGCCGATCGCCGACAACGCCACCGCCGCTGGCCGCGCCCAGAACCGCCGGGTGGAGATCATCCTGCGGCCGCTGACGCAGTAGTCCTAACGGCGTGAAATCGTCGCGTTTTTGATCCAAGCGGTTGCTTTTCCTCGCGCCGTCGCCAATTCGTCACTCTCAATGACGGGCGGCGCGAGGTCGAAGTGAACAAGTTGGCGAGCCAAGGCGTCAGTCTGACCAAGCAGGCCTATGGCCTGGTCGACGACCTGATGACGCCGAACCCGGCGATCTACTGGATCGACACCCTCGTCTCGGTCGCCCTGATGTGGGGCGGGCTGTACGTCGCTGCGACCACCGGCAACCTTGCCATCGGCCTGGTCGCCGGCCTGGTCAGCGTGCTGGCCCTCTATCGCGCGCTGTCGTTCATCCACGAGCTGACCCACATTCGCGACGATGAGGCGCCCGGCTATCGCGTCGGCTGGAACATCCTGGTCGGCATGCCGCTGATGACCCCCTCGCTGATGTACGAGGGCGTGCACAACATCCACCACATCAAGGACCGCTTCGGCACGGCGCTGGATCCGGAATACCTGCCGCTGGCGCGCTTCACGCCGCTGGGCCTGGCGGGCTTCCTGTTCGTGGCGCTGCTGGCCCCGCTGGGCGTGATCCTGCGCTCGGCGATCCTGATCCCGCTGTCCTTCGTCGTCCCGCCGCTGGGCCGCTACGTGAAGACCAAGCTGTCGGCCCTGATGATCAATCCCGACTTCGTGCGCGAGGATCTTGGCCGTTGGCGCGCCGCCTGGGTAGCCCAGGACGTGGCCTGCTGGCTGTGGTCGTGGGCGGTGATCGCCGGCACGGTCGCGGGCGTGCTGCCGCTGCGGGCTGTGCTGACCGGTCTGGCCATCTTCTCGGTCGCCACCTTCGTCAACCAGGCCCGCACCCTGGTCGCCCACCTGTGGGACAACGAGGGCGACAAGATGACCCTCGACGAGCAGTTCCTGGACTCGGTCAACGTGCCACCGCCGAACCTGGCGTCGGAGCTGTGGGCCCCGGTCGGCCTGCGCTACCACGCCCTGCACCATCTGCTGCCGCGCCTGCCCTATCACAACCTGGGCAAGGCCCACGCCCGCCTGGCCGAGGCGCTGGGCGCGGACTCGATCTATCACCATGCGTCCGAGAAGGGCCTGTTCGAGGCCCTGGCCGATCTCTTCAAGCGCGTGGGCCAGAAGAACGCGGCGGCCAAGCAGCCGGCGGTCTAGTCCGCCCCCTCCTGCTCGGCCCGTTCGCGCAGCTCCTCGTCCAGGCTGGCTGTGTCCCAGGCCCCGCCGGCGTCGCCGGGACGCATGCGGTGCAGGTCGGCGTCCAGCAGGCGGTCCATGGTCTTGGCCGCATCGCGCGAGGCCAGGATATAGGCCTCCTCCTGACCCCACATCGGCCGCAGCTCCTCGAACACCCGCCGGTCGTGGCGGCGGAAGAAGGCCGTCGCGCGGTGGGCGCGGTGGGCGCGGAAGCCCAGCTTCTGCAAGGCGGTATTGCCCAGGGCCAGGGCCGACTCGAAGGTCTCGCGCTCGACCGCATCGGCGCCGTTGGCCAAGAGGTCGTAGGCGTGGCGACGATCCCAGGCGCGGGCCAGGATGACGAGGTCGGGGAAGGCCTTGCGGGCGGTCTCGACCAGTTCGACGGTCTTTTCGCGGTCGTCCAGGGCGACGATCAGCATCCGGGCCCGCTCGGCGCCGGCGGCGCGCAGCAAATCAAGGCGCGTGGCGTCGCCATAGTGCACCCGGCGGCCGAAGCGCTGCAGCAGCTCGATCTGCTCGATGTCGCTGTCCAGAACCGTCGACTTGAAGCCGCTGGCCTGCAGCAGGCGGCCGGTGATCTGACCGAAACGGCCAAAGCCCGCGATGATGATGTCCGGCTCGCCCTCGTCGAAGTCGCCGGTGTCGGGAACGACGTCGGGGATGGCCGCGTCCATCAGGGCCGCGACCCGCTCGTAGAGGATCATGGCCACCGGCGTCAGGGCCATGGAGACGGCGACGGCGGCGGTCAGCAGGGCCGCCAGCTGCACGCCGATCACGCCCGCGCCGACCGTGAAACTGAGCAGCACGAAGGCGAACTCGCCGCCTTGCGCCAGGGCCGTGGCCACCGCCATCGCCCCGCGCTTGGGCGCGCCGAACACGCGGGCGATGCCGTACATGACCAGGAACTTCAGCACCATCAGGCCGACGACGATGCCCAGCAGTTGCAAGGGCTGGCTGGCCACCAGGGGCAGGTTCACGCCCGCGCCCACCGTGATGAAGAACAGGCCGAGCAGCAGGCCGCGGAACGGCTCGATGTCGCTTTCCAGCTCGCGGCGGAACTCGCTCTCGGCCAGCACCACGCCGGCCAGGAAGGCTCCCAGCGCGGGCGACAGGCCGACGATCTGCATCAGGCTGGCCACGGCCACCACGATCAGCAGGGCGGCGGCGACGAAGATCTCGCGCAGGCGGGCCTTGGCGATGAAGCGGAACAGCGGCTGGACCAGGTAGCGACCGCCGCCGATCACGCCGGCCACGGCGGCGAACACCGACAGGGTCTGGGCCCAGATCGGCAGGTGGGCCACCAGGCTGCCGTCGCCGTGACCGCCGCCGCCCGCAGCATGGTGCGCCGCGCCGGTGGCCAGCAGGGGCAGCAGGGCGAACATCGGGATCACCGCCAGGTCCTGCAGCAGCAGCACCCCGAACGCGGCGCGGCCGACAGGGCCTTGCCGCAGGCCCTTCTCATCCAGGGTCTGCAGCACGATGGCGGTGGAGGACATGGCCAGCACCAAGCCCACGGCCAGGGCCGTCTGCCAGGGCAGGCCCAGCGCCAGCGACGCGGCGGCGATGGCCAGGGCCGTGCCCAGCACCTGCGCGCCCCCCAAGCCGAAGATGGCCTTGCGCATGTCCCATAGCATCGAGGGCTGCACCTCGAGGCCGATCAGGAACAGCAGGATGACGACGCCGAACTCGGCGAACTTCATGACGTCGGCCTGGTCGCCGACCAGCGACAGGGCGAACGGGCCGATGACGACGCCGGCGATCAGGTAGCCCAGCACCGAGCCGAGCCCCAGCCGCTTGGCGATCGGCACCGAGACGACGGCCGCGCCCAGATAGACCAGGGTCTGGGTGAGGAAGTTCTCCATGCGGTCCTTAAGCCTCCACGCTCTTGGGCAGCAGCGAGGTCACGCGCGCCCGATAGCGCTCAGCCTCGGCCTTCAGCGCCGCATCGTCTTTTACGGAGGCGCCGTGCACGACGAACGGCGTCTCCCATTCCATGCCGCACAGGTGGGCGGTCTGCTCCAGCGGGCGCAGGAACTCGTCCATGCTGAACCGGTTGTAGCCGTGGGCGTGATAGGCTTTTGCCGAAGCGCCGGTCGAGCAGGCCACGAACATCTTCTTGCCCTTCAGCGCCACGCCGTCCTCGCCATAGGCGAAGCCGTGCAGCCAGACCAGATCCAGCCACTCCTTCATCAGGGCGGGGGTCGAATACCAATAGAGCGGGAACTGCAGGGCGATGACGTCGTGCTTCACCAGGGCGGCCTGCTCGGCCTCGATGTCGATCACGAAGTCCGGATAGGTCTCGTACAGGTCCTTGAAGGTGACGCCGGACAGGCCCTTGGCCGCCTTCGCGAGCGCCCGATTGGCGCGCGAGCGTTCAAGCGCCGGGTGCGCCAAGACCAGGAGCACTCCGGAGGTGGCGGGCGTCACGGGGCCGGTGCTAGCGTCGGTCATCAAACGACCCTTCGGTAAAATAATTCATCAAGGGTTGAATTTCTTCGCGGCTCGGGCGACACGGTTCGCCAAGAACCGGAATAGCAAGTCCGGACAAGGGAGACACCATGGTCGACAAGGTGAAGACAGACGCCGTCGAGGCCCTCGCCGGGCTTCTGTTCGACGGCATGACCATCATGGCGGGCGGCTTTGGCCTCTGCGGCATTCCGGAGAACCTGATCGCGGCGATCCGCGAGGCGGGCACGAAGGACCTCACGGTCATCTCCAACAATTGCGGCGTCGACGGCTTCGGCCTGGGGATTCTCCTCGAAAACCGCCAGATCAAGAAGATGGTCTCGTCCTATGTGGGTGAGAACAAGCTGTTCGAACAGCTCTACCTCAGCGGCGAGCTGGAATTGGAGTTCAATCCGCAGGGCACGCTGGCCGAACGCATCCGTGCGGGCGGGGCGGGCATCCCGGCCTTCTTCACGCGCACCGGTTACGGCACGCTGGTGGCCGAGGGCAAGGAAGTGCGCGAGTTCGACGGCGAGATGTACGTGATGGAGCGCGGCCTGGTCGCCGACCTCTCGATCGTCAAGGCCTGGAAGGGCGACGCCGAAGGCAACCTGATCTACCGAAAGACCGCCCGGAACTTCAATCCGATGATGGCCACGGCCGGCAAGAAGACCGTCGTCGAGGTCGAGCAGCTGGTCGCGATCGGCGACCTGGACAAGGACGCCATCCACACGCCCGGCATCTATGTCGACAACATCGTCGCCGGCGCGAAGTTCGAGAAGCGCATCGAGCGCGTCACCACCCGCCCCCAAGAAAATCTGGCGAAGGAATCCGCGTAATGGCCTGGACCCGCGATGAGATGGCGGCCCGCGCCGCCAAGGAGCTGCAGGACGGCTTCTATGTGAACCTCGGCATCGGCATCCCGACCTTGGTGGCCAACTACATCCCCGAGGGGATGTCCGTGACCTTGCAGAGCGAGAACGGCATGCTGGGTATGGGTCCCTTCCCCTATGAGGGCGAAGAGGACGCCGACCTGATCAACGCCGGCAAGCAGACGATCACCGAGCTGGACTCGAGCTCGTACTTCTCGTCGGCCGACAGCTTCGCGATGATCCGCGGCGGCCATATCGCCCTGTCGATCCTGGGCGGCATGCAGGTGTCCGAGACCGGCGACCTGGCCAACTGGATGGTGCCCGGCAAGATGGTCAAGGGCATGGGGGGCGCCATGGACCTGGTCGCCGGCGTCAAGCGCGTGGTGGTGGTCATGGACCACTGCGAGAAGTCGGGCGCGCCCAAGCTGCTGAAGCAATGCTCGCTGCCGCTGACCGGCGCGGGCGTGGTGGATCTGCTGATCACCGAGCTGGGCGTCTTCGAGATCAACCGCGGCAAGACCCCGGTGAAGTTGATCGAGCTGGCCCCGGGCGTGACGGTGGATGAGGTGAAGGCCAAGACCGAGGCGGTGTTCGAGGTCGCGGTCTAGTCACCGTCCAAGCCAGTATGGGTGCTCCAGCGTAAGCGCCACATAACGCGCCGTCGCCTTGCCATAGGCGGCGGCGATGTTGTTCAGGGCGGTGGTCGGGTCCCCGGCGTCCGCCTCGACCGTCCGCCCGGCGCGCGGCGGCTTCACCGGCGCGATGACCGCCAGGCCGTGTTTCGACACCGCGTCCCGGCTGGCGAACGCCTCCGAGCGGTTGGTCCGCGACCAGGCGTCCAGCGCCGTCGCGAACGCCAACTCGTCGAAGCCGCCCTCGATCCGCACCGCGACCTTCTCGCCGCGCCAGGCGTTGGCCCAGCCCGCGAGACCTGCCATCGCCGCGTCGCCGCCGATCCGGAACGCGACGCCTTCATGGGCCTGGACCGGCGGCGGAACCTTCAGCCGCGCCGCCGTCGCCTTCATCACATCCTCGCCCGCGAGATCCCGCAGCAGCGCCAGGCTGGCCGGGATCGAGGCCGTCACGCCGGCGGTGGTGGTCACCGGGCCATCGACGATCCAGCGGCGATCCTTGCGCCAGCGCACCTTGGGATAGGCCTTGGCCAAACGGCCCATCTCATGCCAGTGGGTCGTGGCCTCGCGCCCATCCAGCAGCCCCGCATGAGCCAGGGTCTCGGCCCCGGCGCAGATCGAGACGATGCGAACGCCGGCCCGGGCCTGCTCACGCAGCCAGGCGTCACGCGCTGGGTCGTAGGCCGGCATCATGAACGGGACGACGATGACGTCCGGCCGCCGCTCCAGCGTCGCATAGGTCGTCTGCGGACGAACCCAGGCCTGGCCGGGCATCAGCCGCACGGGCGACAAGCTTGGCGCGATGATCCGCACCTCCACCGATCCGGACTCGGCCAGCACGGCGTAGGGCGCGATCAGGTCGGTAGTCTCGGTCCCGCGCGGCTCGGCCAGGATCACGACCAGGGGCTTGGCCAGGGCCGGAGCGCCGCTCAGCAGGGCCAGCAGAAAGACAAACAGGCGCAGCATCGGGACCTCCCTCGAACACGTGGGAAGTCTCGACGACGGCGGCGCTTGCGAAAGGACGGTGATCCCTCGAAAGCTGCCTACTTCTTCTTCGGCTCTCTCTTCGGCTCTGGCGGCAGGCCGGTGACCGGGTCGCGGGGCAGGGGGGCGAAGCCTTCGGCTATGAACAGGTCGATCCGGCGCGAGCGCTTCTTGTCCAGGCGCACGCGGCTGATCTGGATGCCCGAGCTCGCCTTGAAGTCCTGTTCGATCTCGGGGCGATAGCCGCCCTCCAGGCTGACGATCAGGGCGCGGCGGCCATAGTCGGCGTCCAGCGGGCTCTCGGTCTCGGCCTGGTTCTGCGGGTGGGCCTCGTGCACCCACATGCGCAGCGGCGGCGCGCCCGGCTGGCCGAAATAGTCGCGGCCATAATAGGCGGCGGCGTTGTAGACGAAGCGGTCGTCCATCGCGACGGCGCTGAGGCCGCCGTGCAGCGCGGTCTCCTCGCGCGAGCGGTCGATGATCGCCTGAACGGTCTGGTCCCAGCCGCGCACGCGCTTGAAGCCGTTCGACAGGCCCACCGCGTCGGCGGCCTTCGGATTGACCATGCAGACCACGAAGAACAGGGCGAACAGGGCCTCGAAGCCCAGGCCCGCGATCAGCCAGCGGCGGGCGTTCCAGCGCAGCAGCCAGCCGGCCGACAACACCGAGCCGGCCACGAAGGCGGCGCCGGCCCAGTTGGCGTTGGCGCGCGAAACGAAGGCCTCGCCGGCCACGATGATCAGCGGCGGAGCGCAGAAGCACAGCAGCAGCAGGTCGGGCGACTGCAGCTTCTTCTTCACGCCCAGCCACACCGCGCCGCCGATCAGCGCCGCGAACGGCAAGGGACCGAAGACGCCGAACTGCGAGGCGATGAATTCGATCAGCTCACGGAAGTTAAACAGCTGGTGTGCGCCCCAGTTGGCGTTCGAGGCCGTGTGCTTGACCGTCGCGAACTGGTGGCTGGCGTTCCAGGCGAAGTTCGGGGCCAGGGTCAGGACGAAGGCGGTGACGAACAGCACTGCCGCGGCGACGCACCAGCGCTCGCGCGCCGGTTTCGAGATGGCGTAGTGGATGACGATGCTGCCCAGGGCGTAGACGGCCGCGTACTTCGACAGGAAGGCCAACCCCAAGGCCACGCCCATGCCGGCGGCGATGAAGTAGCGGCGCGGCGCGGTCTCCTCGGCCAGGGCGACATAGGCCCAGATCGTCAGCGACAGGAAGAACAGCAGCGGCGCGTCGGTGGCCATCAGGCCCGACGACAGCACCACGCCCGGCATCAGGCTGTAGATCGCCGCCGCGACCAGGCCCGCCCAGCCGCCGTAGAGCTTGCGGGCGATGCGGTGGACGACCAGGGCGGTCGCGCCATGCAGGAGTGGGGCGGAAAGTCGCACCCAGGCCTCGGCGTCGCCCCCGATATGGGTCGTGGCCCAGATCAGCCAGGCGATCATCGGCGGCTTGGAGAAGTAGCCGAACGCCAACTCGCGCGACCACAGCCAGTACTGGGCTTCGTCCGGGTACAGCTCAAGAGGCGTTGAAAACAAGGCGACAAGCCGCACCAGCGTCAGCAGGGCGACCCCGATCAGGGTCATCCGCCAGGCGCGGGATTCGGTCGAGGAGCGCGAAGATTCGTGTGCGGTTGCCATGACGCCTAATTAGCCAAGTAAGAAAAATCTGACCAATTCTTCCGCGTTATCCGCCGTTTATGACAGTTTGGGGGAGGGCGTGGCCTTTCCGTCACCAAACCTTCTAAAACTTTCGCTAAACGGCCCCAACGATGCTCATCCATGCCGTCCACGGCAGGCGTGTCGAATAATGAGGGGATCTTCAAGATGAATATGAGAAATTTCGCCCTGGCGACGACCGCAATGGTCGGCGTCATGGTCGCCGCCGGTTCGGCGATGGCCCAATCGTCGGGCACCGACGCAGTCGAACAAGTCGTCGTCACCGCCGCCGGCCAGAAGTCGATCGACGGCGCCGTGGTCGCTGAGACCTCGCCGAAGTCGCGTTCGACCATCACCCAAGAATTCATTGGCCGTCAGGCCGCCGGTCAGACGATCGTCCAGACGCTGAACAGCGTCCCGGGTCTGAACTTCACCAACAACGACCCGTACGGCAACAGCGGCGGCAACATCCGTCTGCGCGGCTTCGACGGCAACCGCATCTCGCTGACCTTCGACGGTATCCCGACGAACGACACCGGCAACTACGCGCTGTATTCGAACCAGCAGCTGGACCCGGAACTGATCGAGAAGGCCAACGTCACGACCGGTCAGACCGACGTCGACACCCCGACCATCTCGGCCACCGGCGGCGTGATCAACTACTCGACCCTGAAGCCGACCAAGGACATGGGCGCGACCGCCGACGCCTCGTACGGCAGCTTCAACTATCGCCGCTTCTTCGGCCTGATCCAGACCGGTGAATTCGGCCCCTGGGGCACCAAGGCCTGGGCCTCGGCCTCGTACACCAAGTACGACAAGTTCAAGGGTGAAGGCGACCTGCAGAAGACGCAGTACAACGCCCGCATCTGGCAGGACATCGGTTCGAAGGGCGACTACATCGCCCTGTCGGCTCACTGGAACCTGAACCGCAACTTCAACTACAACAACTTCCAGCTCGGCACCGCCGACCTGTCGATCATTCCGGAACTGGATCAGTTCGGCCGGGACTACGACTACCGCAACAACACCACGGCCACGACCGGCTTCTACGACTGGATCAAGCCGACCGTCGTCGCCGGTTCGCGTGACATCGACGGCAACGGCAGCAACTGGTGGGGCGGCCGTATCAACCCGTCGAACACCGGCAACATCCGCCTGAAGTCGCGCTTCTCGCTGATGGACAACCTGATCTTCACGTTCGACCCGTCGTTCCAGTACGTGATGGCCAACGGCGGCACCCAGCAAGTGTCGATCAACGAATACGACGCCAAGCTGGTCGGCAAGGCCACCACCTTCGCCAGCTGTAAGGTCGGCACGATCGGCACGACCAACCGCGGTGTCGACCTGAACGGCGACGGCGACTGCATGGACTCGGTCCGTTACATGTCGCCCTCGAACACCAACACCCGTCGCTACGGCCTGAACACCTCGCTGATCTGGCGCCTGAACGACGACAACACCTTCCGCCTGGCCTACACCTACGACCGCGGTCGTCACCGTCAGACCTCGGAAGCGGGTTACGTCGATCAAGCGACCGGCTTCATGAAGAACTGGTTCGGCGGCAAGGAAACCTGGGGCGGCGATCGCATCCTCGGCGCCGACGGTGCTCTGCTCCGCTTCCGTGACCGCTTCTCGGTCGCCGAGCTGAAGCAAGTCGCCGCCGAATATCGCGGCCGCTTCTTCGACGACAAGTTCGAGATCACCTTGGGCATTCAGCACAAGGAATTCAGCCGCAACCTGAACCAGTACTGCTTCACTCAAAACGGCACCAGCAACGTGCTCTGCACGACCGAAGCGCCGTCCTCGACCCTGGCTAACGGCAACGTCAAGTTCGCCAGCCAGAACGCCGCCAACGAGTACATCTCGCCGTTCTCGTACAACGCGACCGTCAAGAAGACCCTGCCGAACGTCGGCGTGCAGTTCCGTCTGGACGACCACAACACGTTCTACGGCAGCTACTCGGAGCAGATCTCGGCCCTGCGTACGGACAGCTATTACACCGTCCAACGCCTGGCCAACGGCTCGATCGGCTCGCTGAACGCCAAGCCGGAAGCGACCAAGAACGCCGAAATCGGCTACCGCTTCAACATGCCGGGCTACTACGGCACGCTGAGCGCCTATAAGACGCAGTTCAAGAACCGCGTCGTCAGCACCTACGACCCCGACACCGACACCAACCGCGAACGCAACGTGGGCGCGGTCGAGATCAAGGGCATCGAAGGTCAAATCGGCGGCAAGATCACGGACGAACTGTCGGTGGCCGGTTCGGCGACCTACACGGACGCCAAGTACCAAGATCCGCTGCAAATCCGCGCCAACGTCTTCGCCCCGATCAACGGCAAGCGCCTGGTCGAGACCCCGAAGATCATGTTCGGTGGCCGGATCAACTACGAAGAAGGTCCGTTCTCGTTCGGCGTCCAAGGCAAGTACACCGGTAAGCGCTACGCCACCGACCTGAACGACCTGGCCGTCGACGGCTACGCCGTGTTCGACCTGGACGTCCGCTACAAGCTCGACGCCATCCTGAAGAACTCGTACATCCAGATGAACGTCTGGAACCTGTTCGACAAGGTGTACTACGGCAGCCTGGGCACCCAGATCACGGCCGCTTCGGCCGCGACCAAGGCCCTGTACGGCGTGACCAACCAACCGAACGCCTACATCGGCGCTCCGCGCACGGCGCAGGTGACGTTCCGCGTCGACTTCTAAGTCGAACGGACTTCGCGATAAGGACGAGGGCGGCCCAGCGATGGGCCGCCCTTTTTCTTTGTCATCTAGGTTTGCTAACTAGGCGGCGCTTGACCTCGCGTCCGTCAGGGGCCATCTGCGCCCCCTTCGTTTTTCCCCCTTCACTGGGTTTGCCGAATGACCGTCACCGTTCCCGCCGAGTGGGCTCCGCACCGCGCCATGTGGGTGGGTTTCCCCAGCCACGCCGACCTCTGGCAGGAGGATCTCGAGCAGGCGCAGCAGGAAGTCGCCGATCTGGCCCGCGCCCTGGCCGGCCCGGGCGGCGAGCGCGTGCGCCTGATGGTGGTCGGCGACGAGGCCGAGGCGGCCGCCCGCGCCCTGCTGTCCGACACGACCGTGGAGATCGTCCGCGGCCAGTTCGGCGATATCTGGCTGCGTGACACCGGCCCGATCTTCGTCGACCGCGCGGGTTCGGCCTCGGCGGCGGGCTTCCAGTTCAACGGCTGGGGCGGCAAGTACAGCCTGGAGGGCGACGACATCGTCGCCGAGCAGATCGCCGCCGCCTCGGGCGCGCCGCTGGTCCGCAACGGCTTCATCCTCGAAGGCGGCGCCCTTGATCATGATGGCAACGGCACCATTCTGACCACGCGCCAGTGCCTGCTGAACGAGAACCGCAACGCCGGCTGGGACGAGGCCTCGGCGACCTCCGCCCTGGCCGATGCGCTGGGCGCCAAGAAGGTGCTGTGGCTGGGCGATGGCCTGCTGAACGACCATACCGACGGCCACGTCGACAACCTGGCCCGCTTCGTCGCGCCGGGCGTGGTGGCCTGCCCGATGGGCTTCGGCGCCGACGATCCGAACGCCGAGGTCTATGCCGAGACCGCCCGCCTGCTGGCCGGCATGACCGACAGCCGCGGCAGCCCGCTGCAGGTCGCCCGCATTCCGTCGCCAGGCCTGATCCTGGACGAGGACGGCGAGCCGATCCCGGCCTCGCACATGAACTTCCTGATCGCCAACGAGGCGGTCATCGTGCCGATCTACGCCGAGGAGTCGGGCGCGTTCGCCGTCGAGGTGATCAAGGGCCTGTTCCCCGAGCGCCAGGTCATCGGCCTGCCGTCGACCGCCATCCTGACCGGCGGCGGCTCGTTCCACTGCATCAGCCAGCAGGAGCCCGTCTAATGGCCCGCACCCTGAGCGTCGCCGCGATCCAGACCTCGTACGGCATGGATCTGCAGGCCAACATCAAGAAGACGGAAGCCTTCATCCGTGAAGCCGCCGCCAAGGGCGCGCAGGTCATCCTGCCCTCGGAGCTGTTCCAGGGCCCGTACTTCTGCGTCGCCCAGGAGGAGCGCTGGTTCGCCGAGGCCCATCCGTGGCGCGAGCATCCGGTGGTCAAGGCCATCGCGCCGCTGGCCGGCGAGCTGGGCGTGGTGATCCCGATCTCGATCTTCGAGCGCGAAGGCCCGCACTACTTCAACAGCCTGGTCATGGCCGATGCCGACGGCTCGCTGCTGGGGCTCTATCGCAAGAGCCATATCCCGGACGGTCCGGGCTATATGGAGAAGTACTATTTCCGGCCCGGCGACACCGGCTTTAAGGTCTGGGACACGCGCTTTGGCCGTCTGGGCGTCGGCATCTGCTGGGACCAGTGGTACCCGGAAGCCGCCCGCGCCATGGCCCTGATGGGCGCCGAGGCCCTGTTCTATCCGACCGCCATCGGCAGCGAGCCGCATGACCCCAGCCTGGACACCGCCCTGCCGTGGCGCCGGGCCATGCAGGGCCATGCCGTCAGCAACGTCATCCCGGTGGTCGGCGCCAACCGCATCGGCTTCGAGCCGTGGGACGGCTATCCGAACGGTGGCCAGACCTTCTACGGCTCGTCGTTCATCGCCGACCATCGCGGCGACCTCGTCTCGGAGCTGGGCCGCGCCGACGAGGGCTTGGTCAACGCCACCTTCGACCTCGACTTCCTGACGACGCACCGCGCCGCCTGGGGCTTCTTCCGCGATCGCCGGCCGGAATTCTATCAGGCGCTGGCCACCGGCCGACCCGCGTGATCGTCACCGACCGCCTGGTGCTGCGCCCGGCGGTCGACGCCGATCGGGACGCCATCGCCGACCTCAACGCTCATCCGCGGGTGGGCGAGTGGCTGGGTGGCGTTCGTGATCGCGCGCAGAGCGACGCCTTCGTCGATCGGGTCCAGGCGCATGAGGCCGAGCACGGCTTCGGCTTCTGGGTCGCGGAGCGCCCGGCGGACGCTCGGGTGGTCGGCATGACCGGGCTCTGGTGGGTTCCGCCCGAGGTAGGCATGTTCAAGACGGTCGAGATCGGCTGGCGCTTCCATCCCGAGGCCTGGGGCCAGGGCTACGCCACCGAGGCGGCCAAGGCGGCGCTGGCCTATGGCTTCACGGCGCTGAGATTGCCCGAGATCATCGCGTTCACGGCCAGCACCAACCTCGCCTCGCAGAGCGTCATGCGCCGGATCGGCATGAGCCACGACCCGGCGCGCGATTTCGATCATCCGACCCTGGCGGAGGATCATCCGCTGCGGGCCCATGTGGTCTACGTGGCGCGCGCCTAGGCCCCGCACCCCTCCGGGGCGCCCTTGGCCTTCGACGCCTTCACCTCTTCGCGCGCCTTGGCCAGATCGGCCATGAACGCCGGATCGTCGTGCAGCCGCGTCATCATGGCCGAGCCCAGGTAGCGGCCGGCCTCGACGTCGCTCTGGAAGTGGACGCCGCAGACGATACGGCTGTCGCCGAACGCCTTGCCGCGCGCCAGGATGGGCGAAGCCTTCTCCGGAACCAGCTCGGCGATCACCGAGGCCCAGGCCCAGCCGATCAGGCCGTGGCCGGACGGATAGGAGCCGTCGGTCTCGATCCAGGCCTCGCGCGGCACGCAGATCGGCGCGGTGTTGCCCACCGGCGGGCGGGGGCGCTGATAGACCGCCTTGGCCGGCTGGTAGATCTTGGCCGCGTCGTCGGTCAGGCGCAGCAGCAGGTTGGCCAGGGTCGGGGTCGCCTCGGCGCTGAGCGTCACGCCCGCCGCGCACGAGAAGGCCTTCAGGCCGTTCTTGCCCGACAGGTCCGCGTCGGCGATGGCCCGGCTCCAGGCCTCCGTGTTCACCAGCTTGCGGGTTTCGTCGAACTGCGCGCGTTCGGCCTTGCCGCGCGGACTGTCCGGCGTGGGCGGCGGGCCGATGATGGTCGCCGCGTCGATCGCGCCTGCCGGCAGATAGCCCGGCGGCGGCTTCACCCAGCCGGCCGAGGGCGCGGTGGTGGCGACTTGCGCGGCCGGCGCGGCGCCGTGCGCGAAGGGGTTGGGCAGGCCATCGATGGCCGAGCAGCCGGCCAGGGCCAGGCCCGAGGCGACGGCGGCGATGAACGCGAAACGGGACATCGAATGCTTCCGTGAGGTCATTCGCCCACAGAGCGGCGGGAAAGTCGTGCGTCAAGCGAAAGCGCATTGACGAGGAGATATGTTATTTCATAACACTTCGCCTCGGCCGCTCCCCCGGCCAAGTTTCAGTCGTTTCAGGACCGCCCATGCTTCGTCGCGTCGCCTTCTCCGCAGCGAGCCTCATCGCGCTCGCCGCCGCCGTTTCCGCCCACGCCGAAGCCCCGGCCGCTCCTGTCGCGGCGCCTGCGGCCGCGGAAGGCGACCAGGCCGGTAACGCCGTCGACAAGGTCGTCATCACCGCCGCGCCCTATGCGGTGTCGCTGGACACGGTGACCAGCAGCGTCAACGTCGTCACCCGCGACAAGCTGGACGTCCTGCCGCCCGCCGGCCTGGGCGACATGCTGAACGGCCAGCCGGGCCTGCGCTCGACCTTTTACGGCCCCGGAGCCAGCCGTCCGGTGATCCGCGGCCTGTCGGGTCCGCGCGTGATGGTGCTGCAGAACGGCGTCGGCCAGGTCGACGCCTCGTCACTGTCGCCCGACCACGCCGTGGCGTCGGATCCGGGCGAGGCTTCGCGGGTGGAAGTGCTGCGCGGTCCCTCGACCCTGGCCTATGGCGGTTCGGGCATCGGCGGCGTGGTCAATGTCATCGACGACCGCGTGCCCTCGTCGGCTCCGGCCAACGGCTTCGAAGGCCGCCTGGCGGGCTCGGTCTCATCGGTCGACGACGGCAAGTCGATCAACGGTTCGGCCAAGTTCGGCAAGGGTCCGCTGGTGTTCGCCGTCGACGTCGATCACCGCACGAGCGGCGACTACAACGTCCCGAGCCCTCCGGTCTCCTCGCGCCTGGCCCGCGCCGAGGGCCTGACCGTCGATCCCGACAAGAAGGTCAAGAACGCCGACGTCGAGGTCGACGCCTATGGCGCGGGCGTCTCCTACGTCCACGACAGCGGCTTCTTCGGCGTCTCGGTCAAGAAGATCGATACGACCTACGGCGTGCCCTACCGGCAGATCCTGGCGCCGATCGATCCGAGTGCGGAAGGTCCCGTCTCGATCCACCTGCAGCAGACCCGTTATGACCTGCGCGGCGAGCAGGACGTCGACCTTGGCCCGTTCGACAAGGTCCGCCTGTCTGTCGGCCACGCCAAGTACGAGCACGCCGAGATCGGCGTCGACAGCGGCGCGGTCGGCACCCGCTTCCTGTCGGACGGCACCGAGGGCCGCCTCGAACTGGTCCAGAAGGAGCGCGACGGCTGGCAGGGCGCGGTGGGCTTCCAGGCCCTGAAGCGCCACTTCGAAGCCATCGGCGACGAAGCCTTCGTGCCCTCGACCGACATCACCGAATACGGCGTCTTCACCCTGCAGCGCCTGGACAAGGGCAATTGGGGCGTCGATGCGGGCCTGCGCTTCGACAGCCGCGAGCTGAAGACCAGCTTCGCCGACAAGACCTTCGACAATGTCTCCGGCTCGCTGGGCGTGTTCTACAAGCCCGCCGAGCACCAGTTCGTGGCCTTGACGGTGTCGCGCAACGGCCGCGCCCCGACCGAGGCCGAGCTGTTCGCCGACGGTCCGCACCCGGGCACCGGCGGCTACGAGGTCGGCGACGCCGACCTGAAGTCCGAGAAGGTGGTCTCGGTCGAGGCGACCTATCGCTACACCGGCGACCGCCTGCGCGCCGAGGCCCACCTCTGGGGCGCCCAGTACAACGGCTTCATCGAGGAGGCCCGCACGGGCGCCGAGGAAGACGGCCTGCCGGTGTTCCAGTACAGCCAGACCGACGCCAAGTTCCACGGCGCCGAGGTCGAGGCCTCGTACGTCGCCTGGCGCGAGGGCGACCAGTCGCTGAAGCTGGAAGGCAGCTATGACTGGGTGCGCGGCTCGACCGACCTGGGCATCCCGGCCCGCGTGCCGCCGTGGGCCCTGACCGGCCGCGCCATCTGGACCGTCTCGCGCCTGGAGATCCAGGGCGAGGTGCGCCGCGTGGCCAGCCAGAACCGCGTCTCGACCTTCGAACTGCCGACCGACGGCTACACCCAGGTCAACGCCATGGCGACCTACAAGGTGGCCGACACGGGGCTGCGCCTGTTCATCGACGGCCGCAACCTGACCAACGAGACCATCCGCGAGCACGTTTCGTTCCTGAAGGACTTCGCGCCCTCGCCGGGCCGCTCGGTCCGCGCCGGTTTCGCCTGGCGCTTCTAGCGCCAGGTCGAAAGAGCGGGCCTCTTAGCCAGCCCCCAGAGGGGCCCCTCCGCGCGCCGGGACCTGGCCCCTTCCGCCAGGTCCCGGACTGCTGCTCTCGCGCCTGGAGGTCAGTATCAAGCTTAACGGCTCCCGCATCCGGTGAATAACGGTCATCGAGTCTCGCTATGACAGCGGTCCAGATTGCCGGTTCCCCCTGGATCGGCTAGAACGCCGGACCCTTTCGGTCGTCTTGAAGCGTTCGAGCGTCCGTTTCTTATCCTGTCGTAGAGCTGTTCATGACCACGACCCAGTCCACCGGCGAAATCTCCGGCAACGTCCTGTTCTACAAGTCGCCCGAGCCGCTGAACCGCGAACAACACGCCAAGCTGGCCCTGGTCCACAAGGAAAAGCCCTACGGCTTCGCCGCCGCCGGCACCGCCGTGCCGCTGACGGTCTCGGAATTCGGCCCGGCCGCCCTGACCTTCCCGGTGATCTTCGCCGGCGACGACCGCGTTCCGCTGGCCGTGATGGGCCTGAACAACGCCGAGAACCTGTTCATCAGCGCCGACGGCGCCGTCGAGCCGAACGTCTACATCCCGGCCTATATCCGCCGCTATCCGTTCGTGCTGGCCAATGACGACACGCAAGACCGCCTGATCGTCTGCATCGACCGCGGTTCGGACCTGCTGACCGAGCAAGGCCAGACCCCGCTGTTCGACGCCAAGGGCGAGCCGACCGAGTACACCAACAGCTGCATCAAGTTCTGCGACGATTTCGAGCTGGAGCGCCGCCGCACCGACTCGTTCATCGCCCTGCTGAAGGAGCTGGACCTGTTCGAGCTGAAGAAGGCCACCTTCCAGCCGCAGGACGAAACCGGCGCCGCTTCGGGTGAGCTGGTCACGGTCGCCGAGTACTACGGCGTCTCGGAAGAGAAGCTGAACGCCCTGCCGGCCGCCAAGATCAAGGAACTGCAGGAAAGCGGCGCGCTCGCCCAGATCTACGCGCACCTGGTGTCGCTGCTGGGTTGGGACCGTCTGGTCAACAAGACCATCATGCGTCAGGCCGACGCTGACGCTGCTGCCTCGGCCGCTGCGAACCTGAACTAAGGTTCGGCGACAGCTGAAGATAAGAGGGCGGCGAGGCTTTTAGCTTCGCCGCCCTTTTTCTTGCCTAGCGGGCGAAGATGCTGCGGGTCAGGCACGAGAAGACCAGGCGTCCGGCCTCGTCCAGCAGGTCGTGCTGGGCGATGACGATGCCCTTGCCCTCGCCGACCGGGTCCTTGCCCATCACGGTCATGCGGCCGCGCAGCAGCTCGCCGACGGGCGGGTTGCGCATCCAGCGCAGGGCGTCGACGCCCAGGCGCTTGGTCTGCGGCCAGGCGGCGCTGGATTCGACGTCCAGCCGCGTCCAGATCGCGAAGACCATGCCGTCTGGCGCGCCGTTCTCCAGCGGCCAGCCGGGGGCGAAGGCGGTGATGAACGCCTCCAGCGCCTTTCCGTCGACGGCCCGCGAGCCCAGGTTGACGACCTGACCGATCTCGATGTCGTCGAACGCAGCGGGCATGGGCTTCTCCGGATGATTCCCTAATCGACTGTCGGCCGCGTCTTGGCCATTGTCGAGCCAACTTGGCCGGGCCATGTGTCGTCCGCCGTCGTTTCTTCCCCAGGTCTGCGCATGTTCCTCAAGAGAGCCGTCCTCGCCCTGCAAGCCCTGTTGGCCGCGAGCCTTCTGGCGGGCGCTGCGCTGGCCGGACCCGTGGTCAATTCCGGGCACATCGAGTCCGAGCTGGTCGCTCAGGAAACCGGCATCGCGCCGGGCGGTACGATCTATGTCGCCCTGCGCCAGAAGATCATTCCCGAGTGGCACACCTATTGGCGCAATCCGGGCGACGCCGGCGAGGCGACCAAGATCACCTGGACCCTGCCGGCCGGCTGGAAGGCCGGCGACATTGTCTGGCCGACGCCGCAGGTCGCCAAACTCGGCCCGCTGCTCGACTACGCCTATGAGGGCGAGGTCCTGATCCCCGTGCCGATCACGGCGGCCGCCGACGCCCAGGTCGGGACCACGATCAGCCTGACGGCCGACGTCTTCTACCTGGTCTGCAAGGACGTTTGCGTGCCGGAGGAGGCCAAGCTCTCGCTGCTGCTGCCCGTCGTGGCCGCGCCGGCTGCCGATCCCAAGTGGGGCGCGATCGTCGGCGAAGCCCTGGCCAAAGCGCCCAAGCCGGCCGGCCTTAAGGGCGTGTTCAAGCTGGACGGCCAGACCCTGAAGCTGGCCGTCACCGGCGGCCCGTTGAAGGGCGCCGACATGACCGGGGCCTATTTCTTCCCCTATTCGCCCAAGGTCATCGAGCATGCGGCCGAGCAAGGCGTCGATCGCGGCCCCGAGGGCCTGACCTTCGCGCTGAAGCCCGGCTACGACTTCGTCGGCGGCGGGACCGCGCCGACTGAACTGGCCGGGGTGATCTCGACCAAGGCGGGGGCTTGGGAGGTCACCGCGACGCCGGGCGAGCTTCCCGCGACCGCCGCCGGCATGGGGCCGCCGCCGTCCGAGACCAAGGCCGCGACGGGTGGGGAGGCCGCTGGCGGTCTCGTCGGCGCCTTGCTGTTCGCCTTCGTCGGCGGGCTGATCCTGAACCTGATGCCGTGCGTCTTCCCGGTGCTCTCGATGAAGGCCGCCAGCCTGGCCGGCCACGCTCACGACGCCGGCAAGACCCGCCTACAGGGCCTGGTGTTCCTGCTGGGCGTCGTGGCGACCTTCCTAGCCCTGGCCGGCCTGCTGCTGGCCGTAAGGGCCGGCGGCGCGGCGGTGGGCTGGGGCTTCCAGCTGCAATCGCCGCCGGTCATCGCCGGTCTCTCGCTGCTGATGCTGCTGGTCGCGCTGAACATGTCGGGCGTGTTCGAGATCGGGACCTCGGTTCAGAACGTCGGCTCGGGCGCCTCGGCCCAGGGCGGCGCGACCGGGGCGTTCTTCACCGGCGCCCTGGCCGTGGTCGTGGCCGCGCCGTGCACCGCGCCGTTCATGGCCGGCGCCCTGGGTTACGCCCTGACCCAGCCGACGGTCATTTCGTTGGCGGTGTTCCTGGCCCTGGCCCTGGGTTTCGCCGCGCCGTTCGTGGCGGTGGCTTTCATCCCGGGCCTCTTGAAGCTGCTGCCGCGTCCCGGCGCCTGGATGGACGTGCTGAAGAAGGGCTTGGCCTTCCCGATGTACGGCGCGGCCCTGTGGCTGGTCTGGGTGTTCGCCCAGCAGTCGGGCCCGCTGTCGCTGGCGCATCTGCTGGCCGCCGGCGTCCTGGCCGCCTTCGGGGCTTGGCTCTACGGCCTGGCGCAGAACCGCCGCGCGATGGGCAAGGGCGGGATCGTCTCCACGATCATCGCCCTGGTGTCTCTGGTTTTGGCCATCACCGTCGCGACCTTCGGCGCACTGAGCGCTCAGCCGCCGGCCGCCGCGGCGGCGTCGACTGCGACGCCTTCGGGTCCAGGTCTAGCCGCCGAAGCTTGGTCGCCGGAGAAGGTCAAGGAGCTGCAGGCCGCCGGCCGCCCGGTGCTGGTCGACTTCACCGCCGCCTGGTGCGTGACCTGCCAGGTCAACGAGAAGGTGGCGCTGTCGGGCTCGAAGGTCAGCGAGGCCTTCAAGGCCCAGAACGCCGTCTATCTGAAGGCCGACTGGACCAATCGCGACCCGGCGATCGCCAAGGCCTTGGCCGAGTTCGACCGCGTCGGGGTGCCGCTCTACGTGGTCTATCCCAAGAACGGCGGCGCGCCGGTCATTCTGCCTCAGCTGCTGACCGAGGGCCTGGTGATCGCGGCGATCGAGAAGGCGGGCGCTTAAGCCCTACTTCTTTTTCTCGTTGCCGAACGGCAGCCGGTCCTTGACCTTGTCCAGCGGGGTCTTGGTCACGACGACCGGCGGCGGGATCACCGGCGCGACGGTCTTGAGCGGATAGGCGCGCCAGCCGGTCTGGATCAGCGCGCCGAAGCCCTGACACCTGGGCAGGTAGCGAACCGTGCCGGTGCGCGGCTTGGCGAACGGCGCGGGCTGGACGAGGTTCTGCTGCTTGGGATCGACGAAGCGCCAGTCGGTCGGCAGGCCATAGCCCTTCTCGCCGCCCAGCCGCACGGCCTGATAGGCGAGGTTGGCCTGGAAGGGCGTGACCCCGTATTTCAGCATCGCCCGCAGGAAGATCTGGTCGGCCTCCTCGCGCTTGCCCGGCTCGCCCAGCGTGTAGAGCCAGTCGTGGACGATGGCGGCGCGGGCCGTCGGACCTTGTGGGTCCACGAACCCCTGGCCGTACCATGGCACACTGGCGAAGTCGGTGACGTACCAGCGCGGCACCACGATCACCTTGCCCGTCTCGAGGTCGCAGTACGGGAACTCGGCGTCCAGGGTGAACAGCTTGCGGCCGTCCTTGGTCTGGTTGAACAGCATGATCGGCTGCGGCGTCAGCGAGCTGGGCAGAACGGGCGCGACGACCGGCACGAAGACGGTGGTGTTCGTCTCGCTGGCGCAGGCGGCGAGCGTCAGGCTGAGCCCGAGGGCGGCGAAGAGCTTGGTGCGCATGAGGGCGATCTTCTGAGCGGTCAGCCTCCTTGGATCAAGCAAGAATGGCGGAGTTTCGGCGATCGGTCCTGCGACCGTTTCGCAGACCGACGATCCGTGAGAATGTCGCGGCGGGGGAGTTCGAAGCTGGAGAAACCGACATGTCGATCACGCGCCGTCTCGTTACCGTCGCCTTGCCGCTGACCGCTCTCGTTCCCGCTGCCGCCCAAGCAAAGCCCGCGCCCGATTTCACCGCCGTAGACGCCGACGGCAAGCCTCGCTCGCTGTCGGAGTTCCGGGGCAAGACCGTGGTGCTGGAGTGGGTCAACGAAGGCTGTCCCTATGTCCGCAAGCATTACTCCCGGAACATGCAGGGTCTGCAGCAGGCCGCCCGCGCCGACGGCGTGGTGTGGCTGACCATCGCCTCGTCCGCGCCTGGCAAGCAGGGCTATTTCGACGGGCCGGCGGCCAAGACCTGGATGGAGGCCAAAGGCGCCAAGCCGACGGCGCTGCTGCTGGATGGCGATAACAAGGTGGCCACGCTCTACAAGGCCAAGACGACGCCGCACATGTTCGTCATCGATAAGACCGGGGCGGTCGTTTACGAGGGCGCGATCGACGACATCCCGACGGCCAAGGTCGAGGATCTCGGCAAGGCCAAGAACTTGGTCGCCGCGGCGCTGTCGGACGTGAAGGCGGGCCGCAAGGTCGCCACGCCGTTCGCGACGCCCTACGGCTGCTCGGTGAAGTACAAGGACGCTTAAGCCGCCGGTTGCGGCGGCGCGGTGATCACTTCGACATTGTCGTTCAGCAGATAGACCATGTCGCGCAGAGCCAGGTCCTGGGCCTTGATCGTCGTGGCCGCGCCGACGGCGGTGAGCTTCGCGGGCAGGTCCTGGCTGATGCCGCGCAGGATGCACTTGAGGTCGTCGACCGCGCCGCGCTCCTTCAGGGTCACGTGGCCCTTCATGTCCAGCGCCGAGAGGTCGCCGATCCGGGTCGAGAAGACGTCGAAGCCTTTCAGCTTCAGCGCCGCAGCGGTCGGGTCGGCCTTGGCCAGGGCCAGGCGGTAGGCCTCGGTCTCGGCCTTCAGCTGCTTGGCGCGCTTGACGATGTCGAGGAACAGCGGCTCGCCGGCGACCGATTGCGGGACGGCGGGCTGCTGCATGACCGCTGGAGCCGGGCCTGCGGCCTGACCCGGATTGAACGAAGCCATCCAGAGCATGGCGGAAAAGGCGACGGCGTCACAGGACATCTGATACTCCCGCAAAAAACGTCATTGGTCTGCCATGACGTGGCGGCAGCCGTTTGATAAGCCGCTTTGCGTAAACGCCGATTTACCAAACTTGAGGATGCCCGCATGGCCGATCTCGACGCCGCCTGGACCCGCCTGGAAACCGCCGCCCAGGCCGCGGGCGAACAGCGCATCGTCGACTTCTTCCAGAGCGAGCCCGAGCGGCTGGATCTGCTGACCCTCGATGTCGCCGGCCTGCACCTGGATCTGTCGAAGCAGGCCTGGGACGAGGCTGGCCTGGAGGCCGCGCTCGACCTGGCCCACGCGGCCGATGTCGAAGGCGCTCGCGCCCGGATGTTCGGCGGCGAGGCGATCAATTCGTCCGAGGGCCGGGCGGTGCTGCACACGGCGCTGCGGGCGCCGGCCGACGCGGATTTCAAGGCGCTGGGCCAGCCGGTCATGGCCGAGGTCGAGAGCGTCCGCCAGCGGATGAAGACCTTTGCCGACGCCGTCCGTTCGGGCCAGATCAAGGGCGCGACCGGCAAGCCGTTCAAGGCCATCCTGCACATCGGCATCGGCGGCAGCGACCTGGGGCCGCGCCTGCTCTGGGACGCGCTTCGCCCGATCAAGCCCAGCATCGATCTGCGCTTCATCGCCAATGTCGACGGCGCCGAGTTCGCGCTGACCACGGCTGACATGGACCCGGAAGAGACCCTGGTCATCGTCGTCTCCAAGACCTTCACGACGCAGGAGACCCTGGCCAATGCCGGCGCCGCGCGCGCCTGGCTGGTCGAGGCCCTGGGGGACGAGGGCGCCAACAAGCATCTGGCCGCGATCTCGACCGCGCTGGACAAGACCGCCGCGTTCGGCGTGCCGGACGAGCGGGTGTTCGGTTTCTGGGACTGGGTCGGCGGCCGCTATTCGCTGTGGTCCTCCGTCAGTCTGTCGGTCGCCGTCGCGGCCGGCTGGGATGCTTTCCAGGGCTTCCTGGACGGCGGCGCGGCGATGGATGAGCACTTCCGCAGCGCGCCGTTGGAGAAGAACGCGCCGGTGCTGGTGGCCCTGGCCCAGATCTTCAATCGCAATGGCCTGGACCGCCGCGCCCGCTCGGTCGTTCCGTACTCGCATCGTCTGCGCCGCCTGGCCTCGTTCCTCCAGCAGCTGGAGATGGAGAGCAACGGCAAGTCGGTCGGCCCGGACGGCCAGCCGGCCCGGCGCGGCACGGCGACCGTGGTGTTCGGCGACGAGGGCACCAACGTCCAGCACGCCTATTTCCAGTGCATGCACCAGGGGACGGACATCACCCCGATGGAGCTGATCGGCGTCGCCCAGTCGGACGAAGGCCCGGCCGGCATGCACGAGAAGCTGCTGTCGAACCTCCTGGCCCAGGCCGAGGCCTTCATGGTCGGCCGCAGCACCGAAGATGTGGTCGCCGAGCTGCAAGGCAAGGGCGTCTCCGAAGCCGAGATCGCGACCTTGGCCCCGCAGCGCACCTTCGCCGGCAACCGGCCCTCGACCCTGGTGGTCCTGGACCGCCTGACGCCCCAGACCTTCGGCGCCCTGATCGCGCTCTATGAGCACAAGACCTTCGTCGAGGGCGTGATCTGGGGGATCAACAGCTTCGACCAGTGGGGCGTCGAGCTGGGCAAGGTGATGGCCAATCGCATCCTGCCCGAGCTCGAAAGCGGCGCGACGGGCCAGCATGACCCGTCGACCACGGCCTTGATCCAGCGGCTGAAAAAGTAGCCGCTAGAAAGTCTTCCGCACACGGATCGACAGGAAGGTGCGCGGGTTGATCTCGCGGTCCTCGACATAGGCGATGGCGCGATCCGGGGCGCGGTTGGCGAAGACCGTGCGGCGGATGGTGAAGTCGTCCCAGATGTTCAGCTGGGTGCGGATCGAGAGGGTCGGGGTCGGCTTGTACTCGACGAAGCCCTCGTAATAGGCCGCGCCGCGCCAGACATTGGTCTGGTCGACGTCATAGGTGCCCTGGCCCAGCAGCGGCAGCACATTGATGCCCCACTGAGTCTTCCAGCTGACGATGTCCTGCTGGAAGCCGATATTGGCCTGGGTCGGACGCACGCGGCTGATCCGGCGGTCCTTGCCGGTCGTCGGGTCCTTCACGTTCGTCTGGTTCCAGTCGTTCTTGAACGTGAACCGGCCGCCCTTGATGCCCAGCTTGTCGGTGGGGATCACGATATTGACCGACAGGCGGTCCAGCGTGCCGTCGCCGATATTGCCGGTGGCCGACAGGTTGTCGGGCAGCGGCAGGCGGTCGATGACGCCGATGATCTCGTCGTGGCGATAGCCGATCGAGACGATGCCCTGGCCCCAGAAGCGGCGCTCGTAGCTGATCTCTGAAATCCAGCGCTGCTCGGGCTTGAGGTCGACATTGCCGCCATAGACGGTCTGGTCGGCCAGGTCCGAGGAGGCGGCGAAGTCGCCGAAGTCCAGCTGGCCCAGCTCGCGCTCGAAACGCACCCGCACCTGGTTGTCGGCCATCGGCGTCCAGGTCGCCAGGAACCGGGGCTTGGGATAGAAGAAGCTCTTCTTGTTCTCGGCGTCGCCCGACTGCTTGATCGTCGACTTCTCAAGCCGCAGGCCTCCCTCGACGGTCAGCTTGGGGTTCACGCGCCAGGTCGCCTTGGTGAAGGCCTCGCCGCGCAGCTCCTCGACCTTGACCGAGGCGCTGGGCAGGGGCACGCCCACGCCGCCGACGCTATAGGCCTGCTTCACGTCCAGCATGTTGTAGGCCACTTCGCCGCCGGCCTCGATGGTCAGCGACTTGGAGAAGTCGTGGCGCACCAGGCCGCGCAGGATCGATTCCGAGCTGTCGCCGTCGGCCGTGAAGCGCTGCTGGGCGCTCTTGACGCCGCTCAGGGTCTCGTCGCTGGTCGAGGTGTTGTCGAAGTTCTCGGACGTGAACATGGCCCGCGTCTCGAGATTCCACTTCGGCGCCAGCGGGCGGGTGTAGGTCAGGCCCAGCTCGTTGGAGTGGCTCTCCTCGGCATAGTCGCTGCGGCGATAGGCGCTGGACGAGTCCAGCTGCTGCCACTGCTGCCAGTCATTGACGCCGTAGCGCGCGGTGCCTTCCAGCTTGCCGCCCCAGAACGGCCGCGAGAAGTTGCCGCGGATGCCGCGGCCGCCGCCCCAGCCGTCATTGGCGAATTTCTCGTCGCGGATCAGCTTGCCGGTCGCGTCGTGGCGAACGTTCGTGCCCGGACCGTTGCTGTCGCTGCTGCCCATGCCGTCGCTGAGCGTGATGCTCCAGGTCTTGTTCCCGTTGGTGTTGTTGAACTGATAGCTGCCGCCGAAGATGTCGTGGCCGCCGTCGAAGACCATGGCGTTCCAGGTCAGGATCGACTGCTTGCTGGCGCCCTTCTTCAGGATCACGTTCACGACCACCGAATAGCCCTGCATGTCGATGCCGGGGGCGCCGCCGCGGATCAGTTCGATGCGCTCGACACGGTCGGCCGGGGTGCGGTTCATGACGTTGGAGCCGGCGTCGTTCTTGGAAGCCGGGCGGTCGCCGTTGATCAGGATATTGCCGACCGCGCCCTCGAAGCCGCGCGCCCCGGTGCCGTCGTTGACGATGAAGCCCGGCACGCGCTGGATCATGTCCAGGGCGGTGTTGGGACGCTGGGCGGCGAAGAACTCCGGCTGGAACACCAGCACGCCGCGCTGGCTGGCGTCGTCCAGCGGCGCCTTGTCGGTCGGACCAGTCGGCACAGGCGTCTGGGCGGCCTCCTGGCCGGCCGGCGCGGGAGCGGTGGTGGGCTTTTCGGCGTCGCTGGCGTGAGCCGCACTGGCGATGCAGAACATGGCCGCGGTGGCCATCAGCATGGTCTTGGTCATCAACGTTCCCCTCTGTGCGGGAAGCTGTGACGGCGTGGGGTCTTCATCTCAAGTTACAAGACCGAAATGTGCATTACTTCTAGGTCACATTACAGGGCGTTCATGTTCGCTATACCGTGACGATATGTGGATAAGTCTGACCCGCTTCGGGTTTGACTTAAGAAAGCCTTTACAGACGCAGGACAGTTCGCGCCTGAACGGTGATTACTTGGTGCGCCGCCGCGCTTCGGTCACCAGGCGGTCCAGCACCGGGGTGCGGCTGGGCGTCAGCAGGTCGGCCCGACCTTCGGCGAAGATCCGCCTGTTCTCGGCGCAGGTCGCGCGCATGATCGCCAGTTCCTCGGGCGGGACCTTGTCGGCCAACGCCTCGGCCTCGCGCTCGGCCTGAGCGGTGATGCGCTCCAGGTCGTCATAGAAGTCGAGCATCGAACGCGTGCGCGAGGCGAGGTGGCGCGGACGCTTGCGGCGCGGCGGCTTGGACTTGGGCATGCGGTTCCTTTCCACGGTTTCTCCTCCCCCTCTGGGGGAGGTGGCCCAGAGGGCCGGAGGGGGCAGCTCGGCGTCGGCGGTGCTGCCCCCCTCAGTCGGCTTCGCCGACAGCTCCCCCAAAGGGGGAGCAGATTTGAGCGCATGGCGTCGCCGCTTCACGCGGCGTTGGCCGCTGAAGGCGTATGGGGAGGCGACGGAGCGGCCGGGCGAACCCGGAGACCGTTATGGTTTGTTGTGTTTCGGCTCGCGAGCCCGCTCCGCCAGGTTGTTCTTGCCCGTGAGGATGGGAGGCGTGAGCGTATTTCAGCTCGGGTCCCCATTAGCCCCCGGAC
>Ga0209023_10000198_pt1 | contig 103933 bp, 99 predicted proteins | sample LakOneMetagenome_FD_187468 | JGI IMG/M metagenome (GOLD analysis project Ga0209023, IMG submission 187468) | Freshwater and sediment microbial communities from Lake Erie, Canada (SPAdes) (version 2) | ecosystem: Environmental > Aquatic > Freshwater > Lentic | place: Lake Erie, Canada...
GCCCATTTCGCGGCAGGCGCGCTGGATACGCAGCGCGATCTCGCCACGATTGGCAATAAGGATTTTTTCAAACATGGCGCGATCAGCCAATCACAAACAGCGGTTGGCCGAACTCGACAGGCTGGCCGTTCTCGACCAGGATCTTGGTCACGACACCGGACACGTCGGCATCGATTTCATTGAGCAGCTTCATCGCTTCGATGATGCACAGGGTATCGCCTTCCTTGATCGTGGCGCCAACTTCGACGAATGCCGGCGATCCCGGGGCGGACGAACGGTAGAAGGTACCGACCATCGGCGACTTCACGATGTGGCCGGTCGGCTCGGCGGCGACGGCGGCAACCGGGGCGGCGGCAGGGGCGGGCGCCGGGGCCGGTGCGTAGTGCTGCTGCATGCCTTGCGGCTGCATCATCACCATCTGGTTTTGCGGGATTGCGGACGACTTGACGATGCGTACCTTGCTTTCGCCTTCAGTCACTTCAAGTTCAGCGATGTCCGATTCGGCGACGAGGTCGATCAGCGTCTTGAGTTTTCGTAAATCCATGTGAAACCCCTTGGAATTTATTTTGATTTTAAGAGTATGCGGCGGGCTCGGATAAAAGCGTAACCGCGCAATTGCTTGAAGATGCCAGGAGATTAACGCTTTTTGAGCGCGAAGTCGATGGCAAAACGATATCCATCCGTACCCAGCCCGCAGATGGTGCCTTCGGCCAGGGCGGACAGATAGGAATGATGGCGAAACGCTTCGCGTCGGTAAATATTCGAAATATGCACCTCGACGAAGGGAATTGCCACGCCTGCCAGTGCATCGCGCAAGGCGACGCTGGTATGGGTCAGGCCTCCCGGGTTGATCACGATGGCATCGACGCCTTCCGAGCGGGCGGCGTGGATGCGGTCAATCAGTGCGCCTTCATGGTTGCTTTGAAAGCAAGAAAGCGTTGCTCCCGCTGCCGCAGCCTGGGCTGCAGCGGCGTGTTCGATGTCGGCCAGTGTCTCCGTGCCGTACACCTCGGGCTCGCGGGTTCCCAGCAGATTCAGGTTGGGGCCGTTGAGCAGCAAGAGCTTTTTTGCCATGTTGGAGAAACCGATTGTCGCGAAAGTCAGGCATTTTGCCGCCAACTGCTTGCATTGGCAAGGGAAAAAAATTGCACGAGCGGACGGAAAAACGCCCGCGCGCATTCTCTGTTAACAGGATGTCAGGACTTCAGTTTGTCCAGATCGGCCTGCAATTCGGCAAACTTGAGTTTGCCGATATAGGTCTTGACGACCTTGCCGTCCGCATCGATCAACACCGTGTACGGCAAGCCGCCGGTGGTGTTGCCGAACTGGCGCGACAGCTCGGTACCGGACATCCCGGCCACATAAATAGGATAGGAAATCTTCAGGCGGGTGGCAAATTCGGCGATGTTCGATGGCGAATCGATACCGATGCCGATCACGTTGATGTTCTTGGGGGCGCTCGCCACGGCCAGCTGGTCGAGTTCCGGCATTTCCGCCACGCAGGGACCGCACCACGGCGCCCAGAAGTTGACCACCAGGGCCTTGCCTTTCCAGCGCGACAACGACTGGCTGGCGCCGCTGGCATCGTTCATCGATTGCCCGAACAGCGCGTCGACCGGACCGGCCGGCGCCGCGGCCGCCACCGGGGCCGGTGCCGGCGCTGGCGCGCGGCGCAGGGCGACATACGTGCCGATGGCGCCAAATACGAGCGCGATCGCGACATAGGTAACAAGTTCTTTTCTGGTCATGCTGGTTCCTGGTGGGGTGGGAGAGCGGTAGCGGCGATCAGGGCGCGCACGGCGTCGGCGTCGGCGCGCTGCAGGCGGCCGTCGGCGCGCGGCTTGAGGGCGCCGCGCAGATCGTTCACATCGTACAGTTCGGCGTGCACACCCTCGCGGTGCCACAGGAAACTGACGGTTTCGACCGGGTCGTGGCGGGCACCCTTGAAATGGGGTGTCTCGGAAATCTCGATATCGACGTTTTTGCCCAGCAAGAAGATCTGCACTTCCTTGGCGCTGTCGGCAAACAGTTGCAGGTGGATGTCGTCATGCGCGCCCGCGCTGCCGCTGAGGACCGGGCCGGTCAGGTAAGGGTGGAAGGCGGCCAGCGCCTCCATCACTTGCAGGGCCACGGTGCGCAGGCGCAGCAGGCGGGCCGGCTGGCTGTCGCCCTGGAACAGGGCCTGGTAGCGGCGCACTTCTTCTTCCACTTCGGCATTGTCAGGCAGGACATTGGCGGCCACCGGCTCGCCGCCCAGCACCTGGCTGGCCGCCTTGCGCTTGGCGATGGCATAGTCGGCGCCATCCTGCGCGATCAGGCGCGCGGCAACGGCGGCGATCTGCGCGCGCAGCTGCTGGAGGTCGTCGGATTGGTTCGGCATCATGTGCGAGATCTTACTCCGGAATCGACAATGGCATGGCGTCGGGTAAAATCGCGTATTCACTCCATCGGTTGGTAACACCATGCATATTCATATACTCGGCATTTGCGGCACCTTCATGGGCGGTCTGGCGGTTCTGGCCAAGGAAGCGGGCCACAAGGTGACCGGCTGCGACGCCAATGTTTACCCGCCGATGAGCACCCAGCTCGAAGCCCAGGGCATCGAACTGATCCAGGGCTTCGGCGCCGACCAGATCGCGCTCGCGCCCGATCTTTACGTGATCGGCAATGTCGTCTCGCGCGGCAATCCCCTGATCGAGGAAATTCTCAACCGCAGCCTGCCGTATGTCTCCGGTCCCCAGTGGATCGGCGAGCACATCCTGCGCGACAAGTGGGTGCTGGCCGTGGCCGGGACCCATGGCAAGACCACCACCTCGGCCATGCTGGCCTGGATCCTGGACGATGCCGGCTATGCGCCCGGGTTCCTGATTGGCGGCGTACCGATGAACTTCGGCATTTCCGCGCGCCTGTCGGGCGCGGTCGCCTCGGACTTTTTCGTCATCGAGGCTGACGAGTACGACACTGCCTTCTTCGACAAGCGCAGCAAGTTTGTTCATTACCATGCCAAAACCGCGGTCATGAACAACCTCGAATACGATCATGCTGACATCTTCCCCGATATTGGCGCTATCGAGACGCAGTTCCACCACCTGGTGCGCACCGTGCCGGGCCTGGGCCGGCTCATCGTCAATGGCGACGAAGCGTCGCTGGGGCGCGTGCTCAAGCGCGGCTGCTGGAGCGAGCTGGAAACCTTCGGCAGCAGCGCGGGCGTGAGCTGGGCCATGGTCGAACACCCCGATGGCAGCTTTGACGTGGTCTTCAATGGCGCCACCGTCGCCACCGTCGCCTGGAGCCTGACCGGCAAGCACAATCGCAGCAATGCCCTGGCCGCACTGGCCGCCGCCCGCCATGTGGGCGTACCGGTGGCCCAGGCCGCCGAATCGCTGGCGCGCTTCGAGAACGTCAAGCGGCGCATGGAAGTGCGCGGCGTGGTGCGCGGCGTGACCGTCTACGATGATTTTGCCCACCACCCGACCGCGATTGCCACCACCGTGGGCGGCCTGCGCCAAAAGCTCGGCAGCGGCGCCGACGCCGGCCGCATCCTGGCCGTGCTCGAGCCGCGCTCGAACACCATGAAGCTGGGCGCCATGAAAGATGCCTTGCCGGGCAGCCTGCGCGATGCTGACCTGGTATTCGGTTTCGGCAGCCAGCAAGCGCTGGGCTGGAGCCTGGCTGACGCCCTCAAGCCGCTGGGCGCCATCGCCCACAGTTTCGACCAGATCGATTTCCTGGTCCAGGCCATCCTCGACGCGGCCCGGCCCGGCGACCATATCCTGGTCATGAGCAATGGCGGCTTTGGCGGGGTCCACCAGAAATTGCTGGAAGGATTGGCGGCATGATTCTCTATCTGCATGGATTCCGTTCCTCGCCGCGCTCGTTCAAGGCGCGCGTGGTCGCTGCCACCATGAAAGAGCGGGGGCGCGCCAACGAATTGCTGTGTCCGCAGCTGCCCGCCTCGCCCAAGGAAGCAATGGCCCTGGTGCAAACCCTGCTCGCCCCTTACCAGCCGCACCAGATCGCCATCGTCGGTTCCTCGCTGGGCGGCTACTACGCCACCTGGCTGGCCGAACGCATCGGCTGCCGCGCCGTCTTGCTCAACCCGGCCATCGTGCCTCTGCAAGACCTGGAACAGCATGTGGGCGCCACCACCGAATACCATTCCGACAAGCCGTTCGAGTTCAAGCGCGAATACATCGACGAGCTGCGCGCGCTGGCGGTGGCGCGCATTACCCGCCCGCAGCGCTATTTCCTGATTGCCGCCACCGGCGACGAGGTGCTCGACTACCGCGACATGGTGCGCCATTACGCGGGCGCCGAGCAGCGCGTCATTGACGGCAGCGACCATGCGATTTCCGAGTTTCCCCAGTATGTCGATGAAGTGCTGGCGTTTTGCCTGGCGCCGGACGCGGACCGGTGAGGGTTGCCACGCTGCGCCAGGCGTTGTGGCACGGACATGTCAACGCGGTGGGTGCGCCGGCCGCCCTGCGCCCGTGGCTGACGGCGGCCGGCTCGCTGACGGCGCGCCTGCAGGCGCACAGCAGCGCCTTCCGTGTCCAGCGCCTGCACCAGCGCACCGCGCTGTGCCTGGCGGACGAGGCGCAGGCGATCGGCATGCGCCGGCCGGGCCGGGTGTGGGAGCGCGAAGTGCTGCTGCGCTGCGACGGCGAGGCGGTGGTGTTCGCCCACACGGTGGTGCCGATGTCGGCCAGCGCCAGCGACTGGCCACTGTTTAATGCCCTGGGTGAACGGTCGCTGGGCACGACCCTGTTCTACGACCCGCTGGTGCGGCGCGGGGAACTGGCGTTTGCGCGCATCCGCGCCGGCCATCCGCTGATGCAGCGCGCCCGCGCCGCGCTCGGCGTCGATGGCGACACGGTCTTGTATGCGCGGCGCTGTCTGTACCACCGCCACCGGGGCGTGCTGCTGGTCACCGAGGTGTTTCTGCCCGCGGTACTGGCGCTGCGCGCCTCACCACCCGATACCACTTTCTATACAAAGTAAAACAATGAATCTATTTTTCGAAGAGTCCGGCGATTTCAAGGTCGGCACGGTCCTGTCGCAGGCGGGCGAGGCGTATCAGGTTGAAATGCCGAGCGGCAAGCGCACCAAGGTCAAGGTCAAGGATGTGCTGGTCCAGTACGACAAGCCGGCGCCCCAGGAATTGCTGGACGCGGCCAAGGCGATTGCCGCCGATGCCGATTTCGAGTTCCTGTGGGAAGTGGCCGGTCAGGAAGAATTCGGCTTCATGGAGCTGGGCGCCGAGTACTTCGGCCACCCGCCCCTGCCCACCGAGGCGGCCGGGCTGATCCTGGCCTTGCACGGCGCCCCCATCTATTTCTACAAGAAGGGACGCGGGCGCTACAAGGCGGCGCCCGAGGCGTCGCTGCGCGCGGCCCAGGCCGGCATTGAAAAGAAAAAGCAGCAAGGGGTGATCCAGGATGCCTATGTGGAAGACCTCAAGGCCGGCAAGCTGCCGCCTGCCATGGCCCAGCTGGTGCAGCAATTGCTGTTCAAGCCGGACAAGAACACCATCGAATACAAGGCCCTCGATGCGGCCTGCACGGCCTTGCACACCACCCCGCAGCGCCTGATGCTCGCCGCCGGCGGCATCGATTCGCCCAAGCAGTTGCACATGGCGCGCTTCCTGTTCGAGCATTTCCCCAAAGGCGAGGGGTTTGCCGCCGTGCCGGTGCCGCCCACCCCGGCCGGCCTGCCGCGCGCCGACGTGGCCGCGTTTTCGATCGACGATGTGACCACCACCGAGATCGACGATGCCTTCTCGGTCGTCACCCTGGCCGATGGCATGGTGCGGGTCGGCATCCACATTGCCGCGCCCGGCCTGGGGATCCGCCCGGACGACGCGGTCGACAAGCTGGCGCGCAGCCGCATGTCCACCGTCTACATGCCAGGCGACAAGATCACCATGCTGCCCGACGATGTGGTCAACGCCTTCACCCTGGCCGAAGGCAAGACTTGTCCCGCGCTGTCGCTGTACGCCACGCTCGACCCGGCCGACTGGTCGCTCGTGTCGACCGTCACGCGCGCCGAGCTGGTGCCGATCAAGAGCAATCTGCGCCACAACGACCTGGACGAGCTGGTCAACGAAGAGACGCTCGCCAGCGGCGCGGGCGACTATCCGCACAAGGCCGAGCTGACGCTGCTGTGGAAGTGGGCGCTGCACCTGGAAGCGGGGCGCATGGTCAAACGCGAAGCGTTCGGCCTCAAGCCGGAGCAAAACAACCGGGTCGACTTCAACTTCTATGTCGACGACGACGTGGTGTCGGTGGTGCGGCGCAAGCGCGGCGCGCCGCTCGACAAGATCGTCGCCGAACTGATGATCTTTGCCAACAGCACCTGGGGCAAGCTCATGCATGACTCGGGCGTGCCCGGGATTTACCGCTCGCAAGGCGCGGGCAGCGGCGCCGGCTGGGCCGCCAAGATGCAGGTGCGCATGGTCACCCATGCCGCACCGCACCAGGGGCTGGGCGTGGACCAGTATGCGTGGAGCACCTCGCCGCTGCGCCGCTACACCGACCTGGTCAACCAGTGGCAAATCCTCGCTTGCGCCGAGCATGGCGTGACCGCGCCGCTGGTGGCCCCGTTCAAGCCGCGCGACGCCGGCCTGTTCGCCATCGTGTCGGCCTTCGATGCCGCCTACGCCGCCTACAACGAGCATCAGCAAAACATGGAACGCTACTGGTGCCTGCGCTGGCTGGGCCAGCAGGAGGCGCGCCAGGTCGAGGCCGTTGTCCTCAAGGATGAAGTGCTGCGCCTGGTCGACATTCCCCTGATCATCCGTTTGCCGGGCATGCCGCCGGTAGCGCGCGGGGCCCAGGTCAAGCTCGACATCCTGCGCTGGGATGAAGTCGACCTGAGCATCGAGGCGCGCCTGCTGGAAGTGGCAGCTTCGCCGGAGATCGCCGCCGATGCCGACCTGGAGTACGAAGAAGACGACAGCGACACGGGCGAGGCGGCAGTGCAGGAAGGCGTCGAGGCCGAGGGCATGGTGGCCGTGGTGACGCCGGCGCCGGAAGCGCCGGCGGCCTGAGGCGGCCCTCAAACTGCTACGCGGCCCGGCCATTAGTATGTAGAATGGCCGTTCTTTGATTCAACAGATTCTTTCCTTATCGCGTGAAGTACCTCAGACAATCCAACTCGCTCAAGGTCGCCATCGCGTGTTCTATCGGGCTCCATCTCGGCCTGCTGGGAGTGCGCTTCGCGGCGCCCGATGCGTTCAAGCTCAAGCCGGTCGATCCCGGCCTCGAAGTGATCCTGGTCAACGCCAAGCACAAGAAGCCGCCGATCAAGGCCGACGCCCTGGCCCAGGCCAATCTCGATGGCGGCGGCATGGCCGAGGCGGGCCGTTCGCGCTCGCCGCTGCCGGACATGAAGCGCATGGAAACGGGCGAGACAGATCTGGCGACCCAGCGCCGCATCGCCGAGCTCGAAGAGGCCCAGCACAATCTGCTCACGCGCAGCCGCGATTCGGCCTTCAAGGCCGCGCCGGTGACGGAAACCGAGAAGCCCGATCCCAAGGCCAGTGGCCGCGACCTGCTGGAAAGCAGCAAGGCGATTGCCCGCGCCGCCGCCGAGATCGACCAGCGCATCGAAGACGAGAACAAGCGCCCGCGCAAGACCTTCATTTCGCCAAGCACGCGCGAAGTCGGCTATGCCATGTATTACAAGGAAATGTCCAAGCGCATCGAGGAAATCGGCACGCTCAACTTCCCGCAGAAGGATGGCCGCAAGATGTACGGCGAACTCATCCTCTACATTCCCATCTTCCAGGATGGCACGGTCTACCAGAAGGATGGCGGCATTCGCGTCGAGAAAAGCTCGGGCAATCCCGACCTCGACAAGGCTGCCATCGCCATCGTGCGGCGCGCCGCGCCGTTCGGCCGTTTCCCCGCCAAGATGCTGTCGGCCGACAAGGATGACTTGTGGGTGATGGTGGCCGGCTTCAAGTTCACCCGCCAGGAAACCTTGCAGACCGAATTCCGGGGCACGCCATGAGCGAGCGCTACTGCGTGATCGGCAACCCGGTCGCGCACAGCAAGTCGCCCGCCATCCATGCCGCGTTCGCCGCCCAGACCGGGCAGCACCTGGTGTACGAGCGCTGCCTGGCGCCGCTTGACGGGTTTCGCGCCACCGTCGCCGCCCTGGCCGCGGCCGGCTGCAAGGGTGCCAACGTCACCGTTCCCTTCAAGCTTGAGGCCGCGGCGCTGGCCACCGCCCTGACGGCGCGCGCGCGCGCCGCCGGCGCCGTCAATACCCTCACGTTCCTGGCCGGCGAGATCGGCGGCGACAATACCGATGGCGCCGGCCTGGTGGCCGACATCGTGCGCAATGCCGCCTTTGCCATCCGCGGCCAGCGCGTCCTGTTGCTGGGCGCGGGCGGGGCGGCGCGCGGCGCGCTGCTGCCGCTGCTGGCCGAGCAACCCGCGGCGCTGGTCATCGCCAACCGCACCCCGGCCAGCGCGGCCGCCCTGGCCGACGCCTTCGGCAGCGAGGGTGTGCCGGTGACGGCATCGACCTTCGCTGCCCTGGCCGGCCCGTTCGACCTGATCGTCAACGCCACCTCGGCCAGCCTGGGCGGCGAGCTGCCGCCCGTGCCGGCCACGGTGTTTGGCACAAGCACGCTGGCATTGGATATGATGTACGGAAATAAACCGACCCTGTTCATGGACTTTGCCAGCGCGCACGGCGCAATCGCCCGCGACGGGCTGGGCATGCTGGTGGAACAGGCGGCCGAAGCCTTCGCCCTGTGGCGCGGGGTGCGGCCGGACACGGCCCCCGTCCTTCAACAGTTGCGTGCCCCATCATGAGCAAAACCCGCAAGCGCCCCTGGATCAAGTGGATCTTCCTCGGTCCCCTGCTGATCGTGACCGTGGTGCAGCTGTATTTCCTGGCCATGGTGTGCTGGTACAACTTCGTCAATCCGCGCATGACCAACATGATGAGCGACCAGCTTGCCGTGCTGCGCGAGAAGAACCCGAAAGCGACCCTGCAGCAAAAGTGGGTGCCGTACGCGGCCATCTCGAACAACCTCAAGCGGGCCGTGATCGCCTCCGAAGATGCCAATTTCGCCGACCATGACGGGGTCGACTGGGAAGCGCTGCAAAAGGCCTATGAACGCAACAACCGCAAGCACAAGGTGGTCGGCGGCGGTTCCACCATTACCCAGCAACTGGCCAAGAACCTGTTCCTGTCGGGTTCGCGCAACTATATCCGCAAGGGCCAGGAATTGATCATCGCCTTCATGCTCGAGACGGTGATGAGCAAGGAACGCATCCTCGAGATTTACCTCAACGTCGTCGAGTACGGCCAGGGCACCTTTGGCGCCGAAGCGGCCGCGCGCCACTATTACAACAGCAGCGCGGCCGCGCTCAATGCCAGCCAGGCCGCGCGCCTGGCGGTGATGCTGCCCAATCCGCGCTATTACGACCGGCACCGCGATACCAATTACCTGGCGCGGCGCACCAATCTCATCGTCAGCCGGATGAATTCGGCCGAATTACCCTAGGGGCCCCATGCTGTATCGTCAACGCGGTTTCACGAGCCTGTCCAAGGTGCTGGTCGTTTCCATTCTCGTTTCCGGCGTCGCCGTGCTGGCCTTGATGTCCATGCGCAGCGAGCGCAACCTGTTTGCCGAGGGGGCATCGAAGGCCGTCAAGGCGGTCGGCGAGAGCCGCGCCGCACCGGTCATCGAAGCGGCCACCCAGGCCGCCAGCGGGGCGCCCGTGAAGATGCGCAAATGTGTCATTCATGGCAAGACCGTGGTATCGAATACGGATTGCGAGGATGCCAATCCGACCAGCAAGGACATCAAGATTCAGGTCACGCGCGGCGTCGAAGCGCCCAAACTGCCGCCGCCGCCACCGGCCGAGAACGATGGCCACAAGCGCCAGGTCGACAATTGGATCGAAAAACAGTCGCAATAGGATAAAAATGGCGTTTCGGGGTGGCCGGGGAAATTGCGAACGGGTACACTTGCGCTGTTTCGAATCCCGGCCGAGAAAAGCGCATGATCAATGTATTTGTCCTCCAGAATGGCCGCCTCAATCAGGTCCCGATCGATAGCCGGGAGGATCTGGAGAATGTCGCGCCGGTCTGGGTCGACCTGACCGATCCGAACGATGACGAGCGCGCCTGGGTCAAGACCATTTATGGCGTGATCCTGCCTGGCGAAGACGAGGTCAAGGATATCGAAGCGTCGGCCCGCTACTACGAGGCGGAAAACGGCGACCTCCACCTGCGCACCGATTTTTTGCTGGAAGAAGACGACGGCCCGTCGCGGGTGATCACGGTCGCCTTCATCCTGGCCAAGAAAATGCTGTTCTCGGTCCACACCGACGACTTGCCCGTATTCCGCCTGGTGCGCATGCGCGCCCGCTCGCGGCCCGGCTCGATCGCCGATTACATGGATGTGCTGCTCGACCTGTACGCCACCGACGCCGAGTATTCGGCCGATGCGCTCGAGGGCATTTATCAGGATCTGGAAGAAGTCAGCGGCCGCGTGCTGCAGAAAGAATTTACCGACCAGGACGCCGCTGCCGCCCTGAATGCCATCGCGCGCGAGGAAGACTTGAACGGCCGCATCCGCCGCAACATGATGGATACGCGGCGCGCGGTCAGCTTCCTGATGCGGGGGCGCTTGCTCAATGCCGAGCAGTTCGAGGAAGCGCGCCAGATCTTGCGCGATATCGAATCGCTCGACGGCCACACCTCGTTCTTGTTCGACAAGATCAACTTCCTGATGGATGCCACGGTCGGTTTCATCAACATTAACCAGAACAAGATCATCAAGATGTTCTCGGTGGCCTCGGTGGCCTTCCTGCCCCCGACCCTGATTGCCAGCTGGTACGGCATGAACTTCAAGCTCATCCCCGAGCTCGACTGGTCGTTCGGCTATCCGATGGCGCTGGGGCTAATGCTGGTGTCGGCGGTGGCGCCGCTGGTGTACTTCCGCCGCCGGGGCTGGCTCAACTGAGGGCTGTTGCGAGCCGGCGCCGGGTTGCGGCGGGCAGCAAAGAGCCGGCCATCACGAGTTCAGCAGTGATGCCCGGCTCGCGCACGGGGCGTCGCCGGGAGTTGTTTATTTCTTGTCGTTGCTGTCGTCGCAAATATAGGTGCATTTATCCTTGTTATCGAGTTCTTTCATGCATTCTTTAAAGCATTTCTTGAAATCGACTTTATCTTCCGCATACGTCATGGCGCACGACAGCGCGGCAACGGCAGAGAAAACGGCCAAGTATTTTTTCATACGATCCCCCTCTTTCATTTAGGTTGTTGAGCAACTTCAGCCGCCAAGGCAGCGTAATCTTTTTCATTAAAGCCGACAATATACTTTTTCTCCGATATCAGAACCGGAACACTATTCTCGTGCAAGGTGGCATACATCGCTTCCGCCTCTTTCGAGGTATCGACCATGCGTTCATTGAACGCAATGCCGGCGCCGGTCAGATAGGCACGCGCTTTGGCGCAGTAGGGGCAGGTGGTGGTCCCGTACAGTGTCAGCCGTTGCGGCTGGTTCGCCACATGTTGGGAGTAGTTGCCGTGATGGCCGTTGCCGCGCCATGCCTGCAGCAGCTTGGGCGCCTGGCTGCCCAGGGCGATCGCGGCTGCGATTGTCACTGCCATCAGGACTGCATTGATCAGAAAGCGTTTGATTGTCGTTGTCATCATTGTTGGTTGTTGCGGTCAGTAGGTCATAAGGCGGTTTCGAAGCGAATGCTGCACGCGGTGTAGCGCTGCGCTGCCGTATCGACCCGAACGTAGCGGGCGCTGTCGCCGTAGTCGTGGGCGCCGATGCCCGTGCCCGGCAGCGACCGTTTAATGCCGGCAACGAGACGCTGGCCTTTGCGGATCGACCAGTTCAGGCTGAAGTCGAGATCGAGCCTGCGCGCCACGGCAATCCGTTCGGTGGCACTGGTGCGCCACCAGGCGCCTGGACTCCAGGCCGCGTCCAGATCGAATTTCAAGGGCAAGCCGGCGGCCGCCAACGTGGCGCCCAGTTTCGCGGTCCATGGCAGCTGGCGCTCCAGCCGGTTGTCCGGTCCGGGAATGCGCGACAAGGAGGAACGGGCCAGTCCGACACTGCCGCGCAGGCTCGCCTTTGGCGCTGCAGGTGACAGGTCGCGCAGCGCCAGCGCAAATTCGATGTCGATGCCGGTACTGCGCGCTTCGCCCAGATTGACCGGACGGGACACGTAGCGCGGCGTGGCCGACCAGGGGACGGTATCGAGCGAAATGTCGGTGCCGAACTTGTCCTTGATGCGGCGCGCATACATCTCGAACGTGATCTGGCTGTCATCGCCGATGCCGTGCTCGTAGGACAGGTTCACGCCGAGCGCCTGTTCCGGGCGCAGCGCCAGGTTACCGGCCGTGTCGGCCGTGTCGATGGTATTCGGGCCGCACAGACCGGTCGCCGGGCACGGCGCCAGCGGGTGGATGACCGGACGCAGGGTAAAGCTGTCATCGTCGGGCGCCTTGTAACTGCGCGCCACGCTCAGGCGCAGTTGCCGCTTGTCGTCGTTGCCGAGTTTTTTCGATGCGTGCAGCGAGGGCGACCACAGCACGAAGCGACGATGGCCGCTGTAGCTGCCTTCACGTACGTCCAGCGCATGGGCGGCGCCGGACAGGCCGCCGCTCAAGGCCAGGCTGTCGCTGACGCGCCACTCGTCCTGCACGTGCACGCGCTCTTTGCGCGTGACCGTGTCGCGGTTGCTGCCCAGTGCCGCCAGCGCCGGGTCCGGCAAGCCGTCGATGCGTCGCTCGTAGTCCGTGTCCTGGAATGCATGGGTCTCGCTCAGGCCGAGCGAGAGGTCATGCCCGCCTTGCAGGCTGCGCTTGTAGCTCAGCTCGAACAGATGGGTGCGCGCGCGGCGACTTTCCCGTTCCTCGCGCGACACGGGAGCGCGCGCGCTGAGCGCTTCCCCGCGCAGGCGCGTGCTTTCCATGCGCAGCACATTGGTATTGAGCGTCATGTCGATTCTGCTCTTGGGGCCCGGCTTGAATTTCCATTTGACGGGCAAGAACAGCATGGTGAGCGCGCTGTCGTCATGCTGTTGCGCGTCCAGGGTGGCGCTGTCGGCGTAGCGGCGCAACTCCCCCGTCTTGCCCTGGTCCTTGCTGGCAAAAAAATCTGGCGAGAAAGACACGGTGTCGTCGGCGGCCCGCTGCCACGTCAGGCTGCCGCCGAGGGCGACGTTGTCGGCATCGCTCAAGCCGTCGATCGTGGCCCGCGATTGTTCCAGGTCGCTCTGCCCGGCGACGCGCAGTCGTTGCCGTACCTGGCTGGCGCTGGGGGTGCGGGCGTGATTGGCCGACAGATGCGCGCTGGTGCGCAAGGCCGATCCCGCCTCGCTGCTGGTGTGCGACAGCGCTGCCGATTCGCTGAGGCGCCCGGCAAGGCTGCTGATGGCGCCGCTCGCTTCGGTCGACGTCTTGCGCGCATGACTGCGGGTGACAATGTTGATGGTGCCGGCAATGCCAAAGGGCCCGAACTCGGCAACGCTGGATTTGACAATTTCCACGCGCTCAACGTGCAGCAGTTCGAGCACGTTCGGTCCCTGGCTGGGGGAGGGCGGTTGGCCGTCAACCAGAATTTGGGTATATCCCGGCATGTTGAGCAATCCAATATTGCCGTCGGCGCCTACCGTCACGGCCGGCTCGCGTTTGAGCAATTCCTCGACGGTGCGCACGCCGCTTTCTTCAATGCGCTTTCGGCCGATGACGATCTTGCCCGCGATAAAATCGCGCCGCGCCTGGGCGTCGGTCTGGCTGCCCGCGACCGTGACCTGGGGGACCGTTGCGCTGTCAGCGGACAACTGGGCGTGCGCCTGGGCGGCGTGGACGAGAAACAGGGCGAGCGCCGAATATCTGATGCGTGGATCCAAAAGGGTCTTTCCAGAATGTCGCGCGCCACGGCGAACCATGGCGCGTTTGGTGCGGTCCTGATTACTTGGTTTGCGTGGTGCCTACCTGGCAAATACGCGAGCAGCTTGCGTAGCTCACGCCTTCAGCGCCGCAACGGAACATGCAACCTTGGACGCTGGCCAGTGCCGGAACGGCAACGGCGCTCAATACGCTGAAGAAAGCGAAAGCGAGGGATAAGCGACGCATCATAATGTAACTCCGAGTTAAGTTTTTCGAGCTAGCGACAATACTGAGGCGAAGCAATGTTGTCAATAAAAAAATATTTACACTGAATTAAATGCGATGAGATGGACTAAAAAAACAACATGGCGGGGCCGGGAGCGGCAAACGCCGTGTTGCAGGACCCGGCGCGATAGGACTGAAAGAATGACAAGTTAGCAACAAACCCAGGTCGCTTTGCTTGAACAAACTGCACCAATAACGCCCTTGCAACTGTCTTGCAAGGGCGCTACATGCTATGTCAATTGCGCAAACACGCGTGCCGCAGCGGCAACCGTTTCCGCGATGACGGCGTCGTCATGCTGGGCCGACACGAAGCCCGCCTCGAAGGCGGCCGGGGCGAAATACACGCCTTCGTCGAGCATGCCGTGGAAGAAGGCATTGAAGCGCGTCTTGTCGCCCGCCATCATCTCGGCATAGGTGGTCGGCACCTGGGCGCTGAAGTAGATGCCGAACATGCCGCCGACCGCGTCGGCGCAGAAGGTGATGCCGGCGCCCTTGGCCGCCTCGGCCAGGCCCGTGGCCAGTTTGGCGGTCTGGGCCGACAGCTTCTCGTAGAAGCCCGGCTGCTGGATCAAGCCCAGCGTGGTCATGCCGGCCGCCACCGCCACCGGGTTGCCCGACAGGGTGCCGGCCTGGTAGACGGCGCCGATCGGCGCCATGTTCTGCATCAGCTCGGCGCGCCCGCCGAAGGCGGCCACCGGCAGGCCGCCGCCGATCACCTTGCCCAGCGCGGTCAGGTCGGGCACGATGTCGTACAGGGACTGCGCCCCGCCCAGCGCCACCCGGAAACCGGACATGACTTCATCGAAGATCAGGATCGCGCCATGCTTGGTGCACAGGGCGCGCATGGCACGCAGGAATTCCGGCGTGGCCTGGATCAGGTTCATGTTGCCGGCCACCGGTTCCACGATCACGCAGGCAATGGTGTCGCCCATCGAGGCAAACGCGTCTTCCAGCTGGGCCACGTTGTTATAGTCGAGCACCAGCGTGTGCTTGACGAAGTCTTCCGGTACGCCGGCCGAGGTCGGGTTGCCGAAGGTGAGCAGGCCGCTGCCCGCCTTGACCAGCAGCGAATCGGCGTGACCGTGGTAGCAGCCTTCGAACTTGATGATCTTGTCGCGTCCGGTGGCGCCGCGCGCCAGGCGCAGCGCGCTCATGGTCGCTTCGGTGCCGGACGAAACCAGGCGCACCTGCTCGATCGAGGGCACCAGGCGGCAGATTTCCTCGGCCATCAGCACTTCGCCCTCGGTCGGGGCGCCGAACGACAGGCCGCGCGCGGCCGCGTCCTGCACCGCCTTGACCACGGCCGGATGGGCGTGGCCGACAATGGCCGGGCCCCAGGAGCCGATGTAATCGATGTAGCGCTTGCCGTCGGCATCCCAGAAGTAGGGGCCTTCGGCGCGCGTGATGAAGCGCGGCGTGCCGCCCACCGACTTGAAGGCGCGCACCGGCGAATTGACCCCGCCCGGCGTGGTCTTCTGGGCGCGCGCGAACAGGGTGTCGTTGCGGGAGGTGTCAGGAGTGGTCATGGTGCGCTTTCCGTGAAAGTGAGTCCGAAAAATTTGTTGGGGACCAGCTTGCCCATGCCGAAGCGCTGGGCGTGGGCCAGGGCCCCGGCGGTAAAGTCCTGGGCCTGGCGCACCGCGTCCGGGGCGGCGTGGCCGCGCGCCAGGTAGGCGGCCAGCGCGCCCGACATGGTGCTGCCGGCGCCGACGAAGGGGCCCACCAGGTGGCGCCAGTCGAAGCGCGTCACCACGCCGTCGTCGTCGTAGAGGGTATTGGCGCGGCGCGCCTGGGCGCCGCTGCCGGCCGCGCCGGTGCCGGTGACGAGCACGTATTCGCAGCCGCTGCCGGTCAGTTCGGCCACGTCGGCGTCGACCATGTCGCCGCCGCCTTCGCGCCAGGTTTCGGCCATGCGCGCCAGTTCCACCTGCGAAAGCAGCAGCACGGTGGCCTGGGGCACCAGGATCTGGCGGATCGCCGCCAGCATGTCGTCGTCAGCCAGGCCGGAATCGGGCAGGCTGGACAGGAACGGGTCGAGGATCAGCGGCACGTCGGGGTAGTCGGAGACGATCTCGGCGATGGCGCTGGCTTGCTCGATGCTGGTCAGCGCGCCCACCTTGAAGGCGGCCACCGCCATGTCTTCGAGCAGCAGCCTGGCCTGGTCGACCATCCAGTCGGCGTCGACCTCCTGGCTATCTTCGACTCGCGCGCTGTCGCCGATCAGCAGGCCGGTGGTCACCGACAGGCCGTGGCAGCCCAGCGCGCCAAAGGCGGCCAGGTCGGACTGGATGCCGGTTGCGCCCAGCGGATCGGAAACGCCAAAGGTGAGGATGAGGGGAGAAGTTTGGTTTTGCACGACGGGTGGATTAAGATACCTGATTCGTCATTTTACTAGATACAAGGAACCCCCACGTGAGCAGCAATGAAACCGCAGGCACCCCTGCAGCCCCGTACCTGACCTGGATGTGCCTCATTTGCGGCTGGGTCTACGAGGAAGCGGCCGGCCTGCCGGACGAAGGCATCGCCCCCGGCACCCGCTGGCTCGATGTACCGATGAACTGGACCTGCCCCGAATGCGGCGCCCGCAAGGATGACTTCGAGATGACAGTTATCTAATTGGAACGCGGCGTTTTTAATACATTAGTTGAACGAATGCAACAGATATCGCACAAGGGGCTTGCCCTATGGTATCGTTCACCCCTACGCCGAGTAAACTGAATATGACAATGACGACGCAACCGACAGTCTTGAAAATCATGGTCATCGACGACAGCAGCACGATTCGCCGTTCCGCCGAGATTTTTCTCACCCAGGCAGGCTACCAGGTCGTCCTGGCCGACGATGGCTTCGACGCCCTGGCCAAGATCAACGACCATCATCCCGCACTGGTGTTTTGCGACATCCTGATGCCGCGCCTAGACGGATACCAGACCTGCGCGCTGATCAAGAAGAGCGCGAAATTCCACGCGACGCCGGTGGTGATGCTCTCGTCCAAGGACGGCCTGTTCGACCGTGCGCGCGGCGCCATGGTGGGTTCGTCGGCTTACCTTACCAAACCTTTCAGCAAAGACAGCCTGCTGGCGGCCGTGCGCGAGCACACCGCAGTGGCAGTGTCCAAATAATCCAGGAGAGCCACGTGGCCATTACCAAAATTCTTATCGTCGACGACTCCCCTACCGAGCGTTACTACCTGACCGACATTCTGGTCAAGAACGGTTTCACCGTCACCACCGCCGAAAACGGCGAAGAAGCCTTCCTCAAGATCAAGGCGGAAAAGCCGCACCTGATCCTGATGGACGTGGTCATGCCGGGTGCGAATGGCTTCCAGGTGACCCGTTCGATCGCCAAGGATCCCGAACTGGCGGACGTGCCCATCATCATTTGCTCGAGCAAGAACCAGGAAACCGACCGCGTCTGGGGCTTGCGCCAGGGCGCACGCGACTACCTGGTCAAGCCGGTCGATCCGGAACTGCTGCTGGCGAAAATCGCCGCGCTCAACGTCTGATCCCATGAGCGCCGCCGCGAAATCCGCGCCAGAGACGACGGTCCCCTCCGATGGAGCGGGCCGTCGTACCCGTTTGCGCCAGTACCAGGTGCAGCTGCTCGAACGCATGCAGGCGGCGCGCAACAACGCCGGCGCCCGCGTCAACCAGCTGGGCGTCATGATCGGCCAGGAGCGCTTTCTGCTCGACCTGACCCAGGTCGGCGAAATCGTGCCGGTACCGGCGATCACGGTGGTGCCGCTGACCCAGCCCTGGTATCTGGGCCTGGCCAATATTCGCGGCAACCTGATCAGCGTGATCGATCTGGCCCGCTATTCGCTCGCTTCCGACACCGCCATCGGGTCGGACAGCCGGGTTATCACTTTTGCCAACGGCCTCGGTTTCAATTGCGGCCTCTTGGTCTCGCGCGTGTACGGCTTGCGTCATGCAGCCGGCATGGAGGTTTCCGGTGATCGGCTGCGCGACGCTGACGCCAATGAGTGGGCACCGCTCGATCTCGCCGCCCTGGTGAGCGATACACGGTTTTTACACGTCGGATTTTAAACCACATTAAAAGTGGTTATTGATACCTTAGGGATTGGGAGCTGTAATGGGATTTGCTTGGAAAAGTTCGTTGGGCTTTGGCTCAAAGGGCGGTGACGAAAACTTGGGCGTCTTGGCCGCCCCGGACACCGAATTCGGACCTGAACTGACGGAAGCTGACGCCGCACCGCACGACGAGGCGGCGCACGCGCCCATGGCGCCGGCACCGGTGCCGGCAGCGTCGTCTTCGCCGCTGCTCGACATTGGTGGCCCGCCCACCGAGTCCGCGCCCGAAGAGGGTAGCGCGCTCGGTCTGGGCAGCCTGATGGGTGGCAAGAGCGTCGCCGTGAGCGACGATGGCGCCGCCGAATGGGAACTGCCGATGATCGGCCATCTGTCCCTGCCGCGCCAGCTGCGTATCCTGTTCATGGTGTTCGGTGTGGCCATCCTGATCACCGTGTTCGCGCTGTGGCGCAACGCGGCCAACAACGCCACCGCGTCCGACCAGACCCAGATTGCATCGGATGCACTGATGCACTCCCAGCGTATCGGTAAGGCGGCGCCAAACGCCATTCAGGGTAACGTGGAAGCGTTCACCCAGCTCGAAGAGAGCCGCGTGGCGCTGAACAAGGACTTGAACCTGCTGACCAAGGGCGGCGACTTCGCCGGTTCGCACATTCCGGGCGCCCCGGCCAGCATGAACAAGATGCTGCTCGCCGCCAAGACCAAATGGACCAGCACCGACAACGCCGCCGGTACCATTCTGAAAATGAAGCCGGAACTGACCGGTTTCGAAAAGACCCTCAAGCAGCTCGACGCCCTGTCGCCGGAACTGCTGCGCATGACCGAAGAACTGCTGAACCAGAAGGTCCAGAAGGGCGCCACGCCGCGCGAACTGGCTGCCATCGGCCGCATGACCATGCTGACCCAGCGTCTGTCGCGCAGCGCGTCGGAATTCCTGACCTCGGGCGGTATCCGTCCTGAAACGGCGTTCCAGCTCGGTATCGACACCACCACCTTCCGCAACACGGTCGAGGGCTTCCTTAACGGTAACGAGACGATGCAGATCAATGCCGTGCGCGACCCGGAAATGAAGGAACTGCTCAACGAAATCAACAACAAGTTCGACACCTATAAAAAGCTGGTCACGTCGATTCTGGACAACCTGCCGAAGTTCACGGCCGCCAAGGGCGCCGAACTGTCGATCTTCTACGAGAACGAAGAAGTCAAAAAGCTTCTGACGACCGTGCAGACCACCTTCCGCGAAGAGCAGGATTCGGTCGGCGTGTGGTTCTGGCTGATGGCCCTGTCGGCGCTGTTTACCACCGCGGTTGGCGCCAGTATCGCCAAAGTGATGCTGCAAGACTCCCGTACCCGTGCCCGCGCCGCTGAAGTGCGCCGCCAGGAAGCCGATGCGATGCGCCAGCTGGCGCAGACCAAGGAAGAGGAAGCGAAAGCGACCAACGACCAGAACCAGGCCGCTATTTTGCGTCTGATGAACGAACTGCAGGAAGTGGCGGACGGTGACTTGACCGTGCACGCAACGGTGTCGGAAGACATCACCGGCGCGATCGCCGACTCGGTGAACTACACGGTGGAAGAATTGCGCGGTCTGGTCGAACGCGTCACCACCACGGCCGAGCAGGTGACGTCGGCTTCGACCAACGCCCAGAACATTTCGACCGACCTGCTGGCAGCAACCGAACAGCAGTCGCGCGAAATTCAGGATGCGTCCGAGACGGTGCTGAAAATGGCGAGCGAAATTACCGACGTGTCGAAATCGGCGAACGAATCGGCCGAGGTGGCGCGCCAGTCCGTGGCCGCTGCGCAGCAGGGTTCGACCGCGGTGGAAAACGCGATCAAGGGTATGCACGAAATTCGCGAGCAGATCCAGGAAACGTCGAAGCGCATCAAGCGCCTGGGCGAATCGTCCCAGGAGATTGGCGAGATCACCGAACTGATTTCCGACATTACCGAACAGACCAACGTGCTGGCACTGAACGCGGCAATTCAGGCAGCATCGGCCGGTGAAGCCGGCCGCGGCTTCTCGGTGGTTGCGGAAGAGGTGCAGCGCCTGGCGGAACGTTCGGCCGGCGCGGCAAAACAGATCGGCGCGCTGGTGCGTACCATTCAGACCGATACCCACGATGCGGTGGCTGCTATGGAAAAATCGACCCAGGGTGTGGTCGAGGGTGCCAAGCTGTCCGATGCCGCCGGTGCCGCACTGAGCGACATTTCGCGCGTGTCGAACCGACTGGCAGAACTGATTCAGGGCATTTCGTTTGCAACGGAGTTGCAGGCAACGTCGGCAAACGGCGTGGCCCACAACATTCAGCACATTCTGTCGGTGACCGAGAGCACCCAGGATGGTACGCAGCAGACGGCTAGTTCGATTCGCCAACTGACGCTGCTGGCGCAGGAACTGAAGAACTCGGTATCGCGCTTCCGCGTGAATGCCTAGATCGAGGCCGTTTAAAGTAAGGTAATTACAACGATGACTGATTTTTCGCACGCGCCCCAATTTGACACTGGGCCGCTCGGCTGGGTCATGGGCGAAATCCGCGAAGCGCTGGGCCGTTCCGGCGCGGCGCTGAACGACGCCACGGCCCTGGCGGGTGATGCCCAGGCAGATTCCCTCAAGCATGCGAAAGCGTACTTGCACCAGGCCCACGGGGCCTTGCAGATGGTTGACGTCGACGGTGTCGGCGTCATGACCCAGGCCGCGGAGGCAGCGCTGGACCGCTTCCGCGACGGCTTGCTCGAATGCACCACCGAGCATGCCCAGCTGGTTGGCGCCGTATACACGGCTGTCATTGAATATCTGGAAGAACTGCTCTCCGGCGCGCCGCAACAACCGGCCCGCCTGTTCCCGTATTACCGCGACCTGCAGGAAAAGCTGGGCGCGCCGCGGATTCACCCGGCCGACCTGTTCTTCCCCGACCTGTCGCTGGCAGCGGTGCTGCCGCAGCACGCCGCCGCGCCCGTGGCGGCCGATTACGCCGCCTGCCGCGGCCGTTTCGAGAAGGCCTTGCTGCCTTTCCTGAAAAGCACCGACGCCCCCGCGCAGCGCGCCACCGCCGCCACCATGCAGGACGCCATCGCCCTGATCGCCGCCGGCCAGAAGGAAGCGCCGGCGCGCACGTTCTGGGTGGCCATGCAAAGTTTCGCCGAGCTGGTCGCCCAAGGCCAGCTGGGCAGCAACCTGTTCGTCAAGCAGCTGTTCGGCCTGATCAATCTGCAGATCCGCCGCCTGTCGCAAGGTGAAGGCAGCCTGCCCGAGCAGATGATGCGCGATGCCCTGTTCTTCATCGCCGCCGCCCCGCAGCCGTCGCCCGCGGCGCAAGCGCTGCGCGCCGCCTACCGCGTCAATGGCGTGGTACCGGCCGACTACGAGAAAAAACGCTACGGCCGCATCGATGCCCACGCCCTGAAAGCGGCCAAGGATGCACTGGCCCAGGCCAGCGTGACCTGGGACAAGCTCTCGGCCGAAGTCGATCCCGCCATGGAAGCGGAGTTCGAAGACTTGATCGCCACGGTGGCCGGCGCCAGCGAAAAGCTCGGTTCGCCCGCCCTGGTGCGCGTGCTCGGCGACATCGTGCGCGCCACCGGCGACTCGATCGCCGCCGGCCGCAACCCCCAGTTCTCGCTCGAGATGGCCACCGCCATGCTGTTCGTCGAGCATGGTCTGGACCAGATTCGCCAGCTGCCGGACGACTTCGAATCGCACGCCCAGGTGGTGGGCGCGCGGCTGCTGGCGCTGGCCGCCGGCCAGACCCCGCCGGACGCACCGCAATGGCAGGGCGACCTGTCGCGCCAGATCCAGCAGGATCACACGGTGGCCGTGCTGGCCGCCGAAATGAAGAACGGCCTGCGCCAGGTCGAGAAGGTGCTCGACGATTACTATGCGGACGGCTCCAAGCGGCCGACCCTGACCCAGATCGATCCGGTCCTGCACCAGCTGCAAGGCGCCGTCGCGATCCTGGACCAGGAAGACGCCATGCGCGCCGCCCTGCACGTCAAGGAAGCGGTCCGTGCGCTCGCCTCGGCCGAAGGCAACCCGGAACTGGAAGCGGCGTCGCTGCAGAACATCGCCCAGAACATCGGTGCGCTGGGCTTCTTCGTCGACATGCTAGCCAAGAACTTCGAAGCGGCAAAAGACCGCTTCTCGTTCGACAAGGCCGAAGGCATGCTGCGCGAAGTCCCGTTCGAAAAGCCGAGCGGCGAAACCGTGTTCGAACCGGAACCGGTGATCGAGGCGGCCCCCGCCCCCGCGCCGGTGGAAGAAGCGCCTGCCCCGACGCTCGAGGCCCCCGCGGCCGAAGCGCCGGCGCCCGCTGCCGTGGTGCCGACCGCGCCACCGATGCCGGTGGAAGGCGAAGTCGAAGCCGAGCTGCTCGAAATCTTCATCATGGAAGCGCAGGAAGTGCTGGAACTGGTTACTGCGACGCTGCCGAAACTCAAGGGCGAGCCGTCGAACCAGGAAACCATCACGGTGGTGCGCCGTGCCTTCCACACGCTCAAGGGCTCGGGCCGCATGGTTGGCCTGAACAACTTCGGCGAGGGCGCTGCCCTGGTCGAAAAAGTCATGAACCTGTGGTTGTCCGAAGGCCGCGCGGCCACGCCCGACCTGCTGGCGCTGCTGGACTGGGCCGCCATCGACATGACCGGCTGGGTCAATGAACTGGCCAGCACCGGCAGTTCGCCGCGCAGCAGCGACGCGCTCGTTGCCAGCGCCAGCCGCATGCTCGAAGGCGCGCCATTTACGATCGACGCCGTCGCCGCGCAGCCGGTCGAAGCGGCCAGCGCCGCTGCGCCGGAACTGCCGCCGCTCGACGTGGTGGCCGACGAGAACGCTGGCGTGCACGTGGACGAAGAGATTGCCGCTGCCGCCGCGCCCGACGACGAAGAAATCACCGCCGTCGCCCTGCCGGACGAGGAAGAACTGGTGGCCGAGCTGGCCGACGACCTGCCGGTGGTCTCCGAGACGGTCGCGCTGAGCGACGCGCCGCAAGACGAGGTAGTGGTCGACGAAGTCATCGAGATGACCGAACCGGAACTGCTCAAGCTGGTGCCGGACAATGTCATCGACTTCCCGGGCACCACCCGCACCGAGGCGGCGGACGACAATACCAAGCGCATCGGCGATCTCGAAATCCCGCTGCCGCTGTATAACATCTACCTGGCCGAAACCGACGAACTGGTGCGCGTACTGGCCCAGGACTTCGGCGAATGGCGCCACGAAACCCACCGCGCCGTCTCGCCGCAGGCGATCAAGGCGGCCCACACCCTGGCCGGTACCTCGGCCACGGTGGGCTTCAGCGCCCTGTGCGATATCGCTCACGCGCTGGAAATGGCGCTCGACACCAAGGCGCCGGTGCTGGAAACGTCGGAACGCGACCTGCTCGACGAAGCCGTGGAAGGCGCGCGCGCCATGCTGCAAGGCTTCGCGCTGGGCGAGATCGCTGCCCCGAATACCGATCTGGTGGCGCGCTTGCATACCCTGCGCGAACGTTTGGTCGAACGCGAATCGGCAGTCTATGTGGGCGCCGAGAGTTCGGAAGTGAGTGCCGACGACGTCGCCGCCACGCTCGATCCGCTGTTTGTCGAGACGCTCGACAGCATCGTCGAGGTGCCGGCCGAGCCGGCGCCTGTCGAACAAGTGCTGGAGCAGGAAGCCGAGCACGAAGCCGAGCAGGAGGTCGAGCAAGAAGCCGAGCTCGTGGCCGAGCCGGTCGCCGAGCAGGCGCACGAGGAAGAGATCGTCGCCGAAGCGATCGACCTGCCGATCGACGCTGCCGATCCGGTGCTGGAAGAAGCCGAACTCGAACTGGCGCCGCCAGTGGCCGAGCCGGTCATGCCGGAACCGGTCCTGGAAGCGCTGGCCGACGAGGAAGACAGCTCGCCTGTCATCGTGCCGGAACTGATCTCGATGCCGGAATCGGCTGCCGTGGCCGCCGAAGTGGCAGCCATCGAATCGGCGCTGTCCGATTCGGCGGTGCAGAACGCGGTCGCTGCGATTCCGTTCGGCGACGACCTCGACGCCGACTTGCTGCCAGTGTTCCTCGAAGAAGCGACCGACCTGTTGCCGGAATTGGGCAACGGACTGCGCAAGTGGCAGTCCAACCCGTCCGACGTGGCCTCGGCCAAGGGCTTGCTGCGTATTCTGCACACCGTCAAGGGTTCGGCGCGGATGGCCGGCGCGATGCGCCTCGGCCAGCACACGCACGAAATCGAGACGCAGATCGAAAACATGGTGCACGCAGGGACCTCGACGCCAGCGGCGTTCGACGAACTGCTGGCCAACTACGACCACGCCTTGCTGCTGTTCGAACAGCTGCAGTCGCCGCCCGAGGCAGCCGCTGCGGCAGTTGCTGGCGCCGTGCCGGGCGCAGCCCCGGTTGCTGCCGACGAGGCCGCCGCCACCCAGGCCCGTACGCCGCTGGTGCGGGTCCGCGCCGACATTCTCGACCGTCTGGTCAACCAGGCCGGTGAAGTGTCGATCACGCGCTCGAAGCTGGATAACCAGGTCTCGACCCTGCGTTCGTCGCTCAACGACTTCTCGGAAAACCTGGGTCGTCTGCGCCGTCAGCTGCGCGAAGTGGAAATGCAGGCCGAATCGCAGATTTCCTCGCGCATGTCGATTTCCAGCGAACGCGAATTCGATCCGCTCGAATTCGACCGCTTTACCCGTCTGCAGGAACTGACCCGGATGATGGCCGAATCGGTGAACGACGTTGCGTCGTTCCACGAAAGCCTGACCCGGACCGTCGAAGCGGCAACCGACGACTTGACCGTCCAGACCCGTCTGACGCGCGATTTGCAGCGCGATCTGATGCGGGTGCGGATGGTGCCGTTCCAGTCGCTGTCGGAGCGTCTGTTCCGCGTGGCGCGCCAGACCGCAAAAGAAATCGACAAACGCGTCAACCTCGATATTCGCGGTGGCGGCGTCGAGATCGACCGTTCGGTGCTCGAGCAGATGGCCGCACCGTTCGAGCACTTGCTGCGTAACTCGATCGTGCACGGTATCGAATCGCGCGACAAGCGTACCGCCAATGGCAAGGCCGACATCGGCGAACTGCTGGTGCAGGTCAGCCAGCAGGGTAACGAAGTGGTCATCCAGTTCACCGATGACGGCGCCGGCCTGAACCTCGAGCGCATCCGCGCCAAGGCGATTGAAAACGGTCTGCTCGATCCGAAGGCGACGATTACCGACACCGAGACGGCCGAGCTGATTTTCGAGCCGGGCTTCTCGACTGCCGATGCGCTGACCGAACTGGCCGGCCGCGGCGTGGGGATGGACGTGGTCCGTTCCGAGGCAACCGCCCTGGGCGGCCGGGTCTCGATCCACACCGAGTCGGGCAAGGGCGCGCGCTTTACCATCAACCTGCCGCTGACGTTGTCGGTGACCCAGGTGGTGCTGACCACCAGCGGCACCAAGACGTATGCGGTGCCGTCTATCCTGGTCGAGCAAGTGCTGCAGCTCAAGGAAAACGAGATGAACCGGGCGCGCGATGCCGGCTTCATCGAATTCCAGGGCGTCAAGGTCGGCCTGCACTTCCTGCCGACGCTGCTGGGCGACACCGAGACGCACCCGATGGTCCAGCGTTCCTGCCCGGTCCTCGTGCTCAAGCACGGCACCGATCGCCTGGCGGTCCAGATCGACAACGTCGAAGGCAACCGCGAGGTCGTTATTAAAAACATCGGCCCGCAACTGTCGCGCATGATCGGCATTGCCGGCGCCACGGTGATGGGTTCGGGCGAGATCGTTCTGATTCTCAACCCGGTCGCCCTGTCGCACCACATCGATCTGCATCCGCAGATGAAGCCGGCTGCAGCCGTTGCCGCCGCCGCCGCGGTGCACGAAACGCCGGCGCGCGACTATGTCGTGATGGTGGTCGACGATTCGCTCACCGTGCGCAAGGTGACCCAGCGTCTGCTCGAGCGCGAAGGCTACCAGGTGATGCTGGCCAAGGACGGCGTCGACGCCCTGGAACGCTTGCAGGAAATGGTGCCCGATCTGATGCTGGTCGACATCGAAATGCCGCGGATGGATGGCTTCGATCTGACCCGCAATATTCGCGGCAATGAAAGCACGCAGGGTGTGCCGATCATCATGATCACCTCGCGTACCGCGGACAAGCACCGCAACTACGCGCTGGACCTGGGTGTGAATGCCTACTTCGGCAAACCGTTCCAGGAAGACATGCTGCTGGCGGCGATCTCGGGCTTGCTTAATCGGGAAATGCCGGTGACCCAGTAAGGGTTGCTGCAGAAGTGAAAAAGCCTCGCGTTGCGAGGCTTTTTTTTGGGTCCCCGCCTGCGCGAGGACGACGTGGCATCGCGCCATCGCTCAGCCCGGCGTCTTGACCACCGCATAGCGCTCCAGCGTTTTCTTGCGCGCCTCGTCATGCAGCACGATCGGCGGCGGATAGTTGGCCGGTTTGGCTGCAGCCAGCCACGGCGCATGGATCTCCTTGTCCGACAGCTTGGCCAGCTGCGGCAGATACTTGCGGATAAACTTGCCCTTGGCGTCGAATTTTTCCGACTGCGTGATTGGATTGAAAATCCGGAAGTAGGGCTGCGCATCGCAGCCGGACGAAGAGGCCCACTGCCAGCCGCCATTGTTCGATGCCAGATCGAAGTCATTGAGCAGCAGCGCGAAATAGTGCTCGCCCCAGCGCCAGTCGATGCCCAGGTCCTTGATCAGGAAGCAGGCCGCCACCATGCGCAGGCGGTTGTGCATGTAGCCGGTCTGGTTCAGTTGCAGCATGGCCGCATCGACCAGCGGATAGCCGGTGCGCCCCTCGCACCAGGCCGCGAACAGTTCTTCCGCTTCCGGTCCCGATTCCCATTCGATGGCGTCATACGCGGGCTTGAAGGCGCTTTCCGTCACGTGCGGATGGTGGAACAGGATCTGCGCGTAGAACTCGCGCCAGATCAGTTCCGACAGCCACACGGGCGCGCCGGCTGCGCCGCCGCCATTTCCGATCAGCGCCTGCATGGTGCGCACCAGGTGGCGGATCGACAGGGTGCCGAAGCGCAGGTGCACCGACAGGTAGGACGGTCCCTTGACGGCCGGGTAGTTGCGCGCCTCATCGTAGGCCGGGGCGCGCGGCAGGAAATCTTCGAACAGGGCGGCCGCGCCCGACATGCCGGCCGCCAGCGGTACCGTGGCCGGCTCGAAGCCGATCTCGGCCAGTGTCAGCAGGCGCTCTCCGGCCGGGGGCGCGGCAAAGCGGGCCGCGTACGGTTCCACTTCCCAGGGCGCCAGCGCCTCCGGCTCGGCCGCCAGGCGCTTGAGCCAGGCATTCTTGTAGGGCGTGAAGACCGAGAAGGTATTGCCCTGCTGGGTGAGGATCTCGCTTTTCTCGAAAATCACCTGGTCCTTGAAGCTGAACAGACTGCGTCGGTCCGCTTCCAGCACTTGCGCCACTGCCGCGTCGCGCGCGATCGCCTGCGGCTCGTAGTCGCCATTGACGAATACCGCGTCCACACCGAGCTCGGCGGCCAGGGCGGGAATGGCTTCGTGGGCGCTGGCGTGGCGCACGATCAGGTAGCCGCCCAGGCTGCGCAGTTCGGCATCGAGCTCGGCCAGGCTATCGTGGATGAATTGCACGCGCCGGTCGGTGCGGGGCAGGCTGTCCAGGATGTCCTTGTCATAAATGAAAGCGCAATGCACGGACTTGGACGACGTTAGTGCATGATGCAACGCGGCATGGTCGAAGGCGCGCAAGTCGCGGCGGAACCAGACCAGGGATTTGTTCAATGTCATTTAGCGTGCTCTAGGTCAAATTAGGATGGAGGTTGGGTGCCGGACCGCGCGGTCATGCCGCTTCCCAATGCCGCTAGCAGTGGGTGGCGACCGCAATTCAGTGTAAACTATCGAAAAGCCCGTTGTTGTAGGCGGGATACTAGCAGCAAACCTCTTGTACCGAGGATGAGAAAGTGACGCATATGAAGAAAAGCAAAATCGGGAAAACACCGCCCATGCCCGGCATGGCTGAGGATGAGTCCGGTCGTTTTACAGACAGTTTGTCTTTGCCTTCGGCGTCCGGTCTCGATCTGGCTAACCATTTCCTGATCGCCATGCCGTCCATGCAGGACCCGGTCTTCGGCGGCACCGTTGTCTATATCTGCGAGCACAACGACAAAGGCGTGCTCGGCGTGGTCATCAACAAGCCGACCGACATGACCATGGAGATCCTGTTCGAGCGGATCGACCTCAAAATTTCCGACAGTCTGCACAGCGAAGTCGTCAACGAGCCCATCATGTTTGGCGGCCCCGTGCAGGACGACCGCGGCTTCGTGCTGCACACCCCCGGCACGCCGTACTCGTCGTCGCTGACCGTGACGGACGAAGTGGCGTTTACCACCTCCATCGATGTGCTCGAAGCGGTGGCCAGCGGCAACGGTCCGTCGCGCCTGCTGGTGTCGATCGGCTACGCCGGCTGGAGCCCCGGCCAGCTCGAGGACGAGATTGGCCGCAATGGCTGGCTGACCGTCGGCGCCGACGCCCATGTGCTGTTCGACCTGCCGATCGAGGAACGCTACAACGCCGCCATCAAGCTGCTGGGCATCGATCCCATGATGCTCGCCTCCGAGGCCGGTCATGCATAGTGGCGCATTGACGAGCGTCACACGTGGTTGAGATTGTTTTCGGATTCGATTTCGGCATCAAGCGCATTGGCATTGCGATGGGCAATACCCTGACCGGACAGGCGCAGCCGCTGGACGTGGTCAAGGCCATCGATAACGCCGCCCGTTTCAAGCAGATTGGCGAGCTGATCGCACAGTGGCGCCCCGCGCGCCTGGTGGTCGGCGAACCCCTGCACCCGGACGGCGCCGAGCACGAGATGACCTTGCGCTGCCGCCGCTTTGCCAATCAGCTGCACGGCCGCTTCGCGCTGCCGGTCACCCTGGTCGACGAGCGCTACTCGTCGGCCGTGATTGCGTCCAAACGGGGCGAGATCATCGACGCGAAAGCCGCTGCCATCATTTTGCAACAATACTTTGACGACCATGCCAACAATAACCAAGGAGTTTGACGCCGAGGCGCTCTACCAGCAGCTGCTGGGACAGGTGCGCGCCGGCCTGGCCGGTGTGCCCGACGCGGCCATCGTGGGTATCCATTCGGGCGGCGCCTGGCTGGCCGAGCGCCTGGCGGCCGATCTGGGCCTGCAGCAGCGCCTGGGCTTCATCGACGTCTCGTTCTACCGCGACGACTACGCCAAGAAGGGCTTGCATCCGGACGTCAAGCCGACCAACATCGGCTTCAATGTCGACCGGGCCAACGTGGTGCTGGTCGACGACGTGCTGGCGACGGGACGCACCACGCGCGCGGCCATCAACGTGCTGTTCGACTTCGGCCGTCCGGCGCGCATCATGCTCGCGGCCCTGGCCGACCGCGGCGGGCGCGAGCTGCCGGTGGCGGCCGATTTCGTCGCCACCCACGCCAGCCTGGAGGCCGGTCAGTCGCTGGTGCTGGCGCGCGCAGCCGATGGACAATTCACGCTAACGATAGAATAAGAGCTGACCCACCATGCTGAATCCGCAACTCAATAAAAACGGCGAACTGCAGCACCTGCTGTCGATCGAGGGCCTGCCCAAATCCATCGTCAACCACATCCTCGACACCGCCTCGAGCTTTGTCGGCATCTCGGACCGCGAAGTGAAGAAGGTCCCGCTGATGCGCGGCAAGAGCGTGTTCAACCTGTTCTTCGAGAACTCCACGCGCACCCGCACCACCTTCGAGATCGCCTCCAAGCGCCTCTCGGCCGACGTCATCAACCTGAACATCCAGGCCTCGTCGGCCAGCAAGGGCGAGTCGCTGCTCGACACCATCGACAACCTGTCGGCCATGCACGCAGACATGTTCGTGGTGCGCCACTCGCAGTCGGGCGCGCCCTACCTGATCGCCAAGCACCTGATCGACACCAAACAGTCGCATGTCCACGTGATCAACGCCGGCGACGGCCGCCACGCGCACCCGACCCAGGGCCTGCTCGACATGTACACCATCCGCCACTACAAGAAGGACTTCACCAACCTGACGGTGGCCATCGTGGGCGACATCCTGCACAGCCGCGTGGCGCGCTCGGACATCCATGCCCTGACCACGCTGGGCGTGCCGGAAGTGCGCGCCATCGGGCCGCACACGCTGCTGCCCGGCGGGCTCGAACAGATGGGCGTGCGGGTATTTACCAACATGGACGAAGGCCTCAAGGGCGTCGACGTGATCATCATGCTGCGCCTGCAAAATGAACGCATGGGCGGCGCGCTGCTGCCGTCGGCCCAGGAATACTTCAAGAACTACGGCCTCACGCCCGAGCGGCTGGCGCTGGCCAAGCCGGACGCCATCGTCATGCACCCCGGTCCCATGAACCGCGGCGTGGAAATCGATTCGGCCGTGGCCGACGGCGCGCAGGCCGTGATCCTGCCCCAGGTGACATTCGGGATCGCGGTACGGATGGCAGTAATGAGCATTGTGGCAGGGACGCAAGGATGAAACTACATATCAAGAACGGCCGCGTGATCGACCCGGCCAACGGCATCGACGCGGTGCAGGACCTGTACATCGCCGATGGCAGGATCGCCGCCTGCGGCACGGCGCCCGCCGGCTTTGCAGCCGAGCGCACCATCGACGCCAGCGGCCTGGTGGTGGCGCCCGGCCTGGTCGACCTGTCGGCCCGCCTGCGCGAGCCGGGTTACGAATACAAGGCCACGCTCAAGTCCGAGATGCAGGCCGCCATGCAGGGTGGCGTGACCTCGCTGGTGTGCCCGCCCGACACCGACCCCGTGCTCGACGAGCCGGGCCTGGTCGAAATGCTCAAGCACCGCGCCGGCAAGCTCAATCAGGCGCACGTGCACCCGCTGGGCGCGCTGACCACGGGCCTGAAGGGCGAATCGCTCACCGAAATGGCCGAGCTGACCGAAGCGGGCTGCATCGGCTTCTCGCAGGCCGAGGAACCGATCACCGACACCAACGTCATGCTGCGCGCGCTGCAGTATGCCAAGACCTTCGGCTACACGGTCTGGGTGCGTCCGCAGGATGCGCACATCGGCCGCGGCGGCATCGCCCACAGCGGTCCGCTGGCCTCGCGCCTGGGCCTGTCGGGCGTGCCCGTCATGTCCGAGACGATTGCCCTGCACACCCTGTTCGAGCTGGTGCGCGCCACGGGCGCGCGCGTGCACCTGTGCCGCATGTCGTCGGCGGCGGGGCTCGAGCTGGTGCGCACCGCCAAGAAGGAAGGCTTGCCCGTCACCTGCGACGTGGGCGTGCACCACGTGCACATGACGGACGCCGATATCGGCTTTTTCGATTCCAACGCGCGCGTGACGCCGCCGTTTCGCAGCCAGCGCGACCGCGATGCCATCCGCGCCGCCGTGTTCGACGGCACCATCGATGCGATCTGCTCGGACCACACGCCGGTCGACGACGATGAAAAGCTGCTGCCGTTCGGCGAAGCCTCGCCCGGCGCGACCGGCCTGGAACTGCTGCTGTCGCTGACCATCAAGTGGGCCGATGATTACGCCGCCGACCAGCACGGCGAGCGCTCCCCGCTGGCGCGGGCGCTGGCCAAGGTGACCTCGGATGCGGCGCGGGTTGCCGGCCTGGCCGCCGGTACGCTCAGCCCAGGCGCGCTGGCCGACGTGGTCCTGTTCGACCCGCAGGCGCGCTGGAAGGTCGAAGCGTCCGCGCTGGCCAGCCAGGGCAAGCACACGCCCTTCCTGGGCTATGAACTGGCGGGGCAGGTACGCGCCACCATCGTGGCCGGCCAGGTGGCCTGGCAGCGCCCGGGCAGTGGCGAGGCTTGAAGATTCGGCTCCTCTATCGCCTGGCGCGGGTCTTCCTACACCTGTTCGGCGGTTTGGCTACCTGCGCGCTGGTGTTCCCGTGGGCCGGCGCGGCGCTGCGCGACCGGGTGATCGCGCGCTGGTCGCGCGACCTGCTGCGCATCTGCGGCGTGCGCGTGGCGGCGGCGGGCGGTACCAGCGCGCTGGCGCACGCGATGATCGTCTCGAACCATATTTCGTGGCTTGATATCTTCGTCATCAATGCGCTGCATCCGTGCCGCTTCGTGGCCAAGTCGGAGATCCGGGCCTGGCCGGTGCTCGGCTGGCTGGTCGACAAGGCCGGCACGGTCTTCATCGCGCGCGGTAACCGGCGCGAGCTGCGCACGATCTTCCAGGGGATGGTGTCGGCGCTGCAGTCGGGGCAGCGGGTGGCGTTTTTCCCCGAGGGGACTACCTCGCTGCAGGGCGAAGTGCTGCCATTCCATGCGAATCTGTTTGAAGCGGCGGTCGATGCCGGTGTGCCCGTGCAGCCGTATGCGCTGCGCTATGTGGACCGGGATGGGGCGCTGCATCCGGGCGTGGAGTACATAGGCGAGCGCACCTTCGTGCAGAGCATGATGAAGGTGCTGTCGGGCGAGCCGATCGAAGCGCACCTCACCTGCCTGGCGCCCATCGAGGCCGCCAATGCGCACCGGCGCGAGCTGGCCAAGGCCGCGCACGACGCGATCGGCGCCGCGCTGGCTGCCTGATTGCCACCACGTCGTCCTCGCTTGCTTAGTGCTTGCCGCCCGGCTTCTTGTACTCCGGACAGTCGACTTCCAGCACACTGCGGTCATTCAGGCAGAACGCGGTCAGCTTGCCACCCCACACGCAGCCGCTATCGAGTCCGATCACATCGGCGCGCAGCACCAGTCCGCGCGCCGACCAGTGTCCGAACACGATGGGCTGCCCCGCCGCACGGCGTCCCGGCACCTCGAACCATGGCAGCAGATGCGAGCCGGCGGGCGCCTGCGCGCTTTCCTTCTCCTTGAAATCCATTACCCCATCGGCGCTGCACAGGCGCATGCGGGTCAGGGCGTTGACGATGCAGCGCAGCCGTTCCACGCCGCGCAGGCTGTCATCCCAGCGGTCCGGGGTATTGCCATACATCTGACCGAGAAAACCGGTCCAGTCGGGACCGCGCAGCGCCGCTTCGACTTCGGCGGCCAGGGCCATGGTCTGCGCCGCGTCCCACTGCGGCAGCACGCCCGCATGCACCAGCAGGTGGCCTTCGGCCATGATCGCCATGGGCCGCTGGCGCAGCCAGTCGATCAGCGCGTCTCGGTCGGGTGCGGCGAGAATGGCGTCGAGCGTGTCGGAGCGCGAGCGCTGCTGCGCACCGCACGCCACCGCCAGCAAATGCAGATCGTGGTTGCCGAGCAGGGCGTCGACCTGGCCGCCGGTCTCCTTCCACAGGGCCGCCACGCGGCGCAGCGCCGCGAGCGAATCTGGCCCGCGGTTGATCAGGTCGCCGACAAACAGGATCCGCGCGGGACCGTCGGCCTGGTCGGCAATCCGGTTGAGCAGGACCTGGGCTTCGTGGGCGCACCCCTGGAGGTCCCCAATTGCGTATGTTTTCATCAGCGAAGGGCTACAATGCGGTCAATCCGCCAGTTTCACATAAAATCGGGACTGGCTTCCACCTTCAGCAGGATAAGTCATGATTTTTGTAACAGGGGGCGCGGGTTTCATCGGCTCCAATTTCATCCTGGACTGGCTCGACGCCAAGGATGAACCGGTCCTCAATCTGGACAGCCTGACCTATGCCGGCACACTGGCCAACCTGGCGCCGCTGCAGGGCGATGCGCGCCATATCTTTGTCCAGGGCGATATCTGCGATGCCGAGCTGGTCGCCGCCCTGCTGGCGCAGTACCAGCCGCGCGCCCTGATCCATTTCGCCGCCGAGAGCCATGTCGACCGTTCCATCGGCGCGCCGGGCGCCTTCATTACCACCAACATCAACGGCACCTTTACGCTGCTCGAAGCGGCGCGCGCCTACTGGTCCACGCTCGAGCGCGATGCGCGCGCGGCGTTCCGCTTCCTGCATGTCTCCACCGACGAGGTGTACGGCACGCTGGCGCCCGGCGCAGCGGCGTTTACCGAGACCAGCGCCTACGCCCCCAACAGCCCGTACGCCGCCTCCAAGGCTGCGGCCGACCACCTGGTGCGCGCCGCCCACCATACCTATGGCCTGCCCACGCTCACGACCAACTGTTCCAACAACTACGGCCCGCGCCAGTTCCCCGAAAAGCTGATCCCCCTGATGATCGCCAATGCGCTCGCCGGGCGCCATCTGCCGGTATATGGCGACGGCTTGCAGGTACGCGACTGGCTGTATGTGGGCGACCATTGCAGCGCCTTGCGTACGGTGCTGTACAAGGGCGTGCCCGGCGAGGTGTACAACATCGGCGCCGGCTGCGAATTGAGCAATCTGGAGCTGGTGCACGCGCTGTGCGACCTGCTCGACGAACTGGCCCCGCACCCGGGCAGCTACCGCGACCTGATCGCGCACGTGACCGACCGGCCCGGCCACGACCGCCGCTACGCCATCGACGCCGGCAAGATCACGCGCGAACTGGGCTGGAAACCGGCACAAGCCTTCGGCGCGGGTATCATGAAGACCGTGCAGTGGTACCTTGCGCAGCGCGATCAACCGATACCGGAGGCCCACCAGTGACCCGCAAAGGCATCATTCTCGCCGGCGGCTCCGGCATGCGCCTGTATCCGATGACGACGGTCGTGTCCAAGCAGCTGCTGCCGATCCACGACAAGCCGATGATCTACTATCCGCTCACGACGCTGATGCTGGCCGGGATCCGCGACATCCTGGTCATTTCGACGCCGCAGGACACGCCCCTGTTCCGCGCGCTCCTGGGCGACGGTTCGCAATGGGGCATGTCGCTGCAGTATGCGGTGCAGGCGGCGCCCGAGGGCATTGCCCAGGCCTTCCAGATCGGGCAGGCGTTCCTGGCGGGCGAGCCGTGCGCGCTGATCCTGGGCGACAATATCTATTACGGCGACGGCCTGGACCAGAAGCTTGCCGCCGCCGCTGCCCGCACCAGCGGCGCGACCGTGTTCGCCTACCACGTGAGCGACCCGGAACGCTATGGCGTCATCGAATTCGACGGCGCGCGGCGCGCCCTGTCGATCGAGGAAAAGCCGTCGCATCCGCGCTCCCAGTACGCCGTCACGGGCCTGTATTTCTATGATGGCCAGGCCGGCGAGATCGCGGCGCGGCTGCTGCCGTCGGCGCGCGGCGAGCTGGAGATTTCCGACGTCAACCGCGCCTATCTGGAGGCCGGCCAGCTGCAGGTCGATGTGCTGGGCCGCGGCTTGGCCTGGCTCGATACCGGCACGCCGGAGTCGCTGCTGGAAGCATCGCAGTTCATCGCCACGATCGAAAAGCGCCAGGCCCTCAAGGTCGGCGTGCCCGAGGAAATCGCCTATCGCAAGGGCTACATCGATGGCGCCGCGCTGGCGCGCCTGGCCGCGCCCCTGCAGGGCACCACGTATGGCCAGTACCTGGCCCGCATTCTCGCCGAGCAGGTGGTCTGATGAAAGTGATCCCTACCGCCATTCCCGAAGTGCTGGTGATCGAGCCGCAGGTGTTCGGCGACGACCGCGGCTACTTTTACGAGAGCTTCAACGCGCGCCGCTTCGAGCAGGCGACCGGGCAGGCGGTCAGTTTCGTGCAGCAAAATCATTCGCGCTCGGCGCGCAATGTGCTGCGCGGACTGCACTACCAGATTCGCCAGCCGCAGGGCAAGCTGGTGCGCGCGGTGGCCGGCAGCATCTTCGACGTGGTGGTCGACATGCGCCGCGCCTCGCCGTTTTTCGGGCGCTGGGTCGGCGTGGCGCTGTCGGCCGAGAACCGCCGCCAGCTGTGGGTGCCGCCGGGCTTCGCGCATGGCTTCGTGGTCACCAGCGACAGCGCCGAATGCCTGTACAACACCACCGATTACTGGGCGCCCGAGCACGAACGCGTGCTCCTGTGGAGCGACCCGGACCTGGCCATCGACTGGCCCCTGAACGGCGCGCCCATGGTGTCGGCCAAGGACAGCCAGGGCGTGCTGCTGGCGGCGGCCGAGGCCTTCCCGTGAAGATCCTGCTCACCGGTGCGGGCGGACAGCTGGGCTATGAACTCGAACGCAGCCTGCAGGCGCGCGGCGAGGTGGTGGCGCCGCTGCGCGCAGCGCTCGACCTGGCCGACCCGGATCAGATCCGCGCCGTGGTGCGCGCGGTGCGCCCCAGCCTGATCGTCAATGCCGCCGCTTTCACCGCGGTCGAGCGCGCCGAAAGCGAGCCTGGCCTGGCCTGGCGCATCAACGCCGAGGCGCCCGCCGTGCTGGCCGACGAAGCGCGCGCCCTGGGCGCGGCCATGATCCAGTATTCGACCGATTATGTATTCGACGGGACCAAGGACGGTCCGTATGTCGAGACCGATATCCCGGCGCCGCGCAATGTGTATGGACAAAGCAAGCTGGCCGGCGAACAGGCCGTGGCCGAGGCCGGCATTGCCCACCTGATTTTGCGCACCAGCTGGCTGTACAGTGCGCGCGGCGACAATTTTTTGCGCACCATGCTGCGCCTGGCCGCCCAGGGCGCGCCGCTGCGCGTGGTGGCGGACCAGATCGGTGCGCCAACCTGGTGCCGCACGGTGGCCGATACCACCGCCCAGATGCTGGCGGGCGCCGCCATCGGCGGGCATGCCTGGTGGGACCATGACGGCGGTCTGTACCACCTGGCTTGCCAGGGCCATACCAGCTGGCACGGATTTGCCGAAGCCATCATGGCGCACGCCGGGCGCGATCTGCCGGTGGCGCCGATTGCCAGTGCCGATTATCCGGCAGCCGCTTGCCGGCCCGCCAACTCGCGGCTCGATTGCACAAAACTGATCGGCCGTTTCGGTCCGATTCCCCATTGGGAAAAAGCGCTGGCCTTATGTCTGCGCTAAGACGGACAATAATGTTTGAGGCGCGTCAATATTCCCGCTGTTAGCCTGGCGAGCATGATCCGGACCCTGTAGTTTTGCAAATGCAGCGCTTATCGGCCTGCATCGGGGAGCGGCCGGATCATGTTTTCTTTTCTCGTGAGTTTCGCCGCATCGGCGCTGTTGACTCTGCTTGTAATCAAGCAGGCGCGGCTGCATGTTCCCGCGCTGGATCGCGATTTCTCGGGTATCCAGAAAGTGCATGCGCATCCGGTCGCACGGATTGGCGGTTTGCCGATTTATATCGCCCTGCTGGCCACGGCAATGGCGTCCGCTTTTATCCACCCGGCGGTCACGCCAGGATTGATGTCCCTGCTTTTATGTGGCCTGTGTGCATTGAGCGGCGGACTGGCGGAGGATTATACGGGCCGCTGCAGTGTGGGCTGGCGGCTGTCATTAACCATGCTGGCCGCACTGGCCGCGTTCTTTCTGCTCGACGCGCGCATCGAACGCATCGATTATCCTGCCGGCTCGATCGGCCTGCCGCTCCTGTGGGTCAGTTTGCCATTGACCATTCTGGCGGTATCCGGCATTGCCCAGGCCGTCAATATTATCGATGGCTTCAATGGCCTGGCCAGCATGGTGACCATTTGCATGCTGGTGTCGGTGGTCTATGTGGCGTGGCAGGTCGGCGATGTGTTCATCCTGAGCACGGCGCTGATGGTGGCGGGCGCCACCACCGGCTTTCTCATTTGGAATTATCCAATCGGCCTCATCTTTCTCGGCGATGGCGGCGCCTATTTCATCGGATTCATGCTCGGCGAGCTCGCTTTGCTGCTGGTCATGCGCAATGGGGACGTATCGACCTGGTATGCGGCGCTACTATTAATCTACCCGACATTTGAAACCTTGTTTTCCGCTTATCGCCGAATGTTTCTAAGGGGGAAATCGCCGGTTATGCCTGATGGCATTCATTTGCATACCCTGATTTTCCGCAGAATCGTGTTATGGACGGCCGGGCCTGAAGAAGGGCGCGCATTGATGCGGCGTAATTCATTGACCTCGCCTTATTTATGGCTGTTGTCGCTGATGGCGGTCATCCCCGCCACGGTATTCTGGAAAAACACGGGGATGCTGATATTGTTTTGTTTATTGTTCGTGGTCAGTTATCTGTGGCTATATATGCGTATTGTTCGATTCAAGGCGCCGCGCTGGCTCATGTTGCGCAAGTAGGACTGGCATTAATGTGCGGATGTAGTATATTGCGACAATTGGTGAGATTTCACCGTAACGGATGCAACCATTTTTAAAGGGAACGATGATGGATCTGTCGAATATGTCGGTAGGCGACTTGCGCAATCTGCAGGATCAAATCAAGCAGGAAATGAAAAAGCGCGAACACCTGGAAGTAGCCAAGGCACGCGAGCAGATTCTGGCGATCGCGCAAAGCGTGGGCGTTCCCCTCAAAGACTTGATCGGCAATGGCGTGCGCGCCAAGACCGGCACCGTGGCGGTGCGCTACCGCCATCCGGACAATGCCGGTCAACAATGGACCGGCCGCGGCCGCCAGCCGAAGTGGGTCAAGGAATGGGTCGACGGCGGCAAATCGATCGACAAGCTGCGCGTCTAGCCGCAGTAGCAGCACCGGTAGCGGCAAGAACCGCGGGCCCGCATTTTCAAATGGCCCCGCTTGCCGCTACAATATCACCCGAAGTATTTATAATCTGTCATTTCCCCATTCTTCCCGCCGTCCCGCCTGGCCCCGCTGCAATGTACCCGGCGCGCTTTGCGCGCGGCGCGACTCTACAAAGGTAACGCATGCTTCCACTTTCCCCGACCATTTTCAAGGCCTACGACATTCGCGGCGTGATCGGCAAGACGCTCGACGCCAGCGTGGCGCGCAAGATCGGCCAGGCCTTCGGGCGCGCCGTGCTGGCCAAGGGTGAACGGCGTGTGGTGATCGGCCGCGACGGCCGCCTGTCCGGGCCGGAACTGGCCGCGGCGCTGGCCGAGGGCTTGCAGGCGGCCGGCGTCGACGTGATCGACCTGGGCGTGGTCGCCACCCCGATGGTGTATTACGGCACCCATGTGCTGGGCGCGAGCTCGGGCATCATGGTCACCGGCAGCCACAACCCGCCCGACTACAACGGTTTCAAGATGGTGCTGGCGGGCGAAGCGATCCATGGCGAGACCATCTCGGCCCTCTACCGCGACATCGCCGCCCATGACGGCGCAGCGGCCGCCACGGCCGGCGCCTACAGCACCCACGATATCCGCGCCCAGTACCTCGAGCGCATCATCGGCGACGTCAAGACGGCGCGTCCGATGAAGATCGCGGTCGACTGCGGCAACGGGGTGGCCGGCGCCTTCGCCGGCGACCTGTATCGCGGCATGGGGCTGGAAGTGATCGAACTGTTCTGCGAAGTCGACGGCAACTTCCCCAACCACCATCCCGATCCGGCCCATCCGGAAAACCTGCAGGACCTGATCGCCTGCCTGCGCGACACCGACGCCGAGATCGGCATCGCCTTCGATGGCGACGGCGACCGCCTCGGCGTGGTCACCAAGGATGGCCAGATCATTTACCCGGACCGTCAGATGATGCTGTTTGCCGCCGATGTCCTGTCGCGCAATCCGGGCGCCGAGATCCTGTACGACGTCAAGTGCACGCGCCACCTGGCGCCGTACATCGCCAGCCATGGCGGACGGCCCCTGATGTGGAAGACCGGCCATTCGCTGGTCAAGGCCAAGCTGCGCGAAACGGGCGCACCGCTGGGCGGCGAAATGAGCGGCCATATCTTCTTCAAGGACCGCTGGTACGGCTTCGACGACGGCCTGTATGCCGGCGCGCGCCTGCTCGAACTGCTCACCCGCGAACAGGATCCGTCGGCCCTGCTGAACGCCTTGCCGCAATCGGACAGCACCCCCGAACTGCACCTGCACCTGGCCGAGGGCGAAAACGTGGCCCTGATCGACAGCCTGCGCAGCCATGCCAGCTTCCCGGGCGCCGAACGGATCATCGATATCGACGGCCTGCGCGTGGAATACCCGGACGGTTTCGGGCTGGCCCGTTCGTCCAACACGACGCCGGTGGTGGTGATGCGCTTCGAGGCGGAAACGGCGCAGGCGCTGGCGCGCATCCAGAGCGAATTCAAGCGCGTGATCCTGGCCGCCAAGCCTGGCGCCGAACTGCCGTTCTGAGCGCGAGCCGCCCTTGAGTCTGAACATTCTGCTGGTGCGCGTATCGTCGCTGGGCGACGTGCTGCACAATCTGCCAATGGTGGCCGACATCCTGCGCCAGCACCCGGACGCGACGATCGACTGGGTGGTGGAAGAGGGCTATGTGAGCCTGGTGCGCCTCAATCCCCACGTGCGCAAGATCATTCCGTGGGGCTTGCGGCGCTGGCGCAAGCGCCTGGGCCGCAAAGAGACGCGCGCCGAGATCGCGGCCTTTTTCCGCACCCTGCGTGAAGTCGAATACGACTATGTGTTCGATACCCAGGGCCTGCTCAAGACCGGCATCATCATGGGTGCGGCGCGCATCAAGCGGGGCGGCGCCAAGGTCGGCCTGGCCAATGGCAGCGAAGGCTCGGGCTACGAGGGCATCTCGCGCATCTTCCATACCAGGAGCATTGCGCTCGATCCGCGCACGCACGCGGTGGCGCGCGGGCGCCTGGTCGCCGCGGCGGCCCTGGGCTACAGCGCCGCGCACGCGCCGGACTTCGGCCTGCCGGGACCGGATACGAGCCATCTGCCGTCCTGGATGCCGGCCGAACCGTATTGCGTATTTTTCCACGGGACCGCGCGCGACGCCAAGAAATGGGCGCCTGCCAACTGGATCGCCACCGGCCAGGCACTGTCTCCCATGCCGGTGCTGCTGGCCTGGGGCTCGCCCGGCGAAAAGCAGGAAGCCGAGACCCTGGCCGCCAGCCTGCCGAACGCGCGCGTGCTGCCCAAGCTGTCGATGGATGAAGCGGTCAGCCTGGCGCGCAACGCGGCCCTGGCCATTGGCGTCGACACCGGCCTGACCCACATTGCCGCCGCCTTCGTGCGTCCGACGGTGGAACTGTACTGCGATTCGCCCAAGTGGAAGACCGAGGGCAACTGGTCGCCGCGCATCGTCAACCTGGGCGACAAGGGCGCGCCGCCCTCGGCTGCCGAGGTCATTGCCGCGGCCCGCACCTTGCTGGGCCAGCCGTGATGCGCCACCTATATACCCTGCTGTGGTGCCTGGCGCTGCCGCTGGTGCTGGCGCGCCTGTGGTGGCGCGGCCGCAAGGAGCCAGGCTACCGCGCCCACTGGGGCGAGCGCCTCGGCCTGTACGGCGCGCGCTCTCCCGCAAGCGCCAGCCATACCCTGTGGGTGCATGCGGTATCGGTGGGCGAGACGCGCGCGGCCGAACCGCTGATCGATGCGCTGCTGCTGGCCTACCCCGACAGCCGCATCGTGCTCACCCACATGACGCCGACCGGGCGCGCCACGGGTCAGGCGCTGTTCGCCAAGCATGGCGCCCGCCTCGTGCAATCGTATCTTCCATACGACATTCCGTTTCTGGTCAGGCGCTTTATCGACCATTTCGGCCCCGCCATCTGCATCCTGATGGAGACCGAAGTCTGGCCCAACCTGATCACCGCCTGCGCCCGCAGGGTGCCGGTGGCGCTGGTCAACGCGCGCCTGTCGGAACGCTCGCTGCGGCGCGGCGCGCGCTTCGGGGCCCTGATCAGCGATGCGGCGCGCGCGCTGGCGCTGGTGGCCGCCCAGACCGAGGCCGATGCGGCGCGGGTGCGCTCGCTCGGTGCACCGCAGGTGGCGGTGACCGGTTCCATCAAGTTCGACGTGGTGGTGCCCGAGACGGCGCTGGCCACCGGCGCCTGGCTGCGCGAGCGCATCGGTGCGCGCCAGGTGGTGCTGTGCGCCAGCACCCGCGACGGCGAGGAAACGCTGATCCTGGAGGCCTGGTCGCGCGCCGCCCTGCCGGGCAATCCGCTGCTGCTGCTGGTGCCGCGCCACCCCCAGCGTTTCGACGAGGTGGCGGCCCTGGCGGGCACGCGCGGCCTGTCGCTGCAGCGCCGCTCCACCCTGGGCGACGGCGCGGTGTCGGCGCGCGTGCTGCTGGGCGACTCGATGGGCGAAATGTTCGCCTATTACGCCGCCTGCGATCTGGCTTTCGTGGGCGGCAGCCTGCTGCCGCTGGGCGGCCAGAACCTGATCGAAGCCTGCGCCCTGGGCAAACCGGTGCTGATCGGCCCCCATACCTTCAATTTCGCCCTGGTGACCGAGGAAGCCATCGCCGCCGGCGCCGCCCTGTGCGTGGCCGATGCCACCGAGCTGGTAGTGCGGGCGGGAGAATTACTGGTCAATCAGACCACGCGCAGCGCCATGGGCGCGCAGGCCATGGCCTTTGCCAGCCACCACCGCGGGGCGACAGCGCGCACAGTTGGTTTGCTGCGACACATAATTGACTAGCGACTGGTACCATGTCTGCACAATAAAAGCCGGGGATCGTCATGTCGTGGTTCAATCATCGTACACAGCCTGGCGGCGGCACTTCCGTTGGCGGGCCGCTGCGGCGCGATACCGTTTCACCGGCGCCCGTCACCGTGCGCCCTGAGGCCCCGGCAGTGGTCATTCTGCCGGTACCCGGTCAGAACGAACTGCATTTCACGGTCCAGTACGGCCTTCCCGAATACCTCGGTTTCATGCGCCAGCACGCTGCCTGGCTGATCCGGCGCCGCCGGGTCGGGCGCCTGGTGGGATTCTGGCTGCTATCGCGCAGCACCATGGCCGCCGCCATGCACTTTGTCACCCAGGGCAGAGGGCAGCGCCTGTACGATTTCAGCATCGACGACCATGGCATCATCCGCATGTGCGGCACCGGTGTCACCCTGGTCCCCTGGAACGATGTCAGCGCGATTCGCCGCTACGAGCGCGGTTATGTGGTGGTCCTCAAGCGCGGCACGCTGCCGATTCCCCTGCGCTGCCTCGATGAGGCGCAGACCGCGCTGATGGAGGTGTTCGTCGCCCGGGTCAAGGCGCGCGTCAAGGCCCGCGTCAGGCCGGCACGGCGCTAGCCGCGCCGCGGCCAGCGTCAGGGAAACAGCACTGGCAATTCCTGCGAGCGCTTGCGCAAGGCTTCCTTGGCGCCATCGTAATCCGGATACACCGATTCCACCGTGGCCCAGAATGCCGGGCTGTGGTTCATTTCCAGCAGGTGGGCCAGTTCATGCGCCACCACATAGTCGATCAGCGGCAGCGCAAAGTGAATCAGGCGCCAGTTCAGGCGAATATTGCCCTCCACCGTGCACGAACCCCAGCGCGTACCCGCCGACGACAGCGCCAGCGATGCATGGCGTACGCCCAGGCGCTCTGCATACACGTCCAGGCGCTCGGCGAAGATGCGCTTGGCCTCGTCGCAGAACCACAGGCGCACCCGTTCGCGCAACTGCCATTCCGCCAGGCCGGGCACCACGCCCACGGCAAGCACGCGCGCCTGCGCGTCGAACACGCAGCTGCTGCGGGTGGCCGTGTGCAGGCGCAATGTGATGTTGGCACCCAGGTAGGGCAGCTGGGCGCCGTCCACCCATTGCACCGGCGGCGCTTCCTGGCGCTGGGCGCGGCGTTCGCCCCGTTCGCCCAGCTTGGCGATGATCCAGCGCTGCTTGGCGCGGATGGCGTTGTCGATCTCGGCCAGGGTGATGCGCTTGGGGGCGGTCACGCGCAAGCCATTATCGTCGATCATGAAGCCGATCGAGCGGCGGGTGGAGCGGCGCAGTTCGAATTCGAGATGGTGGGGGCCGAGCTGGATGCGGCGCAGCGGCGGCGCATCGGGCGCGCGCGGCGGTGTGGGCAGAACGACTTTGGGCGGTGCGGGCGGGGCCTTGAACAGCGGCTGGGTGGGCGCCGGCCTGGCGGCCGGTTCCAGGGCGGCGAAAAAATCCTGGGCGAATAGTTCGAGCTGCTGCCCGTCGAGCTTGTTGGGCGTGCCCGCGTCCTGCGGGGCAGACGCCCGGATCAATGCCCCTACCTCGCTCAGCCAGCGCTGTAGACGTGGGGCGAAATGACGCGCATTTCTGACTCTATCCAATTTTCTACCTCTTGCATCATGCTGTCGGCGGTATGGCCGTCAGGCGAAATCGGCTTGCCGATCGAGACGGTGATCAGACCGGGGCGCTTCAGGAAGGAATTCTTCGGCCAGCACTCACCTGAATTATGCGCGATCGGGATGACAACCGTGTTGGTTTCCACCGCCAGGCGCGTGCCGCCGCTTTTATATTTGCCGGTCTCGCCGACCGGGATCCGCGTCCCTTCCGGGAACATGATAATCCATTGGCCGTCCGCGAGCCGGCGTTTGCCATGGTCGACGACGTGCTTGAAGGCGTTCTTGCCCTGGCTGCGGTCGATCGGGATCATGCGCAGCAGGTACATGGCCCAGCCGAAGAAGGGAATGTACAAGATCTCCTTCTTGAAAACATAGACCAGCGGCCGCGTCAGGTTCGGCAGCAGGAAAATGGTTTCCCACGCCGACTGGTGCTTCGAGAGCACGATGGCGGGCGCGTCGGGCAGGTTGTCGTAACCTTTGAACTGGTAGCGGATGCCGCAGATCGCCTTGGCGCACCAGATGATGAAGACGTTCCAGCGCGACGTCACCCAGAAGCGCTTGTTGTACGGCAGCGGCGCGGCGAAGAAGCACACGGTGGCCCAGACGATGGTGGCCACCGTCATCACCAGCATGAAGGTCAGGGAACGCAGGAAGAGGATAAAGTTGCGCAAGTAATGTCTCCGGAAATGCGGGATCAGGCGGGATTGGCGGGCGCGCTGGGCGCCTTGAGCAGGGCATGGACCATGGCACCCAGGTCGGGGAAGACCTGGGTGCCGGGCGGTAGGCCGCCGGTCTCCTGGGTCTTCTGGCCCTTGCCGGTCAGGACCAGGTAGGGCACGCAGCCGCTGATGAAACCGGCCTGCAGGTCGCGCAGTGAGTCGCCCACGGTCGGCACGCCCTTCAGGCCGATCTGGAAGCGCTTGGAGATTTCCTCGAACATGCCGGGCTTGGGCTTGCGGCAATCGCAGTTGTCGATTGCCGCGTGCGGGCAGAAGAAGATCGCATCGATGGTTGCGCCGACCTGCTGGGCGCTAGCGTGCAGCTTCTGATGAATGGCGTTGAGGGTGGTCATGTCGAACAGTTCGCGCGCGATGCCGGACTGGTTCGAGGCGATCACCACCCGGTAGCCGGCCTGGTTCAGGCGCGCGATCGCTTCGAGCGAGCCGGGAATCGGGATCCATTCCGCCGGCGACTTGATGAAGTCGGGCGAGTCATGGTTGATGACGCCGTCGCGGTCGAGAATGATCATCTTCATCATGCGGTGCCGCTCCTTATGCCGCCAGCTTGGAAATGTCGGCCACGCGGTTCATCATTGCGTGCAGCGACGACAGCAGCGCCAGGCGGTTGTTGCGCAGGTCGACATCGTCGGCCATGACCATCACGCCATTGAAGAAGGCGTCGACGTCGTCGCGCAGCTGGGCCAGCGTCTTGAGCGTGCCGGCAAAGTCGCGCGCGGCAAACGCCGCGTCGACCTGTGGACGCACGCGTGTGACGGCCGCGAACAGGGCCTTCTCGGCGTCTTCCTGGAGGCGCGCTTCGGACACGGCGCCAATGGCGGCGTCGGTTTTCTTGAGGATGTTGGTGATGCGCTTGTTGGCCGCGGCCAGCGAGGCCGACTCCGGCAGCGCGGCAAAGGCTTGCACCGCCTCCAGGCGCTCGACGATGTCGTGCAGGCGGTCGAGGTCCTCGATCAGCACCGCTTCGACTTCGTTGGGGGTAAAGCCGCGTTCGCGCAGGATGCCGCGCAGGCGGTCGATCATGAAGGCGCGCACGTCCTTGACCGGATCGGTGAAGCCGGCGATGCCGGTGAAGTTTTTCCCGGCCAGGGCCAGCAGTTCGGTCAGCGAGACGTCGATGCGCTTTTCCACCAGCATGCGCAGCACGCCCAGGGCATGGCGGCGCAGCGCGAACGGATCCTTTTCACCCGTTGGCTGCAGGCCGATGCCCCAGATGCCAACCAGGGTTTCGAGCTTGTCGGCCAGGGCCACCACGGTGCCCGTGCCGGTCGATGGCAGGGCGTCGCCGGCAAAGCGCGGCTGATAGTGTTCGGTCGCGGTCAGGGCCACTTCGTCGGCTTCGCCGTCGTGGCGCGCGTAGTAGGTGCCCATGATGCCTTGCAGCTCGGGGAACTCGCCCACCATGTCGGTCAGCAGGTCGGCCTTGGAGAGCAGAGCGCCCCGTTCGGCCAGCGCCACATCGACACCGAGCTTGGAGGCGATATCGCGCGCCAGCGCCACCACGCGCTTCGAGCGCGCGGCCTGGGTACCGAGCTTGTTGTGGTAGACGACGTTCTCGAGCAGCGGCAGGCGCGATTCCAGCGATTTTTTCTTGTCCTGCTCGAAGAAGAACTTGGCGTCGGACAGGCGCGGACGCACCACGCGCTCGTTGCCGCCGATGATGGCGGACGGATCACTTGTCTCGATGTTGGAGACGATCAGGAAGCGCGAGCGCAGCTTGCCGTTGGCATCGGTCAGCGCGAAGTACTTTTGATTGGTCTGCATGGTCAGGATCAGGCATTCCTGCGGCACGGCCAGGAATTCTTCCTCGAAGTGGCATTCGTAGACGACCGGCCACTCGACCAGCGCGGTCACTTCGTCGAGCAGCGCTTCCGGCATCAGGACCTTGTCGGCGCCGGCTTTGGCCAGCAGCGCGGTGCGGATCTTTTCCTTGCGTGCTTCGATGCTGGCGATGACTTTGCCTTCGGTTGCCAACGTGGCCGCGTAGTGCTCGGCGTGCGGCACGCCCAGCGCGTCGCCACGGGTCAGGAAGCGGTGGCCCAGCGTCTTCTGACCGGCCGTGAGGCCGAGAAGGGTCAGCGGAATGATCGCTTCGCCGTGCAGTGCGATCAGGCTGTGCGCGGGACGCACGAACTGCACCGTGGTGCCGTCCGGACGCTGGTAGCTCATCAGCTTTGGAATCGGCAGCTTGGAAGCGGATTCTTCGAGCGCCAGCTGCAGGCCTGCCTGCAGGGTGCTGCCGGCCACGTTACGGGTATAGAACAGGCTTTCGGCCTTGCCGTCGACGGCGCGCTCTAACGCGGACACCTCGATGTCGGCGATGCCCATGGCGGCCAGCTTTTTGGCCAGCGGCGCGGTGGCCTTGCCATCGGCGTCAAGCGCGACGCTCACTGGAAGGACTTTTTCGCGCACCGATTTGTCGGGCGAGACCGCGCGCACGCGGGTGATGGACACGGCCAGGCGGCGCGGCGTGGCGTAGGTGGTGGCGACGCTGTCGGCGTCGAGCAGGTCGCGCGCTTTGAGGCCGTTGACGATGCCGGCGGCGAAGGCCGCGCCCAGTTTGACCAGTGCCTTCGGCGGCAGTTCTTCGGTCAGCAGTTCGACGAGTAGTGTGTGGTTCATGTTCTTATCTGTTCGGTCAGGCGGCGGCAGCTGCTTTGGGGGCCATCGGGAAGCCCAGCTTTTCGCGCGAATCGTAATAGGCTTGCGCGACCAGGCGCGACAAGGTGCGCACGCGGCCGATGTAGGCGGCGCGCTCGGTCACGGAAATGGCGCCGCGCGCGTCGAGCATGTTGAAGCTGTGCGACGCTTTCATGATCTGCTCGTAGGCCGGCAGCGTGAGCGCCAGTTCGATCAGGCGCTTCGCTTCCGACTCGTGGTTGGCAAATTGGGCAAACAGCAGGTCGGTGTTGGCGTGCTCGAAGTTGTAGGTCGACTGCTCGACTTCGTTCTGGTGATACACGTCGCCGTACGACAGCGTCTTTTTCTCGCCGTTTTCTTCCCACTCGGTCCAGACCAGGTCGTAGACGTTTTCCACGCCCTGCAGGTACATGGCCAGGCGCTCGATACCGTAGGTGATTTCGCCCAGCACGGGCTTGCAATCGAGACCGCCCACTTGCTGGAAGTAGGTGAACTGGGTCACTTCCATGCCATTGAGCCAGACTTCCCAGCCCAGGCCCCAGGCGCCCAGGGTCGGGCTTTCCCAGTCGTCTTCGACGAAACGCACATCATTTTTTTGCAGGTCCAGGCCCAGCGCGGCCAGCGAACCGAGATACAGGTCGAGGATGTTTTCCGGCGCCGGTTTCAGCACCACCTGGTACTGGTAGTAGTGCTGCAGGCGGTTCGGGTTCTCGCCGTAGCGGCCATCCTTGGGCCGGCGCGATGGCTGCACATAGGCCGCGCGCCAGGGTTCCGGGCCGATCGCGCGCAGGAAGGTGCCGGTGTGGAAGGTGCCGGCGCCGACTTCCATGTCGTACGGCTGGAGCAGGGCGCAACCCTGCTTGTCCCAGTAGGATTGCAAGGTCAGGATAATTTGTTGGAATGTGAGCATCTTGGGTAGCTGCCGCGCGCCGGGCGCGCGGACGAAGTGAGTTTGCTAAAACGACCAATTTTAGCGGGTTTTGCAGCCAGACTGGGCCTGGCCGTGACAACTAATTGACAACTGCGTCAATTTAGCCGGCTTTTTTTGCGTATTTGCGGCCGGAAAACCAGGCCGCGCCCATCGCCAGCGCCGCCAGCAGCAACATGGTGTAGTTGCCGAAACGGATGAACGGGGTCATGCCCCCCATTCCCTGCACCGTCGTCGCCAGCGTGCCCTGGGTGTAGTAGGGCAGGGCGGCGGCGATCTTGCCGTGGCCGTCGATCACGACCGTGGCGCCGGTATTGGTGGTGCGCAGCATCGGGCGTCCCGTCTCCAGCGAGCGCATTTGCGACATTTGCACGTGCTGGGGAATGGCCACCGATTCGCCGTACCAGGCCAGATTGGAGGCATTGAGCAGCAGGGTGGCCGGCTGCGGCATGCTGCGCAGCTGGAGGGCAATTTCTTCACCGAACGCGTCTTCGTAGCAGACATTCGGCAGCACCAGCTGGTCCTTGACCGCGAACGCCGTCTGCACTTCGGCGCCGCGCGTCATGTCGCCCAGCGGGATCTGCATCATGTCGACGAACCAGCGGAAGCCGGCCGGCACGAATTCGCCGAACGGCACCAGATGGTGCTTGTCGAAGCGGTACACCTGCCCGCCCGGCGCGAAGCCGACCACGCTGTTGGCGTACTTGCCCGGGCCGTCCGACAGCGGGATGCCGAACAGCAGATGGCTGTTGCTGCCCTTGGCGAACAGTTGCAGCGAATCGATGTAGTCCGGGGGCAGGTTGCCCGGCAGGCGGGGGATGGCCGTTTCCGGCAGCGCGATCAGGTCGGCCGCTTGTTCGGTCGCCATCTTGTGATACAGGTCAAGCGTGCGCGATAAATGTTCGGGGTCGAATTTTTCCTGCTGTGGGACATTGCCTTGCAGCAGGCGCACGCTGATCGGCTTACCCTGCGGGGTCGTCCAGGTGAGGGTGGACAGGCCAAAGCCGATGGCCAGCGTGGCCGCCAGCACGCCTGCGCCGAGCTTGCGCTGGCGCTGGGTCAGGATCGCCAGGCAGCTGCCGCACAGGGCGGCCAGCACGCCGATGCCGTACACGCCCACCAGCGGCGCGAAGCCGCCCAAGGGGCCGGCGTTGTGCGCGTAGCCGGACGAGACCCACGGGAAGCCCGTCATGACCCAGCCGCGCATCCATTCGGACAAGCCCCAGGCGAACGGCAGCACCAGCAGCAAATAGGCGGTCACCGGCAGCGTGAAGCGGCGCCGCAGCCAGGCCGAGACCCCGGTGGCCAGCGCCGCGAACAAGCCCATATAGGCGCCCAGCAGGCACACGGCAATCGCGGAGATGGGGCCGGGCAGATGGCCGAAGCGGTTCATCGAAATGTACAGCCAGTGCATGCCGGCCACCGACCAGCCGAAGCCGAAGGCCCAGCCGATCAGGGTGCTGCGGCGCACGCGCACATCCATGCCGACCTGGTAGAACAGGAAGGCCAGGGCCAGGATCTGCAGCGGCCACCAGCCAAAGGGGGCGAACGAAAATACGCTGGCCGCCCCGGCCAGGGCGGCAAACAGCATCGGCAGGGCGGTACCACGGGGAGAACGCGGCGCATCGGCCGCGGGGGCAGGACGGCGACGCAGCATCAGTCGCGTTCGTCTTCAGGCAGGGGCAGTTTTTCGACCAGCAGCACGTGGACCTGGCGCGCGTCGGCGCGCAGCACCTCGAAGCGCAGGTTGCCAAGGTCGAATACGTCGCCCTTGTGCGGCATGCGGCCCAGGTGGTTGGCGACCATGCCGCCGATGGTGTCGACGTCGTCCTCGGGCAGGTCGGCGCCGAGTTCTTCGTTGAACTGGGCGATTTCGGTCAGGGCCTTGACGCGCCAGCGGGGGCCGAGCTGACCTTCCTTGATCGACAGGATATTGTCTTCTTCCTCGTCGAAATCGTATTCGTCTTCGATGTCGCCGACGATCTGTTCGAGCACGTCTTCGATGGTGATCAGGCCCGCCACGCCGCTGTATTCGTCGACCACGATCGCCATATGATTATGGTTGGCGCGGAAGTCGCGCAGCAGCACGTTCAGGCGTTTCGATTCGGGAATGAAGATCGCCGGGCGCAGCATGTCGCGCACGTCGAACGATTCTTCGGCGTAGTAGCGCAGCAGATCTTTGGCCAGCAAGATGCCGACCACTTTGTCGCGTTCGCCCTCGACGGCGGGGAAGCGCGAGTGCGCCGTCTCCAGCACCTGGGGCATCCACTCCTCGATGGGTTTGGAAATGTCGATCACGTCCATCTGCGAGCGCGGCACCATGATGTCGCGTGCGGACAGGTCCGACACCTGGAACACGCCTTCGATCATGGACAGCGCATCGGCGTCGATCAGGTTGCGTTCGTGGGCGTCGTGCAGAACTTCGAGCAGCTCGGCGCGGTTTTCGGGCTCGGGGGAGATCAGTGCGGTCAGGCGTTCAAACAGCGACCGGTGGGTTTTGGCGTCCGTGCGGACGTCATAAGGGTGCTCTGGCATAGTTGGCGTGAGCCGTTGTTGCAATAGGCATAGAATACACTAAAAGCGGATTTGCCCGTTTTTTAAGCGGATTGGCCACCCTCCGGCCTTCCCGCCGGGGCGCGCGCCGCCTCTTTCTTTCCTGCCGTATATTTTCACTTTTACATCATCAGGAGCCGCCGCCATGCCCACGCTGCAGATCAACGGTAAGTCCCTCAATCTCGATGTTCCCGACGATATGCCCCTGCTGTGGGCCCTGCGCGACGTGGCGGGCCTGACCGGCACCAAGTTCGGCTGCGGGGTGTCGCTGTGCGGCGCCTGCACCGTGCACGTGGACGGGCAGGCGGTGCGCTCCTGCGTCACCCCGGTCGGTTCGCTGGCGGGCAAGCAGGTCGTCACCATCGAAGCGATCGGCGAAGACCCGGTCGGGGCCCGGGTGCAGGAAGCGTGGCGCAAGATCGACGTGGTCCAGTGCGGGTACTGCCAGTCGGGCCAGGTGATGGCCGCCACGGCGCTGTTGCGCGCCAAGCCGGCGCCCACCGATGCCGACATCGACGCCGGCATGTCGGGCAATATCTGCCGCTGCGGGACCTATGGCCGCATCCGCGCCGCCATCAAAATCGCCGCCGGCGCCAAATAAGGAGATGGCCATGACCCACTCCATCACGCGCCGCCACTTCCTGCAGGTTGGCGCCGCGCTCGGCGGCGGCCTGCTCATTTCCTTCGACCTGACCGGCTGCAAGCGCAGCGACGAGCGCGCCGAGCCGCCGTCCGAAAAAGCGGTGGGCGCGGCGGCCACCAAGGCGTCCAACAAGGCGCCCGGGCTGGCGCAGAACGCCTTCATCAAGATCGGGCGCGACGGCCTGGTCACCCTGATCGTGCACAAGGTCGAAATGGGGCAGGGCACCTTCACCTCGATGCCGATGCTGCTGGCCGAGGAGCTGGAAGTGGACCTGTCCAAGGTCACGCTGGAGCAGGCCCCGGCCAACAACAGTCTGTACAGCGACCCGATGCTGGGCGGGCAGGTGACCGGCGGCTCGACCTCGGTGCGGGCGGCCTGGAAGCCGCTGCGCGAGGCGGGGGCGACGGCGCGCGCGGTGCTGGTCAAGGCGGCCGCCCAGGTCTGGCAGGTCGAGCCGGACACCTGCACGGCCAAAAATGGCGCCGTGCTGCACGCGGCCACGGGCCGCACGCTGCATTACGGCGAACTGGTGGACGCGGCGGCCAAGCTCGATCCGCCGGCCGTCATCCGGCTCAAAAAGACCGAGGAATTCACGCTGATCGGCACGCCGCACAAACGGCTCGATTCGGCCGCCAAGGTCAACGGCACGGCCCTGTTCGGGATCGACGCCAAGTTGCCCGGCATGCTGGTGGCCACGGTGGCCGCCTCGCCCGTCCCCGGCGGCAAGCTGGCCGGGGCCAACGACAAGGCCGCGATGGCGGTCAAGGGTGTGCGCCAGGTGCTCAAGCTCGATAACGCGGTGGCGGTGGTGGCCGACCACATGTGGGCCGCCAAGCAGGGCCTGGCCGCGCTGGCGCCCACCTGGAACGACGGCCCGAATGCGGCGGTCACCGTGGACGGTATCCGCACCATGATGAACGAGGCGGCCAAGAACACCGGCGCCATCGCCGAGAACAAGGGCGAGGCCATGAAAGCGCTGGCGCCGGAAGGCGGCGGGCGCAAGCTCGACGCCGTCTACGAGGTGCCTTTCCTGGCGCACGCCACGATGGAGCCGATGAACTGCACGGTCGACCTGCGCGCCGACGGCTGCGACCTGTACGTGGGCACGCAGGTGCCCAGCTTCGCGCAGGGCGCCGCGGCCAAGATCGCCGGTCTGCCGGTGGAAAAGGTCCGGGTCCATAACTTTTACCTGGGCGGCGGCTTCGGACGGCGGCTGGAGGTGGACAACGTGGTGCAGGCGGTCTCGTTTGCCAAGCTGGTCAAGGCGCCGGTCAAGTTCATCTGGTCGCGCGAGGAAGACATCCAGCACGATATGTACCGGCCGTACTACATCGATCACATCTCGGCGCGGCTGGGCAAGGATGGCAAGCCGGCGGCCTGGTTCCACCGCGTGACAGGGTCGTCCATCATGGCGCGCTTTGCGCCGGGCGCGATGAAGGGCGGCGTCGATCCGGATGCGGTGGAGGGCGCGCGCGAACTGCAGTACACGATCCCCGCCATGCGGGTCGAATTTGTGCAGCACGAGCCGCCGCTGCCGACCGCCTTCTGGCGCGGCGTCGGTCCCACCCACAATGTGTTCGTGGTCGAGAGCTTCATGGACGAGCTGGCGCTGGCTGCCGGGCAGGATCCGGTGGCGTATCGGCGTTCACTGCTGGACAAGTCGCCGCGCATGCTGGGGGTGCTCAACCTGGTGGCGGAAAAATCGGGCTGGACCACCAAGATGAAGCCGATGCCGGGGCGTCGTGTGGGGCGCGGCGTGTCGGCGCAGTTCGCGTTCGGGACCTACATGGCGCAGGTGGCCGAGGTGTCGGTCGGGGCCGACGGGGAAGTGAAGGTGCACCGCGTGGTGTGCGCGCTCGACTGCGGGCAGGTGATCAATCCCGATACGGTGGTGGCGCAGATGGAGGGCGGGATCGTGTTCGGCCTCACGGCGGCGCTGTGGAGCGAGATCACGCTCGACAAGGGGCGGGTGGCGCAGTCGAATTTTGGCGACTACCGCATGATGCGCATGAACGAGGCGCCGCATGTGGAGGTGCACATCGTGGCCAGCCATGACGATCCGGGCGGGATTGGGGAACCGGGGACGGCGGCCATTGCGCCGGCGGTGGCTAACGCGATCGCCGCGGCCACCGGCAAGCGGATCCGCAAGCTGCCGATTGCGGCCAGTGCAGGACTGCTCAAAGCCTAACCACGGAATGTAGCTTTGCCGACGGCCCAAAACCGTCGCCCTCGCGGAGGCGGGGGCCCATAGCGCGTTTCCGAATGCGGTGACGCGCTGTAGGCCCCGCCTCCGAGAGGGCGACGTGGTTAAGGATGCGTTTCGTCGTGAGGCGCTGTCCCGGGCTTTCCGGTCCCCGTTTGCGTGAGCGTCGCCGCCGACAACGGCCTCCTCGCCGGCCCATGCAGCACCGCCCCATCGGCCGCAAAGCGCGAGCCATGGCACGGGCAATCCCACGACTTCTCGCCCGAATTCCAGTGCACCGCGCAGCCCAGGTGCGTGCAGGCCGCCGATACCGCCTGCAGCCCGCCGTCGTCGCTGCGGTACACGGCCAGCAGCTTGCCGCCGTCGCGCACCACCGCGCCTTCGCCGGCCGCGATCTCGTCCACCGATTCCACATCGCCGCCGCGCAGCCAGTCGGTGTACTGGGCCAGCGTGTTGGCCTGCTCGGTAATGAAGTCGCCGATCCCGTGGAAGGCTTTGCGCGACGGCGAATACAACTCTTCCCAGTCGCTGCCGCGTCCCAGAATGAGATCGCTGATCAGGATCGCGCCTGCCGTGCAGTGGGTCATGCCGTTGCCCGAGTCGCCAGTGATGATGTAGACATTGTCATGGTCGAGCGGATTGCGGCCCAGGAAGGCGACGCCGTCCGACGGTTCCATCACTTCTCCCGACCAGCGGTATTCGACCTCGCCCGCCAGCGGGAAGCGCTGGCGCACCCAGGCCTCGATCTTGTCGTAGCGGTGCTGCGGATGGTCGTCCTGGCCGGTCTTGTGGTCCTGCCCGCCGACGATCAGCAGTTCGTAATTGGCGCCGGGCGGGGCCGAGGCCAGACGGATGTAGTAGTAAGGGTCGCCCGTGTCCCACATCAGCATGCGCGGCAGCGCGTCTTTCGGCACGCGGGTAGCGACCACATAGGTGCGGTAGCCGGACTGCTTGGTGTGCATGGTCACGCGGTCGTTGAATGGCGTGTTGGTGGCCACCACCACCGCCGCGCCGTGAACGTTGCCGGTCTCGGTGCGCACGTGTTCGACCTTGCTGTCGCCATGGATGTCCAGGCCGCGCGTGTGGCCGTAAATGCGTCCGCCCATGCGCGTGATGGCGGTAGCCAGTCCGGCCAGGTATTTGAGCGGGTGGAACTGGGCCTGGTTGGCGAAGCGCAGACAGGGCCCCGTGTCGAAGGACAGGCCGGGCACGCGCTCAAGGCGGCGTACGTTCAGGCCCAGGCGCGTGGTGACGGCGTACTCGTGTTCGAGCGTTTCGTCCCAGCGGTGTTCGGGGCTGAACAGATAGCCGTCCAGGCGCTCGAATTCGCATTCGATGCGTTCGCTGCGGATGATCGCTTCGACACAGTCGGTGGCCTGGCGGTAGCTGTCGGCCACCAGCGATGCCTTGTCGGTGCCGAAGCCGCGCTCGATTTCAAAGAAGCGCTCGTCGGGCGGGAAAAAATGGGCCGTGCTGCGGCCGGTCTCGCCGGCGCCGACGCCGGCGGCATCGATGACGATCACGGATTTGCCGGCGCGCAGCAGCATGTAGGCGGTGGTCAGGCCCGCGATGCCGGCGCCGATCACGCAGACGTCGGCGTGGTCGTCGCCCTTGAGCGGCGGGTACTCGGGTACGGTGGCGGTGGCGAGCCACACGGATGTGGAGCCGGTTGTTGCTTTTTTCATGGCAGGTTCCTCCTGTCTTCTTCTTCCTTCGTGAGTGAAGGTGTAAGTAGACCAAAGGCGGCGCAGCGTTACTGTGCGCAAGCGCACAAATCATGCCGGAACCAATTACCTGTCGATGTAGGACGCGAGGCCGTCGGCAAGTGCGGAAAATACTACTGCGCATCTTTTACTGTCGCGTAAGTCTTCGTGCATGGCCAGCCAGGTGTCCAGTTCGATCGACAGTTCGGTAGGCAGCACGCGCACCAGTTGCGGGTCGCGCGCGGCGATGCCGGCCTGGCAGATGCCGATGCCGAAGCCGGCGCGGATGGCCGAGAGCTGGGCCAGATCGCTGTCCGAACGCAGGGAAAAATCGGAACGGGTCAGCCCGCCCAGGTGGTGTTTGAGGCCGCGGATGAAGGCGGTCTCGTGGTCGAAGCCGATCAGGGCGTGGGCGCGCAGGTCGGCCAGGGTGGAGGGTGTGCCGCGCCGCTCCAGGTAGCTGCGGTGCGCGAACATGCCCAGTTCGATGGCGCCGATGCGGCGCGCCACCAGCGCATCCTGTGCCGGACGCAGCATGCGCACGGCGATGTCGGCTTCGCGCCGCAGCAGGTCCTGGGCGCGGTTGCTGACCGATAGTTCGATCTGCAGTTGAGGGTACTGTTCGTGCAGGCGCGCGAGGATGGGCGGCAGCACCTCGCAGCCGACCACTTCGCTGGCCGTGATGCGCACCGTGCCGCGCGCTGCGTCGCCGTGGCTGGAGGCGGCGCGCAGCAGGGCGGCGGCGGTGGCGGCCAGCGACTGGGCGTAGGGTTTGAGGTGCAGGGCTTGTTCGGTGGGCAGGTAGCCGAGCTGGGAGCGCACGAACAGGGCGTAGCCGACGGCCGATTCGAGCGCTTCGATGTGGCGGCCCAGCGTGGGCTGGGCCAGGCCGAGTTCGCGCGCGGCGGCGGACAGGGAGCCGGCGTCGAGGACGGCCAGGAAGGAGCGGTACAGGTCCCAGCCGGGTTCGGGTGTGTTCATCGGGATCTCATTCAAAATCGTGCGTATTATGCAAAAATGCATAGTATCACGCACAGTTAAACACTTCCGTATAGCCATTCAGTAGCGCAAACTGGCTTCATCAACCAACGAGGAGACAATGATGAAAACAGCACTGGTACTGGGAGCGACGGGTGGCGTGGGCGGCGAAGTGGCGCGGCGCCTGGTGGCGGGCGGATGGCGGGTGCGTGCACTGGTGCGCGATCCGGCGCGCGCCCCGGCCATCGACGGTATCGAATGGATCGCCGGCGACGCGATGGAGCGCGCCACTGTCGTCGCCGCCGCCGACGGCGCCGCGCTGATCGTCCACGCGGTCAATCCGCCCGGCTACCGCAACTGGAGCACGCTGGTGCTGCCGATGATCGACAACACCATCGCCGCCGCCAGGGCCAGCGGCGCGCGCGTGCTGCTGCCGGGGACGATCTATAACTACGGTTCCGGCAGCGCGCCGCTGCTGACCGAATCGACGCCGCAGCGGCCGTCGTCGCGCAAGGGCGCGATCCGGGTCGAGATGGAGCGCCGGCTGCGCGACGCGGGCGTGCGGGTGCTGATCGTGCGCGCCGGCGACTTTTTCGGACCGCGACCAGGCAACAACTGGTTTTCGCAGGGGCTGGTCAAGCCGGGGCAGGCCGTGGTGACTTATCCGGGCGCGCGCGGCGTGGGCCACGCCTGGGCCTATCTGCCGGACCTGGCCGACACCATGGTGCGCCTGGTCGAGCGCGAAGAGAATCTGGCCACGTTCGAGAGCTTTCATTTCCGCGGCCACTGGGACGGCGACGGCAAGCAGATGGTCGACGCAATCGTCGCCGCGTCCGGCCAGCCAACGATGAAAGTGCGGCAGCTGCCGTGGATGCTGCTATGGCTGGCCGCGCCCTTCGTCACGATGCTGCGCGAGATGCAGGAGATGCGCTACCTGTGGCGCGAGCCGTTCGCGCTCGATAACGCGAAGCTGGTGCGCCTGCTGGGCAGTGAAACGCACACGCCGCTCGACCAGGCGGTGGCGGCGGCGCTCAAGGGGATGGGGATGGCGGCGCTATGAAACGCTTATGCGTAGGGATCGGCGTAGCCGAGCGCCGCGAGAATGTCGCGCTCGAGCTGTTCCATCTCGGTCGCTTCCTCGTCGTCTTCGTGGTCGTAACCCTGGGCGTGCAGCACGCCGTGAACGATCAGGTGCGCGCTGTGCTCTTCCACCGTTTTCTTCTGCTGCGCCGCTTCTTCCTCCAGCACGTCGGTGCACAGGATGATGTCGGCGCGGGTCGGTTCGTCGTCGGCGATTTCTTCGCCGTCGTTGTAGGCAAAGGTCAGCACATTGGTCGCGTAATCCTTGCTGCGGTAGTCGCGGTTGAGCGTGCGGCCTTCGGCGGCGTCGACAAAGCGGATGGTCAGTTCGGCCGGCGCCAGTAGCGCGGCCTGCACCCAGCGCCGTACCTTCTGGCGCGTGATCGATTCCTGCAGGCGGGCGTCCGGGTACTGGACGGAGAGCGAGAGCTTATTTTTTACGGACATTTTTTACGGCGGGTTTGGGCAGCAGGGCGAGGTCTTCAACCGAGGCTGCGGTTTCATAGGCATCGACGATGCGGGCAACGAGCGGATGGCGCACCACGTCCACGCTGGTGAACTGGGTGAAGGCGATGCCGCGCACATCCTTGAGCACGTGGATGGCGTCGACCAGGCCGCTCTTCTGGGTCTTGTGCAAATCGACCTGGGTCACGTCGCCGGTGACCACGGCCTTGCTGCCGAAGCCGATCCGGGTCAGGAACATCTTCATCTGTTCGACCGTCGTGTTCTGCGCCTCGTCGAGAATCACGAAGGCGTGGTTGAGCGTGCGGCCGCGCATGTAGGCCAGCGGCGCGATCTCGATCACCTGCTTCTCGAACATCTTCTGGGTGCGGTCGAAACCGAGCAGGTCGTACAGCGCGTCGTACAGCGGGCGCAGATACGGGTCGACCTTTTGCGCCAGATCGCCCGGCAAAAAGCCGAGGCGCTCGCCCGCTTCCACCGCAGGGCGGGTCAGGATGATGCGCTTGACGGCGTCGCGTTCGAGCGCGTCGACCGCGCAGGCCACCGCCAGATAGGTTTTGCCGGTGCCGGCCGGGCCCACGCCGAACGCGATGTCGTGTTCGAGGATCGCGCGCAGGTAGGCGATCTGGTGCGGCGTGCGGCCGCGCAGGTCGCTGCGGCGCGTCTTGAGCACGGGGCTGTTGATTTCAATCTCGGGCAGCGCTTCGACCGGCGTGTGGTCGGTATGCGTATGGGTATGCAGGCCGGTGCGCTGTTCGACCAGGGCCAGCTGCACTTCCTCGATCGGCACGATCTTGTTGGCCACCGCGTAGAAGCGCTCCAGGATCTCGACCGCGCGCGCGGCATTGCTGCCGCTGACGATGAATTTTTCTCCGCGCCGGAAAATGGTGACGTCGAGCGCCGCCGAAATCTGGCGCAGGTTTTCATCGAGCGGGCCGCACAGATGCGCCAGGCGCGTATTGTCGAGCGGCTCGGGAATGAAGTATTCGGGCTGGATGGGAGTTTTGGTTTTCAACGGGCGGGCGATTCAAGGCGCGGGGATGGGTCGCCAGTTTAACGTAAATCGCCGGCGGGGTCGAAAAGCACGGTTCCGTACTGCATGTAAATACCGGTAGATAATATTTTCCTATAAAAATTCCATTTTCCATTGTGCATTTTGTACAATGCTTTCCAATTGGAATCATTAACAATGTTTTAATTCTGCATTTTCAATTTCCCCTGGTAATTCTCTGTGTTTCTCAGAGTATCAGGTGCACAAAATTAAACAAAAAAAACTCTTGCGTGCGCCACAAATCGGCTCCATGTGTTGAAATGACTATGTGACAAGCTTTCCGGCAGTTAGCTTGATTTCAAACAATGACGTCTATGTGCGAGTAAGTTGTACTTAAGGCATATGAGTCTGATCATTTGTTTGGACAGGCGTGCGTTGGAGGTGAGTGGCGCAAAGCGCATACGAACCGCACACGCACCAGAAGCGGGCTTTCAGATTCATTCTGTTAAATCTTGCGAACGGGGCGATGTTGCGGGAACTTCTTTAGACGAAACATAGTCTTTAACAAAGTTCGTAAAAGGCACTATTTCAACCATCAAATGAGGAATTTCATCATGGCACATCATGCTCTGGCATCACAAGAAAGTTACAACCCTAACCACCTGCTCGATATTCTGCTGGGCAAGATGCAGCTGAAAAACGATGCAGCCCTGTCGCGCATGCTCGAAGTCGCGCCACCGGTCATCAGCAAGATCCGCCATCACCGTCTGCCGGTGGGCGCCTCCTTGCTGATCCGCATGCACGAAGTGACCGGCATGAGCATCCGCGACCTGCGCGACCTGATGGGCGACCGTCGCACCAAGTATCGTCTGTCCGACGCGCAAGGCCGTCCAAAGCCAACGGAAGAAAAAGCAGCTGCACCGGAAGCTGGCTCGACCACTGGCAACTATGCGCACTGATGGCGCGGGCACGAGCGCATCGCCGCTCGTGCCTGTTCCGGTAGGACGCTGAGTTCCTGGGGCGAAGTTTAGCCCAGCAAGATTTGCGTGATTTCCTCGAACTGCAATTCGGTTTCGCGGAACACGTGCAGCCACGCTTCTTCGTTCAGTCCCAGCGCGGTCCATGCGACCGGCGAGACTGCGGGGACGAGGTCGTTCTCTTCGTGCGCCACATCAAGCGCATGCACAACCGCATTGGCCACATGCACGATGGTGGCAAGCACGCCCGAGCCAGGTTCGGCCGGGTCGTGATGGTGCGCGATCGCCGATTTGATCGTATCCGAGAAATTCCAGTGCTCGGCCAGCGCCACGCCGGCCACCACGTGGTCCACCCCCATCACCGCCTGTTCCGCCGCCAGCACCTCGCTGTCGTTGGCGCGCACGGCGACCATCACTTGCGCGTATTGCTGCGGGAAGGTCGACACCAGCACCAGGCGCCCGATGTCGTGCAGCAGACCGGCGGTGAAGGCGTAATCCTGATTGAAGCGCACGCGGCGCGCGATCACCTTGCAGCAGGCAGCCGCGGCGATTGAATGGCGCCAGAAGGCGCGGTCGTCGAAGCCGGGGCACTGCCCTTGCGCGAAGCAGCCGGTGACCGCAGCGGCGGTGATCAGGTTGCGCGTGGTCTGAAAGCCGAGGAAGGTGATCGCCTGCTGGATCGTGGTGACCTTGACCTGCAGCCCATACAGCGAGGAATTGGCCAGCCGCAGCGTCTTGGCCGTGAGCGCCTGGTCGTAGGAGACCTTTTTGGCCAGCACGGTAATGTCGACATCCTGCTGGTCGATCGCGCTCAGCAGCTCCATCACGACCGCCGGCAGCGACGGCAAGTCCTGCAAATTGCGGACGATGTCATCCAATACGATCTCGCTCATTGTTTCCCCTGGTCGAGCCGGAAGTCGGTCATGTACTGGCGCAGCAGCCCGGTGGCCCAGTCGCGGTCGTCGGCCAGATTGTGTTTGCGGAACAGGTGCGCGAGGCGCGCTTCGATCAGCGCCGGATCCTGTGCCGCAGCCGGTGCGCTCGGCGGACCGTCGCACAGGACGGCCAGCATTTCGATCCCGTGGCTCGGGAGCAGCGCGATGGTGCGCTCGTTCAGGACCGCCCCTTTGGGCAACAGGATTTGTCCCTGCTGGTCCAGCAATTCATCCGATAAGACCATTCCTGGCTTCACCTCTGACAGCGCCAGATGCTGGTAAGCTGCTTGCATGCCCGCCTCCCTGAGATAAATACGATCTTACCATCGCGAAACCGCGCTGTGACACTCCCGTGGCATTCTTTACTCGGTGTTAGATTTCTTGCCATTCGGCAGGGGTTCCCGTACATTGGAAGGGCGTGTGCACTGGAGGATTGATGTTCAGTATTCAAAATCGGCTCAAACTACTGTTTGTGGTGATCGTCACGCTGGTGCTGGCCATTTCCGGCAGCTATACCCAGTATTCGCTCGGCAAGGACCTGGAAGCCAGCAACCAGCGCCTGCGCAGGGGCGTGCTCACGCGTCTGCAGATCAGTTTGCCTTCAGCCCTGTGGGATCTCGACAAATCCAAGGTCGACAGCATCGTCGAGGCGGAAATGCTGCCGCCCGAAGTGGTCTCCATTCGCGTCTACGATACCTCGGTCGGCCTGTTCGCCGGCAAGCTGCGCGCCTCCAACGGCCAGCTGGTGGCGGTCGATCAGGCGCCCGAGCCGGCCGGCACCCCCGTCGAAGCGACCCTCGTGTTCCAGGATGGCGGCTCGGCCAGCGCCTCGATCAAGCCGGTCTCGGTGGGCAAGGTGGTGATCAATTTCTCGCGCGCCCAGATCGACGAGGCGCTCGCGTCCGAACTGATGCGCAAGGTGGCCGAAGTGCTGCTGCTCGATATTTTCCTGGTGCTGGCGCTGTCGCTGTCGCTGCGCATGGTGTTCGAGCCGCTCAAGCAATTGCGCGACGGCTTGTTCGACCTGGCCACGCGCGGCACCGACGATGTCGAAGAGCTGCCCGAGAACCGGCGCGACGAACTGGGCGACGTGATCCGCGGCTTCAACCAAATCCAGCGCCGCCTCAAGTCGACCATTTTGCGCATCCGCGAAGCGGAAGATGCGGCGCGCCGCTCGGCCCAGCAGACCGCGCAGGCGCTGACCGATTTGCGCCAGACCCAGGAGTCGCTGCTGCAGGCTGAACGGCTGGCCTCGCTCGGCAGCCTGGTCGCCGGTGTGGCGCACGAAATCAATACTCCGGTCGGGATCGCGCTCACCAGCGCCTCGGTGCTCAAGAGCGCCACCGACGAATTGCAGACGGCGGTCGACACCACCGGCATCAAGAAATCGGAAATCATGCGCTACCTGGAAACGGCCAGCGAAAGCGCGCGCCTGATCATGAACAATGCCTACCGCGCGGCGCATCTGATCCACAGCTTCAAACAGATCGCGGTCGACCAGACCAGCGAGGCGCGCCGTCCCTTCGGCCTCAAAGAATACATCGAAGAAATCGTCTCCAGCCTGCAGCCCAAGCTGAAAAAAACGCCGATCCGGCTAGTGCTCAACTGCCCGCCCGAAATTGTGCTCGACAGCTATCCCGGCGCGTTTGCCCAGGTCATCACCAACCTCACGCTCAATTGCTGCGAGCACGCGTTCGAGGTCGACACGGCAGGCGAGATCCTGATCAGTGCACGTCTCGACGGCGACATCGTCGAACTGCACGTCAAGGACGACGGCAAGGGCATCGCGCCCGAGGTGCTGGACCGCATCTTCGATCCCTTCTTCACCACGCGCCGCGGGCAGGGCGGCACCGGGCTCGGCCTGAACATCGTCTACAACCTGATCGTCAAGCAATTCGGCGGCACCATCGCGGTGGCCAGCACGCTGGGGCACGGCACCCACTTCACGCTGCGCATTCCACGCGTGACGCCGCAGGACACCGGGGCCGAGCTGTTGACGCCGCCCGCCACCTCCGGCATCCAGGCTTGACCGGGACGCTTGAGGCTCGCCAAGCGCGTTCGCATGAAGTATTGTATTCTCGGCATGCTTTGAGATTCGCCCCCGCGACCGCGCCATGCCGTCGCGCACCTCTTTTCAAAGGACCATCATGAAACTCTATTTCAGCCCCGGTGCGTGTTCCCTGTCTCCCCATATTGTGCTGCGCGAAGCGGGCTTGCCGTTCACGCTGGAGAAAGTCGATTTGCAGAAGAAGGTGACGGCCGGCGGCGCCGACTTCCGTGCCATCAATCCCAAGGGCTATGTGCCCGCGCTCGACAATGGCGAAGGCGTGGTGCTGACGGAAGGCCCGGCCATCGTGCAGTACCTCGCCGACAAGGTGCCGGCCCGCGGCCTGGCCCCGGCCGCCGGCACCATGGCGCGCTATCAGATGATGGAGTGGCTCAATTTTATCTCGACCGAAGTGCACAAGAATTACAGCCCGCTGTTCAATCCGGGCGCCAGCGACGACATGAAGAGCGCCGCGCGCGACAATCTGAACAAGCGCTACGCCTATCTCGACGGCATCCTCGGCCAGCATGATTATCTGCTGGGCGACAAATTCAGCGTGGCCGATGTCTATCTGTTTGTCGTCACCAACTGGGCGCGTCCGGTCAAGCTCGATCTCGCGCCGTATCCGAACCTGCAAGCCTTCCATGCCCGGGTGGGCGCGCGCCCGGCAGTGCAGGAAGCATTGCGCGCCGAAGGTCTCATCGATTAACCCAACCTGAAAGACCAGCCATGACATTGATCAAACGCGCCTTGTGCGCAAGCCTGCTGCTGATGGGTTCGACCGCATTCGCGGCCGGCCCCGCCCCCACCGTCAAGAACCTGCGCGTGTACGTGCTCGACTGCGGCACCATCGACGTGTCCGACATTTCCGTGTTCAGCCCTGGCGTGGATGTGGGCCAGAAAAAGAAGCTGACCGACTCCTGCTACCTGATCGCGCATCCGAAGGGGACGCTGATGTGGGACACCGGTTTCAGCGACGAACTGGCCACCATGGCGGAGGGCAAAAAGGTCAGCGAGAACTTCCACGTGTACCTGAAGAAGCCGGTCGCGGCCCAGCTCAAGGAAATCGGCGTGGCGCCGGAGTCGGTCAATTTCCTCGGCTTGTCGCACATGCACTTCGATCACATCGGCAACGTGGGCTTGTTCCCGAAAGCGACTTTGCTGATGCAGAAGGAAGAGTATGAGTCGGCCTTCGGTCCGGACGCGGCCAAGTTCGGCAACGACGCGAAAAACTATCCGACCCTGGGCGCCAATCCGAACCAGCAACTGACGGGCGACTTCGACGTGTTCGGCGACGGCACGGTGGTGATCAAGCGCGAACCGGGGCATACGCCGGGTCACCAGGGCCTGTTCCTCAAGCTCAAGAAGACCGGCAACGTGATGCTCTCGGGCGACCTGGCGCACTTCACCAAGAACTGGGAAAACAAGCGGGTGCCATCGTTTAACTTCGACAAGGACATGTCGCTCAAGTCGATGGAAGAGATTGCCGCGTTCAACAAAGCGAACAAGGCCAAGTTCTGGATCCAGCACGACCTGGAGCAGAACGAGAAAATCAAGCACGCGCCGAAGTACTACGAGTAAGCGACGGCGCCCAACGAAAATCCCGCCACGTGCGGGATTTTTTTTGGTCCGCGCTTACGCGCCGGCGGTGGGCGCGGGCGCCGTTCCCAGCAAGCCCAGGCAATATTGTGCGTCGGACAAATCGATCGCGCCCATCAGTTCATCATCGGCGGCAATGCCATGGTCAGCGAAATAAGACTGCAAGAAACTCAACAAGCGGGCCATGGTTTTCTCTCAAAATAAGTGGGCTTTAAGGATCATCTAACGAAGCCCGTTTACCATCAATTGCAGATACGAATTGTTACCGTCACAACGCAATTGCCGCTTTGATCACCGAAGCTTTGGCAGGCTGATAAGAAGACGGTTATCGCTTTGATCAGAGCTGTTGCGTCGCAAAATTTTTTCGCCAAAACCTGCTGTACCTCGGTTTTTTTTGCCGGTATAGTCTCCATATCCCTATTGCCTTCAAGCATTTAAATGATGGCAATGATTCAAGTTCGGGCCACATCGCCCGTCCTAAGCAGGAATGTATAGCGGGCAGGACATGCGCCATGTGTCGAACGCCGCTGACTCTGCCGGGCCCAATACGACGCCCGGCAGGCACCGCAGTTTGAGCATCGCCCCGTTATCACTTATTCGTAAAGCCAGACATGCCTAATCTCGCAAAACTCCAGATCGCTTTCAAGAACGTTTATGTCCGTATCGGCGCCGCACTGCTGATCGCATTGACGGTCGGGATGGGCATCTATCTGTCCGATGTGCCGCAGGACGCCAGTCCCGTTGTGCACTCGCAAAATATTTCGGAAATCACCGCGCTGGCCGCCAGCAAGGACAAGCTCGAGTACCTGATGGTGGCCAAGCCGCTGTCGGAGTCGCCGCGCTACGTGTTCAAGTTCAAGGGCGCGCCCGAACTGCACGTGGTGAAAGTGCCGAGCACCTCGCACCTGAGCCTGGAACGCGAAGTGCTGCTCAAGAACGCGATTCCGTATTCGATCGCGCGCGAAGATTACCTGGCCACGCACAAGGCTGTGCTGCTCGACGATGGCCAAAACGCCACCGCCGCCGAAGCGACTGCCTTCCTCAAGCGCCACGCGCTCGACATCTTCCTGATCTGCCTGATCCTGTACGCGGTCAAGTTCGGCGTGCCCGGCATGGGCATGAGCGCCTCGGTCATCATGCCGGACAAGCTCAAGGGCAGCATGGACGACTTGATCGGCATGGACGACATCAAGCAGGAAGTGCTGCACCTGGAAGACATGATCCGCAACCGCAGCGAATACAAGTCGCACAATATCGACAAGCCGTTCAACGTGATGCTGACCGGCCCCGCCGGCACCGGCAAGACCAAGCTGGTGGGCTACCTGGCCAAGCGGCTGAACGTGCCCCTGATCCAGGCGTCCGGTTCGGCGCTGGAATCGGGTTATGTGGGCGGCGGCTCCAAGGCCCTCAATGCGCTGTACCGCAAGGCGTGCGCGCGCGGCAGTTGCATCATCTTCCTGGACGAAGCGCAGACCCTGTTCATGCCGCGCGGCCGCGGCGAGAAGAAATGGGAAGACGATACCGCCAACACCCTGCTTGGCCTGCTCGACGGCGTCAAGAGCGACAAGGGGCAGGGCGTGATCTGGGTGGTCGCCTCCAATTTCGACGATGCGTCGGCCGAGATGGACGAGGCGATGCTGCGCCGCTTCTCGGTGAAGATCAATTTCCGCCTGCCGAACAAGGGCGAGCGCGGTGAGCTGCTGAAGAACTTCCTGGGCCGCAAAAAGGCCGGCCTGGTCGACTGGAACAACCTCGATCTGGGCCAGGTGGCCGAGATGACCGCCAACTTGAGTCCCGCCCTGTTGGAGACCGTGGTCGAACGCGCTTCGATGATCTCGATCCAGGAAAAGAGCATCATCAACACCGATTTGATGTTCCGCGCCTTCGAACGCGCCACGCTGGGCTTGACCGACCGCGCCACCACGGCCGAGAAACACAAGCAGCGCGAGCGCGTGGCGCTGCACGAGCTGGGCCACTTCTTCATGCAGATCGATCCGTATCTGCGCCAGGGCATGCCGCTGGCCGAAGTGAAGGAAAAGTCACACCTGCTCAAGATCAGTACCGAATCGGTGTCCAAGCTGGGTGCGCTCGGTTACGTGCTGCAGTCGGGCGACGATGTGTCGCTGCGTACGCTCGAGGAACTGGAGCAGGATGTGATCCAGCTGTACGGCGGCGTGGCGGCCGAGGAACTGTTCTACGGCGCGCGCGGCATTTCGGTGGGCAGCCAGAACGACATCGAAAAAGCGACCAAGATGCTCAACCTGATGGTCAACCGCCTGTCGATGTACTCGCGCTCGAAGATCGACTATTCGCAGCTCAAGAACGAAGGCAGCGGCGAGCACACGATCCGCCAGGTCGAGGAAAAGTCCGATGAGCTCTACAGCTACACGCTGGGCGCGATCCGCGACTACAAGGAGATCATCGAATCGATCAAGGACACGCTGCTCGACCAGTATGTGCTGTCCAAGGATGCCGTGTTCGCCCTGCTCGAAGAGCGCCACGACATGCTGATGGGCCCCATGAGCGGCGGCCACCGCGCCAATCTCAAGCTGTGCACCGAAAGCGCGATGGCGATGTAATCAGTGTGACTGTTCCAGGGCCGCGACAATGTGCGCGGCCATGCTGCGGGCCAGCTCCTGCTCGCCCAGGAACACCGCGCCCAGGCCTTCCTGGCGCAGCAGCGCGGCATCCTGCTCGCTGTGGGTGCGCACCAGCGTCTTGATGGATGGGTTGAGCATGCGCGCGGTCTCGATCATGGCGCGCACGCCGAAGGTGTCGGGCGTGGCGATCACCAGCAGCGCCGCATTGGCGATGTGCGCCTGGATCAGCACCGCCGGCTCGGCCGCGTTGCCCGCCACCGCGGCGATATCGCGCCGGCGCAGCTGGTCCACCAGCTCCCGGTTCTGCTCCGCCACCACGAAATGAATGCCCCGCTCGCCGAGCGCATCGGCGATCATCCTGCCTACCCGTCCGTACCCCACCAGCACCACCTGGCCGCTCAGGCGTTCCTGCGGCATCGTCATGGGCAGCTCGGCCAGAGGATCGGTGGAGCGGTCGCCGCTGGCGCGTTCGCCCAGCCAGCCGTGCAGCGGCGCGACCGCCTTGAACAGCAGGGGATTGAGCGCGATCGAGAGTATGGCCCCCGCCAGGATCAGGCTTTGCCCCTCTGCCGGCAACAGCCCCAGCGACATGCCCATCGCCGCCAGGATGAAGGAAAATTCGCCGATCTGGGCCAGACTGGCGCTTACCGTGAGCGCGGTGTTGAGCGGATAGCGCAGCGCCAGCACCAGCACGAAGGCGGCCAGCGATTTGCCGAACATGATGATCGCCACCACCACCAGCACCCGCAAGGGGCTCTCGACCAGCACCGCCGGGTCGAACAGCATGCCGACCGAGACGAAGAACAGGACCGAGAACGCGTCGCGCAGGGGTAGCGATTCCTCGGCCGCGCGATGGCTGAGCGGCGACTCGCGCAGCACCATGCCCGCGAAGAAGGCACCCAGCGCGAACGACACGCCGAACAGGACCGAGGAGCCGTAGGCGATGCCGACCGCCGCCGCGATCACGGCCAGCGTGAACAGCTCGCGCGAGCCGGTCTTGGCCACGCGCCACAGGAACCATGGGAACAGCTTGCGCCCGACCAGCAGCATGAAGGCCACAAAAGCGGCCACCTGGCCCAGCGTCATCGCCAGCGAGGTCCACAGATTGCCGCCGCTGCCGATGCCGCCCAGGGGGCCGGCCAAGGCAGGCAGCATCACCAGCATCAGCACCGTTACCAGGTCTTCCACCACCAGCCAGCCGACCGCGATGCGGCCGTTGAGGGAGCCGAGCGTGCCGCGGTCTTCGAGCGCGCGCAGCAGCACCACCGTGCTGGCCACCGAGAGCGCCAGCCCGAACACCAGTCCGGCGCCCAGGCTCCAGCCCCACAAGTGGGCCACGCCCATGCCCATCGCGGTGGCGACCGCGATCTGCAGCACCGCGCCCGGCAGCGCGATGGCGCGCACCTCGAGCAGATCGTCGAGCGAGAAATGCAGGCCGACGCCGAACATGAGCAGCATCACGCCGATTTCCGCCAGCTGGCCGGCCATGGCCACGTCGGCCACGAAACCGGGCGTGGCGGGGCCGATCAGGATCCCGGCCAACAGGTAACCGACCAGCGCCGGCAGTTTGAGGCGGACGGCGATCATGCCGAACACCAGCCCGAAACCGAGGGCGGCGGCGATGGTCGTGATCAGGCTCAGGTTGTGGTGCATGGGCGGGGTCTCCTCGGTTGCGCGAGAGTCCAGTATACGGGCATGCGCGATTTGGGGTACGCCAGCCGGCGCGGCGTACTTACGGCGCGGTGGCCAGCATCTGCAGCGACTTGCGCATTGCGGCGCGCACGGCGAGGAATTCGGCCTGGCGTTCGCCTTTGTTCAGGCGGAACAGCATCAAGCCTTCCACCTGCGCCACCATCAGGATCGCGCGCCGCATGTACTCGTCGTCGCCGATGGCGGGATTGAGGCCGCGGATCATGTTGAAGATGGTCTTGCGCTCGCGCGCCAGCATCTTGTCCATCAGGCGCGAGGCAAACGCATTGCGTGAGGCCAGCGCCCACAGCTCGAAGAAGATCGCATGCGTGAGCGGATCGGTGATCTCTTCGAGGAACATGTCGCAGGTCGACAGGAAGCGATCGAGCGGCGAGGCGCTCGGCATGGCCGCCGAAATGGAGTCCATCTTGGACTGGAACACGTCCATCGTGTACAGCAAGAGCGCTTCGAGCAGGGCATCCTTGCTCTGGTAGTAGTGCTGCAGGTTCGACAGGCTCATGCCCGTTTCCGCCGCCACGCGCCGCATCGACAGGCCGGCGTAGCCGTCGGCGGCGAGCAGGGCGCGCGCGGCCTGCAGGATGTCGTGCGCCCGGCCCAGTCCCTTTTCGGTGGTGCCGGACTGCTTGTGCTTGAGCGGATTGGTCAGAATGTCATTCATGCCGCAATTATCGCATGGGGGTATGAAAAGTAGTACGGCTGACCTATAATTGCACCTTTAGGTCGCACGACCTATTTTTCCAATCTACACTGGGTAATCCCTTCAGGAGTCGACGATGAGCCGCAAAGTCTTTGTAACGGGCGTGGGCATGATCCCCTTCGCCAAGCCGGGCGCCAGCGCCCCGTATGACGACATGGGCGCCCTGGCCGCGCGCGCCGCGCTGCAAGACGCAGGTGTGGCTTACGACGACGTCGAGCAGGCTTACGCCGGCTATGTGTACGGCGACTCCACCAGCGGCCAGAAGGCGCTGTATCAGGTGGGCCTGACGGGCATCCCCATCATCAACGTCAACAACAACTGCTCGACCGGTTCGACCGCGCTGTTCCTGGCGCGCCAGGCGGTGGAAAGCGGCGCCGCCGAATGCGTGCTGGTGCTCGGCTTCGAGCAGATGAGCCCAGGCGCGCTCGGCTCTGTCTTCACCGACCGTCCCAGCCCGTTCGACCCGTTCGACGCCGTCACCGACGCCCTGGTCGGCATGCCCGAGATCCCGCTGGCGCTGCGCTACTTCGGCGGCGCGGGCCTGGCCCACATGAAAAAATACGGCACCCCGTTCGACGCCTTCGCGAAAATCCGCGCCAAGGCCAGCCGCCACGCCGTCAACAATCCGCTGGCGCTGTTCCGCAAAGAGGTGACGACCCAGGACGTGCTCGATGCGCCGATGATCTGGCCTGGCGTCATGACGCGCCTGATGGCGTGCCCGCCCACCTGCGGCGCGGCCGCGGCGGTGCTGGTGTCCGAAGACTTCGCCAAAAAGCACAATCTCAAGGCCGACGTCTTCATCGCCGGCCAGGCCATGACGACCGACCGTCCGAGCACGTTCGAGTCGAACGACATGATGCGCGTGGTCGGCTACGACATGAGCCGCGAGGCGGCAGCCAAGGTGTACGCGCAAGCGGGCATCGGCCCGGACGAACTGGATGTGGTGGAGCTGCACGACTGCTTCGCCCACAACGAACTGATTACCTACGAAGCGCTGGGCCTGTGCCCGGAAGGCGGCGCCGACAAGTTCATCAGCGACGGCGACAATACCTACGGCGGCAAGGTCGTCACCAATCCTTCGGGCGGGCTGCTGTCGAAAGGCCACCCGCTGGGCGCGACCGGTCTGGCGCAATGCTATGAGCTGACGCACCAGCTGCGCAACACGGCCGGCGCGCGCCAGGTCGACGGCGCGCGTGTGGCGCTGCAGCACAACCTGGGCCTGGGCGGCGCCTGCGTGGTCACCATGTACAAGGCGGCATGATGATGAACGTGACGGGCAAGGCATCTTCCTGGATGACACCGGAGCTGGAAGGCTTCCGCGACGCGGTACGCCGCTTCGTCGACAGCGAAATCGTGCCGCATCAGGAGCACTGGCGCAAGCAGCAGCACGTGGACCGCGCGCTGTGGGACAAGGGCGGCGAGATGGGCATCCTGTGCGCCGACATCCCGGACGAATACGGCGGCTCGGGCGGCACCTTTGCCCACCAGTCTATCGTGTTCGAGGAACTGGGCTACGTTGGCGACATGGCGTTCGGCATTCACGTTCATGCGATCGTCGCCCACTACATCCTGAACCAGGGCACCGAAGCGCAAAAGCAGAAGTACCTGCCCAAGCTGGCCAGCGGCGAAATGATCGCGGCGATCGCCATGTCGGAGCCGGGCGCAGGCTCGGACCTCAAGGGCATTCGCACCACCGCCGTCAAGGGCGCCGACGGTTACCTGGTCAACGGTTCCAAGACCTTTATTTCGAACGGCTACATGGCCGACTTGATCGCGGTCGTCGTCAAGACCGATCCGGATGCCGGCGCCAAGGGCGTGTCGCTGCTACTGCTCGAGACCAAGGGCAACCCGGGTTTCAGGGTTGGGCGCATTCTGGAAAAGGTCGGACAAAAGGGACAGGATACCTGCGAGCTGTTCTTCGACAATGCCCACGTGCCGTTCGAGAACGTGCTGGGCGGCGTCGAAGGCAAGGGCTTCGCCCAGCTGATGACCGAGCTGCCGTACGAGCGCACCATCCTGGGCGTGGCCGGCGTGGCCGCCATCGAGCGCGCATTGCAGCTGACGGTCGATTACACGCGCGAGCGCAAGGCCTTCGGGCAGACGCTGATGGACATGCAGAACACCCGCTTCGTGCTGGCCGAGATCAAGACCGAAGCGACGGTGGCGCGCATCTTCATCGACCGCTGCATCGAAGACACGATCGCCGGCGAGATGGACACCGTGCGCGCCTCGATGGCCAAGTACTGGATCTCCGACCTGCAGTGCAAGGTAGTCGACCAGTGCGTGCAGCTGTTCGGTGGCTACGGCTACATGCTGGAATACCCGATCGCGCAGATGTACGTGGACGCGCGGGTGCAGCGGATCTATGGCGGCGCCAATGAGATCATGAAAGAAATCATCGCACGCTCACTGTAAGGGAAACGACATGGCCGGACCACTGGCAGGTGTACGCGTGATCGAAATGGTGGGCTTGGGACCGTGTCCCTTCGCCGCCATGATGCTGGCCGATATGGGCGCGGAAGTGATCCGCATCGACCGCAAGGCGGTGCCGGGCGCGCCCAACCCGTTCCCGATGCTGGGCACGAAATACGACGTGATGGCGCGCGGTCGCCGTTCGCTGGCGCTCGACCTCAAGCAGCCGGCCGCGCGCGAGGTGGTGCTCAAGATGATCGAGAGCGCAGATATCCTGATCGAAGGGTTCCGTCCCGGCGTGATGGAGCGCCTCGGCCTGGGCCCGCAGCCGTGCCAGGAGCGCAATGCGGCGCTGGTATACGGCCGCATTACCGGCTGGGGGCAGGAAGGCCCGCTGGCGCAGGCAGCCGGTCACGACATCAATTACATCGCCCTGACCGGCATGCTGCACGCGATGGGGCGGGCCGATACGCCGCCGGCGCCGCCACTGAACCTGGTGGGCGACTTCGGCGGCGGTGCCATGATGCTCGCCTTCGGCGTGGTGTGCGCCGCACTGGAAGCGAAAAGATCGGGCAAGGGACAGGTGGTGGACGCCGCCATGACCGACGGCGCCGCGTTGCTGGGCGCGATGATGTACGGCTTTCGCGCCTACGGCGCCTGGAGCGACGCGCGCGCATCGAACCTGCTCGACGGCGGCGCGCACTTCTACGATACCTACGCCTGCGAGGACGGCAAGTTCATCTCGATCGGCGCGATCGAGCCGCAGTTCTACGCGCAGCTGCTAGCGCTGGCCGGCATCGACGATCCGGCCTTCAAAGCGCAGATGGATCCGCGCCAGTGGCCGGACCTGTGCGGGAAGCTGGCCGCCGTATTCGCGCAGCGCAGCCGCGACAGCTGGTGCCAGCTGCTCGAAGGGACCGACGTGTGCTTCGCGCCCGTGCTTGACATGGCCGAAGCGCCGCAGCATCCGCACAATGTGGCGCGTGCCACCTTTGTGGAAGTGGGCGGCGTCACGCAGCCGGCGCCCGCGCCACGTTTCAGCCGCACCGTGCCGGAGATGGGCATCACGCCGGCGCTGCCAGGGCAGCACAGCAAGGCGGTATTGGCCGACTGGGGCTGGCCGCAGGATGCGATCGAGGCGCTGGCAAAGCAGGGGATCATCTAGGGCTGCATGGTGTACCATGGGCCCATACCAATTTCGCGCCAGGCCTCGCAATGGACAACACGCTGACCGATGGACTGCTTGCCTCTTTCGAGATTACCCAGGTTCCCGGACGCGACCTGTTCGTGGTCGCCAAGTATCTGGTTCCGACCAATGCCTATCTGGCGCAGGGATGCCTGGTGGCCGCCGGCATTCCGGCGGTGGTGGCCGACGCCAATCACGCGCAAGCCGATCAACTGATCCTGCCGGCCATGGGCGGGGTGCGGGTGCTGGTCCCGCAAGCGCACATCGAGCAATCGCAAGCGGTGCTGGAGGCGCTGGCGCGCGGTGAATTCGCGCTCGACGACGATGCCGACGTCGGTGATACTCTTCCATGAAAAACGCCCTGCATCGGCAGGGCGCTGTCGCTCACACCAACAGGCTTACTTCTGGGTGGCCTTCACTTCCTTTTGAATCAGCTGGTCCAGCGCGGTGGACGTGTTTTTTGCCTGGCACGAGCCCGGGGTGCCGGTGCCGCCTTGCTGGGCCAGCGTGCTGGCATCGACGCCGCACACGGCTGCCGCTACGCCGACAGGCGCCTGGATCGTGGTGGGGAGTTTGGTGGCGTCGGCATTGATGTTCTTGGCGACGGTGGTGGCCACGCCGCTGATGTCGACGGAGATCATGTTGGACTGCTGAGCTGAAGCGAGCGGTGCGTAGCACAGGGCGACGGCGGAGGCCATGGTGGCCAGTGCGAGGGTTGCTTTAGTCATGTGGTTCCTTCAATTTCAGATTGACAGAATCATCCGGAAAGCCCGCCGTTGCTGGAACGGCATGGATGAAGCGAGTTCGCAGTATCGGCCAATTCCAAACTTAGCTGGACAGTTTGTTACATGCCCTTACAAGCTTCCAAAAGGCATTATTTTCCACGACAAAACTTCGATTTACGCCAGTAATCGCTAGGTGCGTTTTTGTCAGCCTACTCGTCCGTCTGTTCGCTCCACGCTTTCGCGCCAAGCAAAATCAGCTTCAATTGCTGCACAAAGTTTTCCGCCATCTCATCCTCGAGCAGCGGCTGGCCGGCTGGCAAATCGAGGATGTCGGTGGCGGCGGCCAGCATGGTCATCACGATCAGGCCGCACATCATTTGCAGGCGCGGGGTCGACAATTCGCGGTACAGGCCGAGCGCGCGGAAATCCTGCGCCATTTCGTTGGTGAAGTGGGTGACGTCATTGCGGATCGCCAGGCGCAGCACGCGGCTGCCGCCCGAGCGCTCGCTCGAGATGAACTGGAACTGCAGGCGGTTCGCCTTAACATACTCCTGATACACCTTGACCGAGCGGCGCACCATGCTGCCATGTTCGACATTGACCTGGCGCGCTTCGCGCAGCAAGCGGCGCAAGGTGATGCCCATTTCCTCGACCAGCTCCAACCCCAGTTCATCGGTATTGCGGAAGTGACGGTAGAAGGCGTTCGGCACCATGCCGGCCTGGCGCGCGATCTCGCGCAGCGCCAGCCCGCTGAAACTGCGCCCTTCGCCCACCAGCGTGAGGGCGGCGTTGAGCAGGGCGCGGTGCGTGACGGCCTTGCGTTCGCTGCGGCTGAGTAGGTCGTTATCGGAGTCTGGCATGGTGGCTTGGGTGTACGGGCGTTACCGCATTCTACAGGCTCTTTTCAGAGCCATTCTTCTAAATCCTCGCCCGTTTCTTGACTTTGAGTGTACAAGTGTACACAATGCAGGCTGTTCAAATCCGGCATTCCCTTTTCGATGACAACAATCCGCACGGCGATCGCCGGCCTGGCCGACATGTTCGCCTACCCGCTGCGCCATTCGCACTACCTGGAGCTGGTCAACCCGCTGTGGACCCGGCACGTGCTGATGGCCCGTGTGGAGGCCGTGCATCCCGAGACCGCCGACAGCGCCACGCTGACCCTGCGCCCCGGGCGCGGCTGGCGTACCCACCGCGCCGGCCAGTTCGTGCGCCTGGGCGTGCCGATCGAAGGCAAGCGCCACACCCGTACCTATTCGATCTCGTCGGCCCCGGCGCGCGAGGACGGCTGCATCACCGTCACCATCAAGGCGATCGAAGGCGGGCGCGTGTCGCGCCAGCTGGTCAGCGGTGTGAAGGTGGGCGACTACCTGCCGCTGGGCGAACCGCAGGGTGAATTCACGATTCCCGATTCGATGCCCGTGCATCCGCTGTTCATCACCGGCGGCAGCGGCATCACGCCCGTCATGAGCATCCTGCGCAGCTATGTGCTCGAATACGACATCATTCCCGATGCAGTGCACATGCACTACGCCCCGCATGCGGACGACGTCATTTTTGGCGCGGAACTGAGCCAGCTGCAGGCAAAGCAGCGCCACTACCAGCTGCACCGCTATTACACGCGCGCCGTCCCGGGCGCGGCCAGCGTCCACTTCAGCGCGCAACAGCTGGAAGCCGCATGTCCCGACTGGCGCGAGCGCGAGGTATGGGCCTGCGGTCCGGCCGCGATGCTCGACGCGGTTGAAGCCCACTGGGCGCAAGCGGGCCTGTCGCGTCAGCTGCACACCGAGCGCTTCCACGCCAAGGTGGCCGAAGCGCCGGCCGAGGGCGTAAAAGCCGGGCGCGTCTTCTTCGCGTCCAGCGGCGTGACCGCGAAATCGGACGGCACGACCTGCCTGCTGCTGACGGCGGAAAACGCGGGTCTCAACCCCGCCCACGGCTGCCGCATGGGTATCTGCCACGGCTGCAACACAACGCTGGTCAGCGGCTGCGTGCGCGATACGCGCACCGGCGACCTGATTGCCGAAGCAGGCGACAAGGTGCAGGTGTGCGTCTGCACCGCCGTCGGCGACGTCGAGCTGGCGCTGTAACTTTTAACTGGAACAGGACACACCATGGCCATACCCGCTCACCTGAGCCCCACCGACATTGACGCCTTCGGACGCGAGATCGAGGCAATCCGCAGCGAAGTGATGGACAGCCGCGGCGAGCGCGATGCCCGCTACATCTACCGCCTGATCAAGGTCCAGCGCAGCATGGCGCTGGGCGCACGCCTGGTGATTTACGCCAGCCTGGCCTTCCTGCCGCAGTGGGGCCATGCGCTGGCCATGTGGAGCATCTTCTGGCCCTTGATCGCGCTCGGCACCGTCATGCTCGGCAGCGCCAAGATCCTGGAGAACATGGAGATCGGCCACAACATCTCGCACGCGCAGTGGGACTGGCTGCGCGACCCGGCGATCCAGTCGGGCAGCTGGGAGTGGGATCACGTGTGTCCGTCGGACCAGTGGAAGCATTCGCACAACGTCAAGCACCACACCTGGACCAATGTGTTCGGCAAGGATGCGGACGTGGGCGGCTACGGTTTGCTGCGCCTGTTCTCGGCTCAGCGCTGGAAGCCGTTCAACCTGGGCAATCCGCTGTGGGCGCTGCTGCTGGCAATTCTGTTCGAGTGGGGTATCGCGATCCAGGAGCTGGAACTGGGCCGCATCCTCAAGGGCCGCATGAGCTGGGCCACCATCCGCCCGATGTGGCTGCGCACGCGCGAAAAGATGCTGCGTCAGATCCTCAAGGACTACATCCTGTTCCCGCTGCTGGCCGGGCCCTTCTTCTTGTACGTATGCGGCGCCAACGCAGTGGCCAACGTGATCCGCAATCTGTGGACCTACCTGATCATCTTTTGCGGCCACTTCCCGCGCGACGTGCACGTGTTCACCCGCGACGACGTGGAAAACGAAACGCGTTCGCGCTGGTATGTGCGCCAGCTGCTCGGCTCCTGCAATATCGGCGGCGGCAAGCTGTTCCACATCATGAGCGGCAACCTCAGTCACCAGATCGAGCACCACCTTTTCCCTGACATGCCGAGCAACCGCTATCCCGAGATCGCGCCGCGCGTGCGCGCCCTGTGCGAGCGTTACAAGCTGCCGTACAACACGGGATCGCTGTCGCGCCAGTTCGGCACCACCGTGTGGCGCATCGTGCGCATGAGCTTCCCCGGCTACAGCCCGTTGCTGGACGGGCCACCGCCGGTGCGCATCAAGGCTGCTGCATGAACGATCGGTCGCCTTCGATCCGATAGCCGGCCAAGGGCGCCGCTTCCTGTACGGTGATAGGCTGTACCGGAACGCCCAGGCACTTGCCGAGGAAGGCTTCCGACAGCGCGTAGAACTGCGCGCGGCCGGGATACAGGCCGTGGCCGGCTTCCGGCATCTCCACGAAGGTATAACGCGGGTTGGCGGCCAGCATGTCGCTGGCGAACTGGCGGTTATCGTCGAGGTAGGTGATATCGTCTTTCCCGCCATGCAGGTGCAGGACCGGGATCGCCTTGAGCGTGTCGATGTGCGATGAAGGCGACATGCGGGTCATCGCTTCCTTCTCGCCCGCCACGCGCGTGTCCCCCACGCGCTGCAGGATGTCCGACCCTTCCCCGTATTTTTTGAACAGCCGGTCGCCGAACTTGACGATGTCCATCGACGCGGAATCGACGACGGCGCAGCGCAGCGGCGTGCCGGTTGCGGCCAGGTGCATGGTCAGGTAGCCGCCGAAGCTGGTACCCATGCCCGCAACCCGGCTCGGATCGAGCGGGAAGTGCGCCAGCGCGTGGGCCAGGCCCGCGTTGACATCTTTGGGAATGTCGCCGGCCCACTGGCGCGCATCCATCTGCAGGAACCGTTCTCCGAAACCGGACGAGCCGCGGTAGTTGACGCTGACGACGGCAATGCCGCGGTTGGTCAGCCAGAAGCGCTGCGCATCGAACGCGGCGAAGTCGCGCTGGGCTGGTCCGCCATGCACCATCAACACCGCCGGGCAGCGTTTGCTCTCGCACACGCCGGCACGTGGCATCGCTACATGGCCCGAAAGCGCCAATCCGTCGGCGCCCTTGAACGAGAACGGGCGCACCCGCAGATCGGGTGAATCGACGTAGGCAAACACCTCGGGCGGCAGCGGCGTGATTCTTTTCGTCGCGCGCTCGAAGCTGACCATGCGCGGCGTGCCGTCGCGGTGCAGGTACGCGACGACCCAAGAGCGGTCATTCGGCGAGCGGGCGAGAATGGTCGGGAAGCCGTTTTCGCCGGCGCCCAGAAGCGCCAAATCGGGAGCGACTTTCGGATTGATGATCACGTGCCGCGGTGCGTCTGATTCGATGTCGGCAAAGTCGGGCGCCAGCGTGATCGGATCGAGAATCACCTTGTCGATATCGACCTGCGCCTGGAGCACCGATTTGCGTTCGCCGGTGGCTGTGTCGAGCGAGAACAGGCCCAGCGTGTCCTGGCCGTGGGAGGACAGGATCCATGCCCGTCCATCGCTCGACACAGACACCAGGCCGCCACCGTGGCGCATGTCCTGTGCGGTGAGCTTGACGCTGCCGCGCGTTGCCGCGTCGGCGCCGGCGCTGAAGACCCATTCACGGCCCGGCGCCATGTGGAAGTAGCGCTTGCCATTGGCGAGGTGGCCGGGAAGATGGTCGCCGGCCGCCGTGGCGTCGACCAGGTCGCCGTCCGGACTGAGGTCCTGTTCCTTGCCATCCTTGCGATAGCGTTCGTAGGTGAACGCATAGTTATTGGTGGGCCGGCCGAAGGCGAAGGCTTGCTGGTACGCGGTGCCGGTCAGCAGAGTGAGCTGGCCCGACTCGGCATCGAAGCGATAGAGCAGCGCGCCCTTGTCGGTCCCGACCGAAACGATCAACGCATCGGCGCCGCGGGTCCACCGGTAGTACTGGCCGCGCGATCCCGGCGGCAGGCCGAGGCTCTTGGGCGCGCCGCCGGATACCGGGAAGATGCGCAGCTTGCCATCGCTGACGGCAGTCGAGGCGATCCATTTTCCCGACGCGCTGATCGCAGGCAGGCTGTGAGTGACGGAATTGAAGATGTCGCTGCGCGCGGGCAGGGGCGCTGCCTGCAGGCAGAAGCTGGCGCCGGAAAGCAGCAGCGCGGTCAGTTTGTACATGCGGGGTCCGTGAAATGGGCGGGTCCACATCATGTGCTTGCCGGCGTAACGTTGTCAATATGTCATACGCCGTGCGGCAGCCCCAGGTTTTGATTGGCCGGCACCGCGATGTCGAGCAGGCGTGGCTTGGGCAAGTCCAGCGTCGCCATCAGCGCGCAGAAATCGTCCTTGCTGCGCTTGGCCAGACGGGCGTTGTGGCGCTTTTCCCAGCCGATGGTCGATACCGACTGGCCGTTGTAATCGTGGCCCGGCCACACGCGGGTGGTGTCGGGCAGCGCGAACAGCTTGCCGGTGACGCTGTCGTACAGCGCTTGCGCACTGCCGCTCTGGAAGTCGGTGCGCCCGCAACCGTCGATCAGCAGCGTGTCGCCCGTAAACAGGTTGTCGCGCCACAGGTAGCTGACGCTGCCGGCCGTGTGGCCCGGGGTGTGCAGCACCGTGATCTGGTCGTCGGCGCCAAAGCCGATGATGTCGCCGTCGTTGAGCTGCAGCTCGGCCGGGGCGATGCCGCAGCCGGATGGCACGGCGGCCTGGGCGCCGGTGAGCACACGCAGTTTGCCGGCCGATGTGACGTGATCGGCATGGGCGTGCGTCTCCAGGACGTAGGCCAGTTTGACGCCGAGCCGCTCGAGATGCTTGAGGTCGCGATTGCAGTGGCGTTCGACCGGGTCGATGATGACGGCCGCGCGCTGATCGTCGGCGATGAGAATGTAGGTGAAGGTCGACGATTCGACATCGAACAGCTGGACGAGGTTGGGGTGCATGGTGCTTCTCCTGTTAGATTGCCGAGCGAACCAGCATGCCGACGGCGACCGCCGCCGACACCGCGGAAAAACCGATCTGAAGCTGGGGGCCGGCGAGTCGCGCCGCCACAGCGCGCCCGGCCAGCATGCCGGCCAGCGCGCCGGCGGAAAACGGCAGCGCGACGGCCCACAGCATGCCGCCGGTGGCCGCGCTGGCCAACACGCCGGCCGCCGACACCAAGGCGATGACGGCCAGCGATGTCGCCACGACCGAGGCCATCGTCAGATCGGTAAAGCGCTGCAGGGCCGGCACCATCACAAAGCCGCCGCCCACGCCCAGCAGTCCTGACAGCAGGCCGGCCAGCGCACCTGACAGCGCCAGCGCGCGCGCGCAACTGCGGGTCCAGATGAAGCGTCCGGCGGCGGCGTCGCGCTGACAGGCATGCGCGGGCGCGTTGCACGCTGGGGCGGACGGGCGCGTCGCCTGGCGCCAGCCACGGTAAGCCACCAGAAGCAGCACCACGGCGAACAGGGCGCCCAGCGCGCGCTGGGCGATCCGGTGCGCGAGCCACAGGCCCAATGGCGAGATGAGCACGCCGGCGCCGGCAATGAGCAGCGCGGCGCGCCAGCGCACGATCCCCTGGCGCAGTCCGAGCAGCGCGCCTAGCGCCGCCGCCATGCCCACCGCCAGCAGTCCGATCGGCCCGGCCTGCGCCACGCTCAGCGGAATGCCGAAGACGAGCAGCGGCACGGCGAGAATGCCGCCCCCGGCGCCCGTGAGTGCCAGGATCACACCGATGATCAAACCCAGGGCAAGTGCGGTGAGCATGGCGGCGCCGTCCTCACAAAGGCTGCTTGCGGGCGCGCGGCAGGCGTTCGAGCAGTTCGAAGATCGCCATGCCGACCAACATGGCCGCGCCGAAGATGAGCGGCTTGGCGCCGCCGGTGACGAGCGATGCCAGCGCCGGACCAGGGCAATACCCGGCCAGGCCCCAGCCGGCACCGAAGGCCAGGCTGCCGAGCAGCAGGCGGCGGTCGATATGGACGGCGGTCGGCAGACGCATGGCGTCGCCCAGCAGCGAGCGGGTGCGCTGCGCGGCAAAGCGGAACGCGAACAGCCCCACAACTATGGCGCCGCCCATGACGAAGGCGAGCGACGGATTCCACGGCCCGCCCAGATTCAGAAAGCCGATCACTTTCGACGGATCGGTCATGCCGGAGACGATCAGGCCGATGCCAAAAATGAGGCCGGCCACAAGTGCGATGACGATGTGCATGGTGGCTCCTTAACCGATCAGGTGGCGGACGATGAACACGGTCGCGAAGCCGGCCGCCATGAAGGCGGCGGTCGCAACCAGCGAGCGCGGCGACAGGCGCGAGATGCCGCACACGCCGTGACCGCTGGTGCAGCCGGCGCCGTAGCGCGTGCCGATGCCGACCAATAGTCCGGCCGCGATCAGGGTGGCGCTGCCGGCGTCGACGCGCACTGTGGGCAGCGGCGCAAACAGGGTGTAGACGAGCGGCGCGCCGATCAGGCCGAGCAGAAAGGCAATGCGCCAGGCGACGTCGTCCCTGGGCCACTGCAGCAAGCCGCCCAGAATGCCGCTGATGCCGGCAATACGGCCATTGAACAGGACGAACAGGGCTGCGGAAAAGCCGATCAGGATGCCGCCGGCGAGCGACATCCACGGCGTGAAGTGGGGCCAATCAATCATCGTGACGCTCCTTGTGGTTGGGGGCAATACAGCTGATAGAGCACTTGCAGCACGGCCAGCGCCTCGTCGCTGGCGACGCTGTAGTAGATTTGCTTGCCTTCGCGCCGGGTCGTGACCAGCGCCTCGTCGCGCAGCACGGCGAGCTGCTGCGACAGGGTGGGCTGCCCGATACCGGTCATGTGTTCGAGCTCGCTCACGCACAGCGGCCCCTGCGTAAGCTGGCACAGCAGCAGCAGCCGGTCGCGGTTGGCGAGCGCCTTGAGCAAGCCGCAGGCCTGGCCGGCGGCCGCTTGCATCAAGCTCGGATCGAATGGCGGGTGGGGTGTCATGTTGCTGCATCCTTGGAGTCGGCTCAGGATACATTATACATAAAAATAGAATATGAGTTTATAGACTGTTTATTGCGCGCATGCGCCATTTGACTGCTTCCGCCCACAACAGACTCAGCGCGCTGGCCGCGAGCATGGCCGCCATCAAGGTCCAGCCGGGAACCGCGAACAGGAACAGCGAGCGCAGCAGTGCAATGCCGAGGACCAGCGCCAGCAATACGAGGGCGGCCCCTGCGATGAGAGCAAACGTGCGGTTGCTGGCCCGGTCGCGGCGCCAGGCCGGTTGTGCCCATGCGCGGTTGACGTAAATGAGGCCCAGGTTCGACAGCACGAGCGCGCAAAAAGTGGCGGCGCGCGCCGCCTGCTCGCCGTGACCGTAGGCGAGGGCGAAGCCGTTCAGGGCCAGCAGCAGCGCCAGCACGCCGACGCCCTGGAGCAGTCCGCGCAGCAGCACGGCACGGTCGAACAGGCGCGCGGCGCTGGGGCGCGGCGGGGCGCGCATGATGTCGTCCTCGGCCGGTTCGGCCTCGAAGATGACCGAGCAGGCGGGGTCGATGATGAGCTGCAGGAACAGCACATGGACGGGCATCAGCAGCATCGGCCAGTCCAGCAGCACGGGCAGCATCGACAGGCCCACGATCGGCACATGGACCGCGACCACGAAAGCGATGGCCTTGCGCAGATTGGCGAACACGCGGCGTCCGTGCTGCACGGCCGTCACCAGCGAGCCGAAATCGTCATTGACCAGCACCAGCGCGGCCGCTTCGCGCGCGACGTCGGTGCCGCGTGCGCCCATGGCAACGCCGATATCGGCCGCCTTGAGGGCGGGCGCGTCGTTGACGCCGTCGCCGGTCATGGCCACCACGTCGCCGCATGCCTGGAAGGCTTGCACGAGGCGCATTTTCTGGGCCGGCTGGACCCGGCAAAACAGATGCGTGGCGGCCAGGCGCGCGCGCAGTTGGGCGTCGCTCAGGTCGGCCAGTTCGGCCCCGGTCATGCTGGCGGCGCCGTCGGCCAGTCCGGCCTGGCGCGCGATCGACAGCGCCGTGGCCGGGTGGTCGCCCGTGATCATCACCACCCGGATCCCGGCCGTGCGGCAACGCGCGATGGCGGCCGGCACGTCGGGCCGCAGCGGGTCTTCCAGCGCGACCAGGCCCAGGAATTCGAAGTCGAAATCGTGCTGGTTTTCCGGCAGGGTGGCGGCGTCGAACAGCGCGCGGGCCACGCCCAGCACGCGCAAGCCGTCGCGGGCCAGACGTTCGACTTCGCGCGCGATGGCGGCGCTGCGCGCGGGCGCAAGGTGGCACAGATCCATCACCGATTCGGGCGCCCCTTTTGCGGCGATCATTTTCCCGCGCAGGTCGGGCGACTGCCAGACGCGCGACATGGCCAGCATCTCGCGCGAGAGCGGATAGTCGTCCAGCAGCGTCCAGTCGCCGTGCAGATGCTCGGTATTGGCCAGCAGCCGCTGGCCGGCGTCGGCAATGGCAAGTTCCATGGGATCGAAGGCGCGGCGGTGGCTCGCCAGCACGGCAAACTCGAGCACGTCGTGCAGCGATTCGGGCAGCGTCTCGTCGGCCGCGCCGGCGATTTTCCGGGCGGCGGTTTCGTTCCAGATGGCGCGCACGGTCATGCGGTTCATGGTCAGGGTGCCGGTTTTGTCGACGCACAGCAAGGTGGTTGCGCCCAGCAGTTCGATGGCGGGAATGCGGCGCGCCAGCACGTTTTCGCGCGCCAGGCGCCACGCGCCCAGGCCCAGAAAAATGGTCAGCACGACCGGCAATTCCTCGGGCAGGATGGCCATGGCCAGGGTCAGGCCGGCCAGCACGCCGTGCAGCCAGTCGCCGCGCACATACCAGTACAGCAGGGACAGGATCAGTGCCAGCGCCAGGCCCGCCAGGGCCACCGTTCGCACCACGCGCCGGGTTTCCTGCTGCACCGGCGTCGCTTCGTTGCCGATGGCGGCGAGCGAGGCGCCGATCCGGCCCAGCGCGCTGCGCGCGCCAGTGGCGATCACCAGGCCGCGGGCTGTGCCTTGCGTGACCAGGGTGCCGGAAAAGACGTGGACGCGCGACTCGGTGGACGGCGGTTCGGGCGGCGCAGCGCCCGCCACGGCAGCGAACTTGGGGACCACCGCCGCTTCGCCGGTGAGCATCGATTCATCGAGCGTCAGGTTGGACGCTTCGAGCAGGCGCAGGTCGGCCGGAACGCGCTGGCCTTCGGAGAGCAGGACATGGTCGCCGCACACCAGTTCATGCGCGGCGATGGCGCGCGCTGCGCCGTCGCGCACTACCAGTGCGAGCGGGCTGGATAATTCGCTGAGGGCGGCCATGGCATTGTCGGCGCGCCGCTGCTGGACGAAGGTCATGGCGATGACGACGAACACGAAGCCGAGCAGCATCAGCGCTTCGCCGCGGTCGCCCAGCAGCAGATAGATGGCGCTGCACGCGACCAGCAGCAGGAACATCGGTTCGGAAGCGACCTCCGCGAACAGGCGCAGCAGACCACGCTGGCGCGCCGACGGCAAGGCGTTGGCGCCGTCCTGGGCCAGGCGTGCGGCGGCCTGCGCCTCGGTCAGGCAGGCGGTTACGGCGGCGTTCGAGTCGGTCACGACGGTCTCCCTGGCCTGGCTGCGCTGCGGCAGCGTCCGCGCCGAGTCTAACATGGGGGCATTGGCAGCGAGCCTGGAGCGCACCGGCATCGGAGGAGGGCCGGACCGGGAGTTGCGCGACCGCTATCTGCGCGGCAAGTCGTTATTGCGACATGGAACGAGAGTGCCACTGCCGGCATCATCAATTGAGTCTCGACAATCGAAATCTTGTCAGTATTTATTACACCTCAAACTGCCTCACTGGAATATATGGCCCGAAATCAAGGGCTTACTTGAATGGCCTGATTCTTGCACCCGTACGGTCCCGTTATTCCGATTGCATAAATTCGACGTTTGGAGGCGCATGATGAATGTGAAAAACCTGCTTGCCGCGTGTTTCATTTCGATCGGCACCATGATGACGGGTGCGGCGCTGGCAGCCCCGGTCCTGGTGTTTTCAACCGACTTCGACGGCGTTTTGCCTGCCGCCATATCTCCGGGCTCCGCGACCTTGACCGGCGTGCAAGGCTTCGACGGACTGGGCCCGGTCGGCAACCAGTTCGGAGGGAACTTCTTGCGCAGTGCGACAGGCAACACGGTCATGCTCACCCTGAACGGCTTGCCCGCCCATGACACGATCAGTCTCTCCTTCCTGTTTGCGGCAATCGATTCGCTCGACGGCACGGGCACCTTCCCGGCGGGTGATTTCTTCAAAATTGTCTTCGACGGCAATACGCTGTTTAGCGAATCGTTCGCCAACGCCGATCCCAGTCAAATCCAGAGCTATGTGCCGCCAGCCGGCGTGGAGTTGGCGCGCCATGCCAATCTCGGTTTCTCCGGGCCCGGCGGCTTTTACACGGACAGTGCTTACAACTTCGGGGCCGACTCCACCTTCGCCAACTTTGCCCATACGGCGTCGTCGGTCACGATCGAGTTCTTCATCTTCGGCGTAGGCAACCAGAGTCTCGATGACGAATCGTGGGCAATGGATAATCTGCGCGTGAGCGTGACTACCCGCGCCGGCCAGGTGCCGGAGCCGGCGTCAGGCGTGCTGCTGCTGATCGCTGCGGCCGGCATGCTGGCGGTATACTTCGCTCGCCGCAAAGTCTGAGCCCGCCGGAGGAGTTCAGTTGCGATAGGCAATGCCCAGCGAAGCGCTCGCCCCATTGGCGCGGCGCGTGAGCGGACTGTCGGCGGCGTCGCCCAGCAGGCGCGACACGCCGACATTGCCGAACGCGATCCAATGACGCGTGAGCGCGGTCGTCAAGCCCGTTCCCAGATGGACGTCGCGCAAGCCCGCGCCAGGGGCGAACGGCCGCAGGCCGCTCTGGAGCGCCTGTTCGTCGCTGATGCCGAAATAGGTTGTCATGTTGCGCTTGCTGGCCAGGGTCACACCGAGGCCGGTGGTCCATTCGAGATTTGGCGTGAGCCAGCGCCGGTGACCGAGATCGACGCTGACCAGCGCGCCGCCGCCACGCCCCAGCAGGTCCTGGGAGACGTTGCCGCCAATGGACCACTGCTGGTTGATGGTATAGGACGCGTAAATGCGTCCGCGCAGAGTGCGCTTCACATCGGGCAGGCCTTGCAGATAGGGCGAGTCGCTGGCCTTGCGCCCGCTGTCGAAGCGCAGCGCGGCGCCGAGATGCCAGTCCTTGGTGCCAAGCAGTTCCGTGCTCGCGCCCGGTCCCGGGGCATCGGTGGCGAAGCCGAGCACGGCACTGGCGCGCGAAGAACTGAGACGCCAGCGGCCATACTGATAAGCCCAGAGCGGGCGCAGCTTGACTTTGCTTTGATCCGATCCGGAATACTCGGCGGACGACATGGAGGTCAAACCGAGCACGAAGTGCGATTGCGTCAAGGTGGTATCGACCACATCGTCGGCCCTGGCGGGCAGGCTCAAGGCGACCAACAGCAGGCCGACGCGATGCGCGTATCGTTGCATGGGCATGATCCTTTCAATCGCGAAGACTTTCGACATGGCAGGCAAGCTGCTGCTATCGAGAAACCAGTCTACCGTAATTGTAACGCCGCGCAATTTTTTGTGACCTTGTCGGCTCGCCTTCCGCCATTTGACGCAAAAAAGCCGCAGTCTCTTGGCGAGAACTGCGGCTTCTTCATCTTCCTGATCCTTTGGAAGAAGTATTCTTGGTGGTGATAGGTGGACTTGAACCACCGACCCCAGCATTATGAATGCTGTGCTCTAACCAACTGAGCTATATCACCCAACAGCCGAGCATTATAGGCACATCCAAACGGTCTGTCAAGCCGCGCCCACTAATTCGTTTTGCGCGCCGCGATCGCATCGAGCATGGTGCCGGCGGTATTGTCAGCCAAACAATCGATCACCACGCGTTCCGGCATCGCGCGCAGCCAGGTCAACTGGCGCTTGGCCAACTGGCGGGTGGCGATGATGCCGGTCTCGCGCAGGCCGGCGCGGTCAATGCTGCCGTTGAGGTATTCCCACGCCTGGCGGTAGCCCACGCAGCGCATGGAGGGCATGGCCGGGTTCAGGTCGCCGCGCGCGCGCAGACCCGCGACCTCGGCCACGATGCCACCGTCGTCGCTGGCGCCGAGCATCTGGTCGAAGCGGGTGGCGATGCGCTGATGAAGCACGGCGCGGTCGGACGGTTCGAGGGCGAACGAGAGCAGATCGAAAGGCAGCTCCAGCGCTTCGCGTCCGGTGAGCAGTTCCGACATCGGACGTCCGCTCAGTTCAATGATTTCGAGGGCGCGGTTGATGCGCTGCGCGTCGTTCGGCTTGAGCCGCTCGGCGGTGACCGGATCGAGCGCGCGCAGCTTCTCGTGCATGCCTGGCCAGCCGATGGCGGCCGCTTCCTGCTCGATGCGCGCGCGCAGGGCGACGTCGGCGGTGGGCAAGTCATCGAGGCCGGCGGTCAAGCCTTTGAAGTACATCATCGTGCCGCCCACCAGCAGCGGCAGCTTGCCGCGCGCGCTGATCTCGTCGACCAGCTGCAGCGTCGCGGCGCGGAACTGGGCCACCGAGTAGGCTTCGGTCGGGTCGATGATGTCGATCAGGTGGTGCGGGGCGCTGGCCAGTTCTTCGGCGCTGGGCTTGGCGGTGCCGATGTCCATGCCGCGATAGACCAGGGCCGAATCGACCGAGATGATTTCGGCCGGGATCTTGCTCGCGATGGCCAGCGCGGCAGCGGTCTTGCCCGACGCGGTGGGGCCCATGATGGCGACGGCGAGCGGCTTCACGATGCCGCCTTCACGGTGCGCTCGCCCAGCAGGCGCGAGGAAGCGAAGATGCACGCGCCCAGCGTGCAGGCGATGGTCGCCAGCGGATACAGGGTGCCGTTGAACGACGCCCCGACAGCGGTGCCGACCATGAACGCGACGCTCATGTACAGGGCGCCCATCAGGCCCGCGGCGGTGCCGGCCTGCTTGGGGAAAGGCGTGACCGAGCCCGATTGCGAGACCGGGAAGTTGACGCCGTGCGCCAGCATCGTCAGGAACATGGCGCCCGTCACCAGCGCCCAATGGGCCACGCCGAAGCCGACCGCCGTCAGGAACAGGGCGCCGGCCGCCAGCGACATGGTGGTGCCGATGCGCAGCGTGATGGCCGGGCCGAATTTGGGCAGCAGGTGACGGCATACGATGGTGCCGCTCATGTAGCCGGACACGCCGAACGCGAAGCAGAAGCCGAACATCGCGGTCGGCACCTGCAGGATGCGGATCAAGACCGGCGACGAGCCCGAAATGAAAGCGAAGATCGAACCGTAGGACAGCGCGCCGGGCAGGGCATAGGTCCAGAACTCGCGCGAGCCGAGCACGAGGCGGAAATTGGCGGACAGACCGGCCCACTCGGTGGCGTGCGGGTTCTTGTGCTCATTGGTTTCAGGCAGGCGCAGGATCACCGTCAGCAGCACCAGCGAAGACAGGATGGAGAGCGCGACAAAGGCTGCCTGCCAGCCGAAGCGCACCTGCAGGAACGAGCCGAGAATGGGCCCGGTCAGCGGCGCCACAGACAGCCAGGTGCTGGCGCGTGCGACCACGCGGCCGCTGTCGGCCGGCGCATACGCATCGCGCACGATGGCGCGGGCGATGATGATGGCCGAGCAGCAGCCCAGCGCCTGGATGAAACGGGCCGCGATCAGCAGCTCGATGGTGGGCGCCAGCGCACACAGCAGGCTGGCCAGCACGTACAGCGCCAAGCCGGTGATGACGACGGGGCGGCGGCCATAGCGATCCGACAGCGGTCCGATGATCAGCTGCGCACCGCCGAAGGCGATCACAAACATCGACAGCGTCAGCTGCACCTTGGACGAAGGGGCGCCGAACACGCTGCCCAGGCTGGGGAGCGAGGCCAGATACAGGTCGGTCGACAGCGGCTGCAGCATCAGGAAACCGATCACCAGCAGCAGGATCGGCGCGTGCGCGTACTGCGCGAGCGGGCGTGGCGTTTCGACAGGCGCGCTCATTACTGGCCGCGCAAGAAGAGTTTGTCGAGTGCGGCGATTTCGAGCTGGACCCAGGTCGGGCGGCCGTGGTTGCACTGGTCGGCGCGTTCGGTGCTTTCCATCTGGCGCAGCAGGGCGTTCATTTCCGGCACCGACAGGATGCGGTTGGCGCGCACGGCCGTGTGGCAGGCCAGGGTGCCGAGCAGTTCGTTGCGGCGCTCGATCAGCACGCGCGAGCCGCCGAATTCACGGACGTCGCGCAGCACATCGCGCGCCAGGGTCTGGGCATCGGCGTTCTTGAGCAGGGTCGGCACCGACCGCACGGCCAGCGTGGTGGGCGAGATGGCGGCGATGTCGAAGCCGAGGGCCTTGAGCGTGTCCTGGTTTTCCTGGGCGGTGCCCACTTCGACCGCATCGGCGAAGAAGGTCACCGGGATCAGGAGCGACTGCACCTGCATGTCCTGGCCGTCGACTTGGGCGTCGAGCGCGGTCTTGAGCTGTTCGTAGAGGATGCGTTCGTGGGCCGCGTGCATGTCGACCAGCACCATGCCCTTGGCGTTCTGCGCCAGGATGTAGATGCCGTGCAGCTGGGCCAGTGCGAAGCCGAGCGGGTACTCGTCGTTGGACATGGTCTGGGCCGGCGCCACGTACGGCGTGACGGGCGCACTGGCTGCGGCGCTGGTGCCCGCGGCGAACAGGGCGCCGTAACTGTCCATCTTTTGCGCAACGCCTGGCGCGTCGTAACGGCTGCCGGGGGCGAAGGGCGACGGCGAGAAAGTGGGCGACGACAGCTGCGCGCCGAAGCCGATCTGTTCGTGCTCGCGCGGGCGCCAGGTCGAGGTGCCGCCCACGTCCGCTGCGGGCAGGGGCGCGGGCGCGGTGCCGAAGGAAGTGGCCGAGGTTTGCGCCAGCGCGCGCTGGACCGCGTGGAAGACGAATTGGTGGACGGCGCGGCTGTCGCGGAAGCGCACTTCGATCTTGGACGGGTGGACGTTGACGTCGACCAGCGCCGGGTCGAGGTCGAGCGCCAGCACGTAGGAAGGGAAGCGGTCGCCGTGCAGCACGTCCTGGTAGGCCGCGCGCACCGCGTGCACCAGCAGCTTGTCGCGCACGAAGCGCCCGTTCACGTAGAAGAACTGGCCATCGGCGCGCGCCTTGGAGGCGGTCGGCAGGCCGGCGTAGCCGTGCAGGCGCAGCGGCCCGGCCGCTTCGTCGATCGGCAGGCGCGCTTCGGCGAAGTCGCTGCCGAGGATGTGGGCGCTGCGCTTGGCCATTTCGGCCACGTTCCAGTGGTCGATGGTGCGGCCGTTGTGGGACAGCGAGAACGCCACGTCCGGGCGGGCCAGGGCGATGCGGCGCACGACTTCGGCGCAGTGGCCGTACTCGGTCTGCTCGGACTTGAGGAACTTGCGGCGCGCGGGCGTGTTGAAGTACAGGTCCTGGACATCGATGGTGGTGCCGAAGGCGCCGGACGAAGGCGCGACGGTGCCCAGGTGCGAGCCGACGATTTCCCAGGCGTGCGGCGCGTCGGCCGTGCGCGAGGTGACGGTGACGGCGGCGACGGCGGCGATCGAGGCCAGCGCCTCGCCGCGGAAACCGAGGGTGGCCACGTTTTCCAGGTCGGTCAGGGACGCGATCTTGGAGGTGGCGTGGCGGGCCAGCGCGAGGGGCAGCTGTTCGGGCGAGATGCCGCGGCCGTTGTCGGTGATGGCGATGCGCTTGACGCCGCCTTCCTCGAGGCGGACGGTGATCTGGGTCGAGCCCGCGTCGAGCGCATTTTCGAGCAATTCCTTGACGACAGCGGACGGCCGCTCGACGACCTCGCCGGCGGCAATTTGCGAAATCAGCTGATCGGGGAGAGCCTGGATGGGGCGGTGTGCGGGGACGGAAGCATTCATCGGTGAATTATATCGCCTCGCCAAACCGGGGTCAGACCACTTTTTCCATACAACAGGGGTCAGACCACTTTTCCCGTTGGCATGCAGGCCGTTTTACCTCTGCGGCGGGCTGGTGCTTGCCCGACCCCGGCCCGTTCCACCGAACAACTCCCGCCGCGGGGGAACGCTATGCCCGGGAAAAGCAGCGGCAAAAGTGGTCTGACCCTGTTTTTGAGGCAAAAGTGGTCTGACCCCGGTTCGGTTCCGCGATTTTTGCGGTTATTTTTGTTCGCGGACGGGGATGGGGACGTTGCACAGCTCGACGTGGCCGGCCGCGTACTTGGTCCACGGCCCGCCGCGGTTGCGCTGGGCGTTCACCACTTGCTGGAAACTGGCGCTGTCGGTGCGCATCACTTCGAACTTGCTGCGCTCGCCTTCCGGGACATCGGCCGCCACCTTCACCGACACGATCGGCACCGCCTGCTCCGGCTTCTCGTAAAAGCCCATCGCGCCGGTGCCGCGCGGCAGCGTTGTCAGGAGCGGCATGCCGCTCACCACCCGCCCCACCATCGTGATGTTGCGGTCCAGGTGGCGCGGCGCGTGGCCGTTCACGGCGTACAGCGAGGTGCCGCTGCCGCTGTCGGCGTCGTTATCGCGCCCCACGCCGATCACGCCGTAGCAGTGCGCCATCCACGCCAGCCCCGCCTTCGGGTCGCGCGCCGTCGGGAAGCCGTTCGAGTGCCCCACCTGCGGCGCGTACACGTCGGTTTCAATCAGACGGGTGAAGCCTTTGTCGCTTTTGAGCGGGATCGTGAATTCGGCAGCCAGCGCCGTCTTGGCGTTCTTGACCGGCTTGGGATTGGCTTCGTCCGCATCGCCCCATTGCACCACGTAATTGTCCTGCGAGCGGATGATGGCCAGGCCGTCAAAATAGTGCTCGCGCACCAGGGCCTTGATGTTGGCCACGTGATTGGGCGCGAACACGGGCGCCAGCTCGATCACGACCCGTCCGGCCGCCGTCTGCATGTACAGGGTGTTGTCCGGGTCCAGCGCGCGCCAGTCGGCGGCGGGCGAGGCCTTGACCACGTCGGACACGGTCGGCCGCGCCGGCAGCGGCTTGTCGGCCGCCTGCGCCATCGCGGCGCACAGCAGGGCGGCCGCAGCGGCGGTCAGGGCGAGTGGGTGGTGCTTGGTCGTCACAGCTTGCATTGCTTGTCTCCGTCGGCACGCCCGGACTTGGCGCCCGGGAATTGTAATCGTCTTGCCATCGCTTGGGGAACTTATCGGCCCGCGTTTTCACAGCGTCCCGACCCCGTTGCGCGAGCCGAAAATGGTATGATGCCCGGCTACCTTTTTGGGATGATTATGGATCTGATGCAATTTTTTGACATGGTGCTGCATGTCGATACCACCCTCGGCCTGCTGCTTGCCAAGTACGGCATCTATATCTACGCGGTCCTGTTCGCCATCGTGTTCTGCGAAACCGGTCTGGTGGTCTTGTTCTTCTTCCCGGGCGATACGCTGCTGTTCATCGCCGGCGCCTTCTGCGCCACCGGGCAGATGCATTACGCGCTGCTGGTGGCCCTGCTGATTCTGGCCGCGGTCACCGGCAATACCCTCAATTACTGGATCGGCTCGCGCGTCGGGCATCGCGTCTTCACCCACGACTATCGCTGGATCAACAAGGATGCGCTCAAGCGCACCCATGAGTTTTTCGAGCGCCACGGCGGCAAGACCATCATCCTGGCCCGCTTCGTGCCCGTGGTGCGCACCTTCGCCCCGTTCGTGGCGGGCGTGTCCGACATGACCCACACCCGTTTCCAGCTTTTCAACATCACCGGCGCCGCGCTGTGGGTGCTGTCGTTGGTGACGGCAGGCTATTTCTTTGGCAATATCCCGGTGGTGCGCGAGCATTTGACCGCCATCGTGCTGGTCGGCGTGGGCGCGGCCGTGGTGCCGATGGCCCTCGGCGGCTTGTACAAATTCGGCCGCAAGATGCTGAGCCGGTAAGCAACTGGGTCGGCGCGCGGAAAGTTTCTTGGCAGATTCAAGTTTTTTACACTTCGCGCCGTTACTGTGACTGTAAAGCGACTCTCTGGAAGCCCCATGCGTAATCTGATCGTCCTGCTCGTTTGCAGTCTGGCCATGTCGGTGGCCGGCGCCAGCGATCCTGTCCCTGCCGCGGCCACCCATGCGGCCAGCTCGCCGTCGATCAAGCCGTCGCTGCCCTCGATCAAGCCGACCGTGGTGCCGGGCGCGCCGCCGTCCAAGGCCAGCGCCGCTGCCGCCGCCAAGGAAGCCCAGGCCGAAGCCGACGCCGAAGCCGAGCTGTCGGCCAAGATTGCCGCCCGCCTGGCCGCCATGCGCGCCAATCAGCAAGCCCGCGCGGCCGCTGCCGCCCGCGCACGCAAGGCCGCCGCCGCCCGTCCCAAGGAAACCGTCGTCGATGCGGTTCCCGTGCCCAAGCCGTATCCGGGCGAGCACTGGTCGTATGAAGGCGAGACCGGCCCGGCCAACTGGGGCCGCAAGCCCGAATGGTCCGCCTGCGGCATCGGCACCCGCCAGTCGCCCATCGATCTGCGCGACGGCATGAAGGTCGACCTCGAGCAGATCGTGTTCGATTACAAACCGTCGGCGTTCTCGGTGGTCGACAACGGCCATACCGTGCAGGTCACGGTCGGTCCGGGCAATTACATCTCGCTCCAGAACCGCACCTTCGAGCTGCAGCAGTTCCACTTCCATCGTCCGTCGGAAGAACGCATCAACGGCAAGGGCTTCGAGATGGTGGTGCACCTGGTGCACCGCGATGCCGACGGCAAGCTGGCGGTGGTGGCGGTGCTGCTCGAACGCGGCAAAGCGCAAAGCATGATCCAGACCGTGTGGAACAATCTGCCGCTGGAAAAAAATGAAGTGATCTCGCCGTCGGTGGTGCTCGACGTGAACGAGCTGCTGCCAGCGCGCCGCGACTACTTTACCTATATGGGTTCGCTCACCACGCCGCCTTGCACCGAGGGTGTGCTGTGGATGGTGATGAAGCAGCCGGTCGAAGCTTCGCCCGCGCAAATGGCCATCTTCAGCCGCCTGTATCCGCTCAACGCGCGGCCGATCCAGGCCAATTCCGGCCGCGTGGTCAAGGAATCGAACTAGGCGCCGGCCACGATCCGGTGTTCGCCGCGCCAGGCGGCGCCGCTCTTTAAGGTCACCGGTTCGATCAGGGCCGGTTCGACGCACACGAAGCGCAGATATTCATCTGCCACCATGTCCGCCAGCGCCGCCGTATCGGCCGCGCCCGGATTCCATACGACCGCATCCTGGAAGCCCTCCTGGGTCAGCGTCAACGCGCCCGTGCCGTCCGCCAGCGCGATCGCACCCGGAACCTGGCGATAAATCTGGTCGAGCTTGTCTTCGATCGTCAGCGCTCCATCCTGCACGCCTTCAATGCGCACGGCGCCGATGGCGTCCACCGCAAAGTAGGTATGCAGCGCGGCCGAAAAGGCGAAGGCGTCGTCGCCGGCATTGCGCACGTCGAGCGAGAGCGCCAGTTGCTGCCCCTGCAGCGCGACCTTGAAACGCAGTTCGAATCCATGGGGCCAGGCGGCGGCGATGGCCGGCGCCAGATCGGCGTGGGTCAGCACGAAGACGGCATAAGCGCCATCGGCCTGCTCGCCGCTGTCGGCCACGCGCCAGGTCGACACGCGCGCAAAGCCGTGGCGCATGCCGGTGCCGCGTTCGGCGAACTGGGGAAAGATCACGGGCACGCCGCCACGGATCGCGCGGCTGCCATCGAGCGCCGAGCGCTGGCTCAGGAACAGCCGCTCCTTGCCGTCGGCGCTCGTCCACGACACCAGATGGGCGCCGTACAGGGTCACTACCGCTTCGGCGCCGTCGGCCGCGCGCACGCGCAGCGCCGGCAGGGCGCCGCAGCGCGTCATGGAGATCGATGTCATCAGGTCATGCGGCTCTTGGCGAGCGGCGGATTCTTGGCGAAGTAGCGGCGGATGCCCTTGGTGATGGCGGCGGCGATTTCATCCTGGTAGCCATTGTCGCGCAGGCGCGCTTCTTCTTCGGGGTTGGAGATGAATGCGGTTTCGATCAGGATCGACGGGATGTCCGGCGCCTTGAGCACGGCGAAGCCGGCCTGCTCGACCGAGCCTTTGTGCAGCTTGGCGATGCCGCTGATCTCGCCCAGCACCGCGCTGCCCACCTTGAGGCTGTCGTTGATCTGGGCCGTGGTCGACAGGTCCAGCAGCACGCTGGCGAGCTGCTTGTCGTGGCCCTTCATGTTGATGCCGCCGATCGAGTCGGCCAGGTTTTCCTTGTTCGCCAGCCAGCGCGCAGCGGTGGACGTGGCGCCTTTTTCGGACAGCACGAACACGGACGAACCGCGCGCGCTCGGATTGAGGAAGGCGTCGGCGTGGATCGAGACGAACAGGTCGGCCTGCACCTTGCGCGCTTTTTCGACGCGGGTCCCGAGCGGCACGAAGTAGTCGCCGTCGCGGGTGAGCATGACGCGTACGTTGGGCAGCTGTTCGAGCTTGAACTTGAGCCGTTTGGCGATCGACAGCACGAGATCTTTTTCGCGCGTGCCGGAGGCGCCGATGGCGCCCGGGTCTTCGCCGCCGTGGCCGGGGTCGAGCGCGATGGTAATCAGGCGCACCACGTTGCCAGGTTTTGCTTCAGGCGCCGGCTCGGGCTTGGTGTGGACGGGCGGATGCTCGGCCACCACGGGCGGCGTGGCCGCGGGCGGCACGGCCGGCGGCGTCGCTGCCGGGGGCACGCCTGGCGCATCGGCGCCCGGCTGGACCGCGGCGGTCTCCGGCGCGTGCGGCGGCAGCTCGGGGCCTGGCGGCGCGTCGGGACGCGACCATTCACCTTTTTCGATCATCGCCGCGATCGGATCGGCGGCCTTGACCGGGTACAGGTCGAAAATCAAACGATGGTTGTAGGTGCCCACCGGCGCCAGCGTGAACACCTGCGGCTTGATTTCTTCCTTCAGGTCGAACACCAGGCGCACCACGCCGGGCCGGTTCTGGCCCACGCGCACCTGCTTGATATACGGGTCGTTCGACTGGATTTTGGCGACCAGGCCCTTGAGGGTCGGGTTCAGTTCCAGCCCTTCGATGTCGACCACCAGGCGCTGCGGGTCGGGTACGGTGAAGTGCGTGGCCTTGAGGTTGGTGTCGTTTTCGAGGGTGACGCGGGTGTAGTCGTCGGCCGGCCACACGCGCACGGCGAGGATCTGCGCCGCTTGCGCGGGCAGGGCGGGCAGCACCGACAGCAGCAGCGTCCCACCGGCCTTGAGCACGGTACGACGCGTGACAGGGCCGGAAATTAAAGGTTCGGTGCGAATTTGAGGCGGTCGAGGCATAGCAAACCCAGGTCAGACAACGCTTGCAATTCTACATCACGACCGTCCCCAGCGACGCGTAGCCAGACATTCAGGTCGGGCGGCGGCAACACCGGATCGGCCTTTTCGGGCCATTCGACGATGCAGATGTTGTTTGCGTTGAAATCTTCCCTGAATCCCGCGTCGAGAAACTCTTCCGGGCTGGCCATCCGGTACAGGTCGAAATGGATGACGTTGACGGTTTGTCCAGCCAGTTCGATGCGGTACGGCTCCGACAGGGTGTAGGTCGGGCTTTTGACATGGCCGACGTGGCCGGCGGCGTGCAGCATCGCCCGGGTGAGGGCGGTCTTGCCGGCGCCCAGGTCGCCATGCAAGTGGATCGCCAGCCCCGGCAGCAGCGCGCGGGCCAGCGAGGCGCCCAGGGCGGCAGTGCCGGATTCATCGTGAAGGTGGGCCTTGAAGTGCTGCATCGAATAGAATACCGTGTGAAATCGGGGTCAGACCCCATTGTAATCCTTCTCCACCGCCAAGCATGCAGCCATCCCCGCGCGACCCTTCCGATCTGGCCGAACTGGCAAGCACCATCAAGCAATGGGGCCGCGAACTCGGCTTTGCCGACGTGCGCATTGCAGACGTGGATCTGTCGCATGCCGAAGCGGGTTTGCAAGCCTGGCTGGACGCCGGCCGCCATGGCGAAATGGATTATATGGCAAGCCACGGCATGAAACGGGCCCGTCCGGCCGAACTGGTGCCCGGCACGGTGCGCGTGATCAGTGCGCGCATGGATTATTTGCCGGCCGCCACGCCGGACGATTGGCGCGAGCGCGAGCAGGCGCGCCTGGACGACCCGCAGGCAGCCGTGATTTCCATTTATGCCAGAGGGCGCGATTATCACAAGGTGTTGCGCAGCCGCCTGCAGCAGCTGGCCGAGCGCATCGCCGGCGTGGCGGGGCAGTTCGGCTTTCGCGTGTTCACCGATTCGGCGCCCGTGATGGAACTGCCGCTGGCCGAGAAAGCCGGCATCGGCTGGCGTGGCAAGCACACGCTCATGCTCAATCGCGAGGCGGGGTCGATGTTCTTTTTGGGCGAAATACTGGTCGACCTGCCGCTGCCCGTGGATGAACCGGCCAGCGCCCATTGCGGCCAGTGCCAGGCGTGCATCGACATTTGCCCGACCCAGGCGATTTTGGGACCGGGACGGCTCGATGCGCGGCGCTGTATTTCTTATCTGACCATTGAACTCAAGAGCAGCATCCCGCCCGAGCTGCGCCCCTTGATCGGCAATCGCGTATACGGCTGCGATGACTGTCAGACCGCCTGCCCCTGGAACAAGTTCGCGCAGCGTGCGCTGGTGCCCGATTTTGAAGAGCGCAATGCGCTCGGCAGCGCGGGCATGACGAGCCTGTTCGCGTGGAGTGAAGAGGAATTCAACCGCCGCCTCGAGGGGAGCCCGATCCGGCGCATCGGCCATGAACGCTGGCTGCGCAACCTGGCAGTAGGGCTGGGCAACGCGGCGGGCCAGGCGCATGGCGACGCCGGCATCGTGGCTGCGCTGCGCACGCGCGCGGAACATCCTTCGGCCATGGTGCGCGAGCACGTGGCGTGGGCCCTGGCGCAGCACGGCGCCGCCTAGCGCCACATGCGTTTGAGGCGCACCGCGGACCAGTCGGCGTCGAGCGAGATCAGGGCGACGCCGGTCACGCCATGGTCCTTGGTCCAGGCGTTGATCGAGTCGCGCGTGAGGTCGGTGGCTTTGGGCGCGCTGGCCTTGAGGTAGGCGATCCACAGCGTGCCTTTTTCGCCCAGCCAGGCCATCGCTTCGGGGAAAAACTGTTCCAGCTGCACCTGGTTGAGCGCGAACAGCAGGACCACGTCCGCGTCGCCCTGGCTGTCGGCGCCGTTCATCAATTCCTGCGGCAATTGCGCCACCATCCCCGGATGGACCGCGCCATTGAGCACCACCAGCGATTTGGCGGTCTTCAGGTACATCTTGTCGGCAATCGTCTTGTCGGTCATGAGATGGTCCTTCAAGCAAGTGTAGTCAGGCGGCCACCGGAGCACCACCACTGACTATCGGATCATCTGAAGAGATGAAGGTTCGCCCGACTATTTCAGCAGGCCTGCCAACTCGACCGCCGTCTTGACCTGCATCTTGTCGAAGATGTGGGCGCGGTGCACTTCCACGGTGCGCATGCTGATCCCGAGCTTGTCCGCCACCACCTTGTTCATCATCCCGGCCAAAATCAGCTCCAGCACTTCACGCTCGCGCGCCGACAGCGAGGCCAGCCTTGCCTGCACTTCGGCCGCCGCGCCCGCTGCGCGCGAGCTGGCCAGGGCCTGCTGCACGCGGTCCATCAGGTCGTTGTCGTTGAAGGGTTTTTCGAAAAAATCGAAGGCGCCGCGCTTGAGCGTGTCCACCGCCATCGGCACGTCGCCGTGGCCGGTCAGAAAGATCACGGGGATGCGGGCGGTCAGGCCGCGCGCCGACAATTGGTCGAACACGGCCACGCCGTTCATGTCCGGCATGCGCACGTCGAGCAACACGCAGTCGCCCTCGGGATCGAAATGGGCACCGGCGTCGTTCAGAAAGCCGAGCGCGCTCGCGTGGGCCCGCGCCCTGATCGAGCGCGACTGCGCCAGCCAGGCCAGGGCATCACGTATCACGTCCTCGTCGTCGACGATATGCAGCATGCTTGTCTCCGTTATTTTTTATATGGCAAGGCAGGGTAAAGCTGAAGATGGTGCCGCCGCCGGGATTGGCCCGGTAGCTGAGGGTACCACCATGGAACTCGATTGCGGTGCGACAAATTGACAGGCCCATGCCCATGCCCTCGGCCTTGGTCGAGAAGAAGGGCGAGAACAGGCGCTCGCCCACTTCATCGGCAATCCCGTGGCCCTGGTCGATCACCGATACGCACACGTGTTCGTCTTGCAGCGCCGCGCCGATGTGCAGCACGCGCCGTTCGGGCGCCACGTTCTGCATCGCTTCGATCGCGTTGCGGGTCAGGTTCAGCAGCACTTGTTCGAGCATCATGCGGTCCGCGCTCACGTTCGGCAAGCCGGGTGCGATCTCGACCTGGATGGCCACGAAGAACTTGCGTGCCTGCAGTTCGATCAGGGCGGCAATGCCGTCCACCACTTGCCTGATGTCGAGTTCCTGACGCTCCGGCGCGCGTTGTTTGACGAACTGGTGCACGCTGCGGATGATCTGCCCGGCGCGCTGGGCTTGCACGCTGGCCTTTTCCAGGGCCGGCATCAGGAGCTCGGCATCGACCGCGCGGCCTTCCTCGTGCGCCGAGCCCAGCAGATTGAGCGCGCCCGTGGTGTAGCTGGAAATGGCCGCCAGCGGCTGGTTCAGCTCGTGCGCCAGCATCGACGAGATCTCGCCCATGGTGGCCAGGCGCGCGCTGACCTGCAATTTTTCCTGCTGCTGGCGGTTCAGTTCCTCGGCCTTCTTGCGGTCGGAGATATCCAGGATCGAGCCCATCCAACCGGTCTGCACGCCCTTGCTGTCAACCAGGGGCGCTTCGAAAATAAGCACCGGGATGCGTTCGCCGTCCGAGCGTTGGAAGATGGTTTCGAATTGGGGCGTGACATGGCCGGCCAGCACCGCAGCGAAGCGCTGCTGGTATTCGGCCATCGCTTCCGGCGCCCAGTAAGGCATGGGCGGGGCCTTGCCCACCAGTTCTTCCGGCGGCAGGCCCACCATCTGGCAGAAGGCGGGGTTGACATAGGTGACCCGGCCTTCGAGGTCGCGCGCACGCAAGCCCGTGACCAGGGAATTTTCCATGGCCGTGCGAAACGCCATCTGTTGACGCAGCGCGCCTTCGGCCGCCAACCGGCGCGCGATGTGGCGCCACAGCGCGAGCAAACTGGCCAGCAAGCCCAGGGCCAGCAGCACGACCGAGCCCACCAGCAGGTTGGGCAGCAGGCGCGGCTCGCTCTTGACGCTGTCGGTCGCCAGGCGCAGGTTGGCGCCGGGCAGATCGAGTTCGCGCTTGTGCGTGTAGACGCCGTGGCCCGGACCGGCCGCAGCGCGCTGCGCCACCACGTTGTCGTTATGCGTGATGAGTGAAATGGCGTTGTCTTGCGCGAACCACCAGGGCACGGTTTCGTCGAGCACCTCCTTTAAGTTGTAGACCGCGACCAGGCTGGCACCACCGGCCAGCGGCAGGTGGTAATCCATTTGACTGGCACCGGCCCGATAAGGTTCGCTGTAGCGTCCGCGCCCGGTCTTGCGGGCGTTGTCGGCCGCCAGCTGCGACGCCGGCGACAAGGTCTGCGCCACTACACCGCTGCTCATGACGGGATGTCCCGCACTGTCGCGCCAGGTCACGCCGGCCAGCTCATGGCTGTTTTTGCGCAGCTGGTCCAGGCGCGCTTGCAGCGCGGCCCGGTCGCGCACGGGCCCGCCCAGATCGGCGCCGAGCAGGGCCAGCGCTTCTTCATTGCGTCCCAGTTGAAAGCGGACCGCCTGTTCGACCCACAAGGTGTCGGCGATCAATTGCTCCTGTCGCTCGTTCGATTCCATCTGGCGTGCCTGCCACGGCAGCCAGAACAGCACGGCAAGAAACAGTGAAATGAGCAATACTGGCAGCAGCCAGCGCCACAAGGCGCCGAGGCGCCGCGGTCGCGCCGGAAGAGGGGAAATATTCATGCCAAAGATTCTTGTAATTTCAAGCATGTTGCTATTGTGGATTTCCACAATAGAAGTGCAAAATAGTGCCGTGCAGACTTGCCAGTAATTTTTATCATAATAGTATTTTCCACCCGTCAGGAGACAATATGAAAATCAAATCGCTGGCTCTGGTATGTGCGCTGTCGTTCAGCGCCACCGCTTGGGCGCAGGCGCCGATCGTGATCAAGTTCAGCCACGTGGTGGCGCTCGACACGCCGAAGGGGCAGGCAGCGGAGCGTTTCAAGATGCTGGCGGAAAAGGCCACCAATGGTCGGGTCAAGGTGGAAGTCTATCCGAACAGCCAGCTCTACAAGGACAAGGAAGAGCTCGAAGCGCTGCAGCTGGGCGCGGTGCAAATGCTGGCGCCTTCGCTGGCCAAGTTCGGTCCGCTGGGCGTGAAGGAATTCGAGGTGTTCGACCTGCCGTATCTGTTCGCTAACAAGCAAGCCTTGTATCGCGTGACGGAAGGCCCGGTCGGCAAGGGCTTGCTGCAAAAGCTCGATGCCAAGGGCATTACCGGCCTGGCTTACTGGGACAATGGCTTCAAGGTGATGTCGGCCAACAAGCCGCTCAATATGCCGGCCGACTTCAAGGGACAGAAGCTGCGCATCCAGGCCTCGAAAGTGCTCGACGCGCAGATGCGCGCGCTGGGCGCCAATCCGCAAGTGCTGGCCTTCTCCGAGGTGTACCAGGCGCTGCAGACGGGCGTGGTCGACGGCACCGAGAATCCGCCTTCTAATATGTATACCCAAAAGATGCACGAAGTGCAGAAGTATGTGACGGTGTCCAACCATGGCTACCTGGGCTATGCGGTCATCGTCAACAAGAAATTCTGGGATGGCTTGCCGGCCGATATACGCACCAGCCTGTCGAAGGCGATGGAAGAAGCGACCACCTATGAAAAGGCGATCGCCCAGCGCGACAACGACCTGGCCATGGAAGCGATCAAGAAAACCGGCAAGACCGCGATCCACATCCAGACGCCGCAGGAACAGGCCGAGTGGCGCAAGGCCTTGCTGCCGGTCTACAAGGACATGGAAGGGCGGATCGGCAAGGATTTGCTGGCCTCCTTCATCAAGGCATCGTCCGGCAAATAAGAAGCGGGCCATCGCGGCCCGCTTTTCTCCTGAAAGATTGCATGAAAATTCTCGATCACCTGGAGGAGTGGCTCATTGCCACCCTCATGGGCGCGGCCACGCTGGTCGTGTTCGTGGCCGTTGTACACCGCTACCTGTCGGGCCTGGATATCCCGGGCGTACAGGATTATTTGATCAGCCTGAATACGAGCTGGGCCCAGGAACTGTGCATTTTCATGTTCATCTGGATGGCCAAGTTCGGCGCCGCGTACGGCGTGCGCACCGGCATCCACGTGGGTGTCGATGTGCTGATCAACCGCATGAATCCGCGCTGGCGTGGCCGCTTCGTCATTGTCGGCCTGCTGGCCGGCGCGATTTTCACGGGCGTGATCGGTGCGCTCGGCGCCTACATGATCAGCCACCTGTCGCCCGACCAGACCTCGGAAGTGCTCGAGATCCAGATGCGCTGGGTCTATCTGTGCGTGCCGCTCGGATCCTGGCTGATGTGTTTCCGCTTCCTGCAAGTGATGGTCCAATTCATCCGCCATGGCGAGCTGCCGCACCATGACCACGCCTATGTGGAAGGGCTGGACGAAGAGATCGCCGATGCCGGCAAGGGAGCGCCCGTATGAACGCCGCCATCATTTTCATCCTGCTGCTGTGCCTGATGTTGACGGGCATGCCGATTTCGATTTCGCTCGGCCTGACCGTGCTCGTGTTCTTCGCCACCATGACCAGCGTGTCGCCGGAAGCGGTGGCGCTCAAGCTGTTCTCGGGCATCGAGAAATTCGAGATCATGGCGATTCCCTTCTTCATATTGGCGGGTAATTTCCTGACCCACGGGGGCGTGGCCAGGCGCATGATCAATTTCGCCACCGCCATGGTCGGACATTGGCACGGCGGGCTGGCGCTGGCTGGCGTGCTTGCCTGCGCGCTGTTCGCCGCCGTCTCCGGTTCGAGCCCGGCCACCGTGGTGGCGATCGGTTCGATCATTCTGCCGGCCATGGTGCGCCAGGGCTATCCGAAAGCCTTCGGCGCCGGCGTCATCACGACGTCCGGCGCGCTGGGGATCTTGATTCCGCCATCGATCGTGATGGTGATGTATTCGGTCACCACCAATACCTCGGTGGGCCAGCTGTTCATGGCGGGCGTGGTGCCGGGCTTGCTGCTGGCTTTCCTGCTCGGCCTGACCACCTGGTTCCTGGCGCGCAAGCACAATTATCCGCGCATGAAAAAGGCGACCTGGGGCGAGCGCTGGACCACCTTCCGCAAAAGTATCTGGGGCTTGCTGCTGATCGTGGTGGTGATGGGCGGTATTTACAGCGGCAAGTTCACGCCGACCGAGGCCGCCGCCATGGCCGCCGTGTACGCCTTCTTTATCGCCGTGTTCGTCTACAAGGACCTCAAGATCAAGCAGATTGGCAAGGTCCTGCTCGATTCGGCCTCCTTGTCGGCCATGCTGTTGTACATCATCACCAACGCGATGCTGTTCTCGTTCCTGATGACCAGCGAGAATATCCCGCAGGCGATGGCGGCCTGGATTACCGGGCAGGGCATGGGCGTGGTCAGTTTCCTGCTGGTGGTCAACGTCTTGCTGCTGATGGCCGGCAATTTCATGGAGCCGTCGTCGATCGTGCTGATCATGGCGCCGATTCTGTTCCCGGTGGCGATGAAATTGGGCATCGATCCGGTGCACTTCGGGATCCTGATCGTCGTCAATATGGAAGTGGGCATGTGCCATCCGCCGGTCGGCCTGAACCTGTATGTGGCGTCCGGCATCACCAAGATGGGCATTTCGGAACTGACCGTGGCCGTGCTGCCTTGGCTGTTCACGATGCTGGCCTTCCTGGTACTTGTCACTTACGTACCACAAATTTCGCTGTGGCTGCCACATTTGATTTACAACTGAAATAAATTCAAGCCGCGTGTTTAAAACGCCACATTTCCGAATTTTAAATAAGTTATGATGAGCACCGATCCAGCACCATGTTGGTGCAAGCAGTCTAGACAAATTTGAGGTTTGGGGAGTAGGTAGATAAAACAACGGTAGTCCATACCGGAGAAATATCGAGGAGACACGCGTTTTACAGAATGCTGTTGGCAAGACCAACTGGCCGGAAACGTGAATAAAATTTGGA
>Ga0209023_10000199_pt1 | contig 103860 bp, 101 predicted proteins | sample LakOneMetagenome_FD_187468 | JGI IMG/M metagenome (GOLD analysis project Ga0209023, IMG submission 187468) | Freshwater and sediment microbial communities from Lake Erie, Canada (SPAdes) (version 2) | ecosystem: Environmental > Aquatic > Freshwater > Lentic | place: Lake Erie, Canada...
CTCGATGCGAAGGCCCACGTGCGGCTGAGCGCGCTGCACTCCGACCAGCCGATCGAGCTGCGCGCCCAGGCGGCTGAGCTCGGCGCCCGCTCGCTGCGCGAGGCCGAGCCGCAGCTCGAGAAGCTCGTGCGCTCCGGCTATCGCACGGTCGTCACCTGGCCGCAGCGCGGCTCGGGTGAGCGCACCGCGTACAACCTCGCGCGTATCAAGGCCGTGTGGCTCGGTGAGCAGGGCGTCGCCGAAGGCGCCGAGCACGTCACGTTCACGGAGGCGCGGCTCGCCCACGGGTTCATCGCGGGCGGCGCGCGGATCGCAATCATCCCGGAGCATCGCCTGTTCCACCGCAAGCGCGGTGAAACCAAGCGGCCCGGCGGGCGCAAGGGCGCGCTGCGCAGCTTCACCGACCTGCGCGCCGGGGAGCACGTCGTCCACGAGGATCACGGCGTCGCGCGGTTCGCCGGTTTCGAGACAAAGACCGTCGCCGGCGTCACGCGGGACTACCTGCACCTCGAATACGCCGGTGACGACAAGGTCTTCCTGCCGGTTGACCAGCTCGCGAAGATCTCGCGCTACATGGGCGCCGCTGGCGGCCAGCCGACGCTGTCGAAGCTCGGCGGTAAGGCCTGGGAGACGCTCAAGGCGCGCGCCCGCCGCGCCGCCCAGGAGCTGGCCGGCGAGCTGCTCAACCTTTACGCCGAACGTGCCAAGCGCGTCGGGCACGCCTTCGCCGAGGATTCCGACTGGATGCGCGAGTTCGAGGCGCGCTTCCCGCACACCGAGACCGCTGACCAGCGTGAGGCGATCGAGCACGTCAAGCGCGACATGGAGCGCGCCGAGCCAATGGATCGCCTGATTTGTGGCGACGTCGGCTACGGCAAGACCGAGGTCGCGCTGCGCGCCACGTTCAAGGCGGCCAACGACGGCAAGCAGGTGCTGATCGTCGCGCCGACCACGATCCTCGCCCAGCAGCACTTCGGCAACTTCCAGGAGCGGCTCATGGACTACCCGTTCACGATCGACCACGTCTCGCGCTTCCGCTCGGCCAAGGAGCAACGTGACGCGATCACCGCCTTCAACGAGGGCCGCGTCGACATCCTGATCGGCACCCACCGCCTGCTCGGCAGGGACCTGCGCGGCAAGGACATCGGCCTGATCATCGTCGACGAGGAGCAGCGCTTCGGCGTCAAGCAGAAGGAGCTGCTGCGTCAGCTGAAGCTGAAGGTCGACGTGATCGCGATGTCGGCCACGCCGATCCCGCGCACGCTGCAGATGTCGATGGCCGGCGTGCGCGACATCAGCGTGATCGAGACGCCGCCCGAGGGTCGGCGCCCGGTCAAGACCTACGTCGGCGAGTACGACGAGGAGCTCGTCAAGACCGCGATCCTGCGCGAGCACGAGCGCGGCGGCCAGGCGTTCTTCGTGCACAACCGCGTCGAGTCGATCGACGAGACGGCCGAACGCCTGCGCGGCCTCTGCCCCGAGGTGCGCTTCGAGGTCGCTCACGGCCAGCTCGACGAGCAGGAGCTGGAGAAGCGGATGCTGCGCTTCCTGCGCGGCGAGGCCGACGTGCTGGTCGCGACCTCGATCATCGAGTCGGGCATCGACATCCCGCAGGCCAACACGCTGATCGTTGAGCGCTCGGACCTCTTCGGCCTGGCGCAGCTCTACCAGATTCGAGGGAGGGTCGGGCGCTCTGATCAACGCGCTTACGCCTACCTGCTGTACCCCGCGCATGCCGCGCTCACGCAGGAGGCGATGAAGCGCTTGTCGGCGCTGTCGGACTACACGGAGCTCGGCGCCGGCTTCAAGGTCGCGATGCGTGACCTCGAGATCCGCGGCGCCGGCAACCTGCTCGGCGACGAGCAGTCCGGACACGTCGCGGCGCTCGGCTTCGAGTTGTACATGCAGATGCTCGACGAGGCCGTCGCCGCCGCCGAGGAGGGAGGGGAGGCCGAGGCGCCCGAGCCGGTGCGGCTCGACGTCGCGGTCGATGCCTTCATCCCGGCCGACTACATCCCCTACGAGCAGGCCAAGATCGAGGTGCACCGACGGATCGCCGGCGCGTTCGAGGTGGCTGACCTCAAGGCGGTGCGTGACGAGCTCGAGGATCGCTTCGGCGAGGTGCCCGAGCCGCTGCGCAACCTGCTGGACCTGCAGCAGGCGCGGATCAAACTCGGTGAGGCGGGCGCCCGCGCGGTCAGCTTCCGCGGCGAGGCGCTGTCGGTCACGCCGATCGACCTGACCGACGAGCAGGCGGCCGACCTCCGCGCCCGGCTCGACAAGGTCACGATCGAGCCCGGCCGCTCACAGGTCACCGTGCGGGTGCCAAAGGACGCCCCGGGCCGCTTCCAGCGCGTAATCGAGGCGGCCGACGCGTTGTTGGCCGTCAGCACAGCGGGTTTGCCGGCCGTCGATTCCGAGCAGCCTTTAGCCGTCCCTACAAAGAATTGACCTGCTCTTGAGGTTCTTCCTGCTACCTTCGCCGTCGCGATGAAGACGACCACCCGTGCCTTGGCGCTGCTCAGCGCTGCAATCCTTCTGATGCTCGGCCTCGCGGCCTGCGGTGGCCTTTCCGGCAATGCCGTGGTCTCGATCGGCGGCGATGAGATCAAGAAGGCCGAGTTCGATCACCTGATGCCGATCGCGGCCAAGCAATCAGCACAGGCACCGGGCGCCGCTGCCGCTGTCCCGGACGCTCCCGACTTCAAGAAGTGCATCGCGACTGCCAAGAAGACGGCGCCCAAGCCCGCCAAGGGTCAGCCGCGTCCGAGCGACGCAACCTTCAAGGCGCAGTGCAAGACCCAGTACAAGAACCTCAGCGATCAGGTCATGCAGTACATGATCCGCGCCGCCTGGATCCAGGGCGAGGCGTACGACCGCGGCATCAAGGTCTCCGACAAGCAGGTCAAGAAGCAGTTCGACATCGACCGCAAGCAGAACTTCCCGACGGCCGACGCGTACAACACCTTCCTCAAGACCTCGGGTTACAAGACCGAGGATCTGCTCTACCAGGTCAAGTCGAAGATGCTCTCCGAGCGGCTGCAGAAGCAGCTGATGAAGGGCCAGGACAAGGCGACGGACGCGGAGATCACCGCGTACTACAACAAGAACAAGAAGAACTTCGCGCAGCCCGAGACCCGGTCACTGCTGGTCGTGATGACCAAGACGAAGGCCAAGGCCGATGTCGCCAAGGCGGCGCTCGTCGCCGGCACGCCGTGGAAGGACGTCGCGAAGAAGTACTCGATCGACGTCAGCTCGAAGGGCAACGGCGGCAAGCTCGAGAACGTGCCGAAGGGCCAGCAGGAGCCGACGCTCGACAAGGCCACGTTCAGCGCCAAGAAGAACGTCATCGTCGGTCCGATCAAGACTCAGTTCGGCTACTACGTCTTCAAGGTCACCAAGGTCACGAAGGCGACCCAGCAGGAGCTCAAGGACGTCAAGGACACGGTCAAGCAGACCGTGATCTCCGAGAAGCAGCAGAAGGTGATGCAGAAGTTCTCGAAGGACTTCGAGAAGAAGTGGAAGGCGCGCACCGAGTGCCGCAAGGAGTACATCACCGAGCAGTGCAAGAACGCGCCGAAGCCTAAGAAGGGCGCTGCGACCACCGTGCAGCAGGCACCGCAGCAATAGTCGTTGGAGGCGATCGACCGGCTTGATGGGCTCACGCGTCGCTTGCGGCGCGAGTGCCCCTGGGATCGCGAGCAGGATGAGCGGTCGATCGTGCCGCACACGCTGGAAGAGGCCTACGAGCTGGCCGACGCCGCCAACTCCGGCGATGACGCCAAGCTGCTCGACGAGCTCGGCGACGTGCTGTTTCAGGTGCACTTCCTGAGCCTGCTGCTGGAGGAGCGCGGCGTGGGGTCACTGACGGACGTGGCTGACCACGTGCACGACAAGCTCGTCAGCCGGCACCCCCACGTCTTCGGCGACGCCGAAGCGGAAAGCGCTGCCGAGGTGCTGAAGAACTGGGATCAGATCAAGCAGGGCGAAGCCGGGCGAGAGCCCGGCATCTTCGGCGAGGTGCCAGAGAACCTGCCGGCGCTGCTCTACGCGCGCAAGGTGCAGCGCAGGGCCGCCACAAGCGGCCTGGATCTGGAGGGCGTGCCGTACGACGCGCTCGCCGCCCAGGTTGAGCTGCTCGCCGCCCAGCAGGCCGAGGATTTCGCGGCGGTCGGTGACGCCCTGTTCGCCGCGGTCAACGTGGCCCGCAAGCTGAAGGTTGACCCGGAGCTCGCTCTGCGAGCCTCGGCCGGTAGGTTTCGTGACCGTGTGACGGCCGCTGAAGAGCTGGCGGCCGACGCAGGCGAGTCCTGGCAGGACATCCCGCTGGATCGCAAGCTCGCCCACTACGCCGAGGCCGCGTTGCGGCAGGAGACCGAACCCTCATGAGCACCATCGATCACGTTCACGCCCGCCAGATCCTTGATTCGCGTGGCAACCCCACAGTCGAGGTCGAGGTCACGCTGGCCTCCGGCGCACGCGGCCGCGCCGCCGTGCCGTCCGGCGCATCGACCGGTGAGTTCGAAGCGACCGAGCTGCGCGACGGCGGCAGCGACTACGGCGGCAAGGCCGTGATGAACGCGGTCGGCAACGTCAACGGTGAGATCGCCGGTGCCGTCACGGGCCATGATGCTGAGGATCAAGCCGGCCTCGACGGCGCGCTGATCAGCCTCGACGGCACGCCGAACAAGTCACGCCTCGGCGCCAACGCGATCCTCGGCGTGTCCCTGGCCAACGCCCAGGCTGCCGCCGCGGACGCCGGTCAGCCGCTCTGGCGCTACCTCGGCGGCGAGCAGGCGCGGATCCTGCCGGTGCCGATGATGAACGTGCTGAACGGCGGCGCGCACGCCGACAACTCCGTCGACTTCCAGGAGTTCATGGTGATGCCGATCGGTGCCGGCTCGTTCAGCGAGTGCCTGCGCTGGGGCGCGGAGATCTACCACTCCCTGAAGAAGACGCTGCACGACCAGAAGCTCGGTACCGGCGGCGGCGATGAGGGCGGCTTCGCGCCGGACCTCGCCTCGAACGAGGCGGCGCTGCAGATGCTGGTGCAGGCGATCGAGGCCGCCGGCTACACCCCCGGCGAGCAGATCGCTATCGCCCTCGACCCGGCAACGTCGGAGATCTACAAGGGCAGCGAGTACGACCTCGAGCACGAGGGCCGCAAGCTCAGCTCCGCCGACATGGCCGCCTACTGGGCCGACCTCGCGGGCCGCTACCCGATCGTCTCGATCGAGGACGGCATGGACGAGGAGGACTGGGACGGCTGGAAGACGCTGACCGAGGCGATCGGTGATCGCGTGCAACTCGTCGGCGATGACCTCTTCGTGACCAACGTCGAGCGGCTGCAGCGCGGGATCGAGCTCGGCGTCGGCAACTCGATCCTGATCAAGGTCAACCAGATCGGCACGCTGACCGAGACGATCGCGGCGATCGACCTCGCCCGCTCGAACGGCTACACCGCCGTGATGAGCCACCGCTCCGGTGAGACCGAGGACGTCACGATCGCCGACCTCGCCGTCGCCACCGGCTGCGGCCAGATCAAGACCGGCGCCCCGTCACGCTCCGATCGCGTCGCGAAGTACAACCAGCTGCTCCGCATCGAGGAGGCACTCGGCGACAAGGCCGAGTTCCCCGGCGCGTCGGTGTTCGGGCGCTAACCCGCAACTTCGCCGGCCGGGGGTCGTCTTCGTGGCATGACCGTCAAGCGACGCTCCCTGTCCATCCTCGTCCTGGCGCTGGCGGCCTGGGCCCTAGCTGCGGCTTCTGCATCCGCGCTGATGGTGAAGGTCGACGCCGGGACCAGGACCGACAACGACCAGCATGGCGGACCGGAATACGCGCGTGTTTGGTACGGGTTCACGATCACCGATCCTGAGGGCATAGCCGACACGCTGCGGATCGAAGCAGTCCGCAGCCCCGGATCCCAGCAGCTCGACGCGATTCGCATCAGCGACCCAGGGGTGACGATTACGGCAGATCCGCTCTGCGTCCCGCAGAGCGACGGGGCGGTTGTCTGTGCGGAGCCGCACCGCGACCTGCCCGTGACCCTGAGCGCCACCGGCACGATCGACCTCGGCGCCGGCAACGACAGCGTGGTGCTGACTCCGTTCTACACCTGGCCGGGACAGTGGCAGGTCTCTGGCGGTGAGGGTGACGATGCCATCCAAGCGGCCGCATCCTCCAGCAACGACCTGAAGGTCAACTGGGTCGGTGGGCCTGGTGCCGACAGCGCCGACGGTAGCGCCGTGACGGTGGACTACACCGATCGCACGACACCGGTTCATGTGACGGTCGGCCAGGGTGCAGACGATGGCGCCGAGGGCGAGGGCGACAACGTCGGGGCCGAGGTCCGTGCGGTGCTCGGCGGCGCCGGAAATGATGTGATTCGCCGCACCGACGGCAAGATGGCGCTCACGGGCTCTGTGGGCGAGATGATTCTTGACGGCGGACTCGGCGACGACACGGTGTCCACCGACCGCTATGGCTCGATCTTGCGCGGCGGCCCGGAATTCACTCGGCTTGAGGGGGGCACAGACAACAACACGCTTCGCGGCGGCCCGGAAGCCGATCAGCTGCGGGCTGGGTTCGGCACCGACGATATGGATGGCGGCACCGGCAACGATCTCCTGTCCAGCAATGGCCGTGGCCCAGTGCGGGGCGGCTCCGGCGACGATGAGGTGAATTCGACCGCCGGCAACGGAGCGCAGGTGCTGGATGGCGGCCCGGGCTTCGATCGGTTCTACTCGTCCTCGGGGGATGCCTCAATGAGCATCAGTCTCGATGGGGTGGCCAATGACGGAAATGCCGGGGAGGGCGACAACGTGCTCGGCTTCGAGTCGGTCGAGATCGAATTCGGATCACTGATCGGGTCCGATGGTCCCGACGTCCTGCGCGCGCGACGGGGGTCGGTGTTCGGCGGCGGGGGAGACGACACCGTCGCCGGCAGCACGGTCGTCGATGGCGGCAGCGGACGTGACACGATCGGCATCTTGGGGCCGGAGGCGTCGATCTCAGCCCGGGACGGTGAGGCCGACACGATCAACTGCCGGTTCGATGTCGGTCCGCCAGTACCAGCGAAGGCGCTGGCACGCGACAAGGTCGACAAGGTCGCCGGCTGCTACCCCGAGGCGCAGGTGCGCTTCGCCAGTCCCCCGGTCAAGCGGGTGCTGCGCGCCGTGCTCGCCTGCCCGGCCGGAGCTGCCAGCTGTTCTGGCACGGCGTATCTCAAGGACAAGCAGTTGCGCGTTGTGGCGTCGGCCGCATTCGTGCACATCGCCCCCGGTACTGAGCGGACCATCGTGCTCAGGCGGAGCCGCACCTCGGCCTGGACGCGCGCCGTCGTCCGCTCGCAGTCGCCGTGGACCGCCGGCGAGTCGCATGTCATGCCTTGGCACCCGAAGGTGCGCCCCACTCTGTAGCCAGTCCGTCCTGGCCGGGGCAGATACTCCTGCGCGGTGGCGCCGTTGCAGCGGGAGGACTCGGTAGCTCTGGGGAGAACCGTCCCCTTGATGTCGCACGCCCGCTCCAGCACCGCCGGTTCCGCGACCCTGCCGCGGCGCGGCACGGCGCCGCAAGCGCGCCGCCAGCCGACGTCCACGCCGCGCACCGGTGGCGTGCGCTGGGATCGGATCGGCCGGATCGCCCTGCTCACCGTCGCTGTCGTCGTCGCGCTGCTCTACATCGGTCCGGCCGTTGGCCTGATCGAGTCGGTCCAGGAGTCCGGGCAGCGCAAGCAGGAGCTCAGGCAGCTGCAGCAGCGCAACGATCAGCTGCGGCAGCGCAAGAACGCGCTGAACGATCCGGCGACGCTGGAGCGCGAAGCGCGGCGTCTCGGCAAGGTCCGTCCGGGCGAGCGCCCGTACGTGATCGAGGGTTTACCCAAGAATTGAACCGCCGGCGTAGTCGGTCGCGCCCCGCAGGTAGCGGCCGAACGCCGCGTCAGCGGTGATCCGCGGATCCCAGGCGGCGGGAGCGCCGGGTGCCGCGGTGTAGGCAAGGTCCGTGCACCACGCCGTGCCCTGCTCGTACAGCTCGGCAAGCTCAGCCACGGTGTACGGGCCGCCCAGCCGTCGCCGCAGCTCGGATTGGATGCGCTCCGCGACCCGGTCAGCCGCGGCGCGCTGCTCAGCCGGGACGGCAGCCAGCAGCTGCTCTCCGGTCCGCCATTGCTGGATGATCAGCTCCAGCGGCACGATGACGGGCGGCGCTAGGCGTCCGCGGCGTCCGCGGCTGCGTCGCCGGCACGACGAATGATGATCTGGTCCGCCTCGACCGTGACGGTGACCTCACGGTTGCCCGACCAATGCTCGGCGTAGACGGCGTTGTCGGCGATCGCCGGGTCGAGCCAGAGGCCGTAGCCCTCTTCGCCGTGATCGAACGTGCCCTCGACGACAGCCGGGCCGGAACCCTTGCGGGAACGGCCACGACCGCCGCGGCGCCCGCGGCGGCGTGGGCGGGCCGGCTCATCGTCGCCGTCGCCGTCGGCTTCGTCAGCCTCGGGTTCGTCGGGTGCGTTGGCGGCCTCTTCAGCGGCGATCCGCTCAGCCTCGGCAGCCTCCTCGGCGCGGCGGGCCTCCTCGGCCTCCAGCTCGACGGCGATCAGCGCGTCGTCTTCGGCGCGGAGGTCGACGTCATCGGCGACGGGCGCGCCAGCTGCTGCTGCGTCACCGTCGGAGATCAGGTCGTTCTCCTGCTTGAAGGTTGCGATTTGCTGCACCGTGGCTTCGAGCTGATGCGCGATCCAAGCGTCGGTGCGGCCCTGCCGGACCCATGTGCGGATCTGGTTGAGCTCGGGTTTGAGTGTGCGTCGTGCCATAAGAGACGGGCGATGTTAGTGAAGGCAGCCGTGCAGATGCCTTGCACCCGTCGGCCCGGGCTGAGAGGATCGCGCTGACCGACGCCCGACGGGCGTCAAGGAGCTCTGCCCACCATGCTCGTCCTGACCCGTAAGACCAACCAAAGCGTGATGATCGGCGATGACGTCGAGGTCACCGTGCTGGCCGTGATGGGCGACAAGGTGCGGCTCGGTATTCAGGCGCCGCGCGAGATCCCGGTGTTCCGGGACGAGATCTATCTCGAGATGCAAGAAGGCAAGCCGGAGCCCGATCTCGCGACCGCCTCGGCGGACGTCGACGAGGCGCTCGGGCGCCTCAGCGCTGAGTAGCTAGCCCATCACCCAGAGCAGCATCTGGAACATCACCAGCGTCACGATCACGGCGGTGGCGACGAGAACGAACACGAGTGCCCAGAAGCGGACGGACCCGGCCCGGTGCGTCCGCTCGAGTTCCCGCTTGCGGCTGCGCAACGCGACGTCGCGGTGCACCTCCTGGGCCGTGTCCTGATCGGCCTCGATCTGCTCGACGAAAGCCCGCTCCAGCTGGTTGAGGCTCTGACGCATCTTCATTGCAGCGAAAAGGCTATCGCCCGCAGCTGCCCCACAAGCCGCGGCCGGCCTGCCGCGCGTCACGTTGCAGCGCACGGAAGCGTCCCGCGTAGCGCACGTTGGGCGGGATCGTCATCGTCGTCGCGTAGCCGCGCCGGACAAGCTCCTCGTTGACGAACAGGCCATCGCGCGAGCGGCGCACGTAGGCCAGAAGGCGCCCGTAACGGTCACGCTGTTCGGCGTCATAGGTCAAGCGGACCGCCTCGCCTGCGACCAGCTCCGTGTTGAAGTCGCTCGCCGCATGGCCGTAGCACTCCACCGGCGAGCCCGGCTTCACGGTCTCCGGCGTGTCGACGCCGATGTACCGCACGCGTTCGCTGTGGCCGGCGACGCGAACCTTGATCGTGTCGCCGTCGACGACGCGGGACACCGTGGCGGCGTCCGTGCCGCCGCTGTCGAGCTCGCCCGCGGTGATCGCACAGCCGCCGAAGGTCAGGGCGAGGAGCAGCGAGGCCGATGTTGCGAGGGGGCGGGACATTCACGCCACGCTACGAGGCGCCAGGACGGCATGCACGCGCCGATGCAGTGCCGACACCGACCCGCAACGTGGGTAGGGTAAACGACACTTATGGAGCACAACTTCAGCGGGCCGAGCTACACCATCGGCATCGAGGAAGAACTGATGATCGTCGATGCCGAGACGCATGAGCTCGTCAACGCGGTCGAAGAACTGCTCGAAGACGCGCCCGAGGGCGATATCAAGCACGAGCTGATGGAGTCGGTGCTGGAGATCGCGACTCCACCGTGTAGCGATATCCCGCAGGCCGAGCGCGAGTTGCGCCGCCTGCGAGAGAGCGTGTACCAGCTCGCTGGACGCCACGGCCTGATGCTGGGCTCTGCCGGCACCCACCCCTACGCCCTGTGGGAGGACCAGCGAATCACGGGCCACGCCCGTTACCGCGAGCTCGTGGCGGCGCTGCGCTTCGTTGCCCGGCAGGAGTTGATCTTCGGCCTGCACATCCACGTCGGCGTCGATGATCCCGACAAGGCGATCTACGTCTCCGACGGCATGCGCGTGCACCTGCCGGTGCTGCTGGCGCTCAGCTGCAACTCGCCGTTCTGGCGCGGTGACCTGACCGGAATGGCGTCCACGCGGATGCCGATCTTCCGCCAGTTCCCGCGCGTCGGCATACCGCCGAGTTACGGCGACTGGGCCACGTACGAGCGCGAGATCGACTTCATGGTCAACAGCGGGGTGATGGCCGACTACACCTATCTCTGGTACGACATCCGGCCCCATCCGAAGTTCGGCACGGTCGAGATCCGTGCCTGCGACGCACAGACCCGCGTTGAGCACACGATCGGACTCGCGGCTTTGATCCAGGCCATGGTCAAAGAGCTGTGCGAGCTCTTCGACGCCGGCCGGCAGCTTTCGACCTACCCCTGGCAGATGCTGGACGAGAACCGCTGGCTGGCGGCCCGGCACGGACTCGAGGGCGACATGGTGGACCTGCCGACGAGTGACCGCGTCTCGACCCGCGCCCTCGCCCAACGCCTCTTGGACCGCTTGACCGAGCACGCCGAGGATCTCGGCGGGGGTGAAGCCCTCGACGGCGTGCGCGACATTCTCGCCCACGGCAACGGGGCGCACCGGCAGCGCGTCGTCTACGAGGCCAACCATGACTTGCGCGAGGTCATGTCGCAGATCGTCAACATCACTGCCCAAGACCACGAAGCATGAGCGGCCCCGATCTGTTCGTCGTCTGCCCGTCCTGCGGCTCGGAGGTCAGCCCCTACGTCACCGAGTGCCCGTACTGCGGCACGCGGGTCCGCAAGCGCGCGCCGAAGCTGGAGCGCGGCGCACCCAAGGCACCGCGCACGCCACGCCTGCCACCGCTGCGCCCGGGCGAGATTCCGGGCATCGGCGCGCGGCCGCTCGGCCGGCCCTACGCCACGATCCTGATCGTCGCCCTCTCGCTGCTCGGCCTGCTGATCTTCGATCTCGTGATCGACCCGCTCTGGAACGCCGGCCAGTACGGCGCACTCGTCTATTCCCCGTTCCTTTACGACAACGTCTGGTATCAGCTCGCCGTCGTGTTGCCGATCGGCCTCTTCGGCTGGCTGTTGGAGGCACGGCACGGCCCCGTGCTGGTCGCCGCGTTGTTCCTGCTGTTCGGCGTCGGCGGATCGGCGCTCGCGCTTGCGGTTGGTGAGAGCTTCCGCGTCTTCGGCGCTCCCGGCGCGGCGCTCGCGATGATCGCGGTCTGGGCGGTGCCTGATCTGCAGCGTGCCCGGCGTGGGCAGTCCTACGACGGTGACCTGCTGGGCGCGGCGGCGATGGCCGTTGTCGTGGCGTTGATGCCGCTGGTGGTGTCGTACGCGAGTGTCGTGGCGAGCTGGGCAGGGCTGCTCGGCGGCGTCGTCGTCGGCCTGCTGCTCTCGCGGCCCGCTGCGGCACGGTAGTCTCGCGGCCTGTGGCTGAGCGTCGCTTCACCGCCGAAGAGGTCGACGAGGCGGTTGCCGCACTGGCAACCGACCCCGAGCGTTTCGTGCATGCGCAGGAACTGGTGACGCACGCGGCGCCGGGCCTGCACCGCGTGCTGGGTGAGGCGATGAGCGCCGGTGGCTGGTACGACGCGAGTGGCAGCCAGGCGCAGCGGGCTGCCGCCGTCGACGACCCGAGCGACCGCGAGCTGGCAATCCGTACCCTCGCCGCTGAAGAGGCACGGCTCGGCATGCTCGTTGGTGTGGCGGTGGGGCTGGAGCTGCGCCGCGAACTTGACCGTCGTCCTGGAGAGGAGACCTCGTGAACATCCGTTACCTCGGCCATTCCGCCTTTGCCCTCGAGCACGAGGGCAAGACGGCGCTGATCGATCCGTTTCTGACCGGCAATCCCAAAGCCACCGAGTCTGCCGATGCGATCGCTGCCGACGCGATCCTGCTGACGCACGGCCACGAGGATCATTACGGCGACACGGTCGCGATCGCGGAGCGCACCGGAGCGCAGGTCGTCGCAATCGTCGAGATCGCCTACGAGCTCAAGAAGGCCGGCCTCGAGCAGGTCTCTGATCCGAACATCGGCGGGACCGTTGATCTCGGCTGGCTGTCGGTGCGGCTCGTGCCGGCCTGGCACACGTCGACGACGCCGCGCGGCATGGTGTCGACGCCGGCCGGGCTCGTGATCACGATCGGTGGGGCGACCGTGTACCACCTCGGCGACACGGCGCTGTTCTCCGACCTCGCGTTGCCGGGTCGGCGCAGCCCGATCGATCTTGCGATCGTGCCGATCGGCGGTCACTACACGATGGACCGCCATGACGCCGTGGTCGCGTGCGAGCTCGTCGGTGCGCCCCGAGTCATCCCGTGCCACTACAACACGTTCCCGCCGATCGAGACCGACGCGCAGGCGTTCAAGGCCGACGTCGAGGCCTCCGGCTTCGCTCAGGTTGACGTACTCGCGCCGGGGGAGTCGGCCACGCTGTGACGCTGCGCCTGCTGGCAGCGGTCCTGGCTTGTACGACCCTGGTCGCCGCCGGCTGCGGCACCACGAACAAGGCCGACACCACGGCGCTGACGCAGAAGACGGTGGTGCCGGTCCCGACAGCGACAACGCCGTCGGTCACCGACGCCACGACAACGCTGTCGTCGACGCCCGCGCCGGCGGTGACCACGGCGACCGAGCCACAACCGACGCAGGAGAGCGGGGAGGGCGATGAGGAGTCGACCCGGGTCCCCGCCGCGTTCACGATCAGCCGTGGCGGTACCGCGATCAGCCCGCAGCTCGTCACCGTGCCTGCGTTCTTCCCCGTGCAGCTGATCGTGAAAGCGTCCGACGGAGACTTCGAGCTGACCTTCGCGACGTCCAACGGTCCGGTCTCGACGAGCTTCAACGGTGGCGGTGACAAGCGCATGATGGTCGGACCGCTGGAGCCGGGGAACTACCGCCTGCGCACCAGCACCGGAGCAATCGCGACCGTGCGTGCCGTGCGTGGCGGCGACGTCGGGCCCTAGACTCGCCGCGATGTCGTCGTCCGTCGTTCGGCCCGGGTTCGGGCCCACCTTGCCGGAGGTTCTGGCAGATCAGCCTCGCTGGGTGCAGCTGCTGGCCCGCGGCGCCGGCGTGCTGCTCGTCGCTTGCGTTCTCTGGTGGGTGCTGCTGGGGCGGGCGTCGGACGTCACACGGGTGGTGATGTCGGACCCGCCGGCCTTCAACATCGGCTACGCAGCACCCTTCGTGCGTGTCGCGCCCCATCCCGGCGAGCGGCTGCGGCTCGAGGGTGCGGGCCAGGAGTTCGTTGTGCGGCCCCTGCGCCTTCCCGCCTACCGCGGCCTGTTCTCGGGCTTCCTGCCGGCATACGCGACGGTCGTCGGGCAGCGAATGCAACGCACGCGGCCCGGGCTCGCGATCCGCGGCGAGGGCCGCGTCAACATCAACCGCGTCCAGGGCTATGAGCTGCTCTACCAGGCTCCGGGCGCGAAGGGTCAGCGCCGCTACGGACGCCGGATCATGCTGCTGCCGACCGACACGGCGCGCGAGGGGGTGGAGCTGCTGCTCGAGGCCGACGCGAGTCCGGCGGTCGTCAATCCCGAGTCCACGGGTAGGACGCGGCCGCTGAAGACCGCGCTGCGCTCCTTCCGTTTTGGTACCGAAACGCCGTGAGCGCGGAGATCAGCTTCGAGCAGTTCCTGGCCGTCGACATTCGCGTCGGGCGGATCGCCGCGGTCGACGCCTTTCCGGAGGCACGCAAGCCGGCGTGGAAGCTGCAGATCGACTTTGGCGAGGCGATCGGCAGCAAGCGCTCTTCGGCACAGATCACCAACTACACGCGCGAGGACCTCATCGGCCGGTTGGTGCTCGCAGTCGTCAACTTCCCGCCGCGGCAGATCGGCCCGTTCTTCTCCGAGGTGCTGACGCTCGGCACGTACCGCGATGACCTGGTGCTGCTGATCGACCCCGCGCCGGACGCGCAGCCGGGCGACCGGCTCGGTTAGAGCGCCGGGGCGGCATCGGCCGGCGCCGGCGCGACGACCGGGACCGGAGGAGTCGGAGCGACCGGCGCAGGCACGTCGTCGAACTGCGGGGTCTCAGGCACCGGCTCCGGATCGACCGGTGTCACGGCCGGATCGACCGGCTGGGTGTCCGTCGTCGCGATGTCCTGGTGCGGCGGAATCGTCGGGTCGGCGACCACCGGCGGGTCGGGCAGGCGATCGGAGCTGAACTCCTGATCGATCAGGAGTTCAGGTTTGCCGTCGGCCGGCGTCGGCGTGACCGCGGCTTCGGGCGTCGGCGTGACCGCCACCGGCGCCGCCGCGGCCAGCACCGGCGCGCTGACCGGCTTGATCGCGACGACCGGCGTCTTCTGCGCGGCGGCGGCGTCCGCGCGCTCCGCCGGGGCTGCGGTCGGCCAGTTCGGTGAGGGCTGCGGTGCCGCGACGACCTCGGCGGTCGCGGGCGGCGCCACCGACTGTTTGGCGACGTGCTGCACCTCGATCGCGCCACCGGTGACCAGCGCGGCCGTCGCGAGCCCGGCGGCCGCCTTGGTCGCCAGCGCACTGCTCGCGATCGAGAGCGCGCCGACCTGGCCGGTGCCTGCGGCTGCGGCGCCTGACGCAGCTCCGGCGCCCGTTGCCGCGTGGCTGGCTGAGTGGGCGAAGAACAGCTGTTTGAAGAGCAGCAGCGGGCCGGCAGGGAACAGTGCGGCGAGGCGCTTGTTGTTCTGCTTCAGCAGGCTCTGCGTCTCACCGCAGCGATGGCAGTCCTTGACGTGCTTGCGCACGGGCGGGCTCAGCTTGGCGAGGCCTTCGGCCCAGGCGCCAAGATCGTGGCGCACCTCGTCGCAGCTGATCCGCCGCGACTGCGCGGCGTCCGCGAGCCCGATCCGCGCACGGACGAGCAGCGACTTGACGGCAGGGACCGTCGTGTCCATCGTCTCGGCGATCTGGTCGTAGCTCATCGCGTCAACCTCGCGCAGCAGGAGCGCGGTGCGCTGTTGCTCGGCCAGCTCACCGACGTCAACCAGCAGCTCACGGAACTCCTCGCGATCGTGCACACGATCTGCCGCGGAGGCGCCGTGATCTGCGAGATGAATGTCCATCGAGTCGACGCCGATCGCAGTCTGCTTGCGCATGTGGTTCAACGACCGGTTACGCGCGATCCGGTAGAGCCAGGGACGGACGTTGATGTCACGCTCGTCGGCCACCATCGCTCCGTAGGCGGAGGCGAACACCTCCTGCAGGACATCCTCGGCGTCCTCCTTCGAGGACAGCATGTTGCGGCAGAACGCCAGCAGGCGCGACTGGTAGCGCGAGACGAGTGTCTCGTAAGCGGCCTGGTTGCCACGCCGCGTCAGCGTGACGAGACGATCATCGCTCTGCAGCCGGAGCAGCGGCGAGCCGCCGCGCTGCGGAGCGGTGGTGGCGTTGCCGTGAGGGAGGGTCTCGAGAAGGGCCATGATCAGCCGCGCGTCACGGAGTGAACCCGCGGAATCCGCAAAAGTTGCGGTGCGCTGAAAAACATCTTTGCAGGACCGCGCCGCCGTGTCGCGTGCTTCTCACAGCTTTGCGAGACTCCGCCAAGGCCCGGATGGTGGAACTGGTCAGACACGGTCGGCTTAAACCCGACTGCCTGAGAGGGCGTGGGGGTTCGAGTCCCCCTCCGGGCATCTGGACGCGACCCTTCCGGGTCGCGTCCGCCCGTGCATGGTGTGGGTCAGACGACCGTGTGGGTCAGACGACCGTGGCCGTACGCATCGCAGCCGGAGCCAGCGCATCGAGCAGCGACTCGGCGATGCCGGTGTCGCCGTCGATCTCCAGCTCGGTGCGCGACGCGTCGGGACCGAGGGCCTCGACCCAGGCGCGCTCCGGCCCGGTGATCCGGACGTCGGCGTCGCCGCTGCTCATGTCCTCGCTGATGGCGATCGCGCCGTCATCGATCGTGAGCAGGTAGCGCTTCGTTGCGTCGGCGGTGATCACGGTCGCGTCGACCGTGCCGCTCAGCCCATCCGGCATCGCCAGGCCCGGCGCCGTACGAAGGATCGCCCCAATATCGATCGCTTCATCCGGGTTCGGTCCCGACCAGGCCCAACGCGCCCCCCAGCGCGTGAGAGCCCCGATGACGGGGACGAGGTCACGTGAGAGCTCGGTCAGCTCGTAGTCGACACGAGGCGGAACCTCGCGGTAGCGCTGCCGCGTCAGGAGACCATCGGCGACCATGCGGTTCAGGCGTGAGCGCAGCTGCTCGGTCGAGATGCCGGGCAGAACGCGTTGCAGTTCCACGAAGCGGCGAGGTCCGGACACGAGATCGCGAACGATCAACAGCGTCCACTTGTCGCCGACAAGATCCAGGGCACGCGCATCGGGCGACCACTGGGCATAGGGGTGACGTTTTGGTGGGGGTGCGGAGGGAATAGCAATATCTCCAGGAGGGACTTCGAACGGGACGGTGTGATGTTACTCCGGTTCCCGGGAGAAAGTCCACTTGATTGTGACAACCGGGCTTCTGTTGCCCCAGGCGAAACAAAAAGATGCCGCACAGCGCGGGAATCCTGAGGCGGCTGTCGGCGGCTCCCGCTGCCACACTCCACCGTTCAGTGCTTCCCCATACGATGCTCGATCATGAGCACCGAACCAGAGCAGTTCCACGGCGGTCGTCTGATCGCTCGCCGCCTCAAGGCGCACGGCGTGACCAAGCTGTTCACGCTGTCGGGCGGACACATCTTCTCGGTCTACGACGGCTGCCGGGAAGAGGGCATCGACATCGTCGACGTCCGGCACGAGCAGACGGCGGCGTTCGCCGCCGAGGGCTGGGCAAAGGTCACGCGCCAGCCCGGCGTCGCGGCGCTCACAGCAGGGCCCGGTGTCACCAACGGCATGAGCGCGCTCGGTTCGGCGCAGATGTCCAACTCGCCGATGATGGTGCTCGGCGGCCGCGCGCCGGCGATGCGCTGGGGTTCCGGCTCGTTGCAGGAGATCGATCACGTCCCGTTCGTCGCGCCGCTGACCAAGCTGGCCAAGACCGCCGAGAGCCCGGACGCGATTCCGGGCCTGATCGACGAGGCGCTCGCCACAGCGATGCAGCCGCACTCCGGTCCGACCTTTCTCGACTTTCCGATGGACATCGTGTTCAGCCCCGGTGCCGACACCGGCATCGAGGGCGCGCTCCACGATCCGCGGTCGGAGGCGGCTGCCGAGGGCGTCGAGGCCGCGAAGGCCCTGCTCGACACTGCCGAGCGGCCCGCGATCATGGCCGGCACCAATCTCTATTGGGGGCACGGCGAGGACGCGCTGCGGGAACTGGCCGAGCGGCGCGGCATCCCGGTCTGCCTGAATGGTCAGGCGCGCGGCTGTCTGCCGGCCGACCACGAGCTGTTCTTCTCGCGCGCCCGTAGCGCGGCGCTGAAGGGCGCCGACGTCGCGATCGTGATCGGTGTGCCGATGGACTTCCGCCTCGGCTTCGGCGGCTCGATCGGTGAGGACACGAAGATCATCTACGTCGATCGCGCCGAGCCGGTGCGCCCGCACCCGCGCGCGGTCGATCATGCGCTGTACGGCGGCATCGACGCAACGCTGCGCGCGCTGCTCGGTGACGGACCGTCAACCACGGACTGGGTCGCCTCGCTGCGTACCGCGGAGGCCGACGCCCGCGCGGCCGAACAGGCCGAGTTCAGCGACGAGCGCTCGCCGCTCCACCCGATGCGGCTCTACCACGAGCTCGCGCAGGTGCTGGACCGCAACGCGATCGTGATCGGTGACGGCGGCGACTTCGTCTCCTACGCCGGCCGCGTGCTCGACACCTACGAGCCGGGCTGCTGGCTGGACCCCGGACCGTTCGGCTGCCTGGGCACTGGCCCGGGCTACGCGATCGCCGCGAAGCTCGCGCACCCTGACCGGCAGGTCGTGATCCTGCACGGCGACGGCGCGTTCGGCTTCGCCGGCATCGAGTACGACACGATGGTGCGGCTCGGCATCAACGTCGTCGGCGTGATGGGCAACAACGGCATCTGGGCGCTGGAGAAGCATCCGATGGAGTTCCTCTACGGCTACTCGGTCGCGGCCGAGCTGCAGCCGGAGCTGCGCTACGACCAGATGGTCGAGGCGCTCGGCGCCGGTGGCGCACTGGTGCGGACGCCGGGCGAGCTGCGCCCAGCATTGGAGCAGGCGTTCTCCAGCGGTCAACCGACGCTCGTGAACGTGCTGACCGATCCCACGGTCGTCTACCCGCGCAAGGCCAACCTGGCCTAAGCGGTGGACCTGCGCCGGTTCCCGATCTGGGTACGGGCAGCGGTCGTGCGTTTGGCTGCGGTCGGCTTCGGCGCGATCACGATCGACTTCGGGCGGGCGGAAGCGAGCCTCGGCGCCGGCGTGCTCTACACGGGAGTGGCTCTGGCGCTCGCCTCAGCCATGCTGATGGCTGCGTTCCTTCGGCCACGGATCGCGCCGCGGGTGCCGGATGCGCCCGTGCTGTCCGGGCCGCCACCAGGAATCTCGCCGGTCGCCGGGGCGCTGTTGCTTGACGGAACTCGCAGCGAAGGGCGGCTGCTCGCAATGATCTGTGATCTCAGCCTGCGCGGGGTCCTCCGGCTCCAGGGAACGCCAGACGGCTGGGTGGCAGGGGTGGTCGATCTCTCCGAAGGGGGCGGCGTGAGCCCCGCAGAACGCCAGGTGCTGAGCGCACTCGGACTTGGTGCGCCGGGTGCACTGTTCGTGTATTCCAAGGCGAAGGACAGTCAGGGGAAGGCGCGCGTGGCACAGACCCTGCTGGATCACCACGCGCGGAGGGAGGTCCTGGCACTGATGAAACCTGACCCCTGGTGGTGGACTGCTGTGCTGGCGGCCGGCGGAGCAGCGGCCGTGTGGAGTGTGTTCCTTCCCGAAGAGGGCTATAGGGGGCCATCGAGCAGCGAGTGGCTCGTGACACACACCGTGGGCCTCTGGTTGCTCGTGTTCGTCGTGCTGCTGGCTGACGTCTTCGTCGATCGGGCAAGGTCCAAGCGTCGTACCGCGGCCGGCATGGAGACGGCGGTGGCTCTGCGGGGCTTCCGGCGAGGGCTGATGACGGAGTCGGCCCGCGCGCGATTCGCGTACGCAAAGGATGCTGGTCTCCTCGCTCCTGGTCTGCAGTGGGCGATCGCGTTCGGTCTCTCGCCCGAATGGCGCGTGGCTCCGATCTTGAACGATGACGAGCCAGATGCCTCAGCGGTGCACGACGTGCTGCTTGCAGCGCAACCGGAGACGGTCGTCCGCCGCCGCTCGGTGCCGCCGCCCGCCTGATGAGGTGGGCACGGGCGACGGAGCCACCGCGATGTGACTTCTTGCCGCTCAGCGAGAGAAACTCACATCGCAGACGCGAGCGCGAGCACCGCCCCGTGGCGCAGGTCGCGCTCGCAGACCGTGAAGCTGCTGGCGCCGATCGCGGTCAGCAGCTCGAGGTGGATCGCGAGGCCGGCGACGATCGCCGGTGCGCGGTCCGGATGCAGGCCGGGCACGGCACGACGCTCGGCAAGCGGTAGCGCGGCGAGATCCAGCAGCAGCTCCTCACAGTCGGCGCGGGTGATCGTCGGGCTGCCGAGCATCGCCTGGCAGGTCACCGGCGTTCCGCCGACCGCCAGCGTGGTGCCCGCGGCGATCACACGCGAGGAGGACTGCAGCAGCGCGGCCGCCTCGCGGCGCAGCGCTGCGAGCTCCTCGCCCGTCGGCGGATCAGCGTGCAGAAAGCGTTCGGTCTGCCGTACGACGCCGAGCTGCAGCGACTGGTGGCCGGCGAGCACACCATCGGCTCCGACCGCGATCTCCGTTGAGCCACCGCCGACATCCAGCACCACCACGGTCCCGGTGTCGCGCGCCCCGCTTGTCGCGCCCCCGAACGTCACGGTCGCTTCCTCATCGCCGCTCAGCACGCGCGTCGGGACGCCGTGCTGGTCACTGATCAACGCCGCGAACTCCGCGCCGTTGGCGGCATCGCGGCCGGCGCTGGTCAACACGCCGACGCGGGCCTCGACCTGCAGCTCGTCCATCAGCGTGACGTAGTCAGCGAGCACCGCCAGGACACGCGACATTCCCGCCCCGCCCAGCCTGCCGGTGCGATCGACGCCCTCACCGAGGCGCGTCACGACCGAGCGCGACGCCACCTCCCGCAGCCCGTCGGCGTCGACGTCAGCAACCAGCAGCCGGGTGGAGTTCGTGCCGAGATCGATCGAGGCCGCGCGCATCGCTGCCGCCGAGGCTAGAGAACCTTCTCGACTCCGGGTGCGTGGCGGTTGCCGTCGATCAGGTCGAGCACCGCCTTGCGCACCGGTTCGGTGATCGCCTGGGTACTGACAGGCTCGTCCGGCGCCGGCACGTCGTGGTCGACAATCGCCGCCGCGACCGTCAGGCCGGAGTCGAAGCGGTCGATCACGCGCGGGTCGACGTACGAGTTGCGGCAGACCGTCGGCGTGTTGCCGAGGAACGTCGCAACGTCGCCGATCGCCGCGCGCACGACGCGCTTCTTCGAGGCCTTGGTCGTGACCTCAGCGGCGTGCGCCGCCAGCGCCACGGCGCAAAGGGCCGTGGCGTTCCAGGTGCGGAAGTCCTTCGCGGTGAAGCCATCACCGGCGACGGTCTTGATGTAGGTGTTGACGTGCTCGGCCTTGAGGTCGGCCCAGCGGCGTCCGGCCTTGTAGGCGAGCAGCTCGTCACCGCCGCCGCGCCGCCGGCGCAGCTCCTTGACGATCGCATAGACCTGCGGATCGATCACCTGCTGGTGGCGGCGCTGGCCGGACTTCGCCGGGAAGTCGAAGATGATGCCGTCGGCGCCGAGCTGCACGTGGCTCTTGCGGAGCGTCGTCAGGCCGTAGGAGCCGTTGGCGTCGGCGTAGCCCTCGCTGCCGATCCGGAACAGGCCGACGTCCAGCAGCCGCACCGCGCACGCGTTGACACGCTCGGCGTCGAGCTCCGGGCGCATGATGTCCTTTGCCACGCGTCGCCGCAGGGCCGGGAGCGACTCAGCAAAGGAGACCATCGCGTCGAACTTGGCCGAGGCGCGGCGCGCGTGCCAGTCATCGTGGTAGCGGTACTGCTTGCGGCCGGCGTCATCGATGCCGGTGGCCTGGATGTGGCCGCGGGCCTCGAGGCAGATCCAGACGTCCTGCCAAGCCGGCGGGATCGCGAGCTGACGGATTCGGGCGAGCGCATCGGCGTCCGTGACGCGCTCGCCGCCGGGATCGAGGTAGACGAAGCCGCGGCCCGCGCGGCGCCGCGTGATTCCCGCTGAACTGCAATCGACTCGGCGCGTGCGCGGCATCTCGCGCAACTACCCAGCACGGGGACAGCCGAGACACGATCGCGCAGCGATTCAGTCGCGGATGTGCGGCATCTCCGTCGCCAGGAGGATCGCTCCCTCGCCCGTCGCGTAGGCCTCCTCGCCGTGGTAGACGACGTCCATGCCGAGTGCCTCTTCCTCGGGGCCGGCACGGAGCGGCGCAACCGCGTTGACGAGCTTCAGCAGAATCACGGTCATCGTGAAGGCGTAGACCGGCGCGACGACCGCGCCGATCATCTGCCAGCCGAACTGGCCGGCGTCGCCGTAGAAGAGGCCGTCACTGACCCCGTTCCAGTGCGTCTGCGCGACGAGCCCGATGAAGACGATGCCGACGAAGCCCGCGGTGCCGTGCGCGGCGAGCACGTCCAGCGTCTCGTCGACCCGGGTACGCGTGCGATAGGCGACGATCAGGTAGCTGGGAATCGCGGCGATCGCGCCGAGCGCCATCGCCCAACCCGGGCTGATGAAGCCGCCTGCGGGCGTGATCGCGACGCAGCCGACGACGATCGCCGTTGCGGCACCGATCGCGGTGACGCGCCGGTCACGTAGCGCGTCGATGATCATCCAGACAGCCAGCGTGCAGGCAGGGGTGAGCAACGTGTTCGTGAACGCCAGCACGCTGGACTGGCCGGTGTTGAAGCCGCTGCCGCCGTTGAAGCCGAACCAGCCGAACCACAGCAGCCCGGCGCCGAGCAGCACGTACACGGCGTTGTGCGGCAGCAGGGCCTGACGGCCGTAATCGCGGCGTGCGCCGATCACGAGCGCAGCGGCAAGAGCCGAGAAGCCGGAGGCCATCTCGACCGGGATTCCGCCGGCGAAGTCGAGCGTGCCGTGGGCCTGCAGCCAGCCGCCACCGAACGCCCAGTGGGCGAGCACGGCGTAGACGAAGACCGACCACAAGGCACTGAAGAGCAGGAACGGCCCGAAGCGCACGCGTTCCACGATCGCGCCCGACACGAGCGCGGTGGTGATGATGCAGAAGGTCGCCTGGAAGGCGAAGAAGAGCAGGTGCGGGATCGTCGATCCGTCACGCGGCGTGAAGCCGACGTCGTTCATGAATGCGTGGTGGAGGCCGCCGATGATCGAACCGTTGCCGTCAAATGCCAGCGAGTAGCCGACCGCGGCCCACGTCACCATCGCGACAGCGATCGCGCCGAGCGACATCATGAACGTGTTGAGCGTGTTCTTGGCGCGGACCAGGCCCGCGTAGAACAGGCCGAGCGCCGGCGTCATCATCAGCACCAGCGCCGTGGCGACCATCATCCACGCGGTGTCGCCGCTGTCGACCCGCGCGGCTGCCAGGAGGCTCATGCGCTCACCGGCGTCACGGCGCCGGTATCGGTCTCGCCGGTGCGGATGCGCACCACTTGGGCGAGGTCGAGCACGAAGATCTTGCCGTCACCAACTTCGCCCGTGCGCGCCCCGTCACACACTGCGTCGACCGCGCGCTGCACGAACTCCTCGGTGACCGCGATCTCGAAGCGCACCTTCTCCGAGAGGCCCATCTGCACCGTCGTGCCGCGATACGTCTCGACCCGCTCCAGTTCACCGCCATGACCCTGGACGCGCGTGAGCGAGAAGCCTCGGATCTCCGCGCGGTAGAGCGCCTCGAGGACATCGTTGACTTTCTCGGGCCGGACGATGCCGATCACGAGTTTGACCATGGTGTGTGCTCCTGAGCAGGCGGACGAGAGATGCCCGCGCAAGATACCTAGATGTAGATGCGCGACGCCGGGTCGTCGGCCAGTGCCGTCAGCAGGTGGTCGACACACATGTCCGCCATGCGCTCACGCACGCTGCGGGTCGCCGAGCCGATGTGCGGCAGAACGATCAGGTTCGGTGCATCGAACAGCGGATCGTCGGGCGGCAGGGGTTCGGGATCGGTGACGTCGAGCGCGGCGCCGCCGAGCTGCTGGCCACGCAGCGCGGTGCGCAGCGCCTGCTGGTCGATCAACTGGCCGCGGGCGGTGTTGATCAGGATCGCGTGCGGCGGCATCACCGACAGCGCGTCGGCGTCGATGATGTGGCGCGTCTCCTCGGTCAGCGGCATGTGCAGCGACACGAAGTCGGCCTTGCGCAGTGCGGCGTGCAGGTCATCGCCGCGGCCGACGCGGATCACCTCCATCCCAAAGGCCTCGGCACGATCGGCGACAGCGCTGCCGATCCGGCCGTGGCCACCGACCAGTACCAGCGTGTGGTCGGAGAGCTCGGTGCCGAGGAACTTGCGGGGCTCCCAGGTCTGCCACTCGCCCGCGAGGACCGAGGCCGCCGCGGGGAACAGGTTGCGCGCCGCGGCGAGCAGCAACGCGAAGGTGAGGTCGGCCGTCGCGCCGGTCAGCACATCCGGCGTGTTCGTGACCGTGATGCCGCGCTGCTCGCAGGCGGTGATGTCGATGTTGTCGAAGCCGACGGCGTAATTGGCGACCACGCGGAGCTTCGGGGCGGCGTCGAGCAGCGTCGTGTCGACGCGGTCCGACAGTGTGGTCAGGACGCCACTGACGTCCGCGCAGCGCTCACGCAGCTGGTCGGGGAGGGGCGGCAGGATGTTCGGCCAGACATCCACGTCGTGGCCGTGCTCGCGCAGGCGGTCGATGGCGCGCCCTGGGAGCATGCGGGTCACGAAAACGCGGGACATGTCTCGAAGTTACCGGAATACGGTAAGCCGCGACAATGGGGTCGCGACCCTGTTCCAACTAGGCTCGCGGCATGTCTGATCTGATCTCGTACGAACTCACCGACGGTGTCGCGACCATCACGCTGGATGACGGCAAGGTCAACGCGCTGTCGCCGGCGATGACAGCGGCGATCGGTGCCGGCCTCGACCGTGCCGAGGCCGATCAGGCGGTTGTCGTGCTCACCGGCCGAGGCCGGACATTCTCCGCCGGGTTCGATCTGCGCGTGCCGCCCGAGGAGTGGCCGGCGATGCTCGCCGCTGGTGCGGAGCTCGCGCAGCGGCTGCTGGCCTTCCCGCAGCCGACCGTGATCGCCTGCAACGGCAACGCCGTTGCGATGGGTGCCTTCCTGCTGCTGACGGCCGACGAGCGGATCGGTGCGTCAGAGGGCACGATCGGCCTCAACGAGGTGGCGATCGGCATGACGATGCCGTGGTTCGGCATCGCCCTCGCCCGCCACCGTCTGACGGCGCCGGCGTTTGACCGCTGCGCCGTGACCGGCGTGCTGCTCGACCCCGCTGCGGCGCGTGACGCCGGCTTCCTCGATCAGGTTGTCGACGCCGAGGCTCTCGCCGACACGGTGCGGGAGACGGCGGCGCGCCTGACGTCGGTCAACCGTGAGGCGCACGCAGCGACGAAGCTGCGGATCCGCGCGCGCATGCTCGAGGAGCTGCGCGACGCCGTCACGCGGCTCGACGGCCCGCTCGATCAGGCCTAGTCGCGCGGCTTGTAGCGGTGGTGCAGCATCAGGTCGTTGCCGTCCGGATCGTTGAACAACGCCATGTGACAGACGCCCGTGTCGAAGGTCTCACCAAGGAACTGCACGCCCTTGGCCTCGAGTTCCGCCCGTGCCACCGCAACATCGTCGACGTGCATCGCCAGATGCGCACCCTTCTGCGGCGTGAACGGGAAGCCCATCTTGGCCGGCTCCCAGATCGCTACGCAGGTGTTGCCGATCCAGTATTCGTAGGTGGCGCCGGAGTCCTGCCGCAGGCCGAGCGTCTCGCCGTAGAAGCTGCGTGAGCGCTCGGGATCCTGGGACGGAATGCCGACGAAGTCGAGTCCGGTGATCATCACCCGACTGTAACGATCAGCAGTGCGCGCGCGGCAGCGTGTTGCCGAGCGGCAGGCACAGCTTCTGCTGGACGGGTTTGCCGGCGGCGTTGAGCTTCCAGCGGAAGACGACACCGTCGTAGCCGGGCGCTGTGATCTGCATCTCGTAGGTCTTGCCGGGTTTCAGTTTGCGGGAGCCGTGGTCAGCGAACCGCGCGCCCTTCGGCGTCTTCGTGAACGACAGGCCCGTCATCCTCTTTCCGCTCCAGCGAGCGTCGGCGACGACCGGGTTCTTCAGGCCGAGCTCGTGCAGACCCCAGGGCGGGTTGGCGTTGATGATCCGCCCGTCCTTGCAGGTCGCCTTGAACGACGCGAACTTCGTGCCAGGTGCAGTGGCCTTGACGGTGTAGACGGCGGCCGGCAGCTCCGTCCAGACGACGCCGCCGTCCTTGGACGACAACTTCTGGGCGGCGTCCGGAATGACGTTTTCGTTGAAGTACGTGGCAGGGCGGGCAGCAGGGGAGAGCGAGGCCGTCGCGCCGGCCACGCCGTGTGCGCCGTAGCCGGTGAAGTCGGTGAAGGCCACGTCGAGGCCGCGCACGTTGCGGGTACTGAAGGTCGAGACGATCACGCACTTGAGCGGCACGTTATCGGCGTCGACGGGCACGGCAAGGATCTGGGCCAGAGCGGTGGCAACCGGCTCGGTGGGCACCTGGAAGTTGACGTGTTCGAGGTCCTCGCCGTCGGTTGTGAACGTCTGGAGGTAGATCGTGCGGTAACCGGCGAGCACGATGTAGGGCGTGACGGCGGCCTTGGCGGGGACGGCGAGGTCGTAGGTGCCGTCAGCGTTCACGGTCGCGCCGGCAGACGGCAGTTCGTCGACCTTGATCTGCGCGCCAGCGAGCTTGACCTTGACGTTGTTGAACTCGTACGCCGTGCCGCGAATGTGCACCTTGTCGGCGGCAGCAGCGGCGGGCGCGCTACTGAGTAGCGCAAGGGTGGCAACGGCGAGGAGGCGAGCAAGGGGCATCGGGAGCGAGTCTATGGTGTGGCGATGGCCTCGCTTCGGCTCTCCGTGCTCGACCTCGCGCCGGTCGGGCCCGGCGTGAACCCCACCGACGCACTGCGCTCCAGCGTCGATCTGGCGCGGGCCACGGAGGCCTGGGGCTTCACCCGCTACTGGTTCGCCGAGCACCACAACATGCCGACGATCTTCTCGTCGAGTCCTGCCGTGCTGACCGGCTACATCGCCGCCAACACTGAGCGGATCCGCGTCGGTGCCGGTGGCGTGATGCTGCCGAACCACGCCCCGCTGGTGATCGCCGAGCAGTTCGGCACGCTCGCGACGATCTACCCGGGCCGGATCGATCTCGGGCTCGGGCGCGCGCCCGGGACCACGCCTGAGACGGTGCTTGCGCTGCGGCGCGATCTCGCGAACGCCGAGAACTTCCCGTCGGACCTCGATGAGCTGCAGAGGTACTTCGGCGATCCGCACCCGGCGCAGCGTGTGCGCGCCGTGCCCGGTGCTGGCACCCATGTGCCGATCTACATCCTCGGCTCGTCGATGTTCGGCGCCCAGCTCGCCGCGGCGAAAGGGCTGCCGTACGCGTTCGCCTCGCACTTCTCGCCGCCGGAGTTGGTGCGCGCGGTCACGCACTACCGGCAGGGGTTCCAACCGTCGAAGCAACTCGGCGCGCCGTACGTGATCGCCGGGATGAACGTCTTCGCGGCCGACAGCGACGAGGCCGGTGGCGCGCTGTTTGAGAAGAGCCTGCTGGCAATGGCGCGCTCACTCGGCCGCATGGTGCCGGGGATCGCGGATCTCGACGACGCCGAGCTGATGGCATCACCACTCGCGCAGCAGGCCCGGGCGATGCTCGTCCACACCGCGACGGGCACGCCCGCGCGGGTGCGTGAGCAGACGCTCGCGTTTGCCGAGCACGCGATGGCCGACGAGCTGATCATCGCGACCAATGCCGCCGACCCCGCCGAACGGATGCGCTCCTACGCGTTGCTGGCGGAGGCATTCCGTGCAGAACTCGCTGCGTAGCGGTGGTACCATTCCCAAACCGCCGCGGGGTGGAGCAGTCTGGTAGCTCGTCGGGCTCATAACCCGAAGGTCGCGGGTTCGAATCCCGCCCCCGCTACTCCGAAACGCCCTCGTGAGAGGGCGTTTCGACGTTGTGGGTGCGGTGCTGGCGCGCCAGCAGGAACTGGGTTATCGTTCGGCGATGCGCCTCGCCGCCCTCGCCGCCCTATCCGTCGCCACGCTCGCCACCGTGCCCGGTATCGCGTCTGCCGCCACCGCGAACCCCAACGAGAAGACCACGGTCACCGACATTCAGTACCGCATTTCCTACAGCCAGGAGATCCCCGGAAACTGCGCGGTGCTCAGTTTCTCCCAGTGGCAGGCCGCGAAGTTCAAAGGGTGGGATGCCTACCAGGTTGCGATCACCTACGGAGCCCCCGCGTCGCGCACCGACAGCTTTGCGGTGTCCGCGCCACCGAAGTACGACGACGAGTTCAAGTACGGCGGCAATACCGTTTCACCGCCCACCGGCAGTCATTGGGTGCTGATCGGCAACGGCAGTTACCGCGCTGGTGGGCCCCCCGCCGACCCGGACTGCCAGGAGATCCTGGCGCGGTCCCAGGCTGGTGTGCCCGACCACAAGGTCACGACATCGTTCCGCCGCACGGATAGCTGCGTGACCAAGTTCGACGCTCTGTCGAAAGCGCAGAAGGCCGACAAGAAGGCCAAGGGCAAGAAGGCCAAGGCCAAGGCCAAGAAGAACCTGTCGAAGGCCAAGAAAGCTTTCGACAAGGACTGCTCGAAGTAGCGGCCTCCGCTTGGGGACCGATCGTGGGCAACGAGTAGCTTGCGGCAGATGAAGCTGCTCCTCGCCGTTCTTGGTTCTTCCGGTCGCCGTCGCATCAGGCTGCGGCAATCCGGACAAGGCGGGGTGGCCGTGGTTCCTGTTTTCCATTCCGGCGGCGGCGGGGTCGGTGGTGGGTCCTGGCGACGCCGACTTGACGCTGCGCCTGACCGGTGCGCGGAGCTACCTGACGCAGTTCAGCGACCGGCCGGTGCGCGAAACGTTCGATCTCGCCAACAGCGAGTTCGCCCGGCAGTTCCCGGCATGGTCCAGCACTCCGACCCGAACGCTGTGCTCACCTACACGCCGGTGGGCACGGAGATTCGTGCGTCGGTCGTCCTGACGGTTGGAGCGCCGAAATGGGACGCCGGGCGGCGAGCAAGGCGGTTGATGAACGTGCCGTGGTGCTCTGCGCCTGCGCGAGAGTGCTGCCGCGGTCAGTACTGCCTGGTGTCTCGGGCTGACCGCGAGGCTTCCCGCTCGTCGTCGCCCTGCAAGCGCAGCCGCTCCTGATCGCGGTCGGTGAGGTCGCCGTCGCCGTTGCCGGCGGCGTGACGACGCAGATCCGCGGGGTCGGCCTCGGCGACCAGCTCGTGGCGCTCCGCTTCGGCCTGGGCGAGCTCGGCCTCGGCCTCGGCGCGGCGCGCCTCCGCGCCGGCGACGCGTGCACGCTGCGTCTGCGCTTCGGCATGCTCTCGCCGCTGACCTGCGAGCGCACGATGCTCCTCCTGCAACTTGCGCACGCGTGATTGTTCGCGCAGGCGCGGCACCATGAGCGCCAGGACCACGGCGATTGCCGCGGCGATGAGGATGATGATGATCAGTACCTCGGTGGACATGATTGCTCCTTGAGAATGGGGGCCTGCACCTCTTCCTCTACCCGGTTCCACCAAGGTCAATCATGCGTTTCGTGCGTGTGGCATGAAGACGCGACGACGCGGCTACGCCTCTCCGCCCGGGCGCGAGGCGTCCGTCTGCCGACCGAGTGTGTCGCGTGGCACATGCCGCCTGGTTTGGCGCTCGCCCGGGCGGGTAGATCAACTGGTTGGGACGGACACGGTTCGGCGGGCGCCGCCGGAGCGTGCGTTCGTCATCGACGTCCACCCGACAAGGAACAACCATGACGCTCAGCGAGCAGAAGATTGTGCAGTACCTCGGTGAGGCGCACGCGCAAGAGCGTGCTCTGACCCGCGTCCTCCAGTCGCAGATTGCGATGACGCCGCGCGGCAGCTACCGCACGGCCCTGTCCACCCACCTGCGCGAGACGCGCGAGCACGCCGAGCGAATCCAGCGGCGTCTGCGGGACCTGGACGCGGGGCCGGGCCTGATCGGCGGCGTCGTCGGCGCAGCTGAGAGCATCGTCGGCCAGGCACTCGCTTTCGGCAAGACACCGATCGACCTGCTGCGGGGCACCGGCGGTGAGGAGAAGGTGCTCAAGAACGCCAAGGACGCTGCCGCGACCGAGTCGCTGGAGATCGCCACCTACCTCGCGATCGAGCACCTCGCGGAGGAGGTTGGCGACGCGGAGACCGCGCGCATGGCGGCGGCGATCCGCCGTGAAGAGGAGCGGATGCTGCAGCGCATCATGCGCGAGATCCCGAAGCTGACCGGCGCGGTTGTCGGCGCCGAAATCGAAGGCGATCCGACGTACGACATCACGACGACGGGTGCGGCGGATGCCGTGCGCGGCGCAGGAGAAGCCGCGGCCGAGGCTGCACGCAGCACCGGTGCGGCGGCCAAGCGTGGCGCGCGTCAGGCCCGCAAGGTCCCTGGAGTGGCGCAGGTCGAAGGGCAGATCAAGGGCGCTGTGGCGTCGGAATCCGACCTTGCGATCTCGAACTACGACTCGCTCGCCGCGGATGAGATCACCGCGCGACTGACGGACCTGTCGCAGATCGACCTCGCGAAGATCGACTCCTACGAGCGTAAGCACGAGAACCGCACGACGGTGCTCAGCAGGATCACCTCATTGCGCGGCAACGAGCCCTGGCCGGGCTACGACGAGCTCAACGCCGCCGATGTCCAGCGGGCGCTAGGCGAGGCGGACGAGGGGCGGATCAAGGAGGTGCGCAGCTACGAGCGCGCGCACAAGAACCGGGCCGGCGTGCTGAAAGCGACCGAGCGCGAGCTCGCCTCGGCCTAGCTCGACACCAGGAGATTGCCCGTGGGGCCCGGCATCGCCCGGGCCCCACTGTTGGTGTCGGCGGCGTGCCACACCAGCGCGGACGTCAGGCGTCCAGGAAGCCGATCAGTACCCGGTTGAACTCCTCGGCGTGGCTCACGTTGCAACCGTGGGGCGCGTCGGCGATCAGGTGCAACGTACTGCCGGCGATCGCCGCGTGCGTGCGGCGGCCCGAGCCCTCGAAGGGCACGGTGGCGTCGCTGTCGCCGTGCAGGACCAATGCCGGCACGTCGACGGCAGCAAGATCGTCGCGGAAGTCGGTCGCGCCGAACGCCGCGAGGCAACCCAGCGCCGCTCGCTTGTCCGCAACGCTGCAGAGCTTGCGCGCCCTTTGCCGCTCAGCCTCGCTGACGGCGATCTTGCCGTTGACCGAGAAGAACTCGCGGGTGAATTCGTCATAGAACCCGCGGTCATCGGCGGCCAATGCGGCGGCCATCTCGACCGCCTTCGTCTTCGTCAGGGGCCCTTCGGGATTGCTGCGCGTCTCGAGCATGTACGGCGTCACCGCAGAGGCGAAGACGACACTGTGCAGACGCTCGGTGCCGAAGTTGGCGCAGTAGCGGGCGACCTCACCGCCGCCCATCGAAAAGCCGACGAGCGTCACGTCGAACAACTCGAGATCGAGGATCAGCGTGTGCAGATCCTCGGCGAGCGTGTCGTAGGTGTAGCCGGTCGTCGGTTTGTCGCTCTGGCCGAAGCCCCGCCGGTCGTAGGTCACGGCGCGGTACTCGGCAGCGACGAGCGCGGGCACCTGGTGCCGCCAGGTCGCGCTGGACAACGGCCAGCCGTGGAGCAGGACCACGGGCCGGCCCGTGTCGCCGCTGTCTTCGACATGCAGGTGGGTGTCTCGAAAGATCCCGTGATGGGCGACGATCTCCGTCATGGTCCGTTCCTCTCTCGTTTCAGGCGACTCCGGATGCGTTACCCAACGACGGGGGCGAACAAACCCCTGCGGACTGTGGCGCCGCGCAGAGCGCGTCAAGGGTCCGACCGCGGAGCTTTGGTTTGAGGTGCGCTCGATTCGGGCAGAGATGACGCACCCAACCTGGAGGAGTCACCATGGATTTCAGTGAAATCATCTTCGCGATCGTGCTGGGACTGTTCGCTGGGGCGGTCGGCAAGCTGCTGATGCCAGGAGACGATCCGGGCGGTGTCATCGCGACGATCGTGCTCGGCATCGCCGGCTCGTTCGTCGGCTTCCTGGTGTTCACCAAGGTGCTCGGCATCGGTGACGAGAACGCGTTCGACTGGGGCGGCGTGATCGGCGCGATCGTCGGCGTGATGCTGCTGCTCGGGATCTACCGCGCGGTCGCCGGCGGTGGGCGCGGGACCGGCGTCCGAACCTGATCGACCACTGGCGCGAGCGTGTCGGCGCGGCCCGGCTCTAGTCGCCAGGTCGTGCCGACAGCTTGCGACAGCGCACGCGTGTGTGGTCGATGACGGTTCCGCCGGCACGCCGGAACGACAGCGCTGCCCGGCCGGGCCGCAGGACGATCCGCAGCGCAGCGGGCTTGCGGGAGTCACCAAAGCTGAGCCCTTGATAGAGCGGAATCAGCGGCCGCAGCGCGTGGCCGCCGGCGCCGGCGACGATCTGCGTGATCCCGTCGACCTTCTTGAGCCGCTCAGAGTCGTGGTCATGGCCACTGAGCACCAAACGCGCGTGGCCGCGCAGGGCATCCCACAGCGGTGCGATGTCCTGCGCGTCGCCGTGCAGCCCGGCGCTGAAGCGCGGCCGGTGCCAGAAGGCGATTCTGCACGTTCCGGGGTTCCGCACCTGGCGGCGGAGCCAGGCCACCTGCGGGCTGCTCGCATCGTGGCGAATCTCGGAGTTGAGGGAGATCAGCGTCCAGCCCGCGAGCCGGAAGGTGTAGTACGGCGGCAGCGTCGCGCCGGTCTGCGAGCGCCAGTACGGCAGGTAGCCGGTCCTGCGGTTTGCGAACTCATGGTTGCCGATCGTGGGCGCGGTCCTTGCGGCCAGTGCGCCGTAGAGCGGGTTGTAGCCGCTCGTGAACTCAGCTGCCGAACCCGTCTCGTACACGTCACCGAGGTAGAGGAAGACCCGCGGCTGCGCGCGCACGATCGCGCGCGCCAGCGCCACGGTGCCGGCCGCGCTGTCGGCGCCGTCGCCGACGGCGATGACCGTCGCGCCGCGCTGTGGCAGGTGGCGCAGGTGCGCTGGCGTCGCGCCGGCCGTCGTCGCGCCGGCGAGCGCGATTGACGCCACGATGGTCAGGAGCCGCTGCATCACGGTCAGGATCACACACGATGTATCGGCCGGCGCCGGACACGGCGCAAGGCCTATGCGTAGGCTTCCGCCATCTGCCGGGCAACGCTCAACGCGCACACGATCAACGGAGGCCGCTGCGGTGACGGGTGACCTCGCCCGCACGTTGGTCGCCTGCGGCCTGCTCAGCGGCACCCAACCGCTCACTGTGATGGGCATGATGGTGCTGCTCGGCGGCGAGAACGGGCGCCGCAACGCCTCCTTCTACATCCTCGGCAGCTTCCTGGCGCAGGCCGTCGTCCTGTTGCTGTCCGGTCTCGTGCTCGGCGGCACCGTCGACGAAGCGTCGACGCCCGGGCGCTCCCTCGTCGGCCTGCGTGTCGTGGTCGGCGTGGTGTTGCTGGCTGCCGGGCTGTGGTTCAGGCGCTCCGGGGCGCCGCCATCGGCCGAGACCCCTCCGGCGCTGGCGCGGCTCACCAACATGCGCCCGTTCGGCGCGATGCTCGCCGGCGTGGCGATCGCCGACTACACCGGTGCGATGCTTGCGGCAGCGGCGCTCACGACGGCGAGCGTCGGTGTCGGCGGCGCGTTCGCGGCGTGGGCGCTGTACTGCGTCTTCGCGACCGGGCTGCTGGTCGTCGCGTTGATCGCCGTCTCGCGCTCGGCTCGCGCCGAGAACGGGCTTCAGGGCGCGATCGCCTGGGTGCTGCGCAACCGCCGCCGGCTTGCGTCCTGGATCTGCATCGTGGTCGGTGTTGTGCTGGTCGCCGACGGCACCACGGCGCTGCTGATCACCGGCTGACGCGCGGCACCGAGCGGCCGAGTGACGGCACCGCAACGCCGAGCAGTCCGCGCAGCAGTCCGCGCCCCATGTCCAGCCAGTCGAATGCGTCGCGCCAGACGACGATCTCGCCGTCGCGGACCTCGAAGCGGCCGAAGACCCAGAACTGGATCCGCAGCCGGCCGAAGATCAGCACATCCGTGCGCTCGTTGAGCACGACGCCGTCGTCGGCCGATGACGCGTGGAGGTAGACCTCGAAGCCCATGCCGCGCTCGGTCGAGATGCGGCCGAGCTTGCGGACGCGCTCGCGTCCGCGGATGCTGGGCAGCGAGACGTTGGTGTAGACGACGTCAGGGCTGAGCAGGTCGGCGGCCTCGTCAACGCGTTGGTCGGCGAGCAGCTGCAGGAACCGCGTAACGAGTTCCACCGGTGTCTCGGACGTGGCAGGCACGTTTAGGAGTCTCGCAGAGGAGTCCTTATCTCGGCCTTGGGCGCGCTTGATCCTCACGCAAGCGCCGTGTCTGAAGGTGTCAGCATGAGTTCTTCGCGCATTCCCTCCTTCCTCGCCGGCGCCGCACTGGCAACGGCCGGCGCCGGTGCTCTGGCACTCGGTACGAATCACGATCAGCACGCCGCCGCGCCCGCACCGGCCGTCGCGACCGTCGACCAGCCGGCGCTGCATGCGGCATCGAACACCAACGACTCCGCCAAAAGTGTCTACGACGGCGCGAAGGAGTCCGTCGTCTTCGTGAGTGCCCAATCGGCCCAGGGCCAGGCAACGGGCTCCGGCTTCGTCGTCTCCGGCGACGGCAGGATCATCACCAACGAGCACGTCGTTGACGGCGCTGAGCAGGTGACCGTGCGGATCGGCACCAGCGGCGACGAGCAGCCGGCAACCGTGCTGGCAGCAGACGCCTCGAAGGACCTCGCGCTGCTGCAGGTCGACACCGGCGGCACGCAGCTGCCGGCACTCGAGCTCGCGGACTCGGGCGCAGTCGGCGTCGGTGATCCCGTGTACGCGATCGGCAATCCCTACGGTCTCGACCACACGCTGACCAGCGGCATCGTGTCGGCGCTCGGCCGCGACATCGAAGCGCCTGATGGCACGCCGATCAGCGGCGTGATCCAGACGGATGCGGCGATCAACCCGGGCAACTCCGGCGGGGCGCTGTTGAACGCTGACGGCAAGGTGATCGGCGTCAACGCCCAGATCGCATCCGCGGGCGCGTCCGAGGGACAGGGCGGCAACGTCGGCATCGGCTTCGCAATCCCAGCCAGTGCCGTGGCGGACTTCGTTGCGCACCCGACCTCCAGTCAGCAGGCACCGGAGGAGCAGGCGCCGCAGGACTACAGCGACCAGGGCCTGCTGGTGCAGTAGTCCGTCAGCGCCGCGCGACGAGCACGGCACGGGCGCCGCGCCGCGGGATCATCGTCACGTTGCGGTGCGTCGCCGTCTCGTGCCGGGGCTCCTCGGCGACGAGCTCGAGCCGCTCGGCCATCGCCCGCAGAACGACCCGCTGCTCGGCCATCGCCAGGGTGGCGCCGAGGCAGCGGCGCACGCCGCCACCGAACGGCAGCCACGTGTAGGTGCCGGGCTGCGTGACGCCCTGCCAGCGTTCCGGGCGGAACGCGTACGGATCCGGGTACAGGTCCTCGCGGTGGTGCAACAGCAGGATGCTGATGCCGACGGCCGTGCCAGCGGGAATCGCGTAGTCGCCGAACTGCCACGGCACCGTGACGCGCCGCCCGACCGCTGGGATCACGGGGCGGTTGCGCATGCTCTCCCAGATCGTCTGCTCGACAACCGTGCCGGCCAGCGCGTCATCGCTGCCGCGCACCGCGTCGCGCAGGCGGTCATGCGCGGCCGGGGTGCGCAGCAGCCGCTCCCACGTCCAGGCGAGCTGATTGGCGGTGGTCTCGTGGCCGGCCAGCAGCAGCGTGAGCAGCTCGTTGCGCAACTCGAGGTCGGTCAGTGCCTCGCCATCCTCGGTGCGCGTGAGCAGGAGGACGGACATGATGTCCCGCCGCTGCTCGAGCTGCGGGTCACGGCGGCGCGCCGCGATGACCGGGTAGACGGCTGCGTCGAGCATCGTCATGACCGCCTTGACCGGACCGATCGGACGCTGCTTGCCCATGTTCAGCAGCTCGGCCAGCTTGGCGCCCGGCAGCGTTGACGCCCGGACCGTGCGGGCGATCGCGGCACGCAAGCGGCCTTCCGGACTCGCCCGTGCCGGGCGACCGTCGATGCCGAAGACGCCGGACAGGATCACGTCCAGCGTGATCGACTGCATGCGCGGCGCGAGCGCGAACCCGCGGCCGATGGGCCAGCGCGCCAGCTCCCGCTCGGTGATCGCCTCGATCGCCGCGACGTAGCGCTCGATCGCTTCGCCCTTGAACGACGGCAGCAGCAGCTTGCGCTGGCGCAGATGGCGGTCGCCGACGGCGGTCAGCACCGAGGTGTCGCCGACGATCGGGCGCAGCTGGGACTCGCCGGCGATCGACGGCGCGAGCTCGCTTGCGGCCGTGAACAGTGATCGCGCGTGGTCCGGGTGACTGACCAGCGCGAGGTCGCCGACGAATGCGGTGCGGATCGTGAACACCTCGCCGTAGCGACGGCGGCTGGCCGAGGCGTAGGCGCCGCCGCGCACCGTGATCCGCAGCTCCTGCAGCAGGCGCGGCGACGACGATCCCGGCGGCGGCGGCAGCAGCGCGGCGGTCTCGGCGCTGATCGGGCCGGCGATCGACGCCGCAGCGCTGCCGAGTCCCGCCACTGGCGTGCCCGTGTCGCTCATTCCTGGAACCTCTCACGTTCCGCGGCGCAGCGTGTGTGCTCTGGGACTCACGACGCCACTCCGGCCGATACGGTTGCGCCGTGCGTACGAGGAGTCAGCAATGAAACAGGGCGGCGTGGGGCGTACGGCGATCGTCTGGCTGCTGCGCCTCGTCGTCGTGGCGTCCGTCGCAGCGCTCGCGTTCTTGCCCCCGCTGTCGATCCTGGCCAAGACCACCGACAGCGCAAGCATCGACAGCTTTCGGGTGAAAATGAACCTTGCCGCCGACGGCACGCTCATCTCGCGTGAGACGCTCGACGTGCAGATGCCGTTCGGCAAGCACGGCATCTTCCGCATCTTCGATCTCAAGGATCCGCGCCGCCGCGGCATCGATCATCCGGTGTCGAGCGTCGAGATCACGCGCGACGGACAGACGGAGTCATGGGTCTGGGAGAAGGAATCCAGTCGTAGCCGCACCGCGAAGGTCGGCTCGGCGTCGGTGCTCCTCGATCCCGGTGTTCACCGGTACGTCATCACGTCGAAGACCGTTGACGCGCTGGAGCCCGGCGACAACGGGGAGGCGGTCTGGTGGTGGGACGTCATCGGCTCCGGTTGGCAGATGACGATGAACCGCGCGTCGGTCACGGCCCGTCTGCCTGCGGCGCCGAAGTCCGCCGAGTGTGTGATGGGCGACCATGACCCCTGCGAGGTGACCGTCAAGGGTCGCCTGCTGCGGCTCACCGTCGGCCCGTTGGACACCCACACGCCGGTCACCGTGAAGGTCACCTTCCCGAAGGGTGCCGTGCCGGCTCCACCGGCAGGTGACAGCTGGCTGAAGGCGTACGCCTCGGCGATCGCTGCAGCGATCCTCGCAGCGCTGCTCGGCGCCTACCTGTTCCGTGCGACACGCGAGCGGCAGCCGGGATTCCCGGTGCTGTTCGAGCCGCCCGCCGGTGTTGGCCCGGCGCTCGGCGCGAAGGTGCTGTACGAGGACGACTCCAAGGCCGCGATGCAGGCGACGCTCTACGACCTCGGCGAGCGCGGTGTCCTGCGGCTCGAGGGCGACGACAGCTCCTGGAAGATCCATGCTGCGCAGGACCCGGCGACGGCGACGCTGACCCCCGGCGAGCTGGAGCTGCTGCACGATCTCGGGCTGCGCGCGGCCGGTGATCACTTCCTCGTCTCGGAGAGCAAGACCGCCGGCGAGAAGGTCGCCAACGCGCAGACAGCGCTGCAGAACGCCGTCAGCGCTGACGCGAGCCAGTACCTCGCAACGACGCCCGCCGGCGTCGCCGCGAAGGTGTTCTCGGCGCTTGGGCTCGCGGCGATCTTCGGTGGCGCCTGCGCGTACTTCTTCGCCGACTGGTACTTCCCGTGGTGGCTGATCTCCTTCGTGGCCACCTTCACCTTCGTCACGCTGGGGATCCTGCTGGATCCGGCGGCAGGCTCAAAGCACACGCCCGAAGGCGTGGAACTGTGGTCCCGCGTCGGCGGCTTCGCGCGGTTCCTGACGACGGAGTCCTCGGAGTCCCGCTTCGATGCCGCGGCGCACCTCGACTGGTACCAGCGCTACCTGCCGTGGGCCGTCGCGTTCGGGGCGGCAGATCAGTGGGCCAAGCGCTACGAGATGCAGGGCGTCACGACGCCGGACGTGCCGTGGATGATCTGGGCCGGCACCGGGCACAGCATGGGCTTCGCATCGATGGGTGACGCGCTGACCAGCTCGATCTCGAGCGCCGTCTCCAGCTATGAGGCGTCACAGTCGTCATCCGGCGGCGGCGGCTTCTCCGGTGGGTCCGGCGGCGGCGGAGGTGGTGGCGGGTCGTGGTAGGCGGTACGGTGGGCGCATGCTGATTCTCTTGATCGTCATCGGGCTCGTCGTGATCGGTGGCCTCTTTGTGATGGTGGGCCTGAACAAGCTGCGCACCCAGCGGGTGTCGGTTGACGAGGCGTTCGCCGGCATCGACGTGCAGCTGACGCGGCGCGCCGAGCTGATCCCGAACCTCGTCGAGACGGTCAAGGGCTACGCGACGCACGAGCGCGGCACGTTCGAGGCGGTCACCGCGGCGCGCGCAGCGACCCAGTCGGCGAAGACCGTCGGCGAAGCGGCCAAAGCGGACGGCCAGATGCAGGCGGCACTCGCCAACGTCTTCGCCGTCGCCGAGCAGTACCCGGACCTCAAGGCGTCGCAGAACTTCCAGCAGCTGCAGGCTGAACTCGGCCGCACCGAGGACAACCTCGCGTTCGCGCGGCAGTTCTACAACGACGCCTGCGCCAGGCTCAACCGGACGATGGTCACGATCCCGTGGTCACTCCTCACCGGCATGTCCGGCGTCGCGAAGGGCGAGTTCTACGACGCCCCCGCCGCCAACGAGGCAGCACCCGTCGTTTCGTTCAGCTAGACGTCACGCCGAAACCTTGCCGCGGTGCGCGGGTTACGGGACGCATGACGACCTGCGTCGGCACGCGCCGCGATGTGCTTCCCTTGATCAGGATGTCCGGTTCAAGAACACGGTTGAGCCTTGCTGCGGCGATGCTCGTCCTGGGGATGGCTGCGGGCGCGGCCACGGCTGAGGCGACCCAATACGGCGGCGCCGCGGCGGTCTCGTTCGACACGTCGGCAACGGGTGGCGCGGAACCGACGGCGCCTGCGCCGGCCAGCGATCCGGCGCCCGCGGCACCGGCTGATTCGCCGAAGGCGACCGTGACGCTGGCGAAGGCCAACCTGCGCACGACACCGGGCGGGGGGCGTGTGCTGCGCAAGCTCGCCAAGGGGACGGCCGTGGACGCGCTATGTACGGAGGTCGGGGGCCTGGTCGTCACGAAGCGCGATGGACCCTCGCGCGTCTGGGTGAAGGTGCGCGCCGGCAAGCGGACCGGCTACGTGCACGACGTTCTGGTCAACCCGTCCACGGGCATGTTGATCGCCAAGCTCTGCGCCGGCGCGACGACCGCCGCACTGCCGGTCGGGCAGGGCGTCTGTGGGATCAAGCCGCCCGTGAAGCTGATCCCGCCGTTCAAGACGCCGCAGGACTTCATCGACGCTGTCCTGCCGGGGGCACGCGAGAGCTGGGACGCAGACCAGGTACCGGTGTCCGTGACCCTCGCCCAGGCGATTCTCGAGACCGGTTCCGGCACCAGCTCGGCGCTCGGCAACAACTACTTCGGCATCAAGGCGCGGGCCGTCGGCGCGAAGGGGCAGTTCTCCTACGGCCCCAACGCGGCGGGCTGCACGCTGGTCAAGACGCGCGAGGCGGAGGCCACCGGCCTCGTGCTCACGGTCGGGGCGTTCAGGGCCTATGAGGATCTGCGCACCTCGGTCCTCGATCACGGTGACCTGCTGCGCTCGAATCCCGTGTACGCGCCCGCGTTCAAGTACACGAAGCAGCCGAAGAAGTTCCTGCGCGAGATCGCCAAGCGCTACGCCACCGACCCGGACTACGCGACGAAGCTGCTGTCCCTGGTCAGCCGCTACGACCTCTTGCAGTACGACGAGTAGCCAGAACCGGCGCATCGCGGTCGTCCGTGCGGTTAGCGTTGCGCGGATGATCGGTCCAAGAGGTCGCCGGCGCACCAGCGCCGTGGTTGTCGGTGTCGTCGCAGGCCTGCTGGGGGCCGCACCGGCGCAGGCCGCGCCGCCCAGGCTCAACGCGTTCCCCGGCTGCTCGGCGCTCTTCCAGTACGCGAAGGCGAAGGCGAGCACCTACAGCGGTTTCATCGACCGGCGGGTGATGATCACCCCGTCCGGACCTGCCTCCACGGAGGACGTGACCGGCACGCGAGCACCGGCGCCGATGGCGACGACTGCTCCCGCCGCCGGTGAAGAGACCGTCTCGGGCACCAACAACCAGGAGCAAGGCGTCGACGAGCCGGACATCGTCAAGGCCGACGCGCGCCGGATCGTGACGATCTCCGACGGCAAGCTGTTGATCATCGACATCGCCGGCGCGGACCCCAGGATCGTCGGCACGCTCGAGATCGACGGCGCCACCGAACTGCTGGTCTCCGGTGACCGGGCGCTCGTCTTCGGCACGGTGTACGACGACGTTCCCGACTCGAGCGCACCCGGGGTCGCACCCTCCGACGTCGCCGTTGGCCGTTACCGCCACGCGATCCCCAAGACCGTGCTGACCGAGGTCGACCTGTCCGACGACGCGGCACCGAAGGTCCGGCGATCGATGACGCTCGACGGCCACTACGTGACGGCGCGGCTCGTCGGTCACACCGCACGCGTCGTGATCGCCTCCACGCCCGCCATCGCCACCGCCGCCGAGGCCGCGAGCGCCGGCGTCCGCCGCTTCGTACCCCTGACGACGATCGCGAGCAAGCTGACCGGGAGGCAGTACCGCCGCAGCGTCGTGCCGTGCAACCAGGTGCGCCGTCCCGTGACCTACGCCGGCCTCGGCCTGACCAGCGTCCTGTCCGTGGACATGCGTGACGGGCTGCAGAACGTCGACCGTGACGCGGTGCTCGCCGACGCTGACACCGTGTACGCCTCGACGACCGGGCTGTACATCGCAAGCCACCGCTATCTACGGGCGCTGAGCACGGTGGACCAGGTGCCGGAGGACATCCGCACGGAGCTGCACCGCTTTGACACCAGCAAGGAAGGCGTTGCGCGGTACCGCGGCTCGGGCTCCGTCCGCGGACTCGTGCTCAACCAGTTCTCGCTGTCGGACGACGCCGGCGTGTTGCGCGTGGCGACGACGAGCGAGCCGACCTGGCTGGCAAGCGGCGCGCAGCAAACGGAGAGCGAAAGCTTCGTCACCACGTTCCACGTGCCGGAGTCGGGTCCGCTCACGCAACTCGGGCAGGTCGGCGGTCTCGGCAAGGGTGAGCGCATCTACGCCGTGCGGTTTCTCGGCGACGTCGGCTACGTCGTCACCTTCCGCCAGGTTGACCCGCTGTACACCGTGGACCTGAGCGACCCGGCGGCGCCGAAGGTCGTCGGTGAGCTGAAGATCCCGGGCTACTCCTCCTACCTGCATCCGCTCGGCGACAACCTGCTGATCGGCGTCGGGCAGAGCGCCAACGACCAGGGGCGGACCAGCGGCACGCAGGTCTCGCTCTTCGACGTGAGCGACCCCGCCGCGCCGAAGCTGCGCGACAAGGCCGTGTATCCCGGTGCGTACTCGACGGCCGAGTCCGACCACCTGGCGTTTCTCTGGTGGAAGCCGCGGAACCTCGCCGTCGTCCCGATCAGCGGCGGTGGCACGTTCGGCGCCGTGGGCCTCACCGTGGCCGGGGGCGCGCTGAGCGAGGCGGGGCGGATCGGTGCCGCCAACGACAGCGTCCTGCGCTCTGTCGTGATCGGCACACGGCTCTACACCCTGACCTACCAGCAGCTCACGGCGTCCTCGCTGACGACGCTGAAGCCACTTGGCTCGCTGGACCTGCCGGTGCCGGCGGCCCAGCCCGGCGTGCCAGTGCCGGTCGCCACGTCGCCGCCTCCGGTTGCCGTGCCCTAGTTCGGGACCGCCTCGAGGTGGCGGTAGGTCGGCCCGTCGCGGAGGGCGCGCAGGACGCCCTGCACGACGGTTTCGTCGTCCTCGCGCAGCCGGCCGTCGGTGACGGCGTCGATGATGCCGCGCTTCTTCGCGAGCAGCTCGGCCATCGTCTCGTCGATCGTCTCGGCCGCCAGCAGGTACCACGCCATCACGGCGTCGTGCTGGCCGATCCGGTGACACCGGTCCTCGGCCTGATCGTGCAGCGCGGGCGTCCACTCCTGCTCCAGGAAGCAGACGTTGGAGGCACGGGTCAGCGTGATGCCCTGCGCGGCGACGCGCGTGGCGCAGACGATCAGCGGCGGGCCGTCGGGGTCCTGGAAGGCCTGGACCGCTGCCTCGCGCTGCTCGATGCTGTCGCGCCCGAGCAGGTGCAGCGCGTCCGGGAAGCGCTCCATCACGGCCTCCTGGATCTCGACGTGCCGTGCGAAGACGACGAGCGCCTCCTCGGAGGCGAGAAAGTCGTGAATCCAGGTCAGCGCGGCATGCAGCTTGCCGCGCGCCGCGACCCGTTGCAGCGCCGTCAGCTGCGCGAGCCGCTGGGCGCGCAGCGTCGCAGCGATCTTGGCATCCAGGACGCCGAGCTCCAGCGGCTGCTCGCGCAGCCAGGCGATGATGTCGCGCTCGGCAAGGCGGTATTCGGCTTCGTTGTCCAGCGTCACCGGGACGATGATCTGCCGTTTGGCGGGCAGCTGCGGCAGCACCTCGGACTTCAGTCGCCGCACGAAACAGCGCCGGCGCAGATGCCAGTGCAGGCGGTCCTCGGTGTAGGCGCCCTGGAACTCACGTTTGAACGACGCCCCGGTGCCGAAGTCCTCCATCCGGCCGATCACGCGCAGCTGGCTGATCAGCTCCTCGGGGTGGTTCAGCACCGGCGTGCCGGACAGGGCGAGCACGAGGCCGTGCGGCGGAATCGCGCCGGCCAGCTTGCGCACGTACTGCGTGCGCTTGGCGCGCGGGTTCTTCGCGTAGTGCGACTCGTCAACGACCAGCGCCTGTGGTTTGCGGCGCGCCAGCTCGTCACGGTGACGGCCGACCATCTCGTAGTTGACGATCGTGATGTCCGCTGCGGGCGGCACGGCGATCCCGGGCGAGATCACGGCAATCGTGCGGTGCGGCAACCACTTGCGCGTCTCACGCTGCCAGTTGAGCTTCAGGGACGCCGGGCAGACCACGAGCGCCGGGAACGCGTCGTCGGCTTCCAACGCTGCAAGTGCCTGCACGGTCTTGCCGAGGCCCTGCTCGTCGGCGAGGAAGGTGCGGCGGGTCTCGAGGCAGTAGCGGACGCCGGCCCACTGGAAGGGCTCGAGCGTGCCGCCAAGGACGGCGGCGACCTCCGCAATCGGCTCGGCCTCGGTCGCGCGGGAGTGGGCGATCGCGGCCTGAGCCTCGGCGGCCTCTTCGCGCAGGTCCTCGAGCGCCTCCTCGGCCGGCCCGTCGGTGGGAATGTCGTGCCGCGCCAGGAAGCCGTCGAGCTCCGGCACGATCCAGGGGTCGAGCGGCAGCGTGCCGCTGCGGTCGGCGCCGAGCGTGTCGAAGGCACGTGCCGCATCGGGGTCCCAGAACTCCTGCAGGCCGAACGCGGAGCCCTCATGATCATGGCGGAGTTCCAGCCGGGCGCGCGGGACAGGGCCGATCAGGGCGGCGCTGAGACAGCGTTGCGCCGGTCCGTCGCAGCGCACGCCACGCTCCTCGTCGAGCACCTCGGCGATCTCGGTCGTCATCGGCACCAACGTCCGCTCGTCGTGCGTGATCGCGGCCGCAGCCAGCGGCTCGGGCAGCTCACCGGCACGGGTCTGGATCACCCACCAGCCCTTGCCGTCATGGATCGTGGTGCTGACCCGCGCGACCCAGCGGTCCTCGATCCCGCGCAGCCAGACGGCGACCTCGGTGCTCGTCGTCAGCTGCGGGAACTCGCGCAGGATGTCGCGGATCTCGAGGCCTGTCCAGACGTCGACCGGTGCCCACCACTCGCGCGTCTCCCACTCGAAGCGGCGTCGCGGGATCTGACGCACCCGGTAGACGATCTTCGGGTCGTACGGGAATCCGAGGACGACGATCGGCGAACCTTCCGGGCCCCGGCGAATCTGGATGTGCGGGTTGTCAGTGACGGGGTGGGGCGGCGGCAACCCCGTCAGGCTAGCCGGGCAGCACGAAGTCTGAAATCGCGAGCCCGATCGCGAACGCGATCGCCGCCATCCCGAGGGAGAAGAACATCACCGGTTCGAGCACGCCACGATCGCGCGTGACGCCGCTCGAGTCCCGCATCGACTTGTTCCAGGCACGGACGTTCTTGGTCCCGCGGTCCAGCCCGGTGAGCCGCATGTGCTTGCGATTCATCGCACCGAGCAGCTTGACCAGCAACAGCGTCGTGCCGATGATGCCGCCGAGGATGATCAGGACGAGCTGCGGTGTGAGGCGCGTGTCGCCGCCGTTCCACGTCGCAACCTTCGCGGCGAACCAGAGCCAGAAGATCGGCGATGCCGCCCACAGCATGATCGAGCCGATGCCCATACCCAGCACGAGCAGCACCGGTAGGGGGGCGTGCATCGATTGCGGTTGGGGGAACTGTTCCTCAGCAGCGTGGCGTTGATTGGCGACCATGGCGTGTACGTCCATTATGCGCTCCTGAGTTGGGAAAGAATCATAAACCGCGACATCGATCCATGACACATAGGACAATGTAGTATGTCGGGCTCGTGAATGCAAGCGAGCAACAGTGGACGATTGACGAGTTCGCCCAGCGCACCGGCATGACGGTGCGCAATATCCGCGCGCACCAGTCGCGTGGCCTGCTCCCGCCGCCCACCGTGCGCGGCCGCACCGGCTACTACGGCCCCGAGCAGGCGGCGCGCATCGAGGTCATCCAGCAGCTGCAGTCCGAGGGCTTCAACCTCGAGGCGATCCGCCGCCTCCTGGCGTTGGCACCGGGTGCCGGGCCGGAGTCGCTGGACTTCGTGCGCGCCGTGCACGCGCCGTACGGATCGGAGACGCCGCAGCCGGTCACCGGCGCGGAGCTGATCGAGGACTGGGGGCCCGACTCACCGCAGATGCTGGAGGCCGCGGTGACCGCCGGCGTCATTCGGGTCACCGAGGACGGCGGCTTCGAGTACCCGAGTCCTGGCCTGGTTCGCGCCGCCAAGGAGGTCGTGGCACTTGGGATTCCGATTGAGCGCCAACTCGACCTGCTGCTCTCGATGCGCGGCGCTGTGGCGGAGATCGCCGAGGCCTTCGTGGGCTTGTTCATTGAGCAGCTCTGGGAGCCGTTCGAGGCAGAGGGTGCGCCGGAGCACCGCTGGCAAGAGATGACCGACGCGCTGCAGAAGCTGCGGCCGCTGGCCGGTGAGGTCCTGCAGAGTGCCTTCGCCGCGGCGATGACCGCCGCCGGGGATTCGGCGCTCAGCGGCCAGGACGACGCGCAGTAGGCTCGCGGGCGTGTTCACCCCTGTCCGCACGCGACGCACGTTCGAGGAGGCGGCCGAGCAGATCGCCGACCGGGTGCGCGCCGGTGAGCTGCGCGTCGGGGATCGGCTGCCGGGCGAGCGGGCGCTTGCCGGGCAGATGGAGATCAGCCGGCCGACGCTGCGCGAGGCGGCCAAGGTCCTGGTCGAGGCCGGCTTGCTCGAGGTTCGGCGGGGACCGGGCGGCGGCATGTTCGTGGCGTCCGACGTGGCGCCGATCGCGCTCGTGCGGGAGCGGTCGAGCATGCGCCTCGACGAGGTCGCCAGCGTGCTCGAGGCACGCCGGCTGCTGGAGCCGCGCGTGGCGCAGCTCGCGGCGGTGCGCGCGACCGATGAGGACTTCGCGGCGATGCAGCGCTCGATCGACGCGATGCAAGCACTCGTCGAGGGCGGCTATGAGCAGCACGAGGAGGATCAGTTCCTCCAGTTGGACGTGCAGTTCCACATGGCGCTCGCCCGCGGTGCGAAGAACCCGACCGTCGAGGCGCTCGTGCGCACGCTGTTTCAGCAGCTGGAGATCGCACGCGACATGGCGATGCATCTGCCGCTCGTCCCGGCGTGGACGATCACGATCCACGAGCGGACACTCGCTGCGGTGCGCTCCGGGGATCTCGATGCCGTCGACGCGGTGATGGACGAACACGTCGGACAGCTCGAACGCACGTGGGAGGACGAGACTTCGCGGGCGCTGGTGCGGCCGCTGCCGCCGTTTCTCCTGCCGCACGACGCTCGCGAAGACGTCTAGTCGCTCTTCAGCACTTGGTCAGCTCTGCCGACCAGAGTGGTACAGTCGCTTGACCACACGCGACGGAGGAGAGACCTCGTGTACTGGAAGATCTCGGGTCCCGTGCGGCCCGACCCGAAGCCACAGCTGGAGGACAAGTACCGCCGCCTCGACGGGCGGGTGTTCCTCTCGGGCGTGCAGGCGCTGGTCCGCGGCATCCTCGACCAGCGGCGCAGCGACCAACGCGCCAACCTCCGCACCGCGGCGTTCATCTCCGGCTATCAGGGCTCGCCGCTCGGCGGGCTCGATACCGAGTTCCTGCGGCTCGGCGCGCTCGGTGCGGATCTCGGCGTGCAGTTCGTCCCCGGCCTCAACGAGGAGCTCTCGGCAACCGCCGTGTACGGCTCGCAGCTGGCGCCGGGCATCGCGGGTGCCACCGTTGATGGCGTGACCGGCGTCTGGTTCGGCAAGAACCCCGGCCTCGATCGCGCGATGGACGCGCTCCGGCACGCCAACTACGCGGGCACGCACCCGCTCGGCGGCGCGCTGGCGATCGTCGGCGATGATCCCGCCGCAAAGTCCTCGACCTTGCCGAGCGCGGCGGAGCAGACGCTGGCGGCGATGCACATGCCGACGTTCGCACCCGGCACGCTCGCCGAGGTGGTGGAGATGACGCAGCACGCGATCGCCTGCTCGCGCACCAGCGGGCTGTGGAGCGCGCTGAAGGTCACGACCGCGATCGCCGACAGTGCGGGCACGCTGACGCTGGACCCGCACGCCGTGCAGCCGGCGATCCCGACCGTGCTCGGGGCCGACGGCCAGCCGTATCACCACGTGCCGAACGGCACGTTGATCGGCGCCACGTCCCTGGCGCTGGAGGAGTCGCTGTTCGGGCCGAGGCTGGCGCTCGCGACCGCGTACGGCCGGGCCAACTACCTCAACCGCGTGACGGTCACCGGGCGCGACGACTGGCTCGGGATCGTGGCGTCCGGCCGCGTCTATGCCGAGCTGCGCCAGGCGTTTGCCGACTTTGGCGTCGATGCCGCGCAGCTGCAGCGCGCCGGCGTGCGGTTGATGCGCGTCGGCATGCTCTACCCGCACGACCGTGAAGGGTTCCGCGCGTTCGGCGCCGGCCTCGAGCAGATCGTCGTGCTGGAGGAGAAGCTGCCCTACCTCGAACGGGCACTCCGTGACGCGCTCTACGGGACGACCGGAGCACCGGGCATCGTCGGCGCCGAGGACGAGCACGGCCAGCCGCTCGTCCCGGTCTGCGCCGAGCTGGACGCCGATGCGATCGCGCTCGCGATCGCGCCGCGGATCACCGCGCGCGAGGACCGCACGCGCGCGCTGCACGCCCAGATCACCGCGCGCGTCACCCAGATCGAGGCCCGGCGCCGGGCGACGGCCATCCCGTCCGCGCTGCCGGTGCGGACACCGTCCTTCTGTTCCGGCTGCCCGCACAACAGCTCGACGAAGAGCCCGGACGACACGCTGGTCGGGGCGGGCATCGGCTGCCACACGATGGTGCTGCTGCACCCCGAGGGGCACGGCACGGTCACCGGGATCACGCAGATGGGCGGTGAGGGTGCGCAGTTCATCGGCATGCAGCCGTTCCATGACGGCCGCCACGTCGTGCAGAACCTCGGTGACGGCACGTTCCATCACTCGGCGTCTTTGGCGGTGCGCTTCGCGGTGGCGACCAAGCTGAACATCACCTACAAGCTGCTCGTCAACGACGTCGTCGCGATGACGGGCGCGCAGGACGTGGTCGGCGGTATGGACGTGCCGGCGCTGACGCGCTGGCTCGCACTCGAAGGCGTCAGCCGCGTGATCGTCACCAGTGACGACCCGACCACCTATCGCAACGTGACGCTCGATCCGATCGCCGAGTTGCGCCACCGCGACGAGCTGGAAGCCGCGCAGGCGGAGCTGGCGGCGGTTCCCGGCGTCACCGTGCTACTCCACGACCAGCACTGCGCGGCAGACCTGCGCAGCATGCGCAGGCGCGGCCAGGCGCCGAAGCCGGCGACCCGCGTGCACATCAACGAGCGGGTCTGCGAGGGCTGCGGCGACTGCGCCAAGCAGTCGTCCTGCATGTCCGTGACGCCGGTCGACACGGAGTTCGGGCCGAAGCGCTCGATCCATCAGTCCTCCTGCAACACCGACCTCAGCTGTCTCAAGGGCGACTGCCCCTCCTTCCTGCAGATCACGGTCACCGCTCAGCCGCGGGCCAAGGCGCCGTGGCCCGAACCGCCGGCCCAGCTGCCCGTCCCGGTGCCGGCGGTGCGGCGGGATGGCTTCACGATGCGGATGCCCGGCGTCGGCGGCACCGGCGTGGTGACGGTCTCGCAGATCGTGCAGATGGCGGCGCTGCTCGACGGGCGCCACAGCCTCGGCCTCGACCAGACCGGGCTCAGCCAGAAGGGCGGCCCCGTGGTCAGTGACGTGCTGATCGCCGACCGGCCGCTGACCGCCTCCAGTCACGCCGGCGCAGGCGCCGCAGACCTGCTGCTCGGCTTCGACATCATCGGTGCTGCCACGCCGCGCAACCTGCTGGTCTGCGATCCAGAGCGCACCGTCGCCGTCGTCAACGCGCACAAGACGCCGACTGCCGCGATGGTGATGGGCACCGAGGTGCGCTTCCCGGCGCTGGCGAAGAACGCGGCGGCGATCGCCCGGCACACGCGCGCGGAGGAGAACCGGATCCTCGACGCCGAAGAGCTCGCGATCACGCTCTTCGGCGATCACCTGCAGACGAACATGCTGCTGCTCGGTGTCGCCTATCAAGCGGGCTGCCTGCCGCTGTCGGCCGCGGCGATCGAGGAGGCGATCAGCATCAACGGTGCCGCGGTGGCGCAGAACACGGCCGCGTTCCGCTGGGGCCGCGCATGGGTCGCCGAGCCGGAGGCGCTCGCTCCGGTCGCCTCACCGGCGGCGCCCGAGCCCCTCATCAGCAGCGCCGACGCGGAGCTGCTGGACGAGGTCCCCGGCGCAGACGAGGGCAGCGAGCTGCGGCGCCTGCTCGCCATTCGGGTCCCGGAGCTCGTGCAGTTCCAGAATCGGGTGCTCGCCCGGCACTACGTCTCCGAGGTTGCCCGCGTCGCCTCGTGCGAGCGCGACGTGATCGGCAGCAGCGCGATCACGGAGGCCGTTGCCCGCAATCTGTACAAGCTGCTCGCCTACAAGGACGAGTACGAGATCGCGCGGCTCCACCTCGACGCGGTGGAGGTCGCCAAGCGCGATGCCCAGTTCGGTTCCTCGGCCTCGGTGGCGATCATGCTCGACCCGCCGGTGCTGCACGCGTTCGGCCACACAGGCAAGCTGCCGGTCCGCCGCAGCGCCGTGCCGCTGATGCGCACCCTGCGGGCGCTGAAGTGGCTGCGCGGGCGCCGCATCGACCCCTTCGGGCGCACCGAGGTCCGCCGGCTCGAGCGTGCGCTGCCCGCCGAGTACCTGGCCGCGGTTGACGCGGCGCTGACGCAGCTGACGCCGCGGAACGCGGACCTCGTACGGGAGCTCGCAGAGCTGCCCGACGTGATCCGCGGCTACGAGGCGATCAAGCTGGCCAACGTCGACCGCTACCGCGAGAAGGCCGCGGCGCTCGGATCGGCGATCTCCCAGAGCAGCGTCGACCAGCCGAAATCACGCGCACCCATCCCGCTGCCGGTTCTCGACTCGTAGTACTCGCGGAAGCCCTCCCACGCCGCGACGGTCGTCAGACGCTGCGCCATGCGGTCGGCCTCCTCGTCGAGTCCGAGCCGCCGCAGACCGAGTGACACGAACCAGGCGGAGTTGACCCATGACGGACCGCGCCAGTGGCGGTGGCGTTTCGGAAAGCCCCACCACTCCTTCGCGCTGTGCTGGGGGTCGTCAAGCGCGACCGCGGGTATCGGCACGCCGTCGTCGAAGCGCGGCGCGCGCAGCACCTCGTCGACGAGTCGCTGGGCGATCGCGTCGGGCAGGTCCGGCAGTGCCAGCGGCGCCAGCGTGTCCCACGTCACCGGACGTGCGGGACCCGGCGTCGGATGAACCGCGTTGTCGACCGCGTCGTAGAAGCGGCCGTGCTCCTCATCCCAGCAGCGGTCGATCAGCGCCTGCGTCGGCGAGGCATTGCCGATCGCCTGCTCGGACAGGCACCAGGCCACATTGGTCATCACCTCGCAGACGACAGGGTGGCCCGCGGCCCGTACACGGCGGGCATCGAAGTCGTGCCGCCGATTGCGGGCGATCAGCAGCGGGAACAGCGTCCGGCCCTGGGCATGGCGGCCCCAGACGTGATCGAACTTGGGCGAGGCGTCCATGCCGGACTCATCCGGTTGGATCAGCCACAGCAATCCGTCGCCGTCGAGATCACGGTGCTGCTTGAGCCAGCCGTGGTGCGCGGCGATCCGCGGTTCCTCACGCGGATCGCCGACCGCCCAGGCCCACGCCCACGCCAGCACCGGCGGTTGGATCGTGGACGTCATCAGGTCTTGCCGGGAGGCGATGTTGTAGCGGACCGATCGCTGCAGATCGAGCGGCTGGCCCCACAGCACGGTGTGGCCGATGAAGCCGTCCTCGCGCATCGCGTTCAGGAGGGTCTCCAGCTCCTGGCGCGCTTTGACCTCGTCGTAGCGACGGCGCACGATCGCGTGAAAGCACGAGTCCCAGTACCACTGCCACGGATAGCTGCGCGGACTCGGCACGGAGAAGGCGTAGTGCCGCCCGCGGTAGTCGCCCTCGCGCCAGTTGCCCTCGAGCAGCGTGCGTGCGGCTTCGGCGAGGGCAAAGTCCATCGCCGGAGCTTCTCAGGCCGTCCGGCGTGCTGGCGCGGTACGCAGATATCTGGTTTCATGGGGTCTCGTTCGATTGAGGGAGTGTTGGGGGAATGGTCCGTTCACGTTTGGTTGCGCTCGTCGCGACGACAGTCTGTGCGCTCGTCGGCGTCTCGACCGCATCTGCAGCAGCGCCGCCGGCGCCGTTCCACAGCAAGGGGCGCTGGCTGACCGACAGCAGCGGGCGGGTCTACATCACCTCGGGCGTCAACATGGTCTACAAGCGGCCGCCCTACGCGCCCTCGGCCACCGGCTTTGACGAGGACGACGCACAGTTCCTCGAGGACAACGGCATCGACTCGGTCCGTCTCGGCATCATCTGGAAGGCCGTCGAGCCGCAGCCGGGCGTCTACGACGACGCCTACCTCGACAATGTGCGGGCGACGACCGAGATGCTCTCGCGGCACGGCATCGCCACCCTCATCGATGCCCACCAGGACCTCTTCAACGAGAAGTTCCAGGGCGAGTTCGCGCCCGACTGGGCGGTGCTCGACAAGGGCCTGCCGTCGTGGCCGCAGATCGGCTTCCCCTGGAGCTACTTCGTCAACCTCGGCCTGATGGCCTCGCTCGACTCGTTCCTCTACAACGAGCCTGGCCCCGGCGGTATCGGCCTGCAGGATCGCTTCGCGGCGATGTGGGCGCACGTCGCGACGCGCTTCGACGGCACGCCCGGCGTGCTCGGTTACGACATCGTCAACGAGCTGCAACCCGGCTTCGACTGGTCACAGTGCTTCGGCGACGGCTACTGCCCACGGCCGCTGCAGGGCATGGGCAACCTGCACCGCAAAGTTGGCGCTGCGATCCGCGCGACCGGCGTCGCCGGCATCGTGATGTACGAGCCGTTCGCGATCTCCGGATCGAACTTCGGCACGAAGGTCAGCCCGGCTGCGGTGAGCGATCAGGCCCTGTCCTTCCACAGCTACTGCCCGCTGGCCTCGATCACGAACATCCAGTTCGGCTGCGACGGCATCGACGCCGACGTGATGGGGCAGGCTGAAGCGGCCGCCAAGCGTGACGGCGCGGGCATGCTGCTGACCGAGTGGGGTGCCACCAACGGGATCGACATCCTGCAGGCGATGGTTGGCCTTGCGTCGAAGTCGATGGTCGGCCATCAGTACTGGGCCTACTGCCCGTGTGCCGATCCGACGACCGCCAGTCAGGAGGGCCAGGGCGTCGTGCTCGACCCCGCGCTGCCACCGTCCGGAGCCAACCTGCGCGCCGACAAGATTCAGATCCTCGGCGCGCCGCACCCGCGCTACATCGCCGGCACGCCCCTGTCCTACGGCTTCAATCGCGGCTCGAAGACGTTCCGCATGACCTACTCGACCGCCAAGGTCGGCGGCGGCACGTTCCCGGCCCGCTCGCGCACGGTGGTCTCGACGCCGCTGCCGCAGTACCCCGCCGGCTATACGGTCACGGTCAGCGGCGCCGTCGTGATCTCTGCCGCCAACGCGCCGGAGCTCGTGCTGCGCTCGAAGGCGGGGGCGACACAGGTCAGCGTGACCGTGAAGCCGCGCGGCCCGGTCACCGCGCCGACGACCCAGGCGACGACGCCGCAGCCGGCGGCAACGCAGCCGGCACCAGTCGTGACCCTGCCGACGCGGTAGCGCACAACGACGAAGGGCCGGCAATTGCCGGCCCTTCGCACTGCTGAGATTCTTCAGGTTGGTTTCGCCAACCTGTCCCGACAGGGGTCGTTACTAGGCGGCGACCGCGTGCAGGGCCTTGATGTCGGTGTCCGCTGCGAGGCGGCGCAGGCCACGCTCTTCGGCCTGACGGGCCTTGGAGGGCGGCATCCCGAGCCGGCGGGCGGCCTGGACGAGCGTGTGCTCACCGTGGCCACCGGTGCCGAAGCGCAGGTGGATGATCTCCCGCTCTTCTTCCGGCAGACGGTCGACAGCAGCGCGCAATGCAGCGGCCTCGGTCGAACGCTCGACCTCGACGTCAACGGTCTCACCGTCGGCGGGGAGGAGTGCACCGAGCGCCGTCTCACCGTCGTCGCCGACGGTCGCGTCCAGCGATGCGAGCGCGCGATCGCGCTCGCGCAGCAGGACAACCTCTTCGACTTCCAATTCGGCAGCGATCGCGATCTTCTCGTCTGACGGCGGCTCGCCATGCTCGGCGGTGAGCTCACGCTCAACGCGGGCAATGCGGCGGGCACGCTGGGACATGTGCGAGGGCAGGCGGATCGTGCGGCCCGTGTTATCGAGGCCACGCTGAAGCGCCTGGCGGATCCAGATCGTCGCGTAGGTGGAGAAGCGGTAACCCTTGCGGTAGTCGAACTTCTCGACGGCGCGGATCAGGCCCAGCATGCCTTCCTGCACGAGGTCGTCGAGCGTCAGGCCCTGGCCAACGTAGTGGCGGGCGACCGAAACGACGAGGCGCAGGTTGGAATTGACGAGCAGATCCTTGGCGTCGAGATCGCCCCGCTCAATACGCTGCGCGAGATCGATCTCGAGCGCGGGCGTGAGCAGGTCGTACTGGCTCGCGCGGCGCAGGAGCTGATCGAGCGGCGTCGCGAGGACGTCGTGCGTCAAAGGCTGAGTAATGGTGGAGGGGGTCAACGGGTCCTTTCCTGGGCACAAACCCGATGGGGTAAGTCGGGATTGTACGGCATAGTGGTTGCACATGCAACCTTCACTGCTTTTGAATGGCTATCGTGTATACGTTCTGAGGCGGCGGATTGGATGACTTGGGGGCGAGACTGGTCCTACCCTGATCGAGAGAGTTCCACGCCTCGATCAAGCGTTGCTAAGCGTTTCGTAGAGAATTCGCGAATTCCTCCCGTTTTTGTCGTCTCGTGTGTCCGCCGTCACGCACTGAGACGCAGTTCACGCTTCGCGGCGTGACCCCGCGCTGAGCGCGAACACACCCATGTTCTCTCTGACGACACCTCCAGCATGTTTCTGAATGGGAAACAGCGCTCTCTGGCCGAAATGCTGGGTGCCCATGTCGACGCCGACGGCCGGACCCGGTTTCGGGTCTGGGCGCCGCGGGCCACGGCCGTGGCGGTGGTGCTCGGCGACGACGGGGGAAGCGTGGCTCGCGTGCCGATGGCCCTCGGCGACGAAGGGGTGTGGCAGGTGGCAGATGTCGATGCCCCCGTCGGCAGCGCCTATCGCTTTGCCGTCACCGACGGCGCGAATGCGACAGTGCTGAAGGCCGACCCGATGGCGCGGCAGGCGGCGCGGCGCCCATCGGGCTGCTCGATCGTCACGGCCTCGACGCACACCTGGCGAGACCAGGACTGGATGGCCGCCCGCGCGCGCGCCGCGTTGCGCGATCAGCCACTCTCGATCTACGAGCTGCATCTCGGCACGTGGCGACGCAGCACCGAGGATCCCGGCCGCGAGCGGCCGTTCGCAGAGCTGGCCGGCCCGCTCGCCGATCACGTCACCGAGCTCGGCTTCACGCACGTCGAGCTGATGCCGATCACGGCGCATCCGTTCCCCGGCTCCTGGGGCTACCAGACGACCAGCTACTTCGCGCCCGACCCACGGCACGGCGAGCCTGACGATCTGCGCGCCCTGATCGACCTTCTCCATCAGCGCGGTATCGGTGTCCTGCTGGATTGGGTCCCCGGCCATTTCCCGGCCGACGCCTGGGCGCTCGCACGCTTCGACGGCACGCCGACCTACGAGCACCCGGACCCTCGGCGCGGTACGCAGCCGACCTGGGGCTCGCTGGTGTTCGACTACGGCCGGCCGGAGGTGCAGTCCTTCCTGCTGTCGAGTGCGCACTTCTGGCTGAAGGAGTTTCACGTCGATGGGCTGCGCATCGATGCCGTTGCGTCGATGCTGCGCCACGACTGGGGGCGCCCCGAAGGCCAGGTGCTGGCCAACGCGGACGGCTCGCTCGAGCATCACGAGGCGGTCAGCTTCCTGCGCGAACTGACGGCGCTGGTGCCGGAAGCGGCGCCGGGCGCGGTCACGATCGCCGAGGAGGCCAGCGGCCACCCCGGCGTGACCGCTGCGGGCGGGCTCGGCTTCACGTTCGCCTGGAACATGGGCTGGACGACCGACTGGCTGGGCTACTTCGGCAGTGCTCCCGCGACCCGCCGCCAGAGCCACAACGAGATCACGTTCGCCTCGTCCTATGCCGACGCCGAGCACTATGTGCTCGGGCTCAGCCACGACGAGGTGCACGACGGCTCCCTGGCGTCGCGGATGTGGGGCGATCAGGGTCAGCGGCTGGCCGGCGTGCGGGCACTGCTGGCCCTGCAATGGGCGCACCGCGGCAAGAAGCTGCTGTTCATGGGTTGCGAATTCGGTCAGGAGCCGAGCTGGACGCACCACCGGTCACTCGACTGGTCCCTGCTCGAGGACGAGTCCGGAGACCATCGCTGCCTGCTGCGCCTCGTCGCGGCGCTCGGCGAGCAGTACCGCGGCAACCCGGCGCTCTGGTCGCTCGACGGCGACGCGGCCGGGATGCGCTGGCTGGCCGCCGACGACGCCGAGCGCAGCACCTACGCGTTCATGCGTCAAGGCGGAGCCGGCGAGCGGCTGCTCTGCGTCGCCAATCTGGGCGATGATGCCCAGCCCGCGTACGCGATCGACGGCGTGGTTGCGGACGGGGGCAGCTGGAACATCGTTCTGGACACCGATGCGGCGCGCTTCGGCGGCGGCGGCCGCACCCGTGTGACCATGCAGGGCAGCGCCCTGCACCTTGATCTGGCGCCGCTCAGCTGCGTCTGGCTCTCGCCGGGTGAGGCTCCGCATGGCTGAACGCTTCGGCACGTTCGCCGCCGACCTCGCGGCGCTGTTTCGCGACCCGGCCGGCGTGACGGAGCTCCGGGGCGCGTTCCCGAGCGACGATGACTCGACGCTGTCGGCCGCCGTCTTCCTGCAGCGCTGCGCCGCGCGCGCCGAGCAGACGACGCTCGATCCCGAGGTGCCACGCAGTCCCGGCAACCTGATCGCTGCAGCACGCTGGATCGGCCTCACCGCGATGGCTGAACCGTGGCTTGGCGCGGTGCGCACATGGCACGACACGCAAGCGGCGGCGCGGGACGCCGCGATCAGCAGCGCCGTCGAGCAGGAGCTGTACTGGCGGCTCGCGGGGGGCGGCCTACCGAGTGCGGAGCAGCTGATCACGCACCTGGAGGCATGGCCGATCGCCGGCGCGCCGGCTGCCGCGCTCGCGGCGCTCGGTGCTGCACTCTGTGAGGACGGAACGTTCCGGTACAGCTTCGAGGGCGTGGCGGCACGGGTCGCAGAGATCGGCGAGCGTGTGGCGCTCGGGCAACTGGTGATCCGCATGACGGTGTCCGGAACCCCGCTCGTGGTTCCTGAAGACGCCACCGGCGAGGCGTGGCTCAAGCTTGACCGCGGTGATCGCTCGGACAGCGGTTCGACGAGCGTCGCCACCGAGCCGACGACGCCGCGGGGCGCGCTGCTCGGACGCCTGCTCTCGCTGCGCAGCAGAGGGCCGGAGCTGTTCAGGCTGCCGCTGCGACCGCTCGAGACCGCTGCGGCGAGCACCAGTGAGGATCGTGTCTGCTGCTTCCTGCGCGGTGATCAGCTGCTCGTCGCCGTGGCCGTCGGCGATCGTGCGACCGGCGCCTGCGGCTGGCGGCTGCCGGACGAGGCGGCGGGTACGTGGCGTGACGAGCTGACCGGCCGCGTCTTCGAACTGCCGGACCGTGCGTCGCTGGCGGGCATTCTCGGCCCCGACGGACGCGCCGTCCTGACCCGGACCGGGGCGCACCGATGATCGGCAGCGAGGCTGATCATTACCATCCGGCCTGCATGCCGGTTCGCGTCCTGATGGTGTCCTGGGAGTACCCGCCCGTGATTGAGGGCGGGCTGGCACGCGCCGTCGCCAAGCTTTCGGAGTCCCTTGCGCTGGATCCTGAGCTGGAGGTTGAGGTCCACGTGTTGACGCGTGGCGGTGCTGACACCGCCGCGGACGAACTCCTCAACGGCGTGCACGTGCACCGCGTGCTCGAGGCACCGCGGCCGACCGAGATGCGGGCGTTCATGTCCTGGGTGCGTGCATTCAACGACGATCTCCACGCCCGCGGCAGCGAGCTGCTCGCCGAGCTTGACTTCGATCTGGTCCACGGCCATGACTGGCTGGTGGCGATGGCCGCAAAGCGTCTGGCGGACAGCGCTCGCGTGCCGTTCGTCGCCACCGTGCACGCCACGGAATACGGCCGCCATCAGGGCTGGGTGTACGTCGCACCCCAATCCGAGATCCACCGTGCCGAGCGCTGGATGGTGCACGTCGCCGATCGCGTGCTCGTCTGCTCGCACTACATGCGTGATCACGTTGCGGACGTCTTCGACGCGCCACTCGAGCACATCATCGTCGCGCCGAACGGGATCGACCCCGAGGACCTCCAGCCGCTGCCGCACCTCGACATGATGCGCGAGGCGCTTGCGGCCGCGGACGAGCAGCTGGTGCTGCTGGTCGGCCGCCTGGTCTACGAGAAGGGATTCCAGGACGCGCTCGAAGCGCTCGCCGGACCCGACGGCGTGATCGCCCGTGTCGGCAAGGTGCGGTTCGTGATCGCCGGCTCCGGCAGTCACGAATGGGAGCTGAAGGATCAGGCGAAGGCGCTCGGCATCGCCGATCACGGCACGTTTCTCGGCTGGATCGACGACGGCGTGCTGCACTCGCTGTACCGCGTCGCCGATGTGATCGTTGTGCCGTCGCGCTACGAACCGTTCGGACTCGTGGCGCTGGAGGCGATGGCCTCGGGCTGCCCGTGCATCGTCGCCGACACCGGCGGCCTGCGCGAGGTGGTTCCCCACGAGGAGGCTGGACTGCGCTTCACCCCCGGCGACAAGCGACAGCTGGGAGAGCTGATCGGGCGCGTGCTCAGTGACGACGCGCTGCGGGCCGGCCTCGCGGCGCGCGCCGCCGAACACGTCCTGACGTTCGACTGGGGCGATGTGGCACGCAGTGTCGCCGGCATCTACCGGGACCTTCCCCGCGCCGACGTTGCCAGTCTGAGTTTCAGTGCCTAGGCTCGATGCTGCTGCACAGCAGCCGCCGCAGCGCTAGCGCTCGGTGACGCCGTCGAAGTCGTCGAGGTTCTGCTGACGCTCGCGGGCGGCCTGCGCCGCCGCGTACAGGATCAAGCCCTGAACGGTCACGGGAAAGATCACGCCGAAGATGACGATGAAGCCGAACGTGGCCTGGCCGGCGGAGATGGCGAGCGGGAGCGCGAATTGCATGACGCTGGCATCGTATCGGCCGGCCCCGATGCGGTGCGGCCGGGTTCGCCGGCTTTCCCGACCATCGCGGTAGGATTAACGGTGATGATCTTCACGACAAAGGCCGAGTACGGCGTGCGGCTGTTGGTTGAGCTTGGCCGCCAGGGCGAGATCGAAGACCCCGGCCACACGGTCGCGACACCCGTATCGCTGAAAGCCATCGCCGACGCGGAACTGCTGCCCCTGGCCTATCTCGAGCGCATCGTCGCGCGCCTCAAGAAGGCCGGCTTCGTCGAGTCGACCCGCGGCGCCCACGGCGGCTACCGGCTCGCTCGTGACCCGGCCGAGATCCGGATGGACGAGGTGATCGTGGCGCTGGAGGGGCAGATCACGCCGATGACGTGCTTCGTCGCCGACGATGAGGCCGGCAGCGAACATCGCGTCGTCTGCCACCACGGCGAGACCGACGGACAGGGCTGCGCGACGAAGCTGCTCTGGACCCGTGTCCAAGGCGGCGTGCAGAGCGCCCTGGCCGGTACGACGCTGGCGGAGCTCGTGGCGTTCTCGCAGCGTCACGCCGCTGAAAAACCCTCGAGCGGCGCGGCCGCCGCCTAACCCTTCCGACACCCAAGGACCCACGATGGCTGAACTCGAAATCAAGAACCTGCACGTCAGCGCCGGTGACAAGGAGATCCTCAAGGGTCTCGACCTGACCGTCGAGCGCGGCGAGATCCACGCGCTGATGGGCCCTAACGGCTCCGGCAAATCGACCCTCGCGAACGCGATCATGGGACACCCCGCGCTGGAGATCACCGAAGGCGAGATCCTCTTCCAGGGCGAGAACATCACCGAGGCGAGCCCGGATGAGCGCGCCCGCGCCGGCCTCTTCATGGCGTTCCAGTACCCGGTCGCGATCCCCGGTGTGACGATCGCGAAGTACCTGCGCATGGTGATGAACGCGCACCGCGACGCCCGCGGTGAGAGCGAGATCAGCCTCAAGGACTTCCGCAAGACGGTTGAGGCCGCGATGGAGCTGACCAACGTGCCGAAGGAGTTCTCCTCGCGCTACCTCAACGACGGCTTCTCCGGCGGCGAGAAGAAGCGCCTCGAGGTGCTGCAGCTCGCGCTCCAGCAGCCGCAGCTGGCGGTGCTCGACGAGACCGACTCCGGTCTCGACATCGACGCGCTCAACGTCGTCGCGCACGGCGTCAACACCGTGGCGCGCGACGCCGGCATGGGCGTGCTGATCATCACCCACTACCAGCGGATCCTGCACCTGGTGCAGCCCTCGCGCGTGTCGATCATGTTCGACGGGCAGATCATCAAGGAGGGTGGGCCCGAGTTGGTGGATCAGTTGGAAGCAGAGGGCTACGCGAACGTCAAGACCGAGGCGGGGGTGTAGGGGCGTGGGGTCGGACATGGCCTTCTCGCTTGGTCGATCCGGCTCCGCCTTCTCTCCCGAGCCGCTCTAAGGCCATGTCCGACCCCACACCCGCCATCGCCGCTGGAACCTCCGTGGTGGCTTCGAGCTCGGTCTTCCCGTCACTTCGGGCTGGCGTGGCGTATTTAGACACGGGAGCGACGTCGCAGACGCCGGAGCCCGTCATCGCGGCGCTGGATGACTACTACCGGCACCATCGGGCGTCGGTGCACCGTGGGGTGTACGCGTTGGCGATTGAGGCGACGGGGCTCTTTGAGGGAGCGCGGTCATCGCTTGCGGCACGGATGGGCGTTGCCGCCGAGGACACCGTGTTTGCGCGCAATGCGACGGAGCTGTTCAACCTCGTCTCGCGTGGCTGGGGCGAGACGCACGTCGGCGCGGGGGACCGGATCCTCGTGTCGCGGATGGAGCACCACTCGAACTTCGTGCCGTGGTGGCGCCTGGCCAAGCAGGTCGGCGCCGAGCTCGTCGAGGTACCCGTCACCGACGATGGCCGACTCGACCGTGAGGCGCTGACAGCGCTGCTCCCGGATGCCAAGCTGCTCGCGTTGACGCACGTCTCGAACGTGCTCGGCACGATCAACCCGGTCACCGAGATCGTGGCTGAGGCGCGCGCCGAGGGCGTCGTGACGGTGATCGACGGCGCGCAGGCCGTGCCGCAGATTCCGGTCAACGCGGGCGCGATCGACGCGGACTTCTACATCTGGACCGGGCACAAGGCCTACGGCCCGACCGGGATCGGTGTGCTGCACGGCAGACGTGAACGCCTGCTCGAGACCGAGCCCTTGCTCGGCGGCGGCCACATGATCGCCAAGGTCTCCTACGACGAAGTGAAGTTCGCCGCGCCGCCAGAGCGCTTCGAGGCCGGTACTTCAGCGATCGCCGAAGCCGTCGGACTCGGCGCGGCGATCAGCTGGCTCGACGCTGCCGACGGTGCCGGCGGGATCGACGCGGTGCGCGCGCACAGTCGCGACATCACCGGTTACGCGCTGCAGCGCCTGGCCGCCGACGTGCCCGGCATCACGCTCTTCGGTCCCGGCGCCGACGCGGCCGATGCGGGCTGCCCCGACGACAAGGCCGGCGTCGTGTCGTTCGCGCTCGATGGCATCCATCCCCACGATGTGGCGGAGATCCTGGCGCGCAGCGGTGTCTGCGTGCGCGCCGGCCATCACTGCGCCCAGCCACTGATGGACCGCCTCGGCGTCTCAGCGACGACGCGGGCATCCTTCGCCGTCCACACCGCGCGCGAGGAGATCGACCAGCTGGTCGACGGACTACACGACGTTCAGCGGATCTTCGGAAACTGAGCGATGGACGACCTGTACCGCGAAGAGATCCTCCAGCACTACAAGCGCCCCCACAACTGGGGCCCGATGGAGGATCCTGACCTCGAGGCCGAGGATCACAACCCGCTCTGCGGTGACGAGCTCAAAGTGATGCTGAAGGTCGACGAGTCCGGCACGATCACCGGCGTGCGCTTCGACGGGCACGGTTGCGCGATCTCGCAGGCGGCGGCCTCGATGGCCTCCGACGAGGTCGTCGGCATGAAGGCCGACGAGCTGCTGAAGCTCGACCGTGACTTCATCCTCGACCTGCTCGGGATCAGCATCAGCGCGACACGGATGAAGTGCGCGCTGCTGAGCCTCAAGGTCCTGAAGTCGGCGACGATCGGGCAGGAGGCGTCGTGGGAGCCCGCGACACCCGAAGCGGGCGACCCGGCCGCCGTGGCTCGCGACACCATCTGATGCATCCAAAGCGCTGCCGCGCTACGTAAGGAGTACCGATGGCCAATCTGCTCGACTCGGCGATGGAAGCTGTTCCTCCGCTCGCCTACACCTCCCTCGGGTTCGGCCTGCGGCGGCGGCTCGGTGGATGGCAGCCGCTCGCCGCGGGCTCGCTCGCGGGCAAGGTTGCCGTGGTGACCGGAGCGAGCCGCGGCATCGGGCAGGTCACGGCCGACGCGTTGGAGGCGGCGGGAGCGACCGTGGAACGCGTCTCCCGCAGCGGAACGGGCAGGACGGCCGATATGGCAGACCTCGGCTCAGTGCGGGAACTGGCTGAGACGCTGCGAGCAGAGCACGAGCGGATCGACGTTCTGATCCACAACGCCGGAGCGATCAGTGAGACGCGCACCGAGACCGCCGACGGCATCGAGATGACCTGGGCACTGATGGTGCTCGGCCCGTTCCTGCTGACCGAACTGCTCGCAGATCGGCTCGCCGGTGGCCGCGTGATCTGGGTGACCAGCGGCGGCATGTACACGCAGCGGCTCCGGCTCGATGATCTCGAGTTCGAGCGCGGTGAGTTTGACGGCACGATCGCCTACGCGCGCTGCAAGCGGGCCCAGGTCGACCTCGTTGCCGAGTTCGCCGCGCGCGGCATGCCGGCCCCTGGTGCGGTGTCGGTGGCCGTCCATCCGGGCTGGGCGGACACGCCAGGGGTGGAGGAGTCCCTGCCGGGCTTCCACAAGATCATGGGACCGGTACTGCGCAGCGCCGCACAGGGCGCCGACACGATGGTCTGGCTCGCCGGCACTGATGCGTCGCTGCAGAACGGCGCGCTGTACTTCGACCGCCGCCCGCGCAGTGTCGCCCGGCTACCGAAGACGGCGACCTCCGCTGCTGACCGGCGCCGCCTCTGGGACGTCGTCAGCGCCCAACTCGCCAGCTGAGCCCGGCGGCTCGCGCCACCAGGCCCCGCCGGCAGAGCCTCAGTTCATCGTGGAGCCGCCGCCTGCCTCGACGTCGCCACGCCACGCACCGGTCTCGGTGCCGCGGCTCTCGATCAGTTCCTTGAACCGCTCGAGATCGCCCTTCACGCGGCGGTCGAGCATGCCCAGCATCTCGCCAGCCTTCTCAACGACGCCCTCGGGCTCGGCGTCGAGCTGCAGCATCACCTTCGTGCGGCCCTCGTCGAGCCGGTGGAACGTGACGACGCCCGCGTGGGTCGGGCCGCTGGTGGACTTCCAGGCGACGCGTTCGTCGGGATGCTGCTCGGTGATCTCGGCGTCGTACTCCTCCTCCTTGCCGGCCACCTTCGTGCGCCAATGGGTGTGCGTGTCATCGATCTGCCGCACCTCCTCGACGCCCTCCATGAACTTCGGGAACTCCTCGAACTGGGTCCACTGGTTGTAGGCGGTGGACACCGGGACATCAATTTCGATCGACTGCTCGACGGTCGACATGCCACTCCTCTCCGTTGGGATGCGTGTCTGGTTGGTCTACCCAGGGGGCGGGTGGCGAAACGACTCGCTAGGCGCGGCGCGCAACGAGCAACCCGGCGAGCAGCGCGCCGAGCGTGCCGAGCGTCAGATCGCCGAGCGTGTCGGTGTAGGCGGTGGCGAGTTCCGTGCCGCCGCGGATGAAGGCGAAGTACTCACCGAGTTCCCAGAGGATCGCGAGCACCGCGCCGATGCCGCAGATCGCCAGGGCGAGCACGGCGCGCGGGCGGACATTGGTGCGCGCCAGCAGCAGGCCGAGGCCACCGCAGAGCAGCGCCCAGTTCACGAAGTGGTTCGCGTCATCCCACCAGCTGACCGAGTCGTAGAGGTCGAGCGTGTTGCCCGTCACGTCAATCAGGAACGGCAGTGCGATCAGCGAGAACGCGGCCCAAGGTGTGGTCCGGGCCGGCAACAATCGCTCGCGTGCAATCCGCACGAGCCACGCGGCGGCATGGCCGTGGCGCTTGCCGACGTACCACCGGACGAAGCGATGCTCGGCGACCGGCCAGCGCCACCAGAGCGCAGGCACGATCAGCATCAGCACCGGGTACGCCAGCAGGCGGGCGCCGAACGCCTTGCCCTCGAACTGGTCGGCGCCAGTGACGGCGCCCACTGCCAGCTGCGCGATCACGGCGGCCAGGATCGTGAAGAAGGCAAGTTTGGCGCGCATCACCTGAGAGTTCGCGTCACGTTGAGCCGATCCCTGCGTTTCAGGGGGGACAAGCTCCTCCGCGGAGGCGGGACAATCCGGCGCGGCGTGCATCCTTGGGCGCCGCGCCGGTCGCTTCGTTACCGAAACCGCGCAACTTGGGCAGGCAGAGGCCGTTGGCATTGGCATGATGCCTCGCACGATGCCGCAACGCAGCCGCTGGTTCACGCGTCTCCTTCTCGCCGGGCTCGTGGCCGGAGGACTGGCCCCCACGGGCGCGCACGCACTGACCGTCTCCGCTAGGACCAGCGACTCGAAGCTGTCGTGCTACAAGGCCAGCTGCACCGAGTCGACGTCGATCGAACTCTCGGCCGTCGATCCCGTCGGCGCGGACAATGACGTCACGAGCAGGTTTGTCCGCGACGCCGGCGCTCCGTGGTATCTCGAGATCGCCGACGCGTCCGGACCGGTCACCGCCGGCACGGGCTGCGAGACGCAGGGAGACGGGACGGCCCGCTGCGCCGTCACGATCAGGCCCGTCATCGATGAGCTCCGCGTCAACACCGACGGTTCTCGGATCGATCTTGGCGCCGGCAACGACACGATGCACCTGGCGTCGGCCGGCTGCTTCGACGCCACGGTGTCCGGCGGGGCGGGCAACGACGCGATCGTTCAGGACAGCGGCAAAGATCAGTCCTGTTCGTTGATCTGGGACGGCGGAACCGGCGCCGATCGCGCCAACGGATCCCACGTCATCGTGAGCTATGCCGACCGGACCGCTCCCGTGTCGGTCACCGCCGGCGACGGCGCAAACGACGGCGAGGCCGGCGAGGGCGATGACGTCGGCGCGGTCTCCAGCATCACGGGCGGCGCCGGGGACGACACCATCAAGGCGACGATGCGCGGCAACGGATCGCTTGTGGGCGGCGGCGGGAACGACACGCTGACCGGTGCCGGCAATATCGACGGTGGTGCGGGCAACGACACGCTCACCGGTACGAGCGCCGAGAACAGCATCCAGGGCGGGACGGGCGACGATGTGCTCCGCGGCAATGGTGGGGACGACGCGCTGAACGGCGGACTCGACCACGACCAGCTTTTTGGCGGCTCCGGCGACGACTCGCTCTCCTCACTCGGCAGCGGGCTCCTTGACGGCGGCCCGGGCGACGACACGTTCGCGTCCTCGTACCCGCACGGACCTCAGACGTTCAGCGGTGGACCGGGAAAGGATGCCTGGAGCAACGGCTACGGCAAGAGCGTGCGGGTGACGCTCAACGACCGCGCGGATGACGGGCCGCGCGGGCAGCGCGACAATGTGCTGGGCATCGAGACCGTCTTCGTCGCCTCCGGGCAGCTCATCGGTTCGGACCGATCAGAGGACCTGCGGATCGGCGTCGGGTTCATCGATGGCCGTGGCGGCGACGACGTCGTCCGCGGAACCGGTCTGCTGCGGGGCGGCGCCGGGAAGGATCGGATCACGGTCGAGGCCTCAGACCGGGCAGCGACGACGACGATCGACGCCCGTGACGGCGAGCAGGACCGCGTCGCATGCGTGCAGCGCCGGCCGCGTCAGAAGACCGTCACCGTCAAGCGCATCACGCGGGACGCGAACGATCTGGTACTCCGTTGCAGGGCTTCCTGATGTTCACCCCTATGCAGCGAACCCTTCTGATTCCGGCCCTCATTCTCGCCTCCGCGCTCGTCGGGGCGGTACGCCCGGCCGGTGCCAACGCCCTGACGGTGGCGGTGCAGGGTGCATCCACGCATCTGTTGTTCTGTGAGGAGAAGGGCGGTTGCACATCCGAGGTCGATGTGCCGTTGACGATCACCGACCCTGCGGGTGCGGACAATGACGTCACGATTGAGGCGCTCGGTGAGGCCGCCTTCGTGCCGATCAACTCCCTACTCGTCACCGATGCGTCCGGCCCGGTCAGCGCGGGCGCTGGTTGTGAGCCGGTCGCCGGGGGTGGTGCGCGGTGCACCGTCCCTGTTGCCAGCGCATCCGTGATCTACACGATGACGAAGGGGTCGGTTGTTGACCTTGGCGGCGGCAACGACACCCTGCGCCTGGTCGGCGACGACTTCTTCTGCGGCGAGGTCATGGGTGGTCCAGGGACCGACACGTTGACCGGTACCGGAGTCAGCGTGTTCCACGGGATCAACCCTCAGTGTGCGCTGACGTGGGATGGAGGCACGGGCGCGGATCGCGTGACCGTGCCGGTGACCGCGGTCTCTTACGCTCACCGCGCCGCGCCGGTGACCGTCACACTCGGCGACGGCGCGAACGACGGCGAAGCCGGAGAAGGGGACGACGTCGGTGCTGACGTGCGCCAGGTGACCGGTGGTGATGGTGACGACACGTTGTCGGGCGCAGAATCCCTCGATGGGGGCCCGGGCAACGATCGACTCACGGCCGCGGCAGGCGGCTCGACGTTGCTCGGCGGCGCAGGCGATGACAGTCTTGTCGGTGGCGCTGCGAAGGATCTGCTCGACGGTGGCGGAGGTCAGGACGTGCTCACCGGCGGGGGCGGGAATGACATTTTGCGCTGGGACGGCGGTGTGCGGGCCTCAGGAGGACTCGGCGACGATGCGTTGTACCTGAGCGGCGGCGACCGTCAGACCGTTGACGGCGGCCCTGGGCGGGACGTGGTGTACGGGCCGAGTAGTACGAAGCGTCGGCCCGCCCCTGCCATACGGATCTCGCTCGACGGCCGCGCGAACGACGGTCGGCCGGGCCAGCACAACAATGTCCGCGGGGTCGAACGTGTCGTGCTCCGCCGCGGCGTCGTGATCGGCTCCAGCGCCGACGAGGAATTGACGGTCGACAACGGCTCGGTCTTCGGGCGCGGCGGCCACGACCTCGTAACTGGCTCGCTTACCGTCGATGGCGGTAGCGGCTTTGACACGCTCACAGGGACGGGCCACGGAGCGGTCCTTCGCGCTGTGGACGGCGAAACCGACGCGTTGCGTTGCCCTGGCAGGACCCGGTTCGCCGTCGTGGCGATCATCCGCGACCGCCGCGACTCAGTCACGAACTGCTTCGTGCGAACAGCGCACTGAGCCGGTGGTCGCGGCGGTCTACTTCGGAGCCGCGCCGGCCTTCGCCCGCCGCGCGGCCTTGACGCGCATGTTCGGGTCGAGCTCCCACTTGCGGATGCGCACGGCCTTCGGCGTCACCTCGACGCACTCGTCCTCGCGCAGCCACTCCATCGCCTGATCGAGGGACAGCAGCTTGGCGGGAACCAGGCGCTCGAGCTCGTCGGCGGTGGCCGAGCGGATGTTGTTGAGGTGCTTCTCGCGCACGATGTTGACCTCGAGGTCCTCGGCGCGGGCGTTCTCGCCGATCACCATGCCGTTGTAGACCTCGTCGCCGGGCTGGGCGAACAGCGTGCCGCGCTCCTGCAGGCCGAAGCAGGCGAAGGAGGTGACGGTTCCCTGGCGGTCAGAAACCAGCGCACCCGTCGGGCGCATCTTGATCTCGCCCTGCCAGGGCTCGTAGCCGTCGGAGACGGAGTGCGCGATGCCGGTGCCGCGCGTCTCGGTGAGAAACTCGGTGCGGAAGCCGATCAGGCCGCGGGCCGGGACGCGGTAGTCCATGCGCACCCAGCCGGTGCCGTGATTCGTCATCTGCTCCATCCGGCCCTTGCGCATCGCCAGGATCTGGGTGACGGAGCCGACGAAGTCCTCGGGCACGTCGATTGTCATCCGCTCCATCGGCTCGTGCACCGAGCCGTCGATCTCCTTCGTGACCACGCGGGGTTGCCCGACACAGAGCTCGAAGCCCTCGCGCCGCATCGTTTCGACGAGCACGGCGAGCTGGAGTTCTCCTCTCCCCTGGACCTCCCACTGGTCGGGCCGCTCGGTCGGCAGCACGCGGATCGAGACGTTGCCGATCAGCTCGGCATCCAGCCGCGACTGGATCTGGCGTGCGGTGAGCTTGTTGCCGTCGCGCCCGGCGAAGGGCGACGTGGACGTGGCGATCGTGACGCCGATCGACGGCTCATCGACGCTGATCACGGGCAGGGCGACCGGGTTCTCCGCATCTGCGAGGGTCTCCCCGATCGTGACCTCGTCGATGCCGGCGATCGCGCAGATGTCACCGGGGCCGGCTTCTGCCGCGGGGGCGCGGTGCAGGCCGTCGGTCATCATCAGCTCGGAGATCTTGGCGCGCGTGATCTCGCCGTTGGTGCGGCACCAGGCGATGTCCTGCCCCTTCTTCAGCGTGCCCTGGCGGACGCGGCAGATCGCCAGCCGGCCGAGGTAGGGGTCGGCGTCGAGGTTCGTGACCAGTGCCTGGGCGGCGTGGTCGGGGTCATAGGTCGGTGCCGGCACGGTGTCGACCAGCAGGTCGAGCAGCGGCTTGAGCGTCTCGCCGGGCTGCTCGAGGTCCATCGTCGCGGTGCCGGCGCGGGCGTTGGTGTAGACGATCGGGAACTCCAGCTGGGAGTCCTCGGCATCGAGGTCGAGAAACAGCTCCTCGACCTCGTGCACGACCTCGTCGATGCGGGCGTCGTCGCGGTCGATCTTGTTCACCACGAGCACCACGGGCAAACGGCTCTCGAGCGCCTTGCGCAGCACGAAGCGCGTCTGCGGCAGCGGACCCTCGGATGCGTCGACCAGCAGCAGCACGCCGTCGACCATCGTCAGGCCGCGCTCGACCTCGCCGCCGAAGTCGGCGTGGCCGGGGGTGTCGATGATGTTGAGCTTCGTCGCGCCGTACTGAATCGACGTGTTCTTGGCGAGGATCGTGATGCCGCGCTCGCGCTCCTGGTCCATCGAGTCCATGACGCGGTCATCGTGGGTGCCGTGTTCGGAAAATGCGCCAGCCTGCTGCAGCATCGCGTCGACGAGCGTCGTCTTGCCGTGATCGACGTGGGCGATGATCGCCACGTTCCGCAGATCGGTGCGACTGGCTGTGTTGTTCGTGGTGGCGGGCATGCGGTCAGGGAGGGTAGGCGGTGGCCTGCCTATAGTCCGCCGCGATGGCCCGGAGACTCGTTGCAGCCGCCGTTCTCTCGCCGTGGCTGGTGTGGGCCGTCGTCCGGGTCAGCGGCGTCTCGCTGCCCTATCCGGTCCCTTCGGCGCTCGCCTTCACCCCGTACGTCGCGCTGACCGCCGCCGTCCCGGTCGTGGTGGCGCTCGCGCTGCGGCAGCGGGCTGTTGCGATCGTGGCGTTCGCCGCGGCCGCGGCGCTGGCGGCTTGTGTGATCCCTCGGGCGGCCGGCGATCCCGCCCAGGCGGCCGGCCCGGTATTGACCGTGATGAGCATCAACCTCCGGTGGGGGAGTGCCGATCCGCGAACCGTGATGCAGCTGGCCCGCGACCGCGATGTCGACGTGCTGAGCCTGCTGGAGGCGCAGCCTGAGTTCCTCGCCCGGCTCGATGCACTCGGCGCCCGCTCGCGCTTCCCGTACCGGACGGCCAACCCCGTCGACGAGGCGCTGCTCAGCGGTCGGCCGCTCGCCGCGGCGCGCGGACCCGAGGGCGAGCTGCGCCTGGCGGGCGGTCACCGTGTGGTGGTCACGGTGGTGCATCCGCCGCCGCCGTTGTCCCCGGGCGCAGTGAACGTGTGGCGTGCCGAGCTGGGGGCCTTGCCCGGCACCGGAAAGGGCCCCGTGCAGCGGCTGCTCGTGGGGGACTTCAACGCCACGCTCGATCATCCCGAGCTGCGCGACGTCCTCGCCCGCGGATACCGCGATGCCGCTGCGGTGACAGGCGCCGGGTGGCGGCCGACTTGGCCTTCCGGTCGCCGTTTCCCGCCGGGGATCACGATCGACCACGTCCTTGCCGATTCTCGGATCGACGTCACGTCGTACGAGGTGCGATCGGTCCCGGGGACCGATCACCGGGCCCTGATCGTGAAACTCGCGCTCCGCTGACGGGTGGCGCAGGCAGCCACCTGGCTGTCGAGCCGGGTCCCGATGACCGCGTCAGCGGACGCGCATCGTGGCCTGAACCACCGTCTTGCGCTTGGAAGAGTCCGTGGCGCGGATCGCGACCTGCACTCGGGCGCCCCGCCGGATCGCCCTGCGTGTCGCCGCCGAGAGCCGGACCGCGACGCGCAGCTTCTGGCCCTTCGTGATGCGCGTCTTTGCCTTGCCGACCGTGCGGGTGACCGGTACGACGACGCGCTTGGCGCCCCGGACCTTCAGCGCGCTGGCCGTGGCGGCGGTGGCTGGGAGCCCGGTCCGCAGGTCCACGTCGGCGTCGGCCTCGGCGTCGAGGGTGACGCTGGCACCGCTGTCGGTCAGCGCCAGCGAGCCGGGCTCGATCGCGACCGGTGTCGGCGCGCCTGTGGTCGGTGAGGCCTTGCCGTCGACGCGGCCGATCTGTGCGCCGCCGAGATCGGTGAACCAGATCGCGCCGTCCGGCCCCGTCGTGATGTCCGAGATGTCGGGTGCAAACAGCAGCGGCTCGACGCGTGTCACGACACCCGCGGTGGTCATGCGCAGCAGGGCGTGACCGCTGGCGGGCGGCAGGATCGACGAACCAAGCCAGAGCTGGTCGCCGTCGGAGTAGATCGCACGGGGGATGTAGCTGCCGAGATCGAACAGCCGGTACGTGCCGTCCGGCGCGAGCCGTCCGACGAGGCCGCGACGTGGCGCGGCGGTCGTCACCGCCGTGAACCAGATCGCACGATCGGGGCCTTCCGTGAGTTGGCTGACGTACGAGATGCCGAGCGGGTAGTGGAAGAACGCGACGGTGCCGGACGTCGTGATCGATCCGATCGAGTTCTGCCCCGAGCGGACGAACCAGAGCTTGTCGCCGGGACCCGACACGATGTCCTGCAGCGCGACATACAGGTCACTGCCGGCGAGCGGGTAGTCCGTCGTCGTGCCGTCGGCCGCGATCCGCGTGATCGTGGCGCCTGGGTAGCGCGTGACCCACATCGCGCCGTCGGGGCCGCGGGTCAGGCCGCGTGCGCCGATCACCTTGCGCGCCGCGTCCTCGGTCAGCGGCAGGAAGGAGAAGGTGCCCGCGGTCGTCATCCGGCCGATCCGCGCGCCGTCATCCTGGGTGAACCACAGCTGACCGTCCGGGCCGACGCGGACGACATCCGCCTGTGGCTTGATCGTCGGGGCAGCCGGGATACCGAAGAACGTCATCGCCCCGGCAGTGCCGGCATCGGCGGAGACACGGATGATCTCGCCGCGCGCCGAGGCGGCCCAGAGCGCCCCACCAGCCGAGATGATCGAGTGCGGGAACCCGCCGGAGGTGCACAAGGCGGTATCGCCGGCCGGGCCGATCCCGCAGCTCTGCCACGTGCTGACCGACGCCGATGCGGTGGCCGGGACGGCGAGCGCGGTGATTGCGGCGACAAGGGTGATCCGGGGACGCAGCATCCAAGGAACACTAACGGTCGCTCAGGGCATCCGATAGCGGCAGCCGCTACGTACGCTGAAGAAGAATGGCGACCTCGATCCTCTGGTTTCGGCGAGACCTGCGGCTGACGGATCACCCTGCGCTGATCGCCGCCGCCGAGGGCGGCACCACGGTGCTGCCGCTCTTCATCCTCGACCCGGCGCTGCTGCGATCGGCCGACTCGCGGCGCACCAACCGGTTGCTGGCGTCGCTCGCCGCGCTGAACGACGCGCTCGACGGAGCCCTGGTGCTGCGCCGGGGTGATCCGAGCGAGGTGGTTCGGGCTGTGGCCTGGGAGGTCGACGCCGCGGCGGTGCACGTCAGCGAAGAGACGACCCCGTACGGGCGGCGCCGTGACACGCGAGTGGCCGCGGCGCTGGAACAGGACGGCCGCTGGCTGATCGCGACCGGCTCGCCGTACGCGGTCACGCCGGGCCGCGTGCTCAAAGACGACGGCACGCCCTATCGCGTCTTCACGCCGTTCTCCAAGGCGTGGCAGAGCCACGGCTGGCGCGCACCGGCTGACAGCGCGCGCGATACGCGGTGGTTGCGCGAGATCGCGAGCGACGACCTACCCGAGCACGAGCCACAGGCCGAGGCCGGTGAGGCCGCTGCGCTCGCCCGCTGGGCCGCGTTTCGCGACGGCGACCTTGCCGGCTACAACGCTCAGCGCGACCGCCCCGACCTCGACAGCACGAGCCACCTTTCGGCGGCGCTCAAGTACGGCGAGATCCACCCCCGGACGCTGCTCGCCGAAGCGCACGGCCATCCGCGGTTCGTCGCCGAGCTCTGCTGGCGCGAGTTCTACGCCGACGTGCTGTACCACCGGCCCGAGTCCGCCTGGGCGGATCTCAATCCGACGCTCGCCGGCATGACCTACGACGCGCCGGGCCCGGAGTTCGCGGCGTGGCAGGCCGGCATGACGGGCTACCCGCTCGTCGATGCCGGGATGCGCCAACTGCTTGCCGAGGGCTGGATGCACAACCGCGTCCGGATGGTCAGCGCGAGCTTCCTCGTCAAGCACCTGCATGTCTGGTGGCCGCACGGCGCCCGGCACTTCCTCGCCCAGCTCGCGGATGGCGACATCGCCAGCAACAACCACGGCTGGCAGTGGGTGGCCGGCACCGGCACCGACGCCGCACCGTACTTCCGCATCTTCAACCCCGTCACCCAAGGGCTGAAGTTCGATCCCGACGGCAACTACGTGCGCCGCTACGTGCCGGAACTGCGCCACCTCGAGGGTTCGGCGGTGCACGAACCCTGGCGCTGGGGCGACGGCTATGCGCACGGGTATCCGCAGCGCGTCGTCGACCATGCCGCTGCACGGGCCGACGCACTCGCGCGGTACGCGGCGGCGCGGCAACCTGCGACAGTGGAACACGCATGACGAAAACCGGAACAGTGCTCGTCACCGGCGCCAGCGGCTACGTCGGTGGGCGGCTGATCCCGCTGCTGCTGGCCGAAGGCCTGTCGGTGCGGGCGATGGCGCGGCGGCCCGAGGCGCTCGCCGACCGGCCGTGGATCGATGACGTCGAAGTCGTCCAGGCCGACGCGACCGACGCCGCCGCGCTCGCCACGGCCTTGGCCGGCATCGACGTCGCCTACTACCTGATCCACTCGATGGGCTCCGGTCGCCGTTTCGAGTCGCTCGACCGGCGCAGCGCGCGCAGCTTCGGCAAGGCGGCACGAGAGGCCGGCGTCCGTCGGATCATCTACCTCGGCGCGCTGCACCCCGACAAGGACGAGCTGTCGCCGCACCTCGAGTCCCGCCGCGAGAGCGGCGAGGAGCTGCTCGCGAGCGGCGTGCCGACAACGGTCCTGCAGGCTGCGATCGCCGTCGGCCACGAGAGCGCGTCCTACGAGATGATCCGCTACCTCGTCAAGCGCCTGCCGCTGATGGTGGCGCCCCGCTGGATCGAGAACGACATCCAGCCGATCGGCATCGATGACCTCCTCTACTACCTCGTTGGCGTACTGGAGATGCCTGATGACGTCAATCGGACTTTCGACATCGGTGGCCCGGACGTGCTCACGTACAAGCAGATGATGCAGCGCTTCGCTCAGCTTGCCGGGCGCCGGCGGCCGCCGGTGCAGGCGGTGCCGGTGATGACGCCATGGCTCGCCAGCCACTGGGTCGGCCTCGTGACGCCGATCTCGGCCGAGATCGCGAAGCCGCTGGTCGGCTCGCTCCAGCACGAGGTGGTGTGCAAGGAGCACGACATCGCGCAGTACGTGCCCGATCCGCAGGGCGGGCTCGTCGGCTACGACGAAGCGGTGCGACGGGCGCTCGCTGAAGCTGCCGGCCGCGGCGTGAGCACACCGAGCGTGCCTCCGGTCGCGCATGCCTGATCGGTACGCCGGCTTGCCGGTCCGCGGCCAGGCGCCCGTGGGCCTGCCGGTGCCGCCGGCAAAGCTCCCCCTGCTGCGTGACGGCCGGCTGCTCAAGCGATGGCGCTACGTCGGGCTGTGGTCCGAGCAGTACATGCTCTGCGCCGCGCGGGCACAGGTCGGGCCCGGCCGACAACGGTTCTGGGCGCTCTGGGACGGCGAGCAGCTCCGTGGCAGGACCTCGATGCTGCCGATCGCTGTCGCGGTTGACGGCGTCGCGCGCGCCGGGACCTTCGATCTGCGCTGGGCGGAGGACGGCGAGCCGATGGAGGTCACCTCACGGCACGGCGACTCGTACATCTGGACGCGCAAGGTGCCGCTGCGCGCGACCGGCACTGTGGACGGGAAGCAGGTCGAGCTGCGCGGTCTGCTCGATGACTCGGCCGGCTACCACGAGCGCCACACCGACTGGCGCTGGAGCGCGGGGGTGGGGGAGACACCCGACGGCAAGGAGGTCGCCTTCAACTTCGTCGAGGGGCTGCACGACGCTGCGATCGGCAGCGAGCGGGCGATCTGGGTTGACGGCGTGCTGAGCGAACCGCCGCCGGGCGCGATCGCGCTGGACCTCACGCACATCGATGGGCCCGATGGTGAGCGGCTTGACGTTGCCGCACAGGCGGTGCGTGCCCACAAGCAGAACCTCGGTCTGATTGCCAGCGACTACGCCCAGCCGTTCGCCACGTTCAGCGGCACCCTGCCCGGCGGCGTCGCGTTGGCGCACGGCTGGGGCGTGATGGAACGCCACAGCGCCACGTGGTGACTCGACGGGTACGGTGTCGCCATGGCTGAAGTCGTCGACGTCTGCGCCCTGACCGACCTCCCGCCCGGCGCGATGCGTGTCGTCGAGACCGCCGACGTGGAGCTGATGGTCGTCAACTGCGGCGGTGAGATCCTGGCCTGCGAGGATCGCTGCTCACACGATGACGGTCCGCTTGCCGAGGGCATCCTCGATCAGGAGGCGTGCGTGATCGAGTGTCCGCGTCACGGGGCGCTGTTCGACCTGCGGACCGGTGTTCCGAAGACGCTGCCGGCCTATGAACCGATCGAGACGTTCCCGGTGGAGGTCGGCGCGGATGGGGTCATTCGCGTAACGGTCGACTGATGTTTGGCTGCCCTAACTTCTCTCGCTAGACTGCAATACCCAACCGCGCTAGTAGGGATTTGATCCGCAGCCATGGCCACGACGCCCATCACTGAATCGACCAAGACGCTCACCGACGACGAGGCCGCGCTCCGTGGCCTCGGCTCCGATTACGAAGAGCGCTACGGCTTCCACGACCCGGAGAACTATGTCTTCAAGGCGCCGAAGGGTCTGACGCGCGAGCTGGTCGCGAAGATCTCGGAGATGAAGTCCGAGCCGGGCTGGATGACGGACTTCCGGCTCAAGGCCTACGAGCACTACCGCGCGCACCCGATGCCGAAGTGGGCCGTGCCGCCGTCACCGATGCTGGCGGAGATCGACTTCGAGGACATCCACTACTTCGTGCGCTCGCAGGAGAACACCGAGCGCTCCTGGGACGACGTGCCGGATGACGTCAAGAAGACGTTCGACCGCCTCGGTATCCCGGAGGCTGAGCGCAAGTTCCTCGCCGGCGTCGGCGCCCAGTACGAGTCCGAGGTGGTCTACCACCAGATCAACAAGGAGCTCGAGGCCCAGGGCGTGATCTTCCTCGACATGGACACCGGGCTCCGCGAGCACGGTGATCTCGTCAAGGAGTACTTCGCGACGATCATCCCGTCGAACGACAACAAGCTCGCCGCGCTCAACAGCGCGGTCTGGTCAGGCGGCTCGTTCGTCTACGTGCCGCCGGGCGTCGAGGTCGAGATGCCGCTGCAGGCCTACTTCCGCATCAACACGGAGAACATGGGCCAGTTCGAGCGCACGCTGATCATTGCCGACGAGGGTTCCTACGTGCACTACGTCGAGGGCTGCACAGCGCCGACGTATTCGTCGGACTCGCTGCACTCGGCCGTCGTCGAACTGCTCGCCAAGCCCGGCGCGCGGATCCGCTACACGACCGTGCAGAACTGGTCGACCAACGTCTACAACCTGGTCACCAAGCGGGCGATCGCCGAGCGTGATGCGACGGTCGAATGGGTCGACTGCAACCTCGGCTCGAAGCTGACGATGAAGTACCCGGCCGTCTACCTGACCGGTGAGCGGGCGCACGGCGAAGTGCTGTCGATCGCGTTTGCCGGCGAGGGCCAGCACCAGGACGCCGGCGCGAAGATCATCCACGCCGCACCGAACACCACCTCCAACATCTTCGCCAAGTCGATCTCCAAGGACGGCGGCCGCTCCAGCTACCGCGGCCTGCTCGAGGTCGCCAAGGGCGCCCATGGCGCGAAGTCGAAGGTCGTCTGTGACGCGCTGCTGCTCGACCCCCAGTCACGCTCGGACACCTATCCGACGATCCGGATCGGCGAGGACGACGTCGACGTCGGCCACGAGGCCACGGTCTCCAAGGTCGGCGAAGAGCAGCTCTTCTACCTCCAGTCCCATGGCCTGGATGAGGAGGAGGCCGGCAAGCTGATCGTCAACGGCTTCATCGAGCCGATCGTCAAGGAACTGCCGATGGAGTACGCAGTCGAGATGAACCGCCTGATCGAGCTGCAGATGGAAGGCTCGATCGGATGAGTGCCGCTGTGGCGCAGGACCTGCCGATCTATAAGGGCAAGCCCGGTTGGGAGTTCACGCCGATCGACAAGCTCGAGCTGGACGCGCTGCCGGCGGCCGCCGGCGCTGACGCTGCGTCCATCACCGAGCTGCCGTTCGCCTTCGACGACGCGCTGGTGCTCGCTGCACCGGGTGAACGCGCCGATGGCGTGATCGTCGCGCCGCTGCGCGAAGCGCTGGACGCGAACGCACCGGGCGCCGACGCCTTCGGCAGCATCGTCCGGCCCGGCTTCTTCGCGGACCTGAACGCCGAGGAGTGGACGGACGGCACGCTCGTCCACGTTCCGGCCGGCGTCGTACTGACCGAGCCGATCCTGATCACTGCGGTCCAGGGCGACGCAGGTCACGCGCTGCACCACCGCACGCTGGTCGTGCTCGGGGTCGGCGCGCAGGCCGACGTCTACGAGCAGGTGGCCAGCGGGCATCAGGAGGAGGGCCTCGTCAACGGCGTGACCGAACTGCAGATCGGTCAGAACGCCAGGCTCCGCTACTTCGCCGCCCAGGACGTCAACGAGCGGTCCTGGGTCTTCGGTTCGCAGCGGGCGGTCATCGCACGTGACGGCAAGCTCGACTGGACGACGCTCGGCTTCGGCGGCGTCAACGGCAAGGTCTTCCTCGAGACGACGCTGGACGGTCCGGGCGCCGATGCCAAGGTCACGGGCGTCTACGCCACACAGGGCCGCCAGCACCTCGACTACGACACGCTGCAGGAGCACGCGGCGCCGAACACCACCTCGGACCTGGCCTTCCGCGGCCTCGTCGGTGGCCGCTCGACCGCCGTCTGGCGCGGCATGATCCGGGTCGACGAGGGTGCCCAGGGCACCGACGCGTTCCAGGAGGCCCGCAACCTGCTGCTCGGCAAGAAGGCACATGCCGACGCGATCCCGGGGCTGGAGATCCTGGCTGATGACGTGCGCTGCACCCACGCCGCCGCGATCTCGCAGATCGACGCCGACCAGGTCTTCTACCTGCAGTCGCGCGGTCTCGACGCGCCGTCAGCGGCGCGGATCATCGTCGAGGGATTCCTGGCGGCGATCACCGAACGGTACCCCGATGGTCCCGCGCGCGAGGTGATCGCGGCAGCGATCGACGCGCGGCTCGCAGCAGTTCTCGGGTAGCGTCAGCACCCTTCGTGGACAGCTGGGTCCAGACACACGCCGCAACGATCGCCGCTCGCGCTGAACGGGAGATGGCGGCGCTCGTCGCCGTCTCGTCGCCCTCTGGCGACCACGACGGCGCCAACGAGGCTGTTGCCGTGACGTGCGCGCTGCTGCCCGACGGTGCTGCAGTTGAGCGGGTGCCGTGCTCGTCGCCCGGCTACGCCGACGATCTGCTGGTGCGGATCCACGGCAGCGGCACCGCGCGGCTGCTGCTGCTCGGCCACTTGGACACCGTCGTCGCCCACGCCGACCACAGGACGATGCAGGTTGACGAGGACCGGTTGCAGGGCCCCGGCACGATCGACATGAAGGGCGGCGACGCACTCGCCCTCGGTGTGCTGCGGGCGCTCGCCGAGTCGCCCGAGCTGTACGCGCAGGTGGCGCTGCTGCTGGTCGTCGACGAGGAGTGGCGGACCGCGCCTTTCACCCACGCGCCACGATTCGCGGGCTTTGACGCATGCCTGTGCTTCGAGGCCGGTGAGCGCGACGCTGCCGGCAACGAGGCCGTCGTCGTGCGGCGCAAGGCCGCGGCAACGATCGAGGTCGAGGCGCACGGCGTCAGTGCCCACAGCGGCGTGGCCCCCGACGACGGACGCAACGCGTTGCTGGCGCTCTGCCAGGTCGCGCAGCAGCTCGCCGCAGCCCACGATCCGAGCGGTCCGGATCGCCTGACGGTCGTGCCGACGATCCTCCATTCGGGCGAGGCCCTGAACGTCGTCCCGGCCGGGGGCTCACTGGTCTGCGATCTGCGGGCGGACCGCGCGGAAGCATTCGAGCCGCTGCTGGCGCAACTGCCCACCGACCTGGACGGCGTGCGCATCTCGTCCGCCATCGGACGCCTGTGGCCTGGCATGGATTCACGCGACGACGTCAAGGCGCTACTCGCGGGTGCGTCAGCGCTGCGGGCAGCAGATCATGCCCGCGCAGCGCGGCGGCGCCAGCGACGCGAGTCACTTCGCAGCCACGATTCCCCTTACGGTGGATGGGCTTGGCCCACGTGGCGGTGGCGCACACGCTGCAGACGAGCATGCACTGCGAAGCTCCCTTGAGCCTCGGGCGCGGGTCGCGTTGGCGCTCGCCCATGAGGTGCTCGTGAGATCGTCCAACAGCGTCTAGTTGTGTGATCGCCCGCACAGGAAGGCCCTCAAGGGCCGCTAGGCTTCGTCCGAGTCATAGAAGACCAAGCCGAGTTCTCGCAATCTGTTCGCGAGGAACGGGGGACCCACTGCCGGACACCTGTCCGGATGGGGCGAATCGTCGCGATCGTGCGATGTAGTGCCGCTCTCAAGGCACGAGCCCGTCAGCTAACCCCGTAGGCGCATTCCACCGAGAGGGTTGTTGACGTTGTCTGGCCATACCTGGACCCACAGGTCCGTTGTTCTTGTTGCTGTTCTTGCTGCGCTGATCTCAGCGACAGCCACACGTGCCGTGGTCTCCTCGGCCGCGTCGAAGACGGGCGGCACGACGCCGACCGCGACCGCCAGTGCCGCTGTCGGCACCAAGACGCTGCGGCGCGGGGACCGCGGCCCACGCGTCGTGGCCCTGCAGCAGTTGCTCGTCACCGTCGGCTTCAAGACGAAGACCGACGGCGTCTACGGCAGCGGGACCGTCAAGACCGTGCGCAAGTTCCAGCGTGCCAGCACGCTGACGGTCAACGGTGTCGCCAGCAGCGAGACGCTGGAGCGCCTCAAGCAGGCCGCCGGTTCGGCAACGAGCACGCAGGCGTCAAGCGGCGGCGGCGCCGAGGCAGGTGCTCAGTCACTGCGGCCCCAACATCTCGGTGACCGGATTCCGCTGCGCCCCGGTATGAGCGGCCAGGACGTGCGCGTGATGCAGTCGTTCCTGCGCCAGGCCGGCTTCAAGGCCAAGGTCACCGGCGACTTCGATCGCCGCACCGTGCGTCACGTCAAGGCGTTCGAGCGCGCCAACGAGTCACCGGCTGTGGACGGCACACTGGACGCCAACGAACTCGCGATCCTGCGCGCCGACGTTGAGGGCGGCGACGAGCCGGTCGACGACGCCGACGCCACCCGAACGACGCCGGGCGAGAAGGCCAAGCTCGGATCCGACGGACTGGCGATCGCGCCGGAGTCCGCGCCCGATGCCGTCAAGCAGGTGATCGCTGCCGGCAACCGGATCGCGAAGAAGCCGTACATCTACGGTGGTGGCCACGGGCGCTGGAATGACAACGGCTACGACTGCTCGGGCTCGGTGTCCTACGCCCTGCACGGCGCCGGCCTGCTCGACGCACCGCTGCCATCCGGACCGATGATGTCCTGGGGCCAGGCCGGGGTCGGTGACTGGATCACGATCTACGCCAACGGCGGCCACGCGTACATGTACGTCGCCGGTCTGCGCTTCGACACCAGCGGCCGCGGCAAGAGCGGCTCGCGCTGGCAGTCCGACAGCCGCTCCAATGGCGGCTTCACCGCGCGTCATCCCAAAGACCTGTAGCCGCCTGCAGGATCGTCTGCACGAGTCGGGGATCTGCTGATCTGCCGATAACTTGAGTTGTGGTGTCTTTGCTCCGCCCATTCTCCCTGCGTACCTGCGCCGCGATGCTGGCGCTGGTGTCGGTCGCCTTCGTGGCGCTCGCCGTCGGCGGTGGCGGTTATGCGCAGGGACAGACCGAGGCGCAGGTGCAATCTCGCACCGCCGAACTCGAGGCGGCGATCCGCGCCGAGACGAAGCGCATCGGCCGCACCCAGGAGGGGCTCAACAGCGCGCAGGTGCGGCTGAACGCGATCAGCGCCGACCTCGCCGATCAGCGGGCCCGCCAGGCGCGGACGGTCAGCAAGATCCAGCAGGCGCGTGACCGGATGGAGTTCCTGCAGAACCGGATGCGTCGCGCCTCCGGCGCGCTGGCCGAGAATCTCGTCACGCGGTACCAGACCGCACCGCCGGATCTCGTCAGCGTGGTGCTGCGCGCGCGGTCGTTCAGTGACCTCATCAACGAGGCCGGCTTCACGAAGCGGATCGCCGAGCACAATGCTCGCGTACTCGAGGGCGCGCAGGACTCCAAGGTCGAGGTCGCGGCCGAGGCCGACAAGCTCGTCATCCTGCAGAAGCGGCTCGATCGCACCAGCAAGATCGTCGCGGCACGGGCCGAAAAGGCAACGACGATCCGCAACGCCTTGCTGAACGTGCAGAACCGCCAGCTCGCGCGCCGCGCCAAGAGCAAGAAGAGCCTCGACGACCTGCGCGCCACGATCAAGCGGCTGCAGGAGCAGCGCGCCAAGGAGGCTGGCAGCGCGAACGTCAACGTCGGCACGACGACGACGCCGGAGAACGCCCCGGCCGTGATCGCGCGCGTCATCGCGGCCGGGAACGCGATCGCCGGCCTGCCGTACATCTACGGCGGCGGCCACGGCTCGTTCCGCGCCGCCGGCTATGACTGCTCCGGTTCGGTCTCCTATGCGCTCGCCGCCGGCGGCCTGCTCGATTCACCGCTGGACTCCACCGGCTTCATGAGCTGGGGTGAGCCGGGGCCCGGCAAGTGGATCACCGTGTACGCCAACGCCGGCCACGCATACATGTACGTCGCCGGCCGCCGCTTCGACACCTCGGCACTACGCAACGGTGGCACGCGTTGGACCACGGAGGCCCGTTCCAACGCCGGCTTCGTTGCCCGGCACCCGCCCGGTCTGTAGAACGTTCCAGTGATGGCGCGGCAAGAGCATCATCCCCGCAGTACCGACGAGGAGATCCTCGGCACCAAGCGCCGCCCGGTCAAACAGCAGCTGACCGAGGACGAGCGAATCGAGCGGATCGACGGTGAGCTGCGGCGCGCGTTCCTGGCGCTGAAGGAGGTGGGACCTGCCGTCACGATCTTCGGTTCCGCCCGCACGCACGAGAATCACCCGGTGTACGAGCAGGCGCGTGAGATCGCCCGTCTGCTCGGCGAGGCGGGCTTCGCGATCATCACCGGCGGCGGACCCGGTGTGATGGAGGCCGGCAACCGCGGCGCCCGCGATGCGGGGGTGACGTCCGTCGGTCTCAACATCGAGCTGCCGTTCGAGCAGACGCCCAACCCGTACCAGGACATCGAGCTCGACTTCCACTACTTCTTCACGCGCAAGCTGATGTTCGTCCGCTACGCGACGGCGTTCGTCGTGATGCCGGGCGGCTACGGAACGCTGGATGAGTTGTTCGAGGCGCTGGTGCTGGAACAGACCGACAAGATCCACGACTTCCCGGTGGTCCTGTTCGGCTCGGACTACTGGACCGGCCTCGTCGACTGGATGCACGAGAAGGTTGTCGGGGGGCAGATGATGGGCCCAGCCGACCTCGGCCTGATCCGCGTCACCGACGACCCGCACGAGGTGGTCGAAACGATCTGCCGGGCGCGCGATCGCGTCGACCCTGCGGCGGCCTGAGGTCCGGCGGCGATGGCGTTGCCGGACGAACTGCGGCCGACGCGGGGTGTGCGCATCCCGGTCAGCGAGCTGACGATCCGTGCCAGTCGCTCCTCCGGCCCCGGCGGCCAGCACGCCAACGTCACGGCCTCGCGGATCGAGGTCGTCTTCGATGTCGCTGCGTCACCGTCGCTGAGCGACGCACAGCGGGCCAGGGTGCTGGCGGCCGCGGGGCCCGTGATCCGCGCCGTCGCCCAGGATGCGCGGAGCCAGACCCGCAACCGCGAGCTGGCGCTCGCCCGGCTGGAGGCGCGGCTGGCATCGGCGCTGCGGGTGCAGACAACGCGGCGCGACACCAAGCCGACGCGCTCGTCGGTCAGGAAGCGGATCGCCGCCAAGCAGCAGCGTGGCGCGGTCAAGCGCGCCCGTCAGCGCCCGTCAGCCGACGACTAGCTGTCGGCGCTCGCGACTCCGGCTAGAGTCGCAAGCATGAGCAATCTCGCCCAGAACCTCGTCGACACCGCGGCCGCCCACCCGCAGGCGCCGGCGGTCAAGCTCGACGATGTCGTCTTCACCTACGAGATGCTGGATCAGGCCAGCGCACGCGTCGCGGCGATGCTGAAGAGCAAGGGGATCGGCGTCGGCGATCGCGTCGGCATCATGCTGCCGAACGTGCCGTACTTCCCGGTCGCCTATTACGGCGTGCTGCGGCTCGGTGCCGCGGTCGTGCCGATGAACGTGCTGCTGAAGGAGCGCGAGACCGGCTTCTACCTCAAGGATTCCGGCGCAAAGGCGATCTTCGCGTGGCATGACTTCCTCGACGCGGCATCGCACGGAGCGGCGGAGACCGGTGCTGAAGTCATCAACGTGCTGCCGGGCGAGATCGAAAAGGAGATCTTCGCCTTCGAGCCCGACAACGAGGTGGTCGACCGTGCCGAGGACGACCTCGCCGTGATCCTCTACACCTCGGGCACGACCGGGACGCCGAAGGGCGCCGAGCTGACCCACGGCAACCTCTGCTCCAACGTCGCGACGGTGCTCGAGATGTTCTCGATCAGCACCGACGACGTCGTGCTCGGTGCGCTGCCGCTGTTCCACTCGTTCGGTCAGACCTGTTCGATGAACGCCGGGATCAAGGGCGGCGCCTGTCTGACGCTGCTGCCGCGCTTCGAACCCGCCAAGGCGCTCGAGATCTTCGCGCGCGACAAGGTCACGATCTTCATGGGCGTGCCGACGATGTACTCGGCGCTGCTGCACGATCCACACGCCGCGGAGGCCGATGTCAGCTCGCTGCGGATGTGTGTCTCCGGCGGCGCGTCGCTGCCGGGCGAGCTGATGCGCGCCTTCGAGGAGCAGTTCGGCTGCCCGATTCTCGAGGGCTACGGCCTGTCGGAGACCTCGCCGGTGGCGTCCTTCAACCAGCCTGGTCACGAGCGCAAGGTCGGCTCGATCGGTACGCCGGTGCCGAGCGTCGAAATGAAGATCGTCGGCGAGGACGGCGAGGAGCTGCCGCAGGGCGAGCCGGGCGAGATCGCGATCAAGGGCCCGAACGTGATGAAGGGCTATTGGAATCGGCCCGACGCCACCGCCGAGGTGATGCGCGGTGACTGGTTCCTCAGCGGCGACGTCGGCAAGAAGGACGAGGACGGCTACTACTTCATCGTCGACCGGATCAAGGACCTGATCATTCGCGGCGGCTACAACGTCTACCCGCGTGAGATCGAGGAGGTGCTGTACGAGCATCCGGCGATCCGTGAGGCCGCGGTCGTCGGCCTGCCGCACGACGAGCTCGGCGAGGAGGTCGGCGCCGCCGTGTCCTTGAAGGAGGGCGCCGACGCCAGCGCCGACGAGATCAGGGCGTTCGTCAAGGAGCAGGTCGCGGCCTACAAGTACCCGCGCAGCCTCTGGATCGTCGACGATCTGCCCAAGGGCCCGACCGGCAAGATCCTCAAACGGGAGATTGTGGTTCCGGACGCGTAGCGTCCGGAACCATTGGGCGAACCGCTTCGCGCTTCGCCCCCGCCGGGAGGTCTAGTGGTCGGCGACGCCGGCGCCGGCGGGTGTGATCGGCAGGCCCTCGGCGTCCCAGGCGACGAGGCCGCCGTCAAGCGAGTAGGCCTCGTAGCCCGACGCACGGAAGGCTTGCGCGGCCATCGTTGAACGGCCGCCGAGCCGGCACTGGAAGATGATCGGCTTGTCCTGCGGGATCGTGGCCGCTGCCTCCTGCAAGTGGCTGAGCGGCACGTGCTGGACGTCACCGTCGATCCGGCTGTGATCCCACTCGCTCTGCTCGCGCACGTCGATCACGCGCACCTCGCCGGCCCGCAGGCGCCGCAGCGTGTCGGCGGGGGTGACATCGATCGGAGCGCCAGTCATGGCCTGCAGTCTAGATCGGAGGCGGCGCTAGCCCCAGAAGAGGTTGAACGTGCCGAACTGCTGCTCCGGCCGCCATGCGAGCTCGGGACCGAGCCGCATGCGCTCAGCACTGTTGAGGCGTGTCAGTCCCCAGTCGCGCATTGCCGCGGCGGCAGCACCGTTGCCCTCCGGCACGATCAGCGTGCCGCCGTGGGGCGGGGCAGCGACCGTGCCGAGCAGCGCAAGTCCCTGTTCGCGACCACGAGCGACGACCGGTAGCGCCGAACCCCACGGTGTACGCAGCGCGAAGCCGGCCAGGGTTCCGTGCTCGTCCTCCGCCGCCCAACCGTCAAGTCGCGCGAGCGCGGCGAGCACCGGCGCCCGATCCTCGCCTGTCGCTGTGCGATCGAGCTCGTTGACGGCGGGGCGGTCGGCGTCTGTCAGTGGTCGCACGCCTGCCATCGACGCCCGGCCGCGCAGTGCGCCCCGCCAGGCCACCGTGTTGCCCTCTGCGACGAAGCCGAGCCGTTCGTAGAGCGGCATGCCGAGATCCGTGGCGTAGAGGCTGACGGTGGACGCACCCTGCTCGCCGAGCCAGGCGATCGCGCCCTCGGTCAGCGCCTGGGCGATGCCGTGGCGGCGGGCCGCCGGGCGCACGCCGACCGCACCGATCCAGCCGGAGCTGCCGCCGGGGAAGGCGATCGCGGCAGTGACGCCGGACAGCGACCCGCCCGCGTCGCAGCCGAGCACCACCCCGTGGGGCGAGCCCATCGGCATCTGCAGCAGCGCCCCGACCTGCGAACTGAAACCGGCCGCGCGCAGCACCGCCTCCACGTCGGGCAACTCGTCATGCGCCAGCTGTCGGATCGGCCAAGCCGTAGCCACCGGCCGAGCTTAGTCGGCGCAGCCTGCGCTACAGCCGTGGGTCGCGGTATTCGCGATCGATGGGAGCGTCCGCGCGGCTGAACACCAGCAATGCCAGCACGAGGCCGATCGCCCCGACGCACATCAGGATCGTGCCGACCATGCCGAGGTCAACGCCGTTGATGCGATCGGACACGGCGAACCGGGCGATCGCGCCCACAGCAATCAGAAAGAGAGAGGTACCTAGTTGCATGGTGCTTGCTCTACCCGCAGCACGCACCGCCGAACCCCCCTGCGTACTCTTGCCCTATGTCCGCCACCTACACCGACGCCTACTCGATCCCCGCCGAGCACCAGGAATTCCGCGCGATGGTCCGACAGATCGCAGTCGACAAGATCGCGCCGCGCGCCGCGGAGATCGACGCCAAGGACGAGTATCCACGTGACATTCGTGAGCTGCTTGCCGAGCAGGACATCCTCGCGCTGCCGATCCCCGAGGAGTACGGCGGCACCGGCACCGGCACCCTGATGGCGCAGATGGCGGTGGAGGAGATTGCCAAGGCCAGTGCGACGTGCGCGCTGGTGCTGATGCTCCAGGAGCTCGGGACGCTGCCGATCAGTCTCTTCGGCTCCGACGAGCTGAAGGAGCGGTTCCTGCCGAGGTGCGCGACCGGTGAATGGATTCCGGCGTTCTGCCTGTCCGAGTCCGACGCCGGCTCGGACGCAGCCGCGATGCGCACCCACGCGGTGCAGGACGGTGATGAGTGGGTGATCAACGGCGCCAAGGCCTGGATCACCAATGCCTCGGTCGCCGACTTCTACGTCGTCTTCGCGATCACCGACCAGGAGAGCAGGCGCGCGACGGCGTTCGTCGTCGAGGCCGATCGCCCGGGTCTGAGCGTGCCGAAGCTGGAGCACAAGATGGGCATCAACGGCCTGCCGACCGGCACGCCGGTCTTCGAGGACGTTCGGGTTCCGGCCGCCAACGTGATCGGCGAGGTCGGGCGCGGCATGCGGGTCGCGCTCGGCACCCTGGAGCGCACACGTCTTGGCGCGGCCGCGCAGGCCGTCGGCATCGCGCAGGGCGCCACCGACTTCGCCGTCGCCTACGCCAAGGAGCGCGTCGCCTACGGCAAGCCGATCCTCGATCTGCAGGGCATCCAGTTCAAGCTCGCCGACATGCAGACCCAGACGGCAGCGGCACGTGAGCTGCTCTACAGCGCCTGCGCCAAGATGGACCGCGGGGACCCGGACAAGGCGATGTACAGCTCGATGGCGAAGCTGTTCGCCTCAGACACCGCGATGGCCGTGACGGTCGAAGCCGTGCAGGTGCTGGGTGGCTACGGGTACACCAAGGAGTACCCGGTGGAGCGCATGATGCGTGACGCCAAGGTCACCCAGATCTATGAGGGGACCAACGAGGTCCAGCGCGTGGTCATCGCCAAGCACCTCAGGTAGGAGACGCTGCTAGCACGAGCAGCTGCACTGGCCTCCGCCGGGAATCGTGATCGAGCTCGCTTCCTTGGGGTCGAGCCAGTCGAACTGCGTCTCAGTCCCCTTGTAGTACCGGCGGACCTGCATCCCCATGTCGCCGACGGCGTTGAACTGGCCGCAGGGATTCGGGGCAGCGGTGTCGAGAATGTCCTTGCCGTTGTTGCCGAGGCAGCCCCAGATCCACGTCTCGTCGGCGTAGTGCACGGTCGTGATCGACGAGTTCCCGGTCACCGCGTCGAAGGGGGAGAAGATCCGGTCCTTGTCACCGTGGATCGCATTGGGCACGTTCGCCCGGGTGTAGAAGCGGATCGCGGTGTCGGGGTTGTTCGCGAGTGCGCGGGTGTCGCCGTCGATGACCTTGTAGCTGTAGCTGACGCTGTTGACCCAACCAGGATGGTCGGCCTGCGTCGTCACGCGCATGCACACCTGGATGTCGGGTGCACCCTGGCGCATGCTCTCGCAGAACTTCTGGTCGACTCCTGCCGCGTTCGCCGAGGCCGCAAGCCCCAGGGAACCCGCGGACATCCCCAGTGCTGCCGAAACCGCTGCTGCTTTCTTGACCGTCATCCCGCCCCCTTGCGCTCTGATTTTCAGATGATCGGGACCGTACCGGTTTTCCGGCACCAGGTGGAAGAACTTGGGACTAGCCTGGGATGCGGAGATGACGCCGCTGACGAAACGCACGCTGCTCGCCGCCGGCTATGCGCTCAGCATGGGCCTGTCGATGATCGTCGTGCTGCAGGGCAAGCTCAGCGTGTCCGGTCCTCTACGCGCGCTCGAGGTGCTCGCCCTGATCGTGGTGCTCGGCAGCTTCCTGCTCGGGTTCATGGCGATCATCGGCATCCGCCTCGCGGGCTGGCGCGAGCCCGAATCCGAGGCCGAGTTCGAGCGGGTCGTCAAGGAGGCCGAGCGCTACGCCCGCGAGGGCACGTTCGCCGAGCCGACCGAGGGCGAGTTCATGGATCTCGACCCGCTGAACGACGATGATTTCGAAGAGCTCGTCCGTGACGCGCTCGATGACCTGCCGGACCTGCTGCGGAACGTGCTCGACAATCAGAACGTGGCGGTGACGATCTCCGACAAGGGACGCCGCCACAACGCCTACGGCCTCTACCGCGGCGACGGCGCGACACGGGACAACGTCGCCGACCAGATCATCATCTTCCGCGACACGTTGCGGCGCGACTTCGGCCACGACCCGGACCTGCTGCGCGAGCAGGTCACGATCACGGTGCGGCACGAGCTCGCCCACCACATCGGCTTTGACGAGCTTGGTGTGCAGGACCTCGGGCTCTAGGCCGCGACGAGGACAGCGATCACGGCGCGCCGCTTGCCGCTCTTCACGGTGATGCGGTAGATCGTCTGACCAACGGTCGGCGTGGTCAGCGGCAGCGCCAAGCCCTTGCCGGTGACCTTGGCGGCTGGCACCGGTGTTGTCGGTGCGCCGCAGTTGGTCTGCGCGGTGAGCGTGACCGTCGCAGCGGGTCCGCGCAGCGCCCGCGGCAGGCGCAGTGTGGTGCCGCGGAGCGCCAGATCGGTGACGGAGGCGCGTGCCTTCAACGCACCCAGGTTCGCTGTCACGGTCCCGGATGAGGACTTCAGCACCGCCGCGAACGCGTGGTTCTTGGCGATCTTCGCGCGCACGGACGTGGCGCCGGCGCGCAGCGTCACAGTGCCCGTCGCCGCGATCGGGGCGACGCCGGCCACCCGCACGGTCTTGCCGCTGCGGGTCGCCGAGAGCACGGTCAGGCGCTGACCGGTGCAGGCTGTGCGCAGGTCGAACGGCGGCAGCACGACCGGTGCGGCCGCCGGGTCTGCGTCGGGCGCAGCCGGGTCAGTGGTCTGCGGCTCGTCGACGATCGGCGCCGCTTCGGCGTGGTGGGTGTAACTCACGGCGGCGCTGCAGGGGGAGATGTTGCCGGCGGCGTCGGCCGCGGTCGTCGCGATGCTGGTGGTCGCCTCAGCGGCGACCTCGATCGCCACGCCTGCGCCGGCGAGGTCCTCGGCGTCCGCGATCGTGTACGGCACACCGGAGCAGGATGCGTTGGTGTAGATCCGGACGGTGCTTCCGGCCTCGGCTGCTCCGAACAGGCGCGGTTCACGCGTTGCTGCGGGTGACGCCGGCGTCATGCCCGTCAGCACCGGCGCCGCCGGCGCCGTCCCGTCGGTGACCGTCAGCGTCAGGGTGAAGTTCGGGCCGTTGCCGAACAGCTCGTCGCTCGCCCGCACCGTGATCGGGAACGTGCCCTCCTCGGTCGGCGTGCCGGTCAGGGTGCCTGCGGCTTCGTCGAGCGTGAGGCCCGCGGGCAGCGATCCGCTGAGCAGCTCAGCGCCGTTCACGGGTACCGGGCTGAGGTTCGTGCTGAAGCTGCGGCTGAAGGCGTGCGCGGTCGCGGTCGTCGCGGTCGTCGCACCCGTGATCGTGACTGGCGCGCCAGGGGCCCCTGCCGGGAAGTCGCCGAAGCAGCGCAGGAGGCCGATGAAGCGCGTCATGCACGATCCATTGGTGCCGGCGGTCACCAGCACGCTGTTCATGCCCGACGGAGCAGCGGTCTTGCCGCCCGAGCTGTCGCCCCAGCAACCGGTGCTGCCGTCGGTGGAGAGGGCGCACGCATGCGATCCGCCCGACCAGACGCCGATGACCGAGCCGCCGAGCGGCGTGGTCACGGGGTCCTCAGCCGGGCCCCAGCAGCGGATCGCGGCGCTCGCGAGATGCGCGCAGCTGTGGGTACTGCCCGCGGTCACCGAGGTCGTCGTCTCGAGATCGCCGGGAACGGTTGCTTGGCCGCCACCGTCATAGCCCCAGCAGCGGACCGTGCCGGCGGCCTCGAGCACACAGTTGGTGGCTTCACCGCTGCTCAGTTGCTGCACCGCTCCGAGGTCACCGGGCACCGCGATCGCCGGCGGTGGGGTGCCCCAGCAGACGACCGAGCTGTCGATCTTGAGCGCGCACGTGTGGTAGCCGCCCGCACCGATGTCGAGCACCGGACCGAGGTCTGGCGGCACCGTTGCCTGCCCGTAGTTGTCAACGCCCCAGCACTGCACCGTGCCGTCGAGCTTGATCGCGCATGCGTGGCTGCCGCCGGTCGCGATCTTGAGCACCGGTCCGAGGTCGTCCGGGAAGGCGTTTTCGATCAGCTGACCGGCGAAGCAGACCCCGGCGCTGTTGACGCGTACGGCGCAGACCGTGTTCGTGCCGTAGTCGGCGACGGGGCGCCCGACACGCAGCCCGGCGGGAGGCGTCGTGCTGCCGCCGAGGTCGGTGCCCCAGCAGCGCACGGCACCGCTCGGCAGCAACGCACAGGCGTGGAATCCGCCGCTGGCGAGCCCGGTCACCGCGCCGAGGTCGCCCGGCACGGTCATCGCCCCGCCCGGGTTGTAGCCCCAGCACGCGACGGTGCTGTCGGCCTTGAGCGCGCAGGTCGCCGTGCGGAACGTGGAGACTGTGCGTGCTGCCGTCACGGTGCCGGGGACGGTGCCGCGGTCGTCCGGGTTGTAGCCGGTGCAGCTCACGGCAGCGGTCGTTCGAACAGCGCAGAGGAGGCCATCGCCGAGGGTGATCGAACGTACGGGTCCCCACGCGGCCGCCGCACCGTTGAGCGCCGTGGCGTCGAGGCCCCAGCACGTCACGGTGCCGTCCGTCTTGACGACGCAGCTGGCCACGTCTCCTGCCTCGACCTGTCGCACCGTGCCGAGACCACCGGGCACGGTCGACTCGCCGTAGGCGTCGTCACCCCAGCACTCCACGGTGCTTTCCAGCCGCAGGGCGCAGGTGTGATTCCAGCCCGCGGTGACCGAGCGGACGGGTCCCAGATCGCCAGGGAGCACGGTCCGGCCTTGGCCGTTGTCGCCCCAGCACTGCACGGTGCGGTGAGCGGCCTTGACCGCGCAGGCGTGGCTGTACCCCGCATCGATCGAGGCGACCATGCCGAGGTCGCTGGGCACGTCGGTCTGACCGGATCCGTTTGTGCCCCAGCACTGCACCGTGCTGCCGGTGTTGATCGCGCAGGAGAAGGCATGCCCGGAAGTGATCAGGTCTGACGTTCCGACCGCGCGCGCGGCGGCCGGCAGCACGACACCCAGCAGGATCGTGGTCAGGCACAGCAGCAGTCCTCGGCGAAGGCCGGTCGTCATGCCCTCGGTGATCGGCCGCCGCCCGCCGCGCCTGAGGGCGCACGCGCTCTACTCTCCCCGGACCATGATGATCGTGATGAGTCCGCAGGCCACCGATTCCCAGAAGGACGCGGTGATCGAGAAGGTCAAGGGTGCCGGCGTCCATGTCGTCACGATCGACGGCGAGATGAACTTCGTGATCGGTGCCGTCGGTGACCCCGACGCGGTGATCGAGCTCGGTCTCGAAGGGCTCGACGGGGTCGACAAGGTGCTGCCGATCTCGCGCCCCTACAAGCTTGCCTCGAACGAGCTGACGCACCACGAGCCGACGATCATCGACATCGCCGGCCGCAAGATCGGTGGCGGCACGACGTTCTGCCTGATCGCCGGCCCCTGCACGGTCGAGTCGCGGGAGCAGACGCTCGCCGTGGCACGCACGGTCAAGGCCGGCGGTGCGTCGCTGCTGCGCGGCGGCGCGTTCAAGCCGCGCACCTCGCCCTTCGCCTTCCGCGGGCTCGGCGAGCCGGCGCTCGAGATCCTCGCCGAGGCGCGGGAGGAGACCGGCCTGCCCGTCGTCACCGAGCTGCTCGATGCCGCCGACGCCGACGTGATCGCCAAGTACGCCGACGTCGTCCAGATCGGCGCGCGCAACATGCAGAACTACTCGCTGCTCGAGGTCGCCGGCAAGCTCGGCAAGCCGGTGCTGCTGAAGCGCGGCCTCTCCAGCTCGCTCGATGAACTGCTGATGGCGGCCGACTACATCCTGCGCGAGGGGAACGAGGACGTGATGCTCTGCGAACGCGGCATCCGCACGTTCGAGACGGCCACGCGCTTCACGCTCGACCTCGGCGCCGTGCCGTGGCTCAAGCTGCACACCCACCTGCCAGTGATCGTCGACCCCTCGCACGCCGCCGGCGACCGGCGGCTGGTCCAGCCGATGTCGCGCGCCGCCGCGGCCGTCGGCGCCGACGGCATCATCGTCGAGGTGCACGAAGACCCGGACGCGGCGGTCTGCGACGGGCCCCAGTCACTGCAGGCATCGCACTTCGCGGAGTTCTCCGCCGAAGTTGCCGCGCATGCGGCGCTGCTCGGCCGCACGCTCTCCTAGAGTCAGCGGTAATGACAGAGCGCCGCGACCCCGGTGGCCAAGCCTCGATGCGGGTGGTTGAGTCCGTCGAGGGAGCGCTGCGGGCGGTCCTGCCCGACGCCGGTCTGCGCCTCGCCTACCAGGTCGGGCATGTCGCGCTGAAGCCGTACTGGTTCGTGGCGTCGCCAAAGGTCGTCGGCTCCAAGGTCGTCGTGCGCTGCGGCGACGAGGTGCTGCTGCTGCGCCACAGCTACGCGCGGCGCAACGACTGGGACCTGCCCGGCGGGTTCGTGCACGTCCAGGAGCGCGCCGTCGATGCCGTGTACCGCGAACTGCACGAGGAGCTCGCGATCGAGCCGCGGACACTGCGCTGCATCTGCCGCCAGAGCGCCGTCAACGACCACAAGCGTGAGACGCTGCTGACCTTCGTCGCGGACGTCGAGGGCAAGGACCTGACGCCGAGCAGGGCGGAGATCGACGAGGCGGCGTGGTTCCCGATCGACGACCTGCCGCAGAAGGCGACGCCGTTCGTGCGCCGCATGGTCGCGCGTGCGGCGTGGCCCGAGGGCATGCTCAGCGGCCTCGAGACCCGGTAACCTGTGAAGCAGTGAGTGCGCCGATACCGCACTCGCCCAGGACCCCGTGGAGTGAGACCGCCGGGGGATAAATCTGCCCGTGGAGTGAGACCGCCGGGCTACTCAACCAAAGGAACACCATGTCCAACGCCGTCATTGTCGATGCCGTTCGTACCCCGGTCGGCCGCGCCTTCAAGGGCTCGCTCGCGAGCCTCCGTCCTGATGACACGCTCGCGTTCGTCATCGATCAGCTGCTGGCCCGCAACGAGGGGGTCGATCCTGCACTCGTCGAAGAGGTGATCGCCGGCTGCGGCCTGCCGCAGGGCGTGCAGGCCAACAACATCGGTCGGATCGCCGTGCTGCTCAGCGACAAGCTCGGTCAGGAGACGACGGGCTCGACGATCAGCCGCTACTGCGCCTCGGGTCTGGATGCGATCCGGATCGCTGCCGCCAACGTGCAGGCCGGCTCCGGTGACGTATACATCGCCGGCGGCGTGGAGTTCGTCTCCAAGTACAACGCCGCACAGGAGGCCGCCCATCCGGAGGACCGGCATGAGGACCTGCAGGGCGCGCAGCCAGGGCAGCCCGACGCCTACATCGCGATGGGCGTAACGGCCGAGAACGTTGCCGACAAGTACGGCGTCTCGCGCGAGGATCAGGACCACTACGCGCAGCGCTCGCAGGAGCTCGCCGTCGCCGCGCAGGAGAGCGGCGCCTTCGATCGCGAGATCGTCTCCGTCACGCTCGCCGACGGCACCGTCGTCAGCAAGGACGACGGTCCGCGTGCCAGCTCCTCGTACGAGAAGCTGAGCACGCTCGCACCGGTCTTCCGCGAGGGCGGCACGGTGACGGCGGGCAACTCCTGTCCGCTCAACGATGGTGCCGCAGCGGCCCTGATCATGAGCGAGGAGAAGGCCAGCGAGCTCGGCCTCAAGCCGCGGGCGCGGTACATCGGTTCCGCCACCTGGGGCAACGAGCCTGAATACATGGGCGTTGCACCGATCGGCGCGATCAAGAAGGTGCTCGACCGCAACGGCATGACGATGAGCGATGTCGACGTCGTCGAGCTCAACGAGGCATTTGCCGCGCAGGTGCTGCCGATCGCCGAGGAGTGCGGCATCGACATGGCCAAGCTGAATCCGCACGGCGGCGCGATTGCGCTCGGCCACCCGTTCGGGATGACCGGTGTGCGGATGATGGCGACGCTGCTCGGTGATCTCGAGACGCTGGACGGCACGATCGGCATCGAGACGATGTGCGTCGCGCAGGGGCAGGGCGTGGCTGCGATTGTGGAACGGCTGGCGTAGCTGCATCATGTCGGCCATGAGACGGATCTCGATGGCCTTGGCAGTGCTGGCGGGTGTGGCGGCGGTGGCCGCCACACCCGTCCAGGCAGAAGTGCGCAGCGGCAGCAGCGATGCGGGAGGCCTGCTGACCGCGAGCTTCGATGATGCCGCCGGCTCGGTCACGCTGATCGTGGCTGCCGGTGCGGGTGAGTTCCGCGGCCAGATGAAGACCTACTGCAGCGAGTACCCGAAGCCCGTCGACTCCTCCGGTGAGGAGATCCCGGTCGACCTTGTGGTCGCGGACTCCGAGGCAACGTCCTCCGGTGGCGAGCTGGGACTCGCCGTGGCGGCGGCGCCGGTGGCCGGCGGGCAGGCGACGCTGGTCTCCAGCAGCTTCAAGGACCGCGAGTACCGCTGCCTCGAGGGCACGGTCGGCGGCGCTCCGGTGCTGTTGTACTTCACCGGCTACCGGCATGAGACGCTGACGGCGGTCGGTGCCGAGGCGGCGGTTCGTGCCAACCTGATCGCCAAGTACGGTGCGGCTCTGGCACGGACGCAGACCTACCTGGCCTGCCCGGCCCGGCGCTTGACGAAGACGGCGGCGCTGTGCCGCTACCAGCTCGGTCGCGGCGGGACCGTCCGCACCGGCACGTACCTCGTCGATGAGGGGGAGACCACGCTCGAAGCCACGCGAGTTCGCGCCCTGACCTACGTGCAGCACCCGATCCGTTGCGCTGCCAGGTACCAGTCCGCCGAGCGGCGGGGCACCCGTGTGGTGACAGGCAAGCAGCTCGTCGCGCCGCGGGTGCTGTGCGGCTCATCGCTGGTGCGGCTCCTCGTCAGCAAATCGATCGCCCGCTTCCCGCGCCCGATGTCGAGGATCGAGTTCAAGCAGACGCCGGCCGCCGGCTTCGAGCCGCTGTCGCGCTACGTCTGCGTGCCCAACGCCAGCGTCAACCGCAAGCGCGTGAGCTACCGCTGGCGCTGCGTGAACAGCCTTGGTGATCGGGTGACGTTCAGGTTCGCGGTCGCCCGCAGCGAGCGGCGCTAGGCGGGTTCAGCTTCGGCGGCGGCACCGCCACCGTGCTCGGCCGCTGCGAACCGCTCGTGCAGGCGGGCTCGCAGCTCCTCCGGATCGACCTCTGCCTGCTCGCGCCGGTTGCGGGCGACGACGACGCCGGTCGCGGCAACACCGGCGATGCCCGCAACGCCGATCAGCTTCCATGGGATCTTCATCGCCGCGTACGCTACCTGCGTGCCGACCGACGCCGCCACCAGCACGATCAGTCTCGACGACGCGATCGCGACGGCGGCGACCGGTGACCTGTGGCTGTTTCGTGGCCGGTCGGGCGCCGACCGCGCGATTCAGACACTGACGAACAGCCCTGTCAACCACGTCGGCATGGTTGTCGCGATCGATGACCTGCCGCCATTGATGTGGCACGCCGAACTCGGTGCGTCGCTCGAGGACGTCTGGACCGGCAAACGGCAGCGCGGCGTGCAGCTGCATCACCTGCGCGCGGCCGTCGACCGCTGGCGTGATGTCTACGGTCAGCGCGCCTGGCTGCGCCAGCTCAGCGCCGGTGAGATCACGCGGCAGCATGAGGACCGGCTGATGGAGGCGATCGGCCGCTACAACGGCCGCGCGTTCCCCAAGCCGACGACGTTGCTGCGCCAGTTCGCGCGCAGCCGCGTGGTTCCCGGCCAGCCGCGGGCCCAGGAGACGGCGTTCTGCGCTGAAGTGGTGGCCGCCACCTACCAGCACATGGGTCTGCTGGCGAAGGACCACGATCCGTCCTGGTATGACCCCGGCACGTTCTGGAGCGGTGACGGCACGGAGCTGCTGCCGCCGTTCTCGCTCGGCGCCGAGATCGCCGTCGCGTAGCCCACGCGGCCTCGCCGGGCTGAGTTTGCGAGACTCGGCCGCATGGAGATCCAGCAGGTCGTCATTCCCAAAGCCGGCGCACCGGGCGTGCTGCGCGTCGAGACCAAGCAGCTCGCCGCACCAGGGCCCGGTGAGCTGCAGATCGCCGTTCACGCGGCCGGCATCAACTTTGCGGACATCCTTGCCCGGCAAGGGCTCTACCCGGACGCGCCGCCGCTGCCGCTGGTCGTCGGCTACGAGGTCTCCGGTGAGGTCACGGCGCAGGGTGCCGGGCTCGACGAGGACTGGGTCGGCAGGTCGGTCCTCGGCCTGACGCGCTTCGGCGGCTACAGCAGCGGCATCAACGTGCCGGCGCTCCAGATGTTCCCCAAACCCGACGCGCTGAGCCATGCCGAGGCGGCGTCGATTCCCGTCGCCTACGTCACCGCCTGGCAGATGATCGTGATCCAGGGTGGCCTGCGCGCCGGCGACACGATCCTGATCCAGAACGCCGGCAGCGGCGTCGGGCTGGCCGCGATCGATATCGCCAACTCGATCGGCGCACGCTCGATCGGTACGGCGAGTGCCGGCAAGCACGCGTTCCTCGGTGAGCGGGGGCTCGGAGACGCCGTCGATTACCGCACCGGCGACTGGGTCGCGGCCGTGCTGGCGCTGACGGACGGCAAGGGCGTCGACCTCGTGATCGACCCGCTCGGTGGCGAGAGCTTCCGCAAGTCGCTCAAGGTCCTCAGGCCCACCGGGCGGCTCGGCATGTACGGCGTGTCCGCGGCGTCCAACAACGGCAAGATCGCAGGCAAGCTGTCGCTCGCGAAGACAGCCGTGCGGATGCCGTTCTTCCACCCCGTCGGGCTGATGAACGACAACCGCGGCGTCTTCGGCACGAACCTCGGCCACATGTGGGAGGAGGTCGTCCGGATCCGCACGTGGATGTCGGACCTCGCCGCCGGCCTCGATGACGGCTGGATCCATCCGCACGTCGACAGCTCGTTCCCCTTCAGCCGCGCCGCCGACGCCCACGCACACATCGAGGCACGCAGGTCGACCGGCAAGGTCGTGCTGGTCCCCGACGCGCGCTGAGGCTTGCGAGTAGATCCGGAATCAAGTAGTACTTCGCGGGAGGGGCACTCGGGCCTCTCCACGAGGGGGGTGAACATGCAGACGTTGCAACGGGCGGCCGTGCGCCGTGTGGCAGGGGCTATCGCCGTGAGCGCGGTAACGGCCAGCATCATCGCCGCGCCGGCGTCCGCGGCCGGCTGGGTCAACGGGACGACCCCGAAGGCGAAGCAATGCGGGCCGGCGCAGATCTACATGACGCGCAACCCGGCCGGAGTCCCAGTCGCCTACGGACGCACGCAGAACGTGTTCTGCGTGGTGCAGGTCACCGTGACCGCGAATGGGATCCGGTCCGCCTCGGCTTGGGGGCAGGGCGCCGTGGTCGCCGCATCAGCGTTCGCTTGGTCGCCGGTTTACGGCCTGTGCGTGCAGGTTCCGGTGGTCAACTCGACGATCAACTGCGAGTACTTCTAGGCAGCCGCGAGCCAGTTGCCCGCGGCCTCGATGTCCGGCCGGATCAGCGCGTGACCGGCGGGGCTGCGGATCTCGGTCACGTCAGCGTCGAGCGCTTTGAGATAGGGCACGATGCGCTCGGCGTACGGCAGGAACGGATCCGTCAGGCCGTGCGCCACGAGCGCTGGCCAGCCCGTCAGATCGACATCGGGGTAGGGTTCCTCCAGCGCCATCACCGGGCGCAGCAGCACCGCGCCGGCGAGCGCGCCGGGGTTGCGGATCGCGGTCACGAGTCCGATGTTGGCGCCGTTGGAGAAGCCCAGCGCGACAACCTGCCGCGGGTCGAGCTCGTAGCCGGCGGCGGCATCAGCGACGAACTCTGCCAGGGCGTCGGCCTCGGCGATCAGGTGCTCCTGGTCGTACTCGACCGCGCTGAAGCGGCGGAAGAAGCGCGGCGCACCCTCCTCGAGCGAGCGGCCGCGCACGGCGAGCACCGCGTCATCGGGCGCCAGCTGTCCGGCAAGCGGGATCAGTGACTGCTCGTCGGCGCCCGTGCCATGGAGCAACAGCAGCGTGCGGCCGGAGCTGCCCGGGTGGTACTCGTGGATCCAGCCGAAGTCCTCGATCGGCATTGCCGTCAGTCCAGCGGCGTGAGGCCGGCGGTGATCGCGGCGCGATGCGGCTCGAGGAACGGTGGCAGCACGAGCGACTCGCCGAGCCGCTCGGCGTCCTCGTCGACCGCGAAGCCGGGTCCGTCGGTCGCGATCTCGAACAACACGCCGTTCGGTTCACGGAAGTAGAGCGAGCGGAACCAGAAGCGGTCGACCTCGCCGCTGTGGTGGATGCCCTTGCCCGTCAGGTGCTCGGTCCAGCGGTGGTACTGCTCCTCGTCCGGTGTGCGGAACGCCACGTGGTGTACCGCGCCGGCGCCGAGGCGCGCCGTCGGCAGGCCCGGCTGCTCGGCCAGGTGCAGTTCGGCGTGCGCGCCGCCCGCGCCCATCGTGAACACCGAGACGGTGGCGTCGCCGTCGACGTACTGCCGATCCTCGACCATGTTGAGCACACGCTCCAAGGCGGGGCGGCTGCGCTCGACGTCGCCGACGGTCATCGTGACCGGGCCGAGGCCGCGGATCTGATGCTCGGCCGGGACAAGGCTCGCGTCCCACGGCACCGGCGCGTCGCCGGCGCCGCCGTCAGCAACCAGCGCGAGGCGCTGGCCCTCCGGATCCTCGAAGTCGAGGTAGTGCCGGCCGTCCCGCTCGGTCACGGTGTGCTCCACCGCCCGCGCCGTCAGGCGTGCGTCCCAGTACTGCAGGCTCGCGTCGTCACGGACGCGCAGCGTCGTCCGCGTGATGCTGTGGGCGCCGCGGCGCTCCGGCGGCAGCGGCCACTGGAAGAACGTGATGTCGGTGCCCGGTGATCCGGCGCCGTCGGCGTAGAACAGGTGGTAGGCGCTGGGGTCGTCCTGGTTGACGCTGCGTTTGACCAGCCGCAGCCCGAGGACCTCGGTATAGAAGTCCTTGTTGCCGCGGATGTCGGCGGCGACGGCTGTCAGGTGATGCACGCCCGTGAGCTGGAGGTCGGCACTCATCCCTCCACGGTAGAGCCCGAGTACGCTGCCCGGCATGCCTCACGCACTCGCGCCCGTCGACGACACGTTCCTCAGCACCGCGCCACTGGTGATGACCGCTTCCGTGGTGCTGCCGAACAGTCCGGAGCAGGTGTGGCAAGCGCTCGCCAGCGAGCAGATGTGGTCCTGGGTGCCGGCGATCGATCAGCTGCGCTGGATCACGCCGGAGCCGCACGCGGTGGGCTGCGTGCGGGAGCTGCGGATCGCCAGGCTGATGACCGTGACCGAGGAGTTCTACCGCTGGGACGTCAACAAGCGGGCGACGTTCCGCGTCACGCACACGACGCGCCGCCTGATCAAGGGAATCGTCGAGGACTTCCTGCTCGACGAGATGACGAACGGTGGAACGACACTGACCTGGACGATGGCGACGGCGCCTGCCGGGCCGCGGCCGCCCAAGGCGCTCGCCGGGCTGCTGACGCCGGGCAATCGCAAGGCGATCGCCGGGATCAAGAAGATCCTGCCTGCGGTCTAGCGGCGTTCGGGGCTAGCGCGGCGCCATCCGCAGTGCACCGTCGATCCGCACGGTCTCGCCGTTCATCATCGGGTTGCTGATCAGCTGCTCCGCCAGCTGGGCGAATTCCGCCGGGTCGCCGAGGCGCGGCGGAAACGGGATCGTCGCGCCGAGTGACGTCCGCGCCTCCTCCGGCAGGCTGGCGAGCAACGGCGTGTCGAACAAGCCGGGCGCGATCGTGTTGATGCGGATGCCGTAGTCCGCGAGATCCCGCGCGACCGGCAGCGTCATCCCGACCACGCCGGCCTTCGACGCGGCATACGCGACCTGGCCGATCTGACCGTCGAACGCTGCAATCGATGCGGTCGTCAGCAGCACGCCGCGCTCATCCCCCTCATCGGGTTCATTGCCCATCATCGCTGCGGCTGCCAACCGCACCACGTTGAAGCTGCCGACGAGATTGACGGCGATCACGCGCTCGAACGCGTCCAGCGCGTGCGGGCCGTGCGAGTTCGCCGTCTTGGCAGCCGCGCCGATGCCGGCGCAGGTGACAGCGATGCGCAGGCCGCCCTCGGCGTCGGCTGCGGCGTCGACGGCGGCCGCCACCGCCTCCTGATCGCAGACGTCGCACGCGACGAAGCGGGCACCGAGTTCGGTCGCGAGTGCGGCGCCCTGCTCGCCGTCACGATCGGCGATCGTCAGCACTGCGCCGGCCGCAGCGAGCCGCCGCGCCGTTGCCGCACCCAAACCGGAGGCCCCACCGACGACGAGTGCCGCACTGTCCTGGATGTTCATGCGCCGGACCCTAGAGGACGAGGCCGTGACGCACGGTGTTCTCGGTGACGGCTCGGCCTTCGACGAACGGCAACAGATAGTCGGGGCCGCCCGCCTTCGGGCCGGTCCCGGAGAGATGCCCGCCGCCGAATGGTTGACGGCCGACGATCGCGCCGGTGATCTCGCGGTTGATGTACAGGTTGCCGACCGGTGTCCTGGCCCGGACCGCCGCGATCGTGCTCGGGGAGCGGGAGAACAGACCGCCGGTCAAGGCGAACGGCGACGCTTCGATCATCGCCAGCGCGGCGTCCACGTCGGCGACCGACTCGACGGTGAGCACCGGCCCGAAGATCTCATCGGTGATCAGGGGCGAGTCTGGAGGCAGGCCGGCGGCGACCGTCGGCGGCACGAAGTAACCGTACTCGGGCACCTCGTCCTGGCTCGCGATCCGGGCACCAGCATCCGCGGCGATCGTCCGGTACCGCGTGATCCGCTCCAGCGACTCGGCGTCGATCACCGGCGAGACGTCGGTGGCGAAGTCCGCCGGATCGCCAACGCGGAGCGTCGTCACGGCAGCCATCAGGCGCTCGGTCAGCTGATCGGCGATCGGCGCGCAGACCAGCACGCGCGACGCGGCCGAGCACTTCTGGCCGGCGAACGCAAACGCTGAGGCGAGAATCGCCGGAACCGCGTCGTCGAGATCGGCATCGGTATCGACGATCACGGCGTTCTTGCCGCCCATCTCGGCGACAACGCGCTTGAGGTGGTGCTGGCCCGGCGCCGGTACGGCGGCAACCCGCAAGATCGCAAGCCCGGCGGTGCAGGATCCGGTGAACGCAATCTGGCGTACGCGCGCGTCCGCCACCAGGGCCTTGCCCGGCTCATCACCGCCGGGCAACAGTGCGAGTGCCGCTCCCGGTACGCCCGCCTCGTGCAGCGCGGCGACGACCGCGTGGGCACAGGCGGGCGCCTGCTCGGCCGGCTTGAGGACGACGGCGTTGCCGACGGCGAGTGCGGCACTGGTCATCCCCGTCGCGATCGCAAAGGGGAAGTTCCACGGGGCGATCACGGCCGTGATGCCGCGCGCCACGTAGCGCAGGTCGTTGCGTTCGCCGGAAAGCTGCAGCAGCGTGCGTGGCTCAGCCAGGACCAGCGCCTCGCGGGCGTAGTAGCGCAGGAAATCGATCGCTTCGCAGACGTCGGCGTCGGCCTCGACCCACGGCTTGCCGCACTCGCGCACGGCAAGCGCGGCGAGTGCGTCACGGCGACCGGCGAGCAGCGCCGCGGCCTGCTCGAGGATCAGCGCGCGATCGCGGGCGCTGCGGCCCGCCCACGCGCGCTGGCCGTGCTCGGCGACCGCAAGTGCGCGCTGCACGTCGGCGGCCGACGCGCCCTCGGCGTGCGCGACGATCGTGTCCGGTGCATGCGGATCACGGGACGGGAACGTGACGCCGGCTGTCGCGGTTCCGCCGATCAGGATCGGCACGCGCAGGGGGAGCCGCGGCGTGAGTTCGGCGTAGGCGGCCAGCGCGGCGGCCCGGACCGGCTCGCGCCGGAACTCGCGAAACGGCTCATTGGCGAACGGTGCGTCGAGCTGTTCGGGTGCGCTCATGGCGCCGCCAGCAGCTGATCGAGGTTGGTGCCCGCCGAGCGCGCCGCGAGGAACGAGTCGTTGGCGGTGTTCTCGAGCAGGCGGCGCACGAGGTAGGCCATGCCCGCGACGAGATCGCCGACCGGGCAGTACACCCGCACGCGTCGTCCCGCGTCCGTCAGGGCCACCTGCGTGTCATCGCCAAGGCCGCGCAGCACCTGGAACTCGACCTCCTGGCTGCGCCCCGCGGCGTCGGCGTAGGCCGCAGCATGGGCGATCGAACGGAGGTTGTGCGAGGCGATCGCCGGCCGCACCAGGCCGACATGATCGATCAGCGTGCGCGTCAGCGCTTCGTAGTTGCGGTCACACGACGCCCGATCGGTGAAGACCGGGGCGCTCCAGCCGTGCTGCTCGGACTCCACGACCTCATGGTCCCAGTAGGCACCCTTGACGAGCCGGACCGTCAGCGGTTCGGCACGCTGGTGGCTGCGCGCGAAGTCGAGCAGTGACGTCAGGTGCTGCGGCGAATCGACGAGATAGGCCTGCAGCACGAGCCCGGCTGACGGTCCGGCGGCGAACTCCGGCTCGGCCAACAGGCTCAATGTCAGTTGCTGGATCGCCTCCCGCGTGTCGAAGGACTCCATGTCGACGTGCAGGTGGGCACCGGCGTCCTGCGCCGCGCGCAGCAGCGCGCGTAGCCGGTCACGCGCGCCCGCGATGCCGCGCTCGGGTGCGCTGGACCGCAGCTGCGGCGTCAGGGCCGAGACCTTGACCGACAGGTTGACGCGCGGCAGACGGCCGGTGCTGTCGGCCTCCAGCAGCGGACGCTCCGGCCAGGACGCCGCCTGTGCTGTGAGCGAGGACAGCGCGTCGAGGCAGCGCTGCGCGTAGTGGTCGGCCTCGGCCTCGCTGACGGTGGCCTCGCCGAGCAGGTCGATCGTCGTCGCCGCGTTGTTCTGCCAGAAGCGGCCGATCACGGGGGCCGCCGACTGCGTGCTCTCACCGACGATGAAGCGCTGCGCCATATGGGTCACCGCAGCACCCGCGGTCGCGGCCGCCGGGCGGATTGCGGCACGCGAGTCGAGAACACGCGCGGCACGTTGCGCGGCGGGGGAGTCGTGGACCTCGGTCAGGAGCTCCTGCAGATGGCGCACAACATCTGCCGGTGTTGTGCACGCGGGCCGCACGTCGACGAACCGGAACAGGGCCGCCCGCAGCGCATCGTCCTGCATCATCAAGTCCGTGAGGCGCTGTTCGGCAGCGGCTGCCGACAGCTTGCGCGGTTCCGGCATCCTGCCCGCGAGATCGCGGCCGACGGCTTGGATCGCGGGCTCGAGTGCCGCGGGGTCGGGCATACCAGCCGATCTTCGCCGCTTCCCTACGCCAAACGCAACCGCAGCGGAGCGCCGGTTCGGGCTAGCTGCGCGGGTAGGCGGCGCGGTCGGCCATGATCACGAGCCGTTCGCGATCCAGCAATGACGCGGGGATCGCCTGCGACTCCGGCGCACGCGTGCCCGCGAGCGCGTCGAACTTCCCCTCGCCGGTCACGAGCAGCACTATCCGCCTGCTGCCGTTGATCTTCGGCAGCGTCAGCGTGATCCGGTTCGGCGGCGGTTTCGGTGAGTCGGTCACGCCGGTCGCGACGCCGGTGGCGAGCAGCTGCGCGCTGTGGGGGAACAGCGACGCGGTGTGTCCGTCGGGGCCGAGCCCCAGGTGGCAGAGGTCGAGCACCGTCGGCCCGAGCTCACGGGCGTACGCGATCGCGCCCTCGGCCGGGCCGAGCGTGGCGGGCATCGGATGCCACGTCGCGCCCGGCGCACGCAGGCGCTCCTTGACCTGGCCGTGGTTGGAGTCGGGGTCATCGAAGGGCACACAACGCTCGTCGCCGTACCAGAGGTGCACGCCGGACCAGTCGCGGATCACGTGGTCGAGCAGCTCGTAGCAACGCAGCGGCGTGGTGCCGCCGGCCAGCGCGATGTGCGCGACGCCGCGCTCGGAGCGTGCCTGGGCGATCGCGATCGCCAGGTCCTGTGCGGCACGCGCCGCCAACTGCTCTGCGTCATCGAACGGGCGGATCTCAGCGGCGACCATCGGCTTACTGGGGGAGCAGGGTTGTCGCGGCGTCGAGCGCCGGGAAGAAGGTCCGGTCGCGCAACATCGCCTGACGCATCCCTTCGCCGAGAATGCCCGGCTCGCCGCGCGAGGCGCCGAGGATCGTCCATTCACGCTCGGTGCCGCGCGAGTTGTCGTAGTGCGCGCGCAGCCCGCCGTGGCCGCGATCAAGTGACAGCTTGCGGCCGGCCGCCGTCTCCAGGGTGATGCCGGACAGGCCGCGCACCGGCATCGTGACGTCGGAGACGACCGCGAGCTTGACGTCCTGGCGATGGCCGCCGGCTGAACCGATCAGGTCCTCGCCGCGGCGCAGCAGCGGGCTGGTGCGCCACTTGAGGCGCGAGGCGAGCCAGCCGAACAGCAGCAGTGCGGCGCCCTCGGACTCCGGGTGCACGCGGATCTCCAGCGACGAGAACAGCTCCAGCTGGCCGCGCAGCGGCAGCGGGTCGAAGGTCGCGGCGATCCGCTCCCGCCACGGCGTCGTCCGCAGCCAGGCGAGGTCCACGAGATAGGCCTGCTGCGAGAGGCGCATCGCGTGCCGCAGCGCCCGTTTGGTGTCGATCTCGTCGGCGCTGTCGAACAGCACGACGTCGGCAAGCTGCATCAGGCTCTCGAGGCCGACGTCGTGGCCGTGGGGCGACCAGACGCAGGTCGGCAGATCGGAGATGATCAGCGGATCGACGAGGCGGTCGAGGCGATCGAGGTGCTGCTCGCCGCAGCTGATGATCACCGTCTCGCGCAGTAGCGCGATGCCCTGCTCGTCGGAGATCGATGGTGCGGACATCGTGGCGACGGCGTCGATCGTCTCGCGGTCCGGCTCGACCGAGCAGACGATCGTGCGCGACGCGTGGTAGCGCCCGACACCGCGTAGCCGGTTGGCGATCTCACCGCTGTACTCGCTGTCGACGATGCAGACCAGATTGATCACGCGCGCCGGAACGAAGTGCTGATCCTCGTGGTGGATCTCGCTGAGCATCGCG